>Ga0265330_10000216_pt1 | contig 44839 bp, 40 predicted proteins | sample 41919metaG_FD_202083 | JGI IMG/M metagenome (GOLD analysis project Ga0265330, IMG submission 202083) | Rhizosphere microbial communities from Carex aquatilis grown in University of Washington, Seatle, WA, United States - 4-19-19 metaG | ecosystem: Host-associated > Plants > Roots > Rhizosphere...
AGCGCGAGGAGCCTTCATCGTTGGGACCGGGGCCGGTGGGGAATCCCGACTTGGTAGAGATGAGAACTTTGTCGCGCCTGCCCTCGACGGCTTTGCCAAGCACTTCTTCAGACCGGCCGTCAGAATAGCCGTTGGCCGTGTCGAACAGGTTCACGCCCGCGTCCACGCACACGTCGATGAGGCGGCGCGCTTCGTCAACTTCTGTGCTGCCCCATGGTTTGAAAAAATCGTTTGTGCCGCCGAAAGTGGCGGCGCCGAAGCTCAACGCGGAGACCTTGAGGCCGGAGCCTCCCAGAAGACGATATTCCATGGCTGTTTGGATGTTACAGCAGGATGTTGGTTGCAACAGATGAATTGAGAACGTGAGGTTCCCGAGGTTGATCTTGGATTGCGTTTTTTGTTGAGACGGAAAATCGCTCGTGCTAAACTCTCGGAACTTGATGGCCCATTCGACCTACATCCCCGAGGTCGCGCATGAGGCAAACCAGGCTCAAATCGCGCACCGCGTTCCATTGCTGGTCCGGCTGACTCACTGGACCTTTACGCTCAGCTTTTTTGGGCTGGCGGTAAGCGGCTTTGCGATTATTCTGGCGCACCCGCATTTTTACTGGGGCGAAACAGGAAACATTCTTACGCCGCCGCTGTTCAGCCTGCCATTGCCAACAATGCTGGGCGGCCCTTCGGGTTGGGGACGATCCCTGCATTTCCAGTCGGCTTGGCTAGCCGTCGTTTCGGGATTGCTCTATTTGATTTCAGGAGTGGCGTCTCGGCGCTTTCGAAATGAGTTGCTACCGGCGAAGCAAGAGTTTTCGCTGGGCGCATTGCGTAGTTGCGTTGCGGACCATCTGCGCTTGAATCGATTGGTGCAAGATGACGGCTACAACATTCTGCAGAAGCTCGCGTATCTGGGTGTTGTCTTTGTTGCGTTCCCGCTCATGATTCTGTCAGGATTCGCGATGTCGCCTTCGATCACTTCAGTGTTTCCGTGGATGGTTGAAGTATTTGGCGGACACCAGACGGCGCGCACCATTCATTTCTTCCTCGCAAATCTGCTGGTGTTGTTTCTGCTGGCGCATGTGACGATGGTGGCGCTGGCGGGATTTACCTCGCGCATGATGGCGATGATTACGGGCCGACCCGCGGCGCGCAAGGAGATGCAATGAGCGAAACTTTGAGCCGGCGCAAGATGATTACTCGAGGCATTGCGGCCGCAACAGGTGTGGCAGGGTTAATTGCCGCCGATCGCATTGCAGGCGCGTACGGATTGATTCCGCCGGACAGCGGAGGCGTTTGGGGACCGGGCGAAACGCTTACATATGCTGCGCAGCGATTGCTGATGTCTCACCACTCAATGGCGCGAGAGTTTAATCGCAGCGATGTTTCAAAAGCTATCCCTGTCAGCGGCGAGCCGCCATCCGCCGGCCAGTACAAGGAGTTGCTGGAAAGCAGTTTCAGAAACTGGCGAATTCCCATCGACGGCATGGTGGCGCGGCCAGCTTCATTTTCAATTGATGAGTTGAAGCGCATGCCGATGAGCAGCCAGATCACGCATCAGGCCTGTGAAGAAGGATGGTCGTTTATTGCCGAGTGGCACGGGGTGCAGCTTTCACATGTGCTCAACCTGGCGGGTGTGAGCCCGGCGGCGAAGTTCGTGGTGGTGTATGCCTACGACGGTGTGTGGGACAGCTTAGATCTGGCAGATGCGTATCATCCGCAGACGTTTCTTACCTACGGATTGAACGGAAACGAGCTTCCCACGCGGCATGGTGCACCGCTGCGTCTAAAAGTCGCGCGACAGCTGGGGTACAAGAGCGTGAAGTTCCTGTCGCGGATCACGTTGACCGACTCGCTGAAGAGTGTCGGCAACGGCAAGGGCTCGATTTCGCCGGATTACGGCTACTCGTGGTATGCGGGGATCTAGTCAGCCCACCGGATTCCTCGGAGTAGCTTGCCGCCTTTGGCATTGAACAGCCTGTATTCGCGTGCTACACTCGGGTCCACTTCCCACGGACGATCCCGCCTTACTGAGCTTTACGTCCGACCTGAACGATTGTGAGGTTCCGAAAGATGGCTTCCATTTCGCAAACAGCCGGGGTGCGCCCCGCAAAGAGTTTGACCAGCCGGGGCGGGCTGGTAGACAAGTATTTTTATCTGGCCATGGGGCTGCTGGCTGCAGCCGTTGTTGTAGCAGGCTTCAGCCAGACAGTCGATGCCAGTTTGTTCCATCCCTCCATTCCCAGGCCGACGATCTTGTGGTTTCATGGCGCTGCATTTTCGGCGTGGGTGTTGTTCTACATAGTTCAATCGATGCTGGTGCGGACGAAGAACGTGAAGCTGCATCGCTCGCTGGGCTGGTTTGGCGCAGGTCTTGGTTCGGTAATGGTGCCGCTGGGAATTACGACGGCCGTCGTGATGGGGCAATTCGACATTCACGTTTTGCACGAGCCGGGCGTTGAGGATTTCCTGATTCTTCCGTTTTATGACATGGTCGCGTTCGGAACCTTGATATCGCTGGCGATCCTGTGGCGCAAGAAACCCGATTTGCACCGGCGCCTGCTCTTTGTTGCAACGGTGGGATTGCTGGACGCGGGGTTTGGGCGGTTCCAGTACCTCTACGATACAAATTTGTTTATGGTGGGCGTCGATCTGGTGATGCTGCTGGGTGTAGCACGGGACTTGCTCGTGGACCGGCGTATTCACAAGGTCTATCTAATGGCGCTGCCATGCGTGTTCATTGCACAGTTCTTCGCCGTTTACACATGGCGGAGCGCAGCGCCATGGTGGATGGCGATTGCGCACTCGCTTCTGGGCTAGCGGATTGTGAAATCAAGGTATTCGGCCCTGCGCCACTACGTTGCGGGGCCGCTTCGTTTTGGGCGATTGAAACTCACTCGGAATGCCCATTTAAACTAGATAGGTTATGGCCACTCTAAAAGCTGTGCGCGGGACGCGCGATCTTTTACCGCCGGAAACTGCGCTGTGGAACCGCATTGAAGCGACGGCGCGCGCGGTGTTTGCCCGCTACAACTTTGGCGAAATCCGCACCCCGATATTTGAAGACACCAGTCTGTTTGCCCGTGGCGTGGGCGAAGAAACCGACATCGTGTCCAAAGAAATGTATACGTGGGAGGACCGGGCGCGGGCACAGTCGGAGAAGACGCAGATGCTGACGTTGCGGCCAGAGAATACTGCCGGCGTGGTGCGGGCCTACATTGAGCACCAGTTGGGCGAGACCGGGCAGCTGCAGAAGATTTATTACATCGGTCCGCAGTTTCGGCGCGAGCGGCCGCAGAAGGGGCGCTACCGGCAGTTTTCGCAGATTGGCGCGGAGGTGTTGGGGCCCACCTCAGCCGGAAGCGAGAGCCCGCTGCGCGATGCCGAAGTGCTGGAAATGCTGGCCACGCTGCTGGATGAGCTGGGCATCAAAGGCTGGGTGCTGGAGCTGAACTCGGTAGGGTCGGCGGCGGATCGCGCGCGCTACAACGACACGCTGCGGGCCGCGCTGGTCCCTGTCGTGGGCCAGATGTGCGTGGATTGCCAGCGGCGGGCGGTGACCAATCCGCTGCGCGTGCTGGACTGCAAGGTTCCTGCAGACCAGCCGATTATTGAAAAGCTGCCGGTGATTGCCGACTCGCTGGACGAGGCGTCGAAGGCGCACTTTGACGCGGTTCTCTCCTCCCTACATGCGGCGGGGGTGCCGTACACGCGGAATCACAGGCTGGTTCGCGGGCTGGATTACTATACGCGGACAACGTTTGAGTTTACGCACTCAGGGCTGGGGGCGCAGAACGCGCTGTTGGGCGGGGGCCGTTATGACGGACTGAGCGAGGCCATCGGCGGACCCAAGGCACCGGGTATCGGCTTTGCCATGGGCGAAGACCGGCTCGTACTCACGCTGCAAGCCCTGGAAGCAGTTGCCCAGACCAAGGCCGACGCATTTATTGCTCCGCTGGGCGAGAACATGAACCCGGCTGCGCTGGCGCTGGCGCGGGAGTTGCGCCGGGACGGGCTGAGCGTTGATCTCGGCGACGGCAGCTTTCGCCTGAAGAAATCGTTTGAGACGGCCGACAAGACGGCACGCCGCATCGTCATTCTAGGCGAAGACGAGCTTCAATCCGGTATCCTTACAGTAAAGGATTTTGCAAGCGGTACGCAGTCAAAGGTGCCGCGGGGCGAGTTGGTTGCATTCCTCAAAGGGTAAGTAAAAGGGAAGGCATGGACCGTCTGGGTTCGTGCAATCCCACCCTTGCGCGATCAGACTGCGCAAGGATGGGTACCCGACATCCCTCTCAAAGCCAGCAGGCCAGTAAAGGACACACGTAGTGCTCGATTTTTTAGGAAATCTTGAACGGACGCATCTGTGCGGGGAAGTGCGCGCAGCGGATGCCGGCAAAAACGTAGTACTGATGGGCTGGGTAAACCGGCGCCGCGATCATGGCAATTTAATCTTCCTCGATCTGCGAGACCGCGCCGGAATTGCCCAGATTGTGCTGGACAAAGAACTGACACCCGATGGGCACCTGAAGGGTGAGCAGGTAAGGCCGGAGTACGTTGTGGCCGCGGTAGGCAAGGTGCGGCTGCGCGACAAGGACGCCATCAATCCCAAGATGGTGACCGGTGAAATTGAAATTGAAGCGACCGAGCTGCGCGTGCTGAACGACTCGCGGCTGGCGCCGTTTTCGCCGTCGGAAGAGGCAATTCAGAATGAGGAAGTGCGCCTGAAATATCGCTACGTGGATTTGCGGCGCGAAGAGATGCAGCGCAACTTCAAACTGCGGCACGAGATTACGCTGGCCATTCGCGACAACCTGAGCCAGCAGGGATTCCTCGAAATTGAAACGCCGATTTTGACCAAGAGCACGCCGGAAGGCGCACGCGATTTCCTAGTGCCGAGCCGCGTGCACGCGGGCGAGTTCTATGCGCTGCCCCAGTCGCCGCAGATCTTCAAACAGATCCTGATGATCTCGGGCTTCGATCGCTACTTCCAGATTGCGCGCTGCTTCCGCGATGAGGATTTGCGTGCCGACCGCCAGCTTGAGTTCACACAGGTTGACCTGGAGATGAGCTTCCCGCGCCGCGAACATGTGTTTGCGGTGGTGGAGAATTTTCTGTCGGCGGGCTTTGCTGCCGCGGGCGTAAAGCTGCCCACGCCCTTTCCGCGCATTACCTACGACGAGGCGATGAAGCAGTACGGCACGGACAAGCCCGATCTACGCCTGCCGGGACTTACGGATGTGCGGCCCGCGTTTACGGATGAAACTCTGGCGACGCTGAACATTGATCCGGCATTGCCCGTGGTTGCGCTGCGAATTCCCAAGGTGGGCGAGCTGAGCCGCAAGGAACGCGAAGACAATCATCCGATGTTCGACCTGAAGAAGGGCGCGAAGTTCATCGACGATTTCAAGCGGCTGGGCAAGAGTTTTCCTGAAGCTGCGGCGAAGGCGCGCGAGCTTGCGGGTGCTGCGGATGAGGACTTTGTGATCATCGTAGCGGGCGATCCTGCGCACCACATTAAAGCCAGCGATACAAAATTTGAAGGCCGGCTGAGCGAGCGCGAAATTAACGTGTATGCGGCGGCAGGAAACTTCCGCACTGAGCTGGCGAAAAAATATGCGGACCGCCATGGGGCATTCTCCGTAACGGAAAAGACGGTGGTGGACGCGCACTCGCACAATGCCACGGACGCAATTGAGGGCGGAGCCGCGTTCAATCCAATTTGGATTGTCGATTTCCCGATGTTCGAGTACGACCTTGCTTCAGGCAAGTGGATGCCCGCACATCATCCGTTTACCGCGCCGTATGAAGCGGACATGGCGAATCTGGTGAGCGATCCGGCGAGCGTACGCGCCGATTGCTATGACCTTGCAATGAACGGACTGGAGCTTGGCTCGGGGTCAATTCGTATTCACCGCAAAGATGTGCAACAGCAGATCTTCAAGTCGCTCGGAATTTCTGACGAGGAAGCTCGCGCTCGTTTCGGCTTCTTTCTGGATGCGCTGGAGTACGGCACGCCTCCGCACGGAGGCATTGCACTCGGACTCGATCGAATCGTAATGCTGCTGGCGGGCGCACCAAGTCTGCGCGAAGTGATTGCGTTCCCGAAAACAGCGAAAGCAATGGACGTGATGGCGGACGCACCGACAACGGTGAGTGATGAGCAGCTCAAGGAGCTGCACATCCGCGTGGCGCTGAAAAACTAATTACAAGAGCTTATTCGGTATCGTTCTTCTCAGCGCCTTCGTCTTCGCCTTCGACTGAAATGCGCAGGGAGCGCAGGAAGTGCAGGTCGTTGGACGTGAAGCTGCCGGTGGGCTCGCCATCTTCGCCCAGAGTGGGAACGCCTTCCGGTTCCTTTGTGGAATTGAGCTCATTAAGGCCGATGGTCGCCTCAAGCATGAGCAGCACATCAAAACCGTGCTGGCGTATGTCCTGCACAACTCCGGCAATCTGTTCACTCTCGATAACCGACTCGTGGATGGCTTCGCCTAGCTGCTGTATAAGTTCGCGCAATCGCGATGTCACGAATACCTCCAAAGTCGGCCGGCGCAACGGGAATAGCTGGTTGCAGCGGCGAGTTTCATCTACCTTACTTCCAATGCCAAATTCGGGCAAGTGCGCCAAACACTGCAGCCAGCCGGAAACAATCTACCCCGAGTCGCTGCTACCATCATAAATGGCATGAGACCGCAAACGATCGGGCGAGCACTGGGCATTGGGATGCGCGTTGCAGGCCGCGTGGTAGGCCAGCGCATTGCTGAATCCGCGCAGGCTGCTGCGAGCCCGCAGGTTGCTGCCAATCCGCAAACCCACTCCATCCCAAATACGCCGGTTCAGGCCAGCTCTCGAGCAGCAGCGCGACCGCGCGTCCAGGCAGGTGGCGTTGTCAAGGGCGTGGGCGGATTTCTTCGTCCGTTTGGCCGGGTGGGCCGCATTGTGTGGCTTGAGGTTACGGGTGTCTTTTTTCTACTCCCTGTGGTCGCCTTTACGCCCAACCTGTGGCGCATGAGGGCAAGCTGGGCCCATGGTCCCGACCACAACATGTTCCTGATCACTACCGGAGTGGTGCTGCTGTTTCTCTATCTGGGTGTCACTTCGTTCTGGCGCGCACGGCGTAAAGAACGGCAAAAATAAACCGCGCCTATCGGACTCGGGGCGGCGCTGGTTTGCGCGTCAAATGCCATACGGCCAATCCGAGCGCCAGGACTCCTAACCCATACGCTGTGAATACCATGCCGCCGGTATGAATCTTGTAGCCGCGCCAGAAGGCGACACAGGCGAGCACCAGCATCAGTAATCCGCGAACACGACTCACTGCGTTTCTCCAATCTTTCCTTGAAACCGGATTGTCCTTGGTGCAAACAAACAGACTGCTTCGTCCCAATGCTACAACCTGGCCTGATCCGCCGATGAGATGGATTCCGCAGGTGTTGAAGCCAATGGTGATTTGATGATGCTGAAACTGAGTTTGACCCTGGCTCCGCCACAACCTATCGTGAAGAAGGTACAGCACCATTGCTGAAAGGATAGTTCTCATGTCGAATACGGGCACCTCGATTTCAGAAACGCCTGCGGCGGCTCCGTTGAAGAAGACGCTGCTCAACGCCACGCATCGCGCAACGAAGGCAAAGATGGTGGACTTTGGCGGCTGGGATATGCCGGTCGAGTATCCTTGCCCCGGCGGCGGCCTGATCGCGGAACACCTGGCGGCGCGCACGGCCGCGGGTCTGTTCGATGTGAGCCATATGGGTGAAATTCAGTTCCGCGGGCCCGGCTCACTAGCCGCCGTGCAGCACATCACCATGAATGACGCAGCGAAGCTGAAGGATGGGCAGGCGCATTACTCCGCGCTGCTGACGCCTCAAGGCACCTTCGTTGACGACATCCTTGTGCATCGGCTCGGCGAGAACGACTACATGCTGGTGGTCAACGCAGGAACCAAGGACAAGGATTTCGCGTGGATCAGGCAGCAGGTGGGCAGATTTCCGTCCATCCACATCAGCGACTATTCCAGTTACTACTCGCAACTTGCATTGCAGGGGCCGTACGCGCTTAAGACGCTGCAGAAGCTGACGAAAGTGGATTTGGCGGCAATCAAGAATTACTGGTTCACCTGGGGAACGGTGGCCGGAGTTCCGAACGTAATGATTGCGCGCACAGGCTACAGCGGCGAAGACGGATTTGAAGTGTACGTTCCCGCCGACGAAGGCATCACTGTGAAAACGTGGGAAACGCTGCTTGAAGCAGGAGCGGAGTTTGGCATTCGCCCCTGCGGACTGGGAGCGCGCAACACACTGCGGCTTGAAGCAGGCATGAGCTTGTACGGGCATGAGATCTCAGAGGAGATCAACGTGCTTGAAGCTGGACTGGATCGATGGCTGAAGCTCGACAAGAGCGAATTCATTGGCCGCGATGCGCTGCTTGCGGCACAGGCGGCAGGCGGACCTAAACGCAAAATTGTCGGCCTCGAAATGGTGGAGCGCGGCATCGGCCGCGATGGGTATTCCGTACTTTCCCTTACCGGCGAAGCCATCGGCAACATAACGTCGGGCTCCCCGGCGCCGTTTTTGAAGACGAATATTGCAATGGCTTTGGTGCCGGCCAGCGTGGCCGCGAGCGGCGAAGATGTGCTGGTAGATGTGCGCGGCAATCGCGTGCGCGCAAAGCAGGTGCCGTTGCCGTTCTACAAGCGCGCAAAGAAATAATCGCTGCCATGTTCCATTAGGTCCATCAGCCTTCGCCAGTAGTTCACGCACTCTTGATGCGCGCACCGAGTTGAGTGATGACGCGATGTGCCGAGAGGGCTGCGCCCTCTTGCCATCCAACCAAATGGCTGGTGTGATCTCCTGCAAAATAAACGCGTCTATCAGGCTTTTGCAGCGTGGCCAGCACTCCTCCGGTTGTGGGTTGACGCTCTCCACCACCGATCCACGAGCCGAGATTATGAGGGATACGGCCCCAACTAATGTACAAAGGATTCGTGAGATCCCTGGCGTGGCCGGGGTGAAGCAGCTCGACCGACCTGCGCGATGATGCAATCATGGCTTCCACATTGGGCAGTTGCCCTGATGAACTTCTGCTTTCGAGTGAATACCCTCCGATGAGAACACCGCGTTCAGAAAAAAGCTCGGCGCCTGGATACCACACTACGTCGATCGTTTGATGCAGATAGGAAATTCCGCCAAAAATATTCGCCTCCTTCTCCCAGAATCGCGGCGCGCTCCACGCTACCTTATACGCAGAGTCGTATTGTACGTTGTCCAGAATTGTACGAATCTCCGCACTGAAGTCGGCATCTAGGGTTCGCGCGACCGTCAGCGGCATGGCACACACGCAGTAGTCCGCAGTGATGGTCTCGTTTTTACCACCGGCCCCGCGATAGCTCACCGTCACATCGATATCCGATTGCCGGATCCGCTGTACCTCGCATCCGTAACGGACATTTGTACCAAGCTTTTTTGCAAAGGCCATCGGGATATGATCCATACCGCCGATGGGTTGGAACATGGTGGGTTGCCAATCAGGAGCCTCTTCAGATAGCAAGCGAAACCACATGTCGACGTCAAGCATTGCGTGCATCGGCAACGGGTCATTGAACACCGGCTCCTGCGGCAGTGCGCCGGGAGAGACTCTGTAGCCGGAGCGTTCGGTTCCGTTGAAAAACAGATCAGGACTCAGATCACCGTACTGGCGGAGAAAATCTACCATGCGTTCGCGATCGTCAGCATCGACTTCCTGGTCGAGCGCTCCTTTTCGAATGCACTTTGCGACTAGTTCCGAAACATGTCCGCGCGTGTCATTCACGATGCGCCGCTGCTCGACGGGTGCACCCTCGTTGAGGTTGTCGCTCTGCATCAGTGCGCTGCGAGAGGAATTCACTTCTACTTCAAGCGCGACTCCCAATTCCTGGCAGTATCCGAGCATAGTGCGGTGCAACGAAGGAAGCCGAGCCGGGCCAGCGTTGAAGTAATGCCCCTCGTCGAAATTGCAGGTTTGTTTTGTGCCGTCGGTGAATTCGACTTCGGTTCCTTTTCTGATGCTCCAATTGCGGCCGCCGGGACGTTGACGCGGTTCCAGTACGGTGCATACCCATCCCGCCCTACTCAATTCATAAGCCGTGACCAACCCCGCGATACCGGCTCCGAGAATCACCACACGGGTGTTCTTTCCCTCGACCAGGCGCAAAGTACTTTCTGCCGCGGTTTCCTGGATGGGCAAAAGTCCAAGCGACTGCATCAGGACGAAGGTGGCGCCGTATCCGCCTGCCTGACCAACTCGGGTGAGGAACTGGCGTCTGGAAAGGCTCACGGTAATTCCTTTGGGAGAACTTGTAGGGGTGCCGGGGGGACCTGATGAGACAGTTATACGCCTGGAGCTAAGTTAAATGCACTACTTCAATCGCGCTTTTGGGTAAGGAGGCTGCGCGCTCCGGTGCCATCAGCGTGACCGCAAGGTGCGAAGAAGCGCTGGCAGATGCACCCGGGAACTTGGTGCGCGCAAAGCAGGTGTCAGTGTAGTTTTACAAACGCGCCCGGAAATAGTATTTCAAAAGATATGGCAGCAGCCACTCATTTAACGGTTCCGACTGAGATCTGCGGTTCAGTTCTTGTGCTGATCCAGTTTGACGTGTGCGAAGAGCTGCGTCTTGACCAGCTGCAGCAATCGGTAAATGCGCGCACGCTTGAGCAACCCACCACCAAACATTCTGTGCCCGCATATGTGCGCTATCATCGGCCGCCGGTGGTGGGGCCGCTTGAGCCGCTGCAACTGGCGGGCGGCGAGCGGCTTGAGGGCGAAATCAAGTACTACGACTACGGTGTAGTCAGCGTGGTTTACCAGCTCAGCTTCAAGGGCGACTGGCAAAGCCTGGTTCAACGTGCCAGCCAATGGATATGGGACGTGGACTTTGCATCGAAGGTTGAGCCGATCGTGCGGCAGCGGCTGGAGAGCGTGTCGTCTGCGCTGGTGAAACCTTACGCGCGCTGGTTAAGCGAGGATTATTTTATTTTTCACGTGCGCGAAGAGCCCGGAGCTGGATCGGCAGCGGAGCTGACGCGCGAGCGCGGACGCGATATTGCGCAGATTGTGCGCGGCGACAAGCAGCGCCTCTCCGAAGGTGAGACTGCCGAAGTGCTGCAGTCGCGTATTTCGTATTACGAAAACGATCTGACGGTGATCGGCTGGAACGCCGCGTTCTTATACGACACCAACGCAGGCGCGCAGACTGCGATTCAGCTGCTGGAATATGCGAACTCGCAGTTGCTGGAGTTTCGCCACTACGACGAACTGCTGACCAGCATTCTCGACAGCGTTTATCAGATGGTGGAGAAGAAGAAAGGGGTGTTCTCGCGCTGGCGCATGTCTCGCTCGGCAACACGTCTTCATGGAGTGCTGCTTGAGGTTGGCGAATTGACGGAGCGCGCGGACAATTCAATCAAGTTTCTCAGCGACATGTTTGCATCGCGGCTTTACCGGCTGGCGGCGGCCAGGGTGGGTGTGCCGGATTACAAAGACCTTGTGGCGCGAAAGATGAAAACCGCCGAGGATCTTTATCACGACATGGTTGACCAGTTTAACCAGGCGCGCGGATTCTTTTTGGAAGCCGTGGTAGTGCTGATTCTGCTGATCGAGCTTTTCTTTTTCTTCCGCGGGCAAACGATTTGAACAATTGCTTCGAGTTCTCTGATTAGTTCAAACACTCAAACCACGCAACTGCCACGCGATAGGGAAGGATCGGAGCTCCGGTGCTGAACTCCGCCTTGAGAGTTGCAGCAGGATCGGGAATCGCCTGATAGGTGCTGAGGATCTTGCATCGCGCGCGCAGGCGGTCGCTGACGGTATTCGTCCATTGCACCGCTTCAGGAAAGGATGCGCCATTCACAAGGACAACCAATCCCCGCGCGTTGTCGACGGCGGAGCCTTCACTGAATGGCCCGAGAATCTTGAAGCCGTGGGTGCGGTATACGTCCTCACCGATGTAGGGGCTGTATGCCGCCGCGGTTTCTGACTCGACACCGAGTTCGTAATCTAGGTAGAAGAAAAATGGAAAGTTCTCGCTGATGACAGTTGCCCCGCTTCGCGCATCGCCTGCAACGACTTGCGCAACTTGATTCCAGGGTTCGTACAGGTTGGTCGTGGCATAGTGCTTGCCTGAAGCGATCCCGATCCAGCCCGCAATGACAATCACTCCTGCGGCAGCCGATGCAAGACGAGGAAAACGCGCAGCCGTTCCGAATGCGGCCAGAGTCATCGCGATGAACAACCATGGTAAGAGGAAAAGAACCCTTTTGATATTCATATGCCCGCTGAGTTCGAGCAGGCACATCGAGAGCGCAAAATAGACCAGCCATTTGCGCCCTGGGCTGAACCAGATTGAAATGAGCAGCGCGGCAGTTGCGACAATGACAGGAATACTGAGTGGCAGGAACCACGGCGCCACTGCTGCTGAGCCAAAGATGGCGAAAACCGGATAGCCAGTTTCAGCCACGATCATCTTCACGCCGGCTCCAGATGCAATGCCCAACGCCGGCGTACCAAGACTGGTGAGCGTGGCATGTAACAGCGGCAGATAACTCAGAAAGACAATTCCGGTCGAAATGAAAAGCAACCAGATTTTCTCTCTGGCAATTCTTCTGTGGAAGATCAGCAGGTCCAGTAGAAGAAGCCCGAGGATAGCGACTTCAAAAAAGTTTGTCCAGACGGAGACAACGGCCATGACGACGAAAGCTACCCAGCACCAGTAGTTGTGGTCCTCCAGAATGTAGAAATACAGCCAGGTAGCGAAAGCCACCAGAAAGAAGCTGCAGCAATACCATCCCGTAATTCGCCCGTATTGAAAGGCGAACGGCCACACGAGTCCCAGGATGATGCATGCCCAGTAGGCGCTGGTTCCCGCAAGACGACGCGCCGACAAAGCAGTGAAAAGAACTCCAAGGGCATAAAAAATATTTGCGAAGATTCGGAGAGAAAAAAAGGAGTAGTGAGTGACGATCAGCCAAACGTGCAGCAGGATGTCAGAGGCAGGCGGGTGCTCATGCTGAGATCCGCCCTGCAAAAACAATTGAATTGTGGGCAGGATGGGATGACCGGCAACCGCTATGATGGCGCTTTCATCGTCCAGGATGGTAAAAACGTGGTTCGTACTGGCCATTACGACCAGGTACGCAGCCATCATGACGACCGTGAAGAGCACGCACCGAGATGACATTCTGCCTGTTTCCTTTAGACCGGCACCTGGTGAAGGCTTCATGGCAGGGGCATCAGACAGAACAAACTACACCAGGCTGGCTGGCTTGAAACACTGAAGCTACCGGATAAGTTTGCAGGCCGTTACACCTGCATCACCTCGGCTTCTTTTTTGCGGCTCAACTCTTCCATGCGGCGAATTTCTTCGTCGGTCATCTTCTGCACTTCTTCAAGAGAGCGCTTCTCTTCGTCCTCGCTGATCTTCTTATCCTTGGCCAGTTTCTTCAGCGCGTCGTTGCCGTCGCGGCGCACGTTGCGAACGGCAGTGCGATGTTCCTCGAGAACTTTGCTGATGTGCTTGCAGACATCGCGACGGCGTTCTTCTGTCATGGGCGGAACGGGAATGCGCAGCACCTTGCCGTCGGAGATGGGATTAAAGCCAAGGTCGGAAGCCTGAATGGTCTTCTCGATCTCCTTGAGGATGGTGGGATCCCACGGCGAAATAAGGATTAGTTGCGGCTCGGGCGCGGAGAGCTGTGCGAGCTGGCTGATGGGGGTGTGGGTGCCGTAATAGTCCACCTTGATTTGATCGAGCATGTGCACGCTGGCGCGGCCGGTGCGCGTGGAGGCCAGACTGGACTGGAAGGTTGCCACGGCCTGGTCCATACGACGCTTCAGGTCGGCATTGAGGTCTTTGAGCGCCGGTACTCCGGCCATGAATGATAATGCCATCGGTTCGTTCCTCCGTACGGCCAAACTGCCAACGGTAATTCTACTAGAAGGCAGTGGAGGAACATTGAGCACATCGTATCGCGATCAGATTCCGACTTTGCAGCGAATCCAAAGCAGACGATGCTATTTTGCTCTGCGGCCGCCTGAAAACAAATTGCCCAGCAAATCAAGGCGCAAGCGCAACAGATGCTTGAGGTACTGGAGATACACAGCGCCGGTGGCCTTGCTGGCGCCTTCAGTGCGTTCACAAAAAATGTAGCCTGCTTCTCCAATGGAGCCGATGCGGCCTCGTGCGATTACCTCAATGAGTATCTTGTAGCCCGTCGGATTGAGAGCCACGCCCCGAATGGATTCGCGGCGCACCATGAAAAATCCGCTCATTGGATCGGAGATGCGGCTGAGCACTTCAGGCAGAATGACCAGACCAATTACCTGCGCGCCGCGGGAGATCATGCGGCGGAACATGTTCCAGTCGCCAACGCCGCCGCCTTCCACATGTCGGCTCGCTACGGCCAGATCGCAGCCCCCGCGCATGAAGGTGACCAGTTGCGCCAGCGTTTCAGGGGGGTGCTGCAAATCCGCGTCCATGACGGCAAGAATGGAACCGCGAGCCGCCTGCCAACCGCGAATGACGGCGGTTGCAAGGCCGGACTCATTCTTTCTGCACATCACCTGCACTTCGGGATAACGAGCGGTCGCGTCCAGAGCCAGTTCGGCAGTTCCGTCGGGACTGTTGTCGTCAACCACGATCACCTCAAACACTAAACCTGGGACGGCACGCAAGACGCTGCAGGCCGCCTCAAGTGTCCTGCCAATGTTCTGCGCCTCTTTATACGTGGGCAGGATCAGGCTAAGTTCGACGGCGCCTTCGTTGCCAGCGTCGCCCACGATGAATGGGCCGCTGGGTATCGAAAGAGAGGCTGTGGCGATTGCGTTCATTTGTTCTTTCCCATCAATGTTTACCACCTCTGTTTACGACCACTAATGGATGCCGAGATGGCTACTCAGTACGAAGCAACCGTATCATCCCTTATATTGCATCGGACCTGAATTGAATAACTGACATTTTACGCCGGTGAATGTTGAATCCTCTTGCTACTTACGCGTCATGAATGGGCACAACTTGCGAACCATTGATAGGTCAAAGCGATCATTGGCCCACTCATCAATTGAAGGCGTCCGAAAGTAGAAGGCCGTCAGACCGGGGCGACGGCGATACCAGTCGATTCTGCTTGCTGATGGGCGTGGTAGCTGGAGCGGACCAGGGGGCCGGATTCGACATGGCGGAAACCCATGGCGAGGGCCTCGCGTTTGAGCTCGGCGAATTCGCGCGGCGTGTAGAGGCGCGCCATGGGCAGATGATCGCGCGAGGGACGCAAATACTGGCCGATGGTCAGGATGTCGCAATTGACGGCGGCGAGATCTCGAAAGACTTCGAGCAGCTCACTGGTTTCTTCTCCGAGGCCAACCATGACGCCGGACTTGGTAATGCCGGATGGGCGCAGTTCTTTTGCATAGCGCAGCAGCTCAAGTGTGCGCTCGTACCGCGCTCCGGAGCGGACTACTCGATAGAGGCGCGGCACCGATTCGGTGTTGTGGTTGAGAACCTCAGGGCGCGCGTCCACCACAATCCGAATCGCTTCGCGGTTGCCCTGGAAGTCTGGGATAAGCACCTCCACGCGGCATCCCGGCGCCTGGCGGCGAATTTCGTCGATGACCATGGCGAAGATGCGTGCACCGCCGACGAGATCGTCGTCGCGATTGACGCTGGTGATGACGGCGTGTTCCAGACCCAGTGCTGCCACGGCTTCAGCCACGCGGCGCGGCTCGTCAAAATCTATCGGCTCAGGGCGGCCCTTGGGCACCGCGCAAAAACCGCAGCGGCGCGTGCACAGGTTGCCGAGCATCATGAAGGTGGCGGTTTTGTGGTGCCAGCACTCGCCGATGTTGGGGCAGTGGGCGCTTTCGCAAACAGTGTGCAGGTTGAGGGAGCGCGCCAGCCGTTTGAGGTCGTGGTAATTTTCGCCCACCGGCGCGCGCGCCTTTAGCCACTCGGGCTTGGGCGCGGCAACCTTGCGGACCGGCTGAATCTGCACCAGTTCCATCACGCTTTTTATTGTAGCGGCAGGGCTGCGCCGCGTCTCACACGAAAGAAAATGTCACGTGTTCGACGCTGGTCCAATCCAAACCTTTCAATCGAATCCAGCATCTTTGCATGTAGGGTGCGCCTGCTCTTCTTCCGCGCCGCCTGCTCTGCGACTGTTTGGCATAAGGCCAAGGTATAGAAAGTAAAGGAGTTTTCCCCATGAGATCCGAACGCCCGTTGATCGCGTCTGTTTTGTTTCTGGCTGCCGGCCTGAGCCTGATTTTCACCTATTGCAATGGCGCCAGCAATTTTAATGCTGCTTTTCCGATGGCAGCGTCTGTATTTCACCTCGACATTACAACGGCGGGCCCTGCCGCACTGGGCGGAATTGCGCTGACTGGCCTCGGAGTTTTGCTGCTCGTGTGGGCGCTTCTGGCAGCCATTGTGGGCCAGATCAGCCTGCTCTTCCGCCATAACAAAGACGACAACCGGATTGTTACGTCAGAGCGGATCTTTGAATAGGAGTCGCTGGGAATAGGAGTCGGTGCAATGGGAGACGCCGGCGCGCTGCTACCTGAGCCTGCTGCGCACTTCAATCCTGATTAGATAAAGAAAAAACACCAGGTTCAACAGTCCTTGCACCAGGAATGGGAACTGGCGCTCAGTCGTGAACCTCCACGCAAACAGCGTCACCAGCAGCACAATCGCCCCCAGCGTAAGCGCCCATGCCCATCGCAATAGCCGCAGCAGGCCAAGCGCCGCGGTGATAAAGAATGCCGAAAAGATCAGGTAGACCGGGCGGAACTGGCCGTTCACGACACCGAGAATGCTAACCCCTGCCAGCAACAGCATGTAGAGCGAGATACCCGCGAGGCCAGGAAGCGGCAGCAGTTCGCGGGTCCTTGGCTGCGAGGATGGGGCGACTGCCTCCCTGGGGTCTTCTCCAGGTTCTGCATCGCTCGCGGCGCTACTTCTTATCTCATCGCTCATAGGGTTTTCAGATAAGCCAGCAAATCCTGCAGTTGATCGTCAGTGAGTGAGGTGGCGGGCATCATGCCGCGCCCGCGCACAATCACAGCCGTAAGCCGTTCGTCAGTGGGCGGCGCGCCAGAAGGCATGGCGCTCTCCTTGGTGATGGCTTGCAGTCCGGGCCCGTTCAACGAATGCGTATCGTTGGGGCGATGGCAGCGGGCGCAGTGGTTTTGGTAAACAGCGGCTCCGCGCGCTTCCTGCGGCGTCCACTCTGACGAGGGCTTTGATGGCGGCAGCGAACGGCAGCCGGCAAGACTCATGGCGGCAGCGGCTGCACAGAGGATGAATGCCAAGAATGCAGGAGGATAATGTACGCGCATTTGCCTCTGATAATACAGCTTGGGGGCGCATGCAGCTCGTATTGAAACGCTTCAGTCGGCAGCCGCGATGGCTTCAGCGAGTCGGTCCACTGCCTGTGCTTCGGCATCGCTTCCGGGACGGCGTCCATTCACGAGAATTGAGAACGCCAGTGTCTGCCCGCTGTTCGCTGTGAGATACCCGGTGAGCGCGTTGACCTCATTGATGGTTCCCGTCTTGGCCCACATCTTCCCTTTCAGGGGCGAGTTCTTAAAGCGGTTCTGCAGAGTGCCGTCTACACCGGCGATAGGCAATGAAGCGCGCCAGTCAGCACCCCACGGTTGTGCGGCAGCGTAGGTAAGCAGGCGCGTGAAAGCACGCGGAGCAACGCGATCGTCAGGACTCAGGCCGGAGCCGTCGTAAAGAAAAAATTCCTTGTCGCTGATGCCTGCGTCGACCATGAACTGACGCACCACGCGCGATCCCTGTTCGAAGCTGCCATCGCTGCCAAAGACCTTGCCGAGCAGCCGCAGCAGCAACTCCGCGTGCAGATTCTGGCTGATTTTGTTGGTGACCGCAATGTCCTGCCCGACAGGCGGCGAGAAACGCATGCCGAGAACCTTCTGATCTCCGGCGGGGGCGGTAATGCGCGATATGTCAGAGCGTTTGAGCTGCAGCGGCTGTGCGCGCTCATCCGCAAAATCGCCAGTTCCGTTTGCGTACTTGTGCCGGGAGACGGCGGAACCTGAAACGAGGATGCCCCGCCTGCGCAAGGCCTCTTTGAAGACGGTGGCAAAGTACACGGCCGGATCTTCGACGGCCATATTCACGTGCAGCCCGTCCGGCGCAACCGTTCCCCAGGTGCGGACCATCAGAGAGCCGGGCAGGCGCTCCAGGCCCGGGTGTGGCGTTTCGCCTCCCAGTGCTGGGGTCATGTTGTTGTCGACCGTGTAGTACTCAATGGGCGGCATCCACTCTGCGACCGTTGCCCCGGGGACCGACGCGTCGGCATGAATGTTGAGACGGGCAGCGTTGTCATTGAAGGTCAGCGCGGAGACGGGCGCGCCGTAGTCCCACTGCAGATCACCCCACGACCAGTTTTGGCCGTACGGTTCGTCCACAAAAAAGCTGTCGTCACCAATGATGTCGCCATCGACCGAGCGAACGCCGTCCTGCTCAACCTGGCGTGCAAGCAGGTCGAGCGGGGTCATGGGATCGACGGTCTTTCCAACAGTAGCAGCGCCGTTGTCTGTCGCGTTAGCGGGGGGCGCTGGCGCCGGAGCAGCGCCTGAAGGCACAGGCGGCTTGTACGGGTAAGGACGGAGGCTGATGGTGGGGTCGCCAACACCGAGCAGAACCAGGTTGCCATGCAAAGTTCCGGCGGCATCGATTTCGCCGCCTGCGGCAACGCTCGTAGTCCACGAAAGCGTTTCGACCGGCAGCAGGCCGTAAGCAGCCGCAGTGGTGACGAGCTTCACGTTTGAAGCCGGCACAAACAGCTTTGCCTCGTTCAGCGAGTAGACCGGCTTTCCATCCAGCGTGGTGACGCTGATGCCGAATTGCGCGCTGCTCAAAGCAGGATCGGCCAGGATAGCGTTGATGCGCTCGCTGAGCGGGCCGCTGGTGGGAGCAGCATGCAGCGCCGATTTCGTTTGCGCGCGGCCAGCCGGCGATGCATTGCGCGCCTGCGCCGGCAACCCGGCAGTAGAGAACAGGAATCCCACCACGAGAACGAGTAAAACCCGCCGCGATTTTTCCATGCCCGGAGTTTAGCAGGATGAATCCAATCTGAGTGAGAGATTGGCGGCGAGGCTGCTCGGTGCGGCGACGTTGCCCGGTGTGACGAGGGTACGCAGCGACTAACATTGGAGAGTGACGATGGACAGCAGAAAAGGGATGGATTGGCGGCTGCGCACCCGCACGCTTATGCTGGGGCAGCGAACGCGGGTGATGGGCGTGGTAAATATTACGCCGGACTCCTTCAGCGACGGCGGCTCGTATTTTGCGCCTGAAGCCGCTGTGGAACATGCGCTCGCGCTGCTGGACGAAGGTGCGGACCTGCTGGATCTGGGCGCCGAGAGCACGCGACCGGGTTCGCTGGCAGGCGGCGATGCTCCGGCGGTCAGCCCGGATGAAGAGCAGGCGCGCCTGTTGCCGGTTCTCGAAGGGATTTTGAAGGCGCGTCCGGACACGATCATCTCAGTAGACACATACAAGGCGGCGACAGCGCGAGCCGTTCTAAAAGCTGGCGCTGAGATCGTGAACGATGTGAGCGGGCTGACCTGGGACGCGGAGATGGCCTCAGTGTGCTCAGCGAGCGGCGCCGGCGTGGCGCTGATGCATACCCGCGGCACGCCTGCGGAGTGGAGCACGCAGCCGCCAATTGGCCCCGACGCCGTTTTTGAGCTGGTGCGCAGCGGACTCGCCAACAGTCTGGCTTTGGCGGCGGCGGCGGGCATCGCTGCGGAGGCCCTGGTTTTGGATCCCGGCTATGGTTTTGGGAAACGGGATGGCGAGAACTACGCACTGCTGGCAAGGCAAGCCGAACTGCTGTCCCTGGGGCGGCCGCTGATGGCTGGCGTGAGCCGCAAGTCATTCCTGGCTCATAAGTTGGCGAAAGCCCGCGGCGAGTGTAGCGGCGTTCAGGCACCCAAGGAAGCGCGGGAAAATGCCAGCCTGGCAGCGATGACCGCGGCGATTCTAGGTGGCGCTTCGATTGTTCGCGTTCATGCGGTGCGCCCGGCGGTGGATGCCGCCCAGGTGGCGGATTCAATCCTCTCTGCCTTGGCGGTTCCCGACTCAAAATAAGGCGCTTGAGGAGATGACAAATAAATGGTATGACCAATTTGGTATAGATCAATTAGGATTATGTGTAGAGCCCGAGAACGACCGCGGCCGGTACGAATCCGGTATTAGTCATTGATGAAAACGCAATTCTCTTTTGGAAAAGACGGCCTGCTGGTTTCGGTTCCGGATAACTACGCATCGCAGGTAGTGAGCAGTCACAGCGCCCCTGCATTGGGCGATGTGCCCTCTGCGTTGGCAGCCGCCCTTGATTACCCCATCGGTTGCCGGCCATTGGTGGAACTGGCTGCAGGAAAACGCACCGCCGCCATTTCAGTTTGCGATATCACGCGTCCCGCGCCGAATTCCACCACGCTGCCTCCTTTGCTCAATCGCCTGCACCAGGCAGGAATTCCAGTTGAAGGCATCACGATCCTGATCGCAACAGGCCTGCATCGCGACGCAACCAGAGAAGAGCTGGACATCATCCTCGGGCCGGAGATTGCCGGCACGTATCGCGTGGAAAGTCACGACGCGCGCGATTTTGCAGCGCATCGCGCGCTTGGTTCTACCAGGCGAGGAACGCCCGTGTACATTGACGAGCGTTTTATGGCTGCCGACCTGCACATCACGCTCGGGTTCGTCGAGCAGCACCTGATGTTGGGCTTCAGTGGCGGCCGCAAGCTGGTGGCGCCGGGTCAGGCCGCGCAGGAGACCATCAAGGTTATTCACTCACCGCGTTTCATGCGTGAACCGATGGCAACCGAGGGCTCGATCGAGGGAAATCCGCTGCATGACGAGCTGCTTGAGATTGCAGCCATGGCGCGCCACGACTTCATGCTGGATGTAACGCTCACGCAGGGTCGCGAGATATCAGGTGTGTTCGCGGGCGAGCCGGTAAAGGCGCATGCAAAGGCTGTTGCGTTCCTTGAACAAACTTCGCTGGAGACGCTGTCAGAACCTGCCGATGTAGTGATTACGAGTGCGGCCGGCTATCCGCTTGACCTGACGTTCTACCAGACGGTTAAGGGTATTACTGCTGCGGAACACATTGTGAAGCCAGGCGGCAGAATCCTGTTGCTGGGCGAGTGCGCTGAAGGAATTGGCGGCTCTGAATTTGCCGAGTTGCTGCGCACACTGACGGGATTTCAGGATTTTCTGGACGCAATCCGTGAAACGCCGGTTGAAGTGGACCAGTGGCAACTTGAGAAGCTGGCTCTGGTAGGCGTGGAACACGAATTATTTTTTTACACGCCCGGCGTAACAACAGATCAGCTTGGGTGCCTGGGATCGCGGCTTTTTACCGATATCGATCGGGCGGTGGCAGCAGTGCTCGAAGGCGTCCCGCCGGGTGCCCGTGTTGTGCTGGTTCCGGACGGGCCATACGCTTATGCGCGAGCCGTTCCCGCTTACGTTTAGAAGCAAAATCCCCTAGGGGCTAAAGCCCATGTTCCTACTGAAAGCTTTGTGGCCCGACTGAAATCGGGCCCTGTTACAAAACACTCTTCGCGCTAGACGCTGATTCCGACTTTCTCGCGAGGCCACTTCGAACGCATTTCCTCGTGGTCGATTGTCGGCTCGACATCGCATTCCACTTCAATCACAGTCGCTGGTTCGTCCGGCGCCTTCAGGGGCATTCCGGTCAAGCGCAGTGCGAACTCATCCTGCGTGAAGTCGACCTTCTGGCCGGTTCTGAGCAGTTTTGCCGAAAGCACTTTTGCTTTAAGCCCGCCGATGGCGACGACAACTTCGGGCTGAAAGAAGCTTAGCCACTCGGCTGCCGGCGTGTGTCCCGGCCAGTAGTGCTGGTGGATGTAGAGCGTGTTGCCGCGACGTGTGTAGTTGGCGTTCGTGTTCCAGTCGCCCTTGAAGCGGTCGGCACCGTAGATGGATTTGCCGTTACCCTCTAGCCACTTTCCTGCCGATTCGAGGATAGACAACGTGTCGGGAGGGATGGAGCCGTCCGGCTCGGGCCCGATGTTGAGCAGATAGTTGCCGCCGCCGCGCGCGCATGTGGCCAGGTTGTCGACCACCTGCTTCGGAGTCTTCCACGCATCGTCGCCGCGATTGAAACCCCAGCTGTCGTTGAGCGTCATGCACGTTTCCCAGGCGCGGCCAACCTCAGAGGCCTGGATGTGTTGTTCCGGCGTTGAAAAATCGCCGGGCAGGCCATTGCGGTTGTTCACAATGATGTCGGGTTGAAGGCCGAAGACCATCTCGTTCATGCGTTCCGATTCCCATTGCTCCGCGGTCAACGGCCACGACACGTCATACCAGAGAACGTCGATCTTGCCGTAGTTGGTCATCAGTTCGCGAATCAGGCCGCGTGTGTAATCCACAAAGCGACGCCGCGCTGCTTCATCGGTCTTGCAGGTAGCACCGTCAGGATGGTGCCAGTCCATCAGCGAATAGTAAAAGCCCACACGCAGCCCCTCGGCGCGCGCCGCCTCCACAAATTCGCGTACCAAGTCGCGGCCAGGGCCTTGCTTCATCGCGTTGTAGTCGGTCAGTTTCGAGTCCCAATGACAGAAGCCTTCGTGGTGCTTGGTCGTCATCACCATGTACTTCTGGCCGGCTCGCTTGGCGAGGCGCGCCCAGTCGCGGGCCGCATTTGGCTTGGGATGGAAATGCTTGGCGAGAATTTCGTATTGAGGGATCGGGACGCCCTCAATTTCCTTCGACCACTCGTGTTGTCCGATGATGCTATAAAGTCCCCAGTGAATGAACATGCCGAACTTGGCTTCGTGCCACCACTTCATGCGCGCGTCGCGCGTAGCTGCCTGCTTTTGGCTTGCCACGGAGGTGGGTGCCGCTTCATTCTGCGCCCCCGACATACTCAAGCCGTCAGCTTTTGCGGCTGCCGCCGCTATGGCTCCGGCTGCGCCAATCTGTTTTAAAAAAGAGCGCCTGGTGCTCTCATTCCACTCCATGATTGCCTCCTTGCCTTAGCCGACCAAACGGCCAGCCGCGCAGTTGTCGTTAACGTTTTCGAAAACTGCATAAAATCGCGTCGAGCCACTATAGCAGAGGCGGGCATGGCACGAGACAGGGATGAAGCCACGTATGAGTAAGGATTGTGAGCCGATGAAATTTACTGCTTTTCTGAAGCGAAGTAAGCGACCACGCCGCCGACGAGGAGCAGGGCAGAGGCGGCAAAGATCAACACCAGCGGGCTCATCAGCGAACCAGCGCCGAAATTAAAAAGGCCCTCCGGCACAAGGGAGGTGAGAAATTGCAGGCTCACGTTGTGCGGAAGTTGTTCGAGCCAGGTGAGCCATGCCACACCATGCCGCGCCTGCCATACTGCGACCGCCGCTGCTACGACGAGGTTGACCGCAAGAGCGAAGATCTGCGCGCTGAGAATAGGCCGGGAGATGCGCTCCACCGCGGCGTTACGGCGACGAAGCTGTGCGCGCCACCAGAGCAGGCCGGCGGAGCCAAGCTTCGCCGCTCCCACCGCATGATTGCGCGCGCGCTGAAACGCAGCGGTGACAAGGACAAGCTCGCTACACGAGCGGCAGCTGTCGACATGCGTACGCAGGTCAGATGCGCAGGCCTGCGGCCACTGGCCACGTTCGACCAGCGCCTTCACTTCAGCTTCACGCGGGCAGGAACGCAGCGTCATGCTTGCCTCCCGCGGTTCTGATTCTGCAGCAGGTGCGCGATTTTGCGCCGCGCCCTGAAGAGCAACAATCGAATGCTCGCCGATGCGAGTCCGGTGATCTCGGCGATCTCGTGGTGAGAGTAGCCCTCAGCGTGAGCAAGCCAGAGCAGTTGGCGATCGCGGGGACGCATCTGCGCCAGCGCCGGGCCGAGGATCATTTGCGAATCGGATGCGACCTGTTCATCAACGCAGGCAAAGAGATTCTCTGGCATCTCTTCAATGGAGGCGGAGCGCGGGCGACGCCAATGATCGCGAAGAAGATTTGTGGCGATGCGGAACAGATAGCGCCGGCAGGCAACTTCGCCATCAGCAAGATACGAAGGAGGATTTGCGAGACAGAGAAAGCGTACGTAGCTTTCCTGCATGATGTCCTCAGCCAGCGTGGGATCGCCCGACGTACGCGCCAGGTACGCCCACAGCGAACGGGCCGAGCGCTCATAGAATGCGGCAAACGCCTCATCATCCATGGGCGGCGCGGCGGCCGGCGACACCTCTAGAGAAGCGTCGCCGGCGAGAACGTTCGGTATGGATGATTCCCAGAACATACGTGTGATTCGCCTCTTGGGCACAGCCGGATCCCTTCCGGCTCACTGCCTATCCTGATGTTTTGTTGACGCCATCAATTCGGCGGTTGATGCATTGTCAGGGATGAGGCCAAGTCGGCCGGCCAGCACCCATGTGACTCCTGCAGAAAGAATAAACCCGATTCCGGGCATGAGCGCTACTGTTCCCAAAACCAGCATCGGGATATGCATATCGGCATGTACGTTGCGGAGCAGGAAGAACCCTACACCCAGGAGAACCAGAACGACTCCGATCTGCAATGGGTTAAGCACGCGCGCCACGGCGCTGGGCATGCGCTGATCCTGCTCAAGGCTGATGGGAATTGGAGCGGCCTCGAGGAATCGCTTGCCTGCCTCGGTCTCCATGTAGGAAGCCAGCTCCTGCGTGGAACTGAACTTTTCAATGAGCCGCCCATGCACCTCACTTTGCAGCTTGAAGATGCGCGACCAGCGGCGATTTTCAAGAATCAGACGAACAATCCACATGGTGGCCGCGAGAAAAAGACCAAGGGCCAGCACCGGCGCAATGTCATTCCCGATCTCGGCGGAGGCAGACCTCGGACCGGGTGCGGGCCCCATCTCAGGCCACACAGCGCGCTCAAGCGCCTGCGACCGCCGCCCGCCGGGGAAATTCAGATTCGTAAAGAGGTAATACTCCGGGTTGCGCGCTACGTCTGGATGCTGAATAAGGAACTGCGCCAGCTGCGGATTGTTTTTGTTGACGTACTCCTGGTTCGAAAGCAGCGAAGGATCGTGGGCCACAACGGTGGTAAGCGTGGGACTGGTACGCAGCAACTGGAGAAGCTGCTCCTGTGTGGCCTGCAGTTCCTGGTCGGTCATGGGCGCCACTGCGGCCGGCGGTGCCTTGGGCGGCGCGGCTTGTGCTGCCAGAAGGACCGGTCCCGCAAAAAGATAAAGGGCCGCCGTCCGAATTCGATCTTGGTTAAACATTTTGTTTCTCCCTCGTTCGTTGATTCAATGAGTTCAAAAGCAGTAATAGGTCGTCTTCTGCACATACAACGCGGCGGCATACCGTTTGGTTAACAGCGGCAATTCATCAGGCCGTTACTTTGCGACGTCCACCAGAATCCTTATGATCTTTGTGCTCCGGCATGGCCAGGGTGTCGGCGGGGTTTATCATCGAAAATGGTGCAGGTTCAGGCCGCCTGCGCCGTGAGACGGCAGGCGTGGCGGCTAGGGTGGTTCGGCTTGCCAATGTGCCGCGAATCAAGGCCAGACTATCTGCGCGAATCACCAAAACAGGCTGCAATACAGGATGGAAAGTTAATGCGAGCAAAGACTGCTGTAGTGCTGGGCGCCCAGTGGGGCGATGAAGGTAAAGGAAAAATTGTTGACGTGCTCAGCGAGCGGTTTTCCGCAGTGGCGCGCTATGCCGGAGGACACAATGCCGGCCACACCGTCATCATCGGCGGCCAGAAATTTGTGTTGCAGCTTATACCCTGCGGTGTATTGCGCCCCGGCTGTAAAGGCATTATCGGCAACGGCGTCGTGCTTGACCCGCTGGCCTTCTTGAAAGAAGTTTCGCACCTGCGCGAGCTCGGAGTGGCCATCGATGGGCAGTTGTTTGTTTCCACCCGCACCCAGGTAATTCTGCCTTATCACCGCATGATCGAGCTGGCGGCGGAGAGCGCGCCGGGACGCATGAAGATCGGCACTACCAGCCGCGGCATCGGACCCGCCTACGAGGACAAGATGGCGCGCAGCGGTTTGCGGATTGTGGATTTGCTGCATTCTGAACTGCTGAAGACCCATATTGAGGCCGCCTGCGCTGAGAAGAACGCGATTGCGCATGCCCTCTTCGGCACCGATCCATTGGACCCGGTGAAGATGTACGACGAGTACGCAGCAGCAGCGGAACAGGTGCGTCCCTTTGCAGCCGACACCGGCCGGATGCTGAATAACATCCTGGCGCAGGGCGGCAGCATTATGTTCGAAGGCGCACAAGGAACAATGCTCGACATTGACCACGGCACCTATCCTTACGTGACGTCGTCCTCTGCGACAGCGGGCGGCGCTTCGACCGGTACCGGCGTTGGGCCCACCGCCATCGGAACCGTGATCTCCGTGACCAAGGCTTATGTGACGCGCGTTGGCGGCGGTCCATTCCCCACTGAAATTCACGACGCCGCGGGCGAGGAGTTGCGCGCGCGGGGCAATGAGTACGGCGCTGTCACTGGCCGCCCACGCCGCTGCGGTTGGCTCGATATTCCCATGCTTCGCTACTCGAACCAGGTAAACGGAGCGGAGTGGCTCGTGATCACCAAGCTTGACGTGCTGGATACGCTTGAAGAGATTCCGATCTGCATCGGGTATGAGGTTGACGGCAAGGTTACCGACGAAGTTCCTGCGGATGTGCAGGGGCTGGAGCGCATTAAGCCGAGGTACACCACGCTGAAGGGCTGGCGCCAATCTACCGAGGGAATCACTGATTTTGAGAAGCTGCCAAAGGCTGCGCAGGAGTATTTGCGCTTCCAGGAGCGCGAGAGCGGCGCCCGCATCGGCATGGTCTCAACCGGACCCGATCGCGACCAGACAATGCTGCTGCCAGACTTTGCAGCTGCGCTGGACAGCATTCACAAGTAGACTGAGAAGAAATACGAGTAGACTATGGGCTCCTAAGCCCTGGCAGAAGGATTTTGTTCCTATGGTCAGTTTCGTCGTCCGTTTTAAATTTGCCCCCGAAGACCGCGCTGAAATGGCAGAAGCCGTAAGGATTCTTGCTGCTGAATCTCGGCGCGAACCGGGCTGCGTTTCCTACATTCCCCACCACTCTGAAGAAGATCCGAACACCATCGTCATCTACGAGCAGTATCGTGACGAGCAATCCCTGGCGGCACATCGTGAGAGCCCGCACTTCAAGAAGTATGGGGTTGGTGGGCTTTTGCAAAGGATGAAAGACCGCAGCATGGAAAACCTGGTCGCTCTCGATTGACGGTCTGCGGAGTCTAATTGAGCGTGTATACCGGAAGGCGGATGTACCCCAACGGTAATGCAGTAGGACGCACTGGAGCGGTATTCACTAATTCCACTTTGTCCCCATTGACCGTCTGACCTTTGCGGGGCTACTATCCGATACGTTTATGTCGGGTAAAGTAAACATCCTCTCTGATCATGTCTCCGCTGATCGCCGTATGGCGCTAATGCGATTTCTGTTAATTGCGCTCATTGCGCTATTCAGCGCCGGCCTGCTTCAGGCCGGGCAAAACAAACCCAAAAAGCACGACCTTCGCCGCGAGATCTTTGACCTGGAAGACGCGTGGCGCAATGCGGCGCTCAAATCCGACACCACCGCAATGAGCGCCCTGCTGGCTGATGATTACATGGCCATCACCGCTTCAGGCATGCTGCAAACCAAGCAGGAAGCGCTGGCAAACATGCGGGCTCAACGGATGCACCTCACTGTGCTGACTCTGCTGGATCGCAAGGTCCGCTTCTACGGAACGACTGCGCTCGTTACGTCGCTTGCAGAAGTGCAAGGCACAAATGCTGAGGGAGACATCTCAGGCAGTTTCCGCTACACACGCGTCTACGTCCGGGACAGCCAGGGCAGATGGAAGATTGTGAGCTTCGAGAGCAGCAAGTTGCGTCCGAACTTCGAACACAAAAAGGATTCGGGTCCCTCTGGGGAGTAACTCTCCACGGGTTACTCGCGTTATGCCATTTAATTACTATTTTCCAGCCTTCAATTCAACCAGAATGGGTAGCCGCATTTCGGTTCTGATATATAGGACCTGTAGGCAAGGTATCGGGATCGTATTCCAACACGATCCTACGGTGCCGATGACCCCTCAATTGCTTTCAGTAATAGAACGTTTTTGTTTCCCTTCCTTTCTGCACGTCTTTGCTTTGGAAATGCATTTCCGAATGAGATGTAGGCTGGACCGCTGCGATGCAGGTTCAGCAAGACCGTGCGTAATCGCGGTCAGATCGGACCTGGGGGCATTCGGATGAGACCGGCACAGCTTGCGACTCTCAAATTCTTCGCGCTTTTGTTTCTGCTGCCTGGCCTGGCAGGTCTGATCGTGTCTGCAACGATTTCGACCAGTTACCTGGAGAAAATGCCGAGGGTACCAGTGATCTCTGAAGACCGCGTGGTTCCTCGCGAAATTCACGGCATTGTCGTTTATCAAACAAAAGAAGAAGACAAAAAGCTGAGTTCGATTGAGTACTGGTCGGTGGGAGTGTTCGTGGTCGGGCTTGGACTTGGGCTGGTGTTCCTGGAAAAGTGGGGAGCCACGCAGGCTCGCTACGGCGAAGACGACGACGAGTTGGCGGAAGATCGCTCCTAGCATTCACCCGCTGCGTGCGCGCCATCGCTCATCTCCTACAATTGAGACATGCCAGAGCTGCCCGAAGTGGAGACCATTGCGCGGGGCGTACATGCGCGCGTGCGCGGAGACCGCATTGTTCATGTGTGGTTTGCTGCGCATCCCAGGCTGTTCAAGGCGCCAGCGGCTCGGCAAGCCAAAAGTCTTTTGGGGCGTGTACTGGTCGCGGTGCATCGCACCGGCAAGCACATTGTTTGCGAGCTTGCAGCCCTTCCAAAAGGAAAACTGCGCGCAGGCGATGAGCTGCCACCGGATACGCAGTGGATCGTGCATCTGGGCATGACGGGGCGATTGCTTGTGACCACGCCCGACGCACCGGTCGCCCCGCATACGCATGCGCGACTCGAGCTTGAGAGTGGCAAGGAACTGCGCTTCGTCGATCCGCGGCGATTCGGCAAACTCGACTTTCGCGATCTTGCCCGCGGAGAGGCATTCAATGCCGCAGGCGCGGAACCTCTCGAGGTTGAGCAGGAAGTATTCACGGCAATCTTTCGCGGCAGGCGGCTGGCAATCAAAGCAGCGCTGCTGAATCAATCTCTGCTGTCCGGGGTGGGAAACATCTATGCGGACGAGAGCCTGTTCCACGCCGGTATTCGACCGCGCCGCAGTGCAGGCCGGCTGACTAAGACTGAGCTTGAACGGCTCAGGGTAGCTTTGAAATCTGTATTGGAACACGCAATCCGGTTGGGTGGGTCGTCGGTTTCAGACTACGTGGACGCCGACGGAATGCCGGGATTCTTTCAGCTTGAGCATTGCGTCTACTTGCGCACCGGGCTGCCCTGTAGAACCTGCAAGACCCCAATTCGCAGAATTATTCTGGCTGGCCGGGGAACCCATTTCTGCCCAAATTGCCAGCGATAAAACAGCCGACTATGGTTTTTTGAATTATTCGCCCTTCCGCATACTGGAATCCAAAATTCTGAGCGTCAGATTGAACCGTAAATGATTGAAAATAAATAATCGTGCGAACGGCCCACCAATTGCTATCAGAAGGGTGCCAGTGATGTACCGGCTGCCGTAAATCGGTAAGCCAAGAACAGCAGGCCCCGGCAAGAGCCACCGCCAAAGAGCGGACCCGCAAAGGGTAAACCGGCCGGATAACCTGCAAAAGGTGCGGCGGACAACCGCCGGCCGAATGATTCGGGAGGCCAGTGGCCACGCAGGACCGAGACGCCGCTCCATTTGGAGCGGCGTTTTGAGCTTCAGAGGCGTTTGGCCCTAAGTTCTGAAGTTCCGATTTTCCGCAGAATCCGGCCCACCAGGACTCCGAAAGTACACTTGCCAGCTTGAGGGCTTCGCTGTAGTATCGGAGTTGCCTATCAAAGCGGCTGACGCGGGCCACCCGGATATGGGGAGAGCAAGCTCGCCGCCGAGCAAGGAAATCGCCGGCCAGTTCAATTCATACATCGTTGTACGCGGCGATAGCTCGCATAGGAAACGCATCACCTGAGAAAATTGTACGTCGCACCGTTTCGATCCTGATCAGTGGACGAAGCTGGATAAAGGGATTCTGTGTACACTTCAGCGACAGCATTTTTCAGAGTGAGATTTGGTTTTTAGGCCAGGGGATCTGGACCGATGGGGCCTGATTGTTTGCAGGTTTGTAAGCGCTGCGGTTCGATTCCTGGTGTGTGAGAAACGGGGCCTGTGAAGTTCACCCGAATGCTGAACAGAACCGGTTCAACGATGCTCAAAACGTCGAGCAATGAGAGAGCGCTGCGTGCAGATATTTACGGCGCGATGGTTTCGCGGCGCAAGCTGGCAGCTCCGATCTCCATTAAACAGCCCGCTGAGGATTTGCGAAGTAAGTGAACTTGAAAAGCTCGGCGTGTTACTGCTAGAGCGGGACCCGGCAACATATGAAATTGGATAGCGAAGCTTCAGAAGTAAATCAGGAAGTATAAGCATGACGACAGAAACAACCCAGCCCCAACCTGAAATGGGGCCCGCGCCTGACAACGGTCAGGCGTCTCAAGCGCCAACTCCAGGGCATCGCCGCCGGCGCCGGCGCCGTAAAAATAGATCGAGCCAACAGAATGCGCAGCAGGGCCAACAGCCCCAGGTGCAGCAGCCGCAGCAAGCTGCGCCGCCGCCGCAACCGCACGCGCCCCCCCAACCGCCGCAGCATCGACAGAACCAGCAGCACCAGAATCAGCCGCGCAAAAAGAAGAAATTTTTTCAGAAAAGCGCCGGCCCTCCGCCTCAGCCCGGCAACAGCATCTCGAATTCCCAGCACGGCAAGCGCAAGGGTAAACAGCGCGGCCCGCGCGAGTTTGTCGGTCCCATGGACCACAGTTATCGCATTGCGAACGGCAATGTGGCCGATGGACCGCCCTCCACAATCCAAATGAACACCAATGGCGGCGGAGGTTATTACCCCGAGGTTCACGCACCAACGCCGGCTCCGGTTCGTCTCAATGCTCCAACCCGCATCTTCTGTTTCATCGAAGACCTTTTCTTCCAGGCAAAGATTTCTGAAACCGCGCGCAAACTTGGCATCAAGGTCGAATTCCTCAAGGGTGACAAGGAATCCATCGCGAGACTGCTGGAGTTGCCTGAAGGGGAACGCCCCACGCTGCTGGTATTTGATCTGAATAACCTGAATGCAAAACCGCTGATTTTGATTCCAAAATTCAGATCAAAGCTGAAGAAGGCCACTTCAATCATCGGCTTCCTCAGCCACCTGCAGGGCGACTTGAAATTAAAGGCTGTTGAAGCGGGCTGCGACACCGTGATGCCACGGTCCGCGTTCTCGCAGAGTCTTCCGAACCTGCTGCGCCGCTACGGCGTTGAAGAGGAAGAAGAGTACGCACAGCAGCCAATGTAAAGATACAGGGAATAGGGAACAGAAAAGCAAAAGGGCGCATCGCGATAGATGCGCCCTTTGCTTTATTGAGTCAATTTCCAATTTTCCGGTGCAGGTGAATTGATTACGACCGCGCGTCGCTCTCTGATCGTTAATAACTGTTCCCTGTATCTTTACCCTGGTGGCCAGGTGAGCGGGCGGCCGCCTAGCATGTGCAGGTGCAGATGATCGACAGTCTGCCCGCCGTCCTCGCCCGTGTTGACGACTACGCGGTAGCCCTTTCCGAGGCCTTTCTTCTCTGCAATGTCGGCTGCCACCCAGAGTAGATGACCCAGCAGTTCGCGCTTGTCGTTGTTTGCGTCGTTGAGCGAGGCAATGTGCTCGCGCGGAACGATCAGCAAATGCACCGGCGCTTTTGGATTGATGTCGGAAAACGCAAAGGCGAGTTCATCCTGATAAACCGCCTGCGCAGGAATGGTTCCTTCAATGATTTTGCAGAAGAGGCAACTCATGGCGTGACCAGTGTACACGCACGGTCAGAGCAGGGAAATGTCTGCGTACCCGCTTGCGTCTGCCCGCATCTGATTTCAGCTTAGAATTGAATCATGGTTTCCGCGTCGGCAGCTCCATTCCGCATCGTTCATACCGTCTGCTCGCACGATTGCCCTGACTCCTGCGCTGTGCTGGTCACGGTAAACGGTGATGGCCGCGCGGTGAAGGTAGAAGGCGATTCCTCGCAGCCGGTGACGCAGGGATTTCTCTGCGGCAAAGTTGCCAAGTATCTCGATCGTGTCTACTCGCCAGAGCGCATTCTCTATCCGCTTCGCCGCAAGCCGGGGATACCGAAACAAGCGCTGCAACGCGGACACGAACATGAAGCCTTTGAGCGCGTCAGTTGGGACGAAGCGCTCGATGCGATTGCCGCACGCCTGCAGCAGGTAAGCGATCGTTACGGATCGGAATCGATACTGCCTTACAGCTATGCGGGCACCATTGGTGTGCTTGGCTACGGATCGATGGACCGGCGTTTCTTTCACCGGATGGGCGCCAGCAGGCTTGACCGAACCATATGCTCTGAGGCGGGCGGTGTGGCGTGGAATACGGTCTATGGAAAAAAGCTGGGTACGCCGGCGGAAGATTTTCGACTGGCAAAATTGATCCTGGCGTGGGGCGCCAACATCCACGGAAATAATGTGCATTTGTGGCCGATGATCGAGCAGGCACGCCGCAACGGTGCGCGGCTCATCGTAATCGATCCGTACCGAACGCGTACTGCCGCACTAGCCGATTGGCATATTGCAATTCGCCCTGGAACCGACGCCGCACTGGCGCTGGGCATGATGCACGTGATCCTGAACGAAGGGCTTGAGGATCGCGCTTATATTGACGCGATGACGCACGGGTTCAATGAATTAGCGCAGCGGGCGCGCGCATACACGCCTGAACGCGTGGCGGCGTGGACTGGTATGACGGCGGCAGGAGTAGAGCAATTGGCGCGCGAGTATGCAACCACGCGGCCTGCGGTGCTGCGCTTGAACTACGGCGTGCAGCGCGCTGAACATGGTGGCGCTACAGTGCGCGCCATCGCAATGCTTCCTGCATTGACCGGTGCGTGGAAATATCGCGGCGGCGGCGGGGTGCTCTCCACCTCCGGCGCATTCAAATGGAACGAAGATGCAGTACGGCGGCCTGATCTTCAATATGCGTCGCCGCTGGGCCGAGAAGCGCGGTTGGTGAACATGTCAGCGCTCGGGCAGGCACTGACTGAGATTGATTCCCCCGTAAATGCGTTGTTCGTGTACAACTCAAATCCTGGCGCAGTCGCTCCCAATCACAACACGGTAAAGCGCGGACTTGCGCGCGAAGATCTATTTACCGTGGTGCACGACTTGTTTTTCACCGACACAACGGACTATGCGGACTACATTCTGCCGGCCACGACGTTTCTTGAGCACACCGATATTCAGGGCGCGTACGGACACTACTTTGTGCAGATGTCGAAACAGGCCATTGAGCCGGTAGGCGAATCACGCTCGAACGTGTGGCTGTTCGGCCAGCTTGGGCAACGGATGGGCTTTGCGGAGGAATGCTTCCGCGACACGCCGGAAGACATCATCCGCCAGGCGCTGGCGATTAGCGAAGATGGCCACTCTGCGAATCCGGAAATGGAGCACATCACCTACGAGGGCCTCGAAGAACAGGGGCACATTCCGCTCGGTTTCCATCGCGAGCCTGAGGTGAATCCGTTTCTGCCGTACACGTCAGAGACTTTGCCGACTCCGTCCGGCAAAGTCGAGTTTTATTCTGAAGCGATGGCGGCGGTAGGTCAGGATCCGCTTCCCGCATTTATTCCTCCCACGGAGTCGCGCTGGGGCAAAGCGGCGGAACAGTATCCTCTGGAGTTGCTGGCACGCAAGGCTGACAACTATATGAACTCCACCTTCGCCAATCTCGACGGACATCGCAAGATGGAAGCGCGCACCAACCAACGGCTTGAAATGCATCCTGAAGACGCAAAGACGCGAAGTATTGTCGAAGGCGAACGCGTGAAGGTGTTCAACGAGCGTGGATCGTTGCGTTTGACGGTCATGCTGAATGCCGATCTGCCCGTGGGCGTGGTGGCAACGCGGCTGGACTGGGCCAAGCTGCATCCAGACGGCCTGAACTCAAATGTGCTGACCAGCGAGCGGCTTACCGACCTGGGAGCGGGTGCCACTTTCTACTCCACACTTGTTGAAGTTGCGAAAAATTAAGTTGGCTGCTGCCAAAGGTACCCTCGGCGCTGTAAGCTGTCTGCCATGAATTGGTGGGACGTTCTTATTGCTTGTGGAATTATCGCGGCATTCCTTATTTATCGGCGCTCCGGGCTCATCTCAGTGAAGGATGCGCAGGAGCACCTGAAACATGGTGCACTCGTGATTGATGTGCGCACCGCGGGCGAATTTGTCGCCGGACACTTGCCCATTGCCGTCAATCTTCCGTTAAGCGAAGTTGAAAGCAACTGGAACCGTCGCATAAAAGATAAAAATCAAGTGCTGCTGCTCCACTGCCAGAGCGGCGTGCGCAGTGGTGCGGCAAAAAAGAAACTAATCGCGCTCGGCTGCCCGAATACCTACAACATGGGAGGGTACGGACGCGCCGCGCGCATTGTCAGCGGTAAGTAAGTACAGCCATCAGCCATCAGCCATCAGCTATCAGCTCTTGCGGCGTGTGATGCTCGAGTTGAGCATTATTCCGCCGGTGATGCCGGCGGCGCGACTTCTACATAGTCGAGACTCGCTGCATCATTGCCGTCAGGAATGCCCGTCACCTTCAATACATCGCCCGGTTTGAGCTGAATGCCCCGCGCGGTGTAGCGAGTTGAGTTGTCGCCGTGAGGCTGGCGCCACGGGAAGGTTCCATCTGCGGTCCACGAGGCCGCCGACTTGCCATTCACCTCAAGTGTGAACTTGGCTGCACCGCCCTGCAGATCGAAATGCTGCACCGCAATGTTTAATTTTCCGGCGGTGCCTTTGTAGCTCCACTCGGCCGTGCAGCCATGCGGAGCAGCAGCTTTGTCGCAGGTCACGGCCTTACCCCGCGAAGCATCTTCCCATGGGGTCACGTCGACAACCTTGTAACCCGTGAGCCTTGCGTCTTCTGCTTCAAGACGGCCCGGAAATTTGCCAGCGCGGCCTTTCTCGTCGGGGATTCCGCTCAGTTTGAAGAAGTACTGAACAATCGCATCGCGCCACACAATGGCGTGACCGGCCTGGTATTCCAGCCGCGCCCGCACATCTTCATAAAATGCGGAATCAACCCTTCCTTTGAGTGTTGCCCACTCCTCACCCAGCCGGGCTGCTTCGACTGCTCCCTGGTAATGGCTGTCGTAAAAATACTGGATCACCGTTTTGCCATCGTGGAGTTTGTAAGTGTACGGAACGTGATGCATGAAGAGCAGCAGGTTGTCCGGAGTGGTTGCGGTCGACTCATAGAGCTTTGCAATTTCAGGCGGGTATTGGCCGATGTAGCCAGTGCCCGTTGCCACAGTTCGATCCATGCCGATGCCTTCGTGATCATCGCGATGCCATTGGCCCCAGCCGTTGTGCTCGCTGGCTTCGATATCGGGTCCGTAGTGGCTGCCGGTGATCCCGGTGAGAGTTTGTGCACCTAGCGGACCGGTGTAGTGCTCATACGCGGGCCACGACTGCATGAGCATTTTGCTCACGGTGCTGACGACGACTGCATTGTTGTTGATGGTCTGGCGCGTCCACTCCTCGGCAATCTGTTCAGGCGACAGGTTTGGATCCCACGCCAGGCGGCCGAAGGAGTAGAGATTGGCTAAAGCCATTGGCGAACCCAACCAGTCGCGGCCAATGCTTGCCACGCCCACCATGCCGCCGATAGGGCGATGAAAGCTTTTGCCGGCGATGATTTCCTTGACAGGCGTTGATTTGTCATCCGCGCGCAGATCGAAGTCGAGAACTTCTTTCCACATGGGCGCGATGTAGACAAGATGTTTTTGCTGGCCAAGATATTCCTGCGTAATCTGCAGTTCCATGGCCTCGTCGGTTTGGCGCAGCCCGGCAAAGAGCGGCGATACTGGCTCGCGTGCCTGGAAATCGATGGGGCCTTCTTTAATCTGCACAATCACGTTGGGCGCAAAGTGGCCGTCGAGCGGATGAAAGATGTCGTACGCCGCGCGGGCGCGATCGGCTTTCATGTCGTTGTAGTCAAGATGATTGTTGTAAACGAAGGCTCGATACAGCACAACACCGCCATGCGACTGCAGGGCGTTGGCCAGGACGTTAGCTGCGTCGGCAGGACTGCGGCCGTAGCTGTTGGGGCCGGGCTGCCCCTCTGAATCTGCCTTTACGGTAATGCCGGCAAGATCAGGAATGAGTTTGTAGACTTCATCGAATTTCGCATTCCACCAGACTTTCACCTGCGGATCGAGTGGATCGAAGGTGTTGAGGCCGCCGATTTTTTGCGGACTGGCAATATCCACGCTCATGGCAACACGCACGCCCCATGGCCGCATGGTGTCCGCAATACGCGCCAGGCCCTTGAGCCACTCGGGTGTGAGGAAGGGTGCGGCGCCGTTCACGTTGTTTATATTGCACCCGTTGATGCCGATGGATGCCAGCATGCGCGCGTATTCGCTCACCTGCGACAGGTCTTCTCGAACGTGACCATCCTCAAAAAATATTGACCGTCCACCATAGCCGCGCTCGACTGTGCCGTTGGCGTTATCCCACTCGTTGGTCCAGCGAACGGCCATTGCCGGGCGGCCGCGGAGCGGATACTGGTTGAGGTCCTGCATCTTGGCGAGTTCAGTAGTTGCCGGATAGCGAAGAAGCGCAAAGGCGCCGTAGAGAACACCGCGTTCGTCGCCGCCGGAAATGATGAGCAATCGATCGTCGGGGTGGCTGCCTTCTTTCGAATAGACCCAATACTCCTCAGCACCGAGATTAGCGGGAACGGGAATATTAGGGTACGCCTTGCGCACTTCTGCGGCGGTGCCCACGACGGCTTCGCCGGCAAAGACTTGCCTGGTGCTGCCGGTGGGCTGAGTTTGCGCAACATCAGCCACGCTGCGCTTCAATTCTGCAATGGCAGACTGTTCCAGAGCTCCGCTGCCCAATGCCCGCATTTTGAGGGGAATAACCATGCGGGTGGAGTGATTGCCGTAGCGAAGCCACGCCTGGTCCGCGGTTTGCGCAATGCAGGCTGACCCAAATGCGAACAGAGCGGCAAAAAGAGACACACGGCGCGCGATGCGCCCAGGAAAAGCGGTTTTCTTCATGTTCGCAGCGGGCCAGTTGATCATGTCTTTTTCTCCCTTCAAAGTTCTACCACCACCGGCTTGGAGCGCGCAGGTCGGCGGCGGTTGATATGCTTGTGAGTCTGGTCAGGACAGGGCAGGAGTTTATGCCAACTACCATGCAAGCCGTAGTAAAAGCCAAGGCCGCGCACGGAATTGAATTGCGCGAAGTGCCTGTGCCCACTCCCGGCCCCGGCGAGGTGCTGGTCCGCGTGCAGGTTGCCAGCGTGTGCGGAACCGATCTGCACATCTACAACTGGGATCCGTGGGCTAAAGGACGCATTCATCCACCGCTGATTCCGGGGCATGAATTCTCCGGCGCCGTGGCCGCCGTAGGGCGCGGAGTTTCAACCGTGCGCGAAGGCGATCTGGTAAGCGCGGAAATGCATGTGGCCTGCGGCAAATGCCTGCAGTGCCGCACCGGGCAGGCGCATATCTGCCAGCATGTGCGAATTCTGGGCGTGGATGCCGACGGCGCATTTGCCGAGTACGCCATCATTCCTGAAACAAATATCTGGAAGCTTGCGGCCACGATTCCGCACGATTATGCCTCGCTGCTCGATCCACTGGGCAATGCCGTGCACACCGTGCTGGCCGGACCGATTGCCGCTACCACCGTAGCGATTACCGGCTGCGGAGCTATCGGGCTGTTTTCGATTGCGGTTGCCAAAGCCTGCGGCGCGGCCAAGGTGTTTGCCATTGAAGTGAATGAACACCGCAGAAAAGTTGCGGCTGAAATGGGCGCCGATCTGGCTCTCGATCCGAAAGTCGATCACGTGGAAAAAGTCGTTCTTGACGCGACGGGCGGGACAGGCGTGGATGTGCTGCTGGAAATGTCGGGGCATCCTGAGGCGATCCGGCTTGGGTTTGCCATTCTGCGCACCGGCGGACGCGCATCGTTGCTCGGCATTCCTTCGCGGCCATTCGAACTGGACTTTGCTCGCGACATTATTTTTAAAGGCGCGCACGTGCAGGGCATCAATGGCCGCAAGATGTTCGAGACGTGGTTCCAGATGGAAGCGCTGCTGGCTACGGGCAAGCTGAATCTGGAGCCAGCCATCACGCATCGCCTGAAGCTAAGCGAGTTTCACAAAGCGATGCACCTGCTGCAATCGGGCGAGGCGATCAAGGTGCTGATGCGGCCGGATTGAGTGCAGGAATCAGGGAACGGGGATTAACTGCACCTTGCGCAGGCCCCGAACGGCATTGCAGATGTAGACGGCATCGGCATTACGCAGATCATCCAGCGTGAGCACGCGCTCTTCGATTTCTGGCCGCGTTTGCAGCAGGTGACGGCGATATACGCCCGGCAATACGCCAGATTCAATCGGCGGCGTAAACAGGCGGCCTGCCTTTTCGATAAAGACGTTGCTGATGGCGCCTTCTGTCACTTCGTCGCGCTCATTCAAAAACAATGCGTCGTCGAAGCCTTTCTCTGCGGCCTGTTTGAATGCCTGCGCGTAACGCATGCGCTGCGTTGTCTTGTGATAAAGCCACTGGTCCGATGAGTTTGTGCGCTCCGCTGCAATACACACTCGGCCTGGACCATTCGCAGCGCCTGCAATAATTTCGCTCGAAATATGCAACGCGCCGTCTGCGTCGAGCAGCAGCCTTACCTTGCGCGGCGCGTTCGCAGAAAAGGTTCGCGCGTGCTCTTCGAGAGCCGACTTCGTCTGCTCACGATCGCATGGAAATCCGAAATAGTCCGCTGAATCTTCCAGGCGAGAGAGATGCAAATCGAGCAGCGGATACGCACCATCCCAGAGCATCGTCTCGATCAGCATGAACCTGTCATTGAGCTTGGCATCTGGCGTAGAACGCTGCTGAACTGGATGAAGGAACTCTGCCTTCAGCCTGCATTCGCTGTACTCATCGCCGGCTACGGAGTCGATAACGATGCCGCTACCCACGCCCATCATTCCCTCGTCGCCCTTCATCGCAAGCGTGCGAATGGCCACGTTAAATACCGTGCGCTGGGGTGAGAAGAACCCGATGGCGCCCGTGTAAACGCCGCGCGGTTGCTCTTCAAGCTCGGCTAGTAACTGCATGGCGCGGATCTTGGGTGCGCCGGTGACGGATCCGCAGGGAAACAGCGCGCGAAAGATGTCGCCGAATTTCACATCGGATCGCAAATCTCCGCTCACTGTCGACGTCATTTGCCAGAGCGTTGAATAGCGCTCGACGGCAAACATCTTATCTGTTTGCACGGTTCCAAACTTTGCCAGGCGTCCAAGATCGTTGCGCAGCAAGTCGACGATCATTAGGTTCTCAGCGCGGTTTTTGGGGTCGTTGCGGAGCCACTCGGCGCGCTTGCGATCTTCCTGCGTGGTGCGTCCGCGGGCTGCGGTGCCCTTCATAGGCTTCGTAGTGATGCGCCGTTCGCCGCCGTGTTCATCGATGCGAAAGAACAGCTCGGGCGAAAGCGAGAGAATGTGTTCACCCCGCTGCGCGTGCAGAAATGCGCCGTACTCTACCGGTTGGCGAGCGCGAAGCATTGCACACAAAGCCGCCATGCTGCCGCGTACCTTGACGCGATAAGGCGCGGTGAAGTTGAGCTGATAGACGTCGCCTGCACGAATCCACTCATGAATCGACTGGATACGCTGAGCATATTCCTGCTCCGTCAGCGCGAACTCAGCCTCCACACTTGACTCTTCTGCATTCGCTTGCAGCACATCGCGATAATGCGAAAGCTGCGGCGGTTCTCCGTCTTCGAATGTGCCTGTGGAGTGATCGAAACGGTAGCTGCGCTCATAGATGCCGAACCATGCCAGCGGCTCACCCGCAGGCAAAGGACGCAGGCCGGCTTTTGGCTCAAAGCAATTTCCGCACTCATAGCTGAAGTAGCCCGCAGCCTTGTGCCCGGCCGCCACGGCGCGCTCGATTTCCGCAAAGAGCTCAGCGATGTCAGCCGGCGTGTATGCCACGCAAATGCGAATTGGAGCAGCAAATAGCTGCGTGCAGTTTTCCGGGCTGGTGTTCGCCAGGTGAGGCCTGCCGCACTCCAGCAGAACGGTGGCCGGTGTGTGCTCCACCATCGCGTACACTGCCGCGGGTAGGGAATGCCGGCGGTTCATGCAGACTCAGATTACTGTACGGTCAGGACAAACTTCGTGTTTTGTGTCTGGGCAGTAATGCCGTCACTGCTCTGGCCCGTAATCGTGATGGTGTAGGTGCCGGCAGGAGTAGCGGGAACATTGCCAGGTCCGTGATTGTAGTAGTAGTAGTTCGGATTGCAAGCAGTAGTGCCGAGCATCGTGACCAACGCTACCAGCGCCAGCAGCGAAAGGCGGCTAAGCCAGGCGCGGCGGCGAGCTCCCCAGGCTAGTCCGCCGAGGCCCAGAATTCCGGGAAGCAGAATTGCCCATTGCACCGTACCGGTTCCGTTGCCGGCGTTCGAAGCAATCACGTGGACGGGGTTATTCTCCGCCTGCGTTTGCAGAACCATGGTGCCCACGGGTGGGCAGGCCGAAGCAGGCGAACCAGTGGCGCAACTACTCGGCGTTGTTGAAAGAATCTCAATGGTGGCAGGACTGAAGGAACATCCCGCCTGATTCGGAAGCCCGGAGCAGGAAAGCGTGATAAACAGCGGCGCGGTAAGGGCGGATTGATTGATGGGTGTGACCGTCACGTTCACCGTTCCAGCCGCTCCGGCCGTAAGCACCATGGGAAGCGCCGACGGCGCAACAGGCGTGAGTGAAAGCGAGAAGCTGGGCGTTCCCGTACCGCCTACCAGTGCTGTATCTTGCGGAGACACTGAGGACAGGTGCGTTGCGTCGCCCGCATAAACAGCGCTCAGATTGTGGTTTCCGGGGGCGAGTGTAAGCTGCGCTGTCGCCTGACCGGATGCGTCAAGCACAGCACCAGCCAATTGGCGGTCGCCTTCAACTATGGCGATTGCTCCGGCGGCGGGCTGGCCATCGGCCCCGGTAACTGAAACTGTAACGGCGGTCTTCGCGTCTCCATTAACGTTGCTTGCAGACACGTTGAGCGACGTGTGCGTGGTCACGCCTTGCGATGTTGCGGCCATCGCAAGCAGGGGTAACGCCAGCGCTATGCCCAGTCCTGCTGCCAACTTGAGCCGCAGACTGCGGCGGTTCATGCGTCTCACGTGCACCTGCTCCAGACTCTCCAGAAAATTGCGTATCGCCAATCGGCGTCTCGCCTGCTGCTTAAGCGTAGAAGTCTATTGTATCCGGCTGGGGCATGTTGGAGCCAACGGAACGCCGCCCGGCTTCACCTTCCCCTGAACCGCTGTACCCGGCTTGTGTTTTGACGTTTCGGCGCCCGATTGGGGAGTCCGGCAAAGCACGGCGCGCCCATAACAGCCGATCGCGGGCCGCCGCTCCCCTGAAACGCTATATGCTTTCTGTTTGAGGTGCATTGCCATGACAGAGGCTAACCCTCGCCCGCAGCTCGCCCACCTTACCGCCGTCCTCGATGATCTTCGCGCCAAGGGCACCTATTTCCACCTCCGGGTTCTCGATGATCAGCAGGCCCCGGTATGCCATTATGACGGCAAAGAAGTCATCAACCTGGCCAGCAACAATTACCTGGGCCTGGCGAACGATCCACGGCTCATCCAGGCGGCTATAGACGCTACGCGCACCTATGGAGTTGGATCGGGGGCCGTGCGGACCATTGCCGGGACCATGCGCCTGCACATGCAGCTTGAAGAGAAGATTGCCCGCTTCAAAAACGTTGAGGCGTGCGTCGTATTTCAGAGCGGATTTGCCGCCAACGCCGGTACCGTGAGCGCCATCCTGGGCAAAGAAGACTACATCCTTTCCGACGAGCTGAATCACGCCAGCATTATCGACGGTGCCAGGCTTTCGCGGGCCAGCATCAAGGTTTTTCGCCACAAAGATATCGCCCACTGCGAACAGCTGCTGCAGGAGCTGGCCGGCGAGCCGGGCAGAAAGCTGGTGATCACGGACGGCGTCTTCTCAATGGACGGCGACATTGGTCCGGTGGACAAGCTGGCCGCGCTTGCTGAGAAATGCGGCGCCATCATGATGGTGGACGACGCTCATGCCTCGGGCGTGCTCGGCCGCAACGGGCGGGGATCGGTGGATCATTTTGCCATGCACGGCAAGGTGGATGTGCAGGTAGGCACGCTGTCCAAGGCCATCGGATCACTGGGTGGCTACGTCTGCGGATCAAGAGACTTGATTGAGTATCTGTACCATCGTGCGCGGCCATTTCTGTTCTCTACATCGCACCCGCCGTCTGTGGCGGCCACGTGCATTGCGGCGTTCGACCTGCTGGAGAAGGAGCCGGAACGGATTATGCGGCTTTGGGCCAACACGCGCTATTTCCAGGGCGAACTCAAGCGAATCGGCTTCAACATTGGCGGGGTGACTACGCCTGCAACAGAAACTCCAATTACGCCGATCATTGTGGGCGAAGGACGCAAGGCAATGGAATTCTCGCGCGCGCTGTTTGAAGAAGGTGTAATGGCGACGGGAATTGCGTTTCCCACGGTGCCCGAGGGCAAAGCAAGAATTCGGCTGATCCTGACTAGTGAACATACGCGCGCGCAACTCGATCAGGCTCTTGAAAAGCTTGAACGAGTGGCGAAGCGGCTGGGGATTCTACAATAGGCGAGAAATGATCGCTCACTTGCGCGGGAAGCTGATTTTCAAACAGCCGGGCCAGGCCATTGTTGAAGCGGCCGGCGTGGGCTATGACGTTACCATCTCCGTGCCGACGTTTACAGCGCTTCCTTCCCTCGGGCAGGAAGCTTCGCTGCATATCCACACGCAGGTGAGCGAAGACCAGATTGCGCTGTTCGGCTTTCTTGAAAACGAAGAAAAGCGGCTGTTTGAGCGGCTCATCACCGTATCTGGCGTGGGCCCCAAGCTAGCCATCAAGATGCTGAGTGGTCTTTCATCAGACCGCACCGTGCAGGCCATTCGCGGGCAGGACCACGCGCAGCTGGTGCGGATTCCCGGCGTTGGCAAAAAGCTGGCCGAACGGCTGGTTGTGGAGCTCAAAGACAAGCTTGACGACTTTGCCGTGGCGCCCGCGACAACCACCATCCAAGGCGCGGCCGTGGACGATGTACTTTCTGCGTTGACGAACCTGGGCTATCAGCGGCCGGCGGCTGAAAAGGCCATTGAGCAGGCCGTCGCAAAGGACAAGGAACTGGCGGGCGATTTTGACGGGCTTTTCCGTGGCGCGCTCAAGGTTATCCGGTAGTCTAAAGGGACACTTGGCGGTCAACCGAAGCACCGGGTCGCGAATTTTCCCACATTTTCGCGGGTTTCAACGGTTTCTGCCAGGTACTGTAACCCTTTGTCAGTATGTATCGTCCTGACAAATACTAGCCGCTGCCCACTGCCCCTGGAGTGTCAGCTTTCCGAGTGTTCAAAGGATGTTTGATTGCGCTGTTTCACTGCATTTCTGTGCCTCAGTATCGCTGTCTGTGGTCGCGCCGCCGCTCTGCCGTCTACCGACGCGATAACGCTTGTAGATGCGGTGACGCCTGACGAATTCCGCGCAGATTCGCTTTCAGGCTTTACTTCTTCAGCAGATCTGAGATTGGCGATTGATTCCGCCGAGAACTCCCGGGCCACATTGGAAACCGCGAATCCTCAAGTGGCTCCAGCCGCGCCCTTAGACGGTGACGCCAAACCAATCCCCCTCGAACTGCAGCAGCCCAAGCGCATTCTGGGATTCATGCCCAACTTCCGCTCCGTATCCAGCGGCAGCAAGCCGCACCCACCAGGCTGGAAGTACAACTTCACCGTAGCCACGCGCCAGTCAACCGACTATTCGTCGTTCGTCTTTCTGGGTATCACTTCGCTGACGGCCGAGGGCATGAACATGCACCCGTCACTCGGCAAAGGTATCGGCGGTGCCTGGGCGTACACCTGGCGTGGCTTTCTCGACAAGAGCGACAATACCTATCTTTCAGCATGGCTGCTTTCCTCTGCACTGCACGAGGACACGCGCTTCTACGCACTTGGCACCGGCCACAGCATTCCCATGCGAGAGCTGTACGTCATCAGCCGGCAGGCTGTCGCGCGCACCTACGGTGGCAAGCAAACGCCTAACATCGCCGGACTCGGGGCCAAGGTTCTTACGCAGATTGTTTCGCGTACGTACTACCCATCGAGCGCGACCACCTTCCCAGTTCTGGCCACCAAGTTTGCCTACTCGGCAATGCGCGATATTGCGATCACGTCGATCCGCGAGTTCTATCCGGACGCGGCCGCGCACTTCATCCGCAAGCATCGGGAAAAAGTGGCCCGTATGGCGCAGCACGACAACGACGCGGCGGACGTGCCTGCCCCCTGAAAAATGTCGCAGTTCATTATGGCCTGACCTTGGTCGACGCCGCATCGCAGAAGCGATCCGTGAAGGACTCCGGGCTTTGGTACAGCAGCGTCGCGGCGGCGAACCACCCGAGGGTTTAGGACATCGTGTTCACTTCAGCGTTGTCGAGCGCGAACTTCACGATTGCGTCGATGTGAAGGGTGGCGCAGTCGACAATCGGGAAATCTGTATTCGATTCGTTGAAAAGCAACGTGAGATCC
>Ga0265330_10000218_pt1 | contig 44183 bp, 31 predicted proteins | sample 41919metaG_FD_202083 | JGI IMG/M metagenome (GOLD analysis project Ga0265330, IMG submission 202083) | Rhizosphere microbial communities from Carex aquatilis grown in University of Washington, Seatle, WA, United States - 4-19-19 metaG | ecosystem: Host-associated > Plants > Roots > Rhizosphere...
GCTTTTAGCAATTAGCGTTTAGTTCTTAGCTCATTCAACGTTGATTCGCCTTCCGTCCGGAAGAAACCTGCTGAAGAACAGTCAACCTGGCAGCCACGGAGTCACAATCCGGCCACAATCTGTTTGTTTGAGGAACGCAAAGGCTGGTCTGTACTGCTCAGACTCTTGCCGATGACCGTGCGAGGCTCGAATAGAGTGCGAGATTCCGCGAGAATGCGCAGGAACTGGCCAAGGAGATCACATGTCGTTCGGACTCTATGCTGCTGGGTACGCAATCGTAATTGCCGGGCTTGTGTACGCCGCGCACCTGGTCCACGTGCCCTCGCAATGGATTCTGGTGGGCGCCGTGGTGATGATCGGCATTGGCCTATTATCGGCTGTGAAGGCGACACGTCAGAAAGACGCCGCCAGCTAACCGTGAGGAACGCTGCCTAGTCGAGCTGGTTCGAAATCCTTTTGCCGGGCGTTACCATCGTTTTATGGCAGAGGCGGCAGAGAACCGGGATGCGATCTTCCGCGGTATCCACGTCATCGATGGCGGGCTGGCCACGGAACTCGAATATGTGGGCGCGCAGATCGACGGGCCGCTGTGGTCGGCGCACGTACTTGAGGACGAGCCGGAAAAACTCCTTGCGGTACATCGTTCTTTCATTGAGGCCGGCGCCGAGTGCATCGCCTGCTGCAGCTACCAGGTTTCGCGGATGGGCTATGCGGAGGTTGGACTGACGGCCAAACGGGCCGATGGGGCGTTGTTGCGGTCCGTTGAGCTGGCCCGGCGCGCGGCCGGGGGGTTTGCGGAGCGCCGCGTTCTTGTTGCCAGTTCACTTGGACCCTACGGCGCGGCGCTGCACAATGGTGGCGAATACACTGGCAACTACGATTGCTCTTTTGCCGATCTGGTCCGCTTTCACCGCGAGCGCATCGAGGTGTTCGCACGTGCGAACGACGATCAAGCTCCCGATTTGCTCGCGTTTGAGACTTTTCCGTCGCTCGAAGAAGCGCGCGCGGTGGGCGAAGCGTTGTCTCCTTGGCCCGGACTGAAGGCCTGGTTCAGCTTCTCGTGTCGCGATGAGAAGAACGTGTCGCACGGGGAGCGAGTGGCCGATTGCGCCGCGCTGGTCGCTTCGTTTCCGCAAACGGTGGCTATCGGCGTGAACTGCGTTCCACCGAAGTGGGTTCCTGCGCTGATTGCGGAGTTGCATGCTGGTTCGGACAAACTGATCGTGGTCTATCCGAACTCCGGCGAGGGATGGGAGGCGGCGCGGCGCTCGTGGACGGGCGCGACCGATCCGGCGGAGTTCGGTGAGCACGCGGCGGAGTGGTTCAGGGTAGGCGCGCAGATGGTGGGCGGCTGCTGCCGCACGCGGCCTGCGCATATTCGCGAAGTGGCGCGGGTGGTCCAACGGATCGTCTGACCCGGTCAGGGTTTTGGTGAAGCCGTGCCTACTTCCCAGTTCTCACCGAGCGCGCGATAGACGTAAGCGGCCCTATAGGGCATCAAGATTTTGGAGGTAGGCTCCGGCTTTCTAGCGGCGAGGAGCCACCATGCTATTGGCGCCTGATTGATATCGTAGCCGGCATCGTGGAGCAGCCCGAGGCTAACGCGCCCGCTTTGCTGAAGCAATTTCGTCTGAATCTCCTGATAGCCGATAGTCGCCGCTTCCCCAACCAGACCAGCGCCGGGCACGATCAAGCCAATAGCCTCCGCTCCGAGGCTCGTCGTGGAAAGCTCGTTCTGAATGTCTCCGAAGCGGTACTGCTGCTTCTCGAGTACGGATGCCATATTGTCCGCGAGCACCGTGGCAAGCTGGGAATCGTTTTGCATACGCTCGACAACCTGACGCGGGACGAAGATGATCCCGCTGGGCAGGGTCAGTGCATCGTGCCAATTCCTTTCGTTCACCAGCTCAAAGCGAAAGTGAATCTTCGCGGGGTCTGCGTCGGGCAGAGCGCGCTGATAGGCGGGAATGAGTTTGTTCCCTATTTCACTGACTCTCGCCTGCATTGCTGGGTTTTCGAAGAGAGGCAGCTTCCTGACATCAATTATTCCGAACGCCGACTTCATCATGCTCTGCTTGGCGCCGGGAGGTGTCGTGGACGGATCAAAATCCTGCTTTTGGCGGAGCCTCTTTTCGTCTTCTCCCACAGTTCCGAGGAAGAACCTCGCCGAATCGGCTTCGATAACACCGTCAGAGCGCTGCCTTCCCTTGTACTCCATCCAATCTCCCGCCGCGATGCCGGCAATTGAGTTGAGTGGCGTGCCCCAGGTGATCGTAGTCTTTCCGCTGATTAGGATCCTGTATCCATCCGCGCGCACCAAAAGAATTCCCGGTTGGGCGTCGATGGAATTGGGTGCCGGCAGCGCGTCAATGACCGCCGAGCCGGTGATCTCGCCACGGACAACGGGCTGAGCTTCGATCTGCTCGGCTTCGACCGCCTGCGTCTTCTTCTTCACGGAGCCGTAAATCTTCATGGGCTCGCCGAGGTAGGGCGTTTCGGGCGGGCAGCCCTGATAGCTCAAGACTTCCTTTGACTGGGACTGCCCAACGGTTGTTTGGGTATTGGGCCCGCACAGGATGCGGAATCCATTGACGTCGAAATCGGAATTGGACGCGACGCGCGTGACGTAGCCGTCGATAACGGGGGAGTTTTGTTGCTGGGACACGGCACCGGGTACGCCCACCCATCCGCAGAGCAATACGAGTGCCAGCTTTTTCATGGCCGCAGTATAGCAAGGTAGAAGATCCGTTGGTGGGCGGCTGCTGCCGCACGCGGCCCGCACATATTCGTGAAGTGGCGCAGGCAGCGCGGCGAATCTAAGTCGATTGTCCTAGGGATCGGCGAGACGGCGCGCCAGAGGAAGCCCGCGGAACGCTAGGAAACGAGTTCGAGCGCGGCTCTGCCTTTGCGGGGCGCGATGAAGTGGTCGGCGCGGGAGGCAATGGCAAGGCCTTCGCGGTCGAGGAGCTTGCGAATCTGGCCACGAGCGTGATCGGCCCATGGACCGCGGTTGTCGAGCTTAACGTAAGCGCGCCAATGGCGCAGAGCATTGCGAGGCTCGCCAGTGCGCTCGTAAGCGAGGGCCAGATTGTAATGGGCGTCGGCGTAGCGAGGCGAGAGGGTGACGGCCTTCACGTAGGCGGCGATGGATTCGTCAATTCGCTCAAGCTCGTCGAGCACGTTGCCGAGATCGAAGTAGGCCAGGACATATCCAGGATCAGCCTGCGTGGCGCGACGGTAGAGCTCCTCGGCGCGGCCGTATTGGCGCAGATGGAAGAAAAGCGTGCCAAGGTTGATGCAGGCCGCTGCATACTGCGGATCAATGGACAAAATCTCCTGGTAAAGATTGATGGCACGCTGTTTTTCGCCAGCCTCCTCGGCTTGAACCGCAGCATGGAAGCGCTCCTGAAGGCCGCGCAGATCGGGCGTACCAATACGGTGCGGAGCAGGCGAACCCGAAGCGTCGTTTTGCGGGCCGCCCATGCGATCGAAGTCGAAGAGCAACTGGCGCCGGATGGGGTCGACCATAGCGCCGCGATGGCGGAAGGCGAGACGCGTCCCCGTGCGCACCACGCAGGCCTCAAGCAGAGGGTTGCTCATTCCGGCGACGGCTTTCATGGCCCGAATGGATTCGCGGATCGAGGCCGCGGGCACTTCGTCTTCGCGCAGCGAACGCAGCGTGCGCAGTTGCCCGAGATCCTGAAACGTATATAGCTCCTGTTGAGGAATCAGCCCGGCTCGTTCCCAGGCTTGCAGTTGGCGGGCGCTGATTTCAAGGATGCGCAGAACGTCTTGACGGCGATAACTGGTCACGCTTGGATGCTCCCCCAGGTGAACCTTCTCGATCTCGGTTGCGCGCTCAACTCCAGGATGCGGATGCTGAACTCAGAATCTCAGCCAAGATCCGGACCGCAGATCAGACCCAGACGACGGTTCTTGGAACCGTTACGGAGAAATCTTTCCCATTGCGATTATGCCAAGATTGCGCGCGAATAAACGCACTGGAACCGATGCAGTAACTAAAAAACTCGTGGATAACGAGTACATGATTTGGTTCATGCGTCGCCTGGCGAAGCGGGAGCGCAAAAAACCATGTGGAGTTCATGTCTGCGCAGGATCGTGAGAAGCGGGATGGAGAAGGCACGTGGCAACGGCGTGAGCCGGACAAAACGGTGTTGCCCAAATTGGTCAACAATGATCCGACATGTTCCACACCCGGAAAGTTGTACTGCGGCGCGGCGGTGAGGCCATGCATTGTCTGAAGTTAAGTTCTACGATTTTCATTGCTTATGGAATTTGCGTTATGTTAGGCTCCCGATCGCGAGCATGTACGGACGCAGAGGCACCGGGCCCCATGTCGAACCCCACCTTCTGCTTCGCATCAAGTGACCCGCCGCGGCTAGTGTCTGTCCGGGGCGGCACCGAGGCACTGCTCGGATATAGCCAGCACGAACTCCTCACAGCCAAGGTCAACCTGAAGGACTTGGTCCACCCGGACGACGCCGGGATCGCGGAGAATATTTTCTCGAACTGCCTTGAGATCCGGTCCGGCTGCATCTACCTCCGGCTGCGCCACGCCAACGGACGCATTCGCTGTGTGAAAGGCCGCTTCACGAAGAAACCGGCACGCACCGGAGAGAGCGTGGTTATGGAGCTGACCCTCGAGGATGCGCGGGACGTGGCCGAACCCAACGACGCATTTCTGGTCAGTAGCTTCAAAGCGCTCATCGAACACACCGACGACAATATCTATGTCAAGAACCACAATCATGTGATTCTGGCGGCAAGCCGTGCGGTACCGTTTTTAACGGAGACGGCGAAAGAACCCACGGAACTCGCGGGAAAGACGGATTACGACATTTACCCCGAAGCCGTTGCCGATTTGTCCTACCAATTAGAGAACCAGGCAATCGCCGAAAACCGCCGTGTGAACCAATTGCAACAGTTGACGACGCAAGATGGAACGATTCGCTGGATCGACGACCGCAAGTATCCGATCACCGGGCCAGACGGCGCGGTAGCCGGCATCTTCGGCATCGCGCCCGATATCACTCCGCAAATCGAAGGAAGGATCAAGCTACGCGAAAGCGAAGACCTGCTGCATTTATTCGTTGAGGATGCGCCAGTTGCTCTGGCGATGTTCGACCGGAAAATGCGGTACATGGTTGTAAGCCGCAAATGGAAGAAGATTCACAATCTCGAAGGTCTGGAACTGATTGGGCGCTCTCATTACGAAATCTTCCCGACTCTTCCCGAAAGTCTGAAGCAAGCGCATCGCACTGCGCTCTCGGGCGAAGTTGTGCAATTGGGCGAATTTGCGCTGCCCAGAACCGACGGTGGAGTGCAGTGGTTGCGAAGAGAGATTCTACCCTGGTTCGCCGGTGACGGCGAAGTGGGGGGAATCATCATCTTCTCCGAGGACGTTACCGAGCGCAAGCGTGCAGACATGGCCCACCGCGAGAGCGAGGAGTCGCTGAAGGAGACGCAGAGGATTGCCGGTTTGGGCAGCTACTGCGTGGAGGTCGGCGCCGGGCGTTGGACGAGCTCGGCAGTGCTGAACCAGCTGTTTGGAATCGACGATGAATTTGAACGCACCCACGAGGGATGGTTTGCACTGGTCCATCCCGGCGATCGCGAGAAGTTGACCGCATATTTCGAGGAAGAAGTTCTGGGCAAAAGAGCGCCGTTCGACGGGGAGTATCGCATTGTTCGCCACTCCGACGGTGAGGTGCGCTGGATACACAGCCTGGGAAGGGTGGAATTTGATGAGCTCGGAAAGCCGAAATTCTTCCGCGGCACAGCTCAAGACATCACGGAGCGCAAGCGTGCAGACACGGCGCTCCGCGAGAGCGAGGAGTCGCTTCGGGAGGCGCAACGAATAGCCGGCCTGGGCAGCTATCTGCTCGATATCGAAGCTGGAATATGGACGAGTTCCGATGTCATGGACGAGATTTTCGGGATCGATATGGAGTTCGAACGGACCATCGAGGGATGGGCCTCTCTGATCCATCCCGATGATCGAACGTCGATGCTCGCCTATTTCAAGGATGAGGTACTCGGCCAGTGCAAGCCCTTCGACAGAGAGTATCGCGTGATTCGAAGGACAGACGGTGCAGTGCTCTGGGTGCACGGGATGGGGCGGCTGGAATTCGACGGGAGGGGGCGCCCGATAAAAATGCCTGGCACCATCCAGGACATTACCGAGTCCAGGCAGGTCCAGGAAACGCTGCGGGAGAGCAGGGAGTTGCTTGAGATTTTCATCAAGCACGCGCCTGTGGCGCTGGCGATGTTCGACCGCGAGATGCGCTACATTTCCGTGAGCCGGAGGTGGCTTGAGGACTATCACCTGTTGGAGAGCGATATCATCGGGCGATCGCACTACGAGATGATTCCGGACATGCCGGAACGGTGGAAGGATGCACACCGGCGAGGGCTGGCGGGGGAACGGGTCAACGCCGAGGAAGACCGATTCGATCGCGCCGATGGCACCGTGGAGTGGAGCCGATGGGAGGTTATCCCCTGGCGGGCCGGGGACGGCTCCGTGGGAGGAATCGTCTTGTTCGCCGAGGACGTGACGCAGCGAAAGGCTGCCGATGACCGGCTGCGCCTGGGCGCCACTGTGTTTACAGGGGCGCGCGAGGGCATCACCATTACCGATCGAGCGGGGAAGATTCTCGAAGTGAACGACGCCTTTACCCGGATCACCGGATACACCCGCGAAGAGGTGCTCGGGCACAATTCGCGCATGCTCCAGTCAGGCCTGCACACCGGGGAGTTCTACGTGAACATGTGGAACTCGCTGAATCGCGACGGGCATTGGTCAGGGGAGATCTGGAATCGCACCAAAGGCGGAGACATTTACCCGGAGATGCTCACCATCAATGCAATCCACAACGCCAGGGGCGAAGTGGAGCAATATGTGGGACTGTTCACCGACATCACAGAACTGAAAGAACAGGAACAGCGGCTGGTGCACATCGCGCGTTACGATGCACTGACCGGGCTTCCGAACCGTGCACTATTCGCTGACCGGCTCCGCCAGGCCATGACACATACGCACTGGAAAAAGGGTTTGCTGGCCGTCGCCTGTTTTGATGTCGACGGCTTCAAGTCCATCAACGACCGCTATGGCCACGCAACGGGAGACGGGCTGCTGACGGCACTGGCGTTCAGGATGAAACGGGCCCTGCGGGAAGGCGATACGCTGGCCCGCCTGGGCGGGGATGAATTCGCCGCTGTGATCCTGGACCTTGAAGACAATCGTGCGTGCCTGGCAACGCTGAACCGTTTGCTTGCGGCCGCGGGCGAGGAGGCGCAAATCGGTGAAGTCATGCTGCGCGTTTCAACCAGCGCAGGCGTGACTTTCTATCCACAGAGTGAGGACGTGGACGCCGATGTGCTGCTGCGCCAGGCGGGACAGGCGATGTACCAGGCCAAGCTGGCGGGCCGCAACTGTTTCCGGATGTTCGATCCCAGCCAGGACCAAATCGTCCGCGGGCGTCACGAGAATATTGAGCATATCCGCCAGGCTCTGGCGGCCCGGCAATTCGTGCTCTATTACCAGCCCAAGGTAAATATGCGCACCGGCAAAGTGATTGGCGCGGAAGCCTTGATTCGCTGGCAGCATCCGGAGCGCGGCCTTCTGCCACCGGGCATGTTCCTTCCCGTCATTGAAGATCACCCACTGGCTGTCGAAATCGGCCAGTGGGTGATTGAGACTGCGCTCACGCAAATGGAATCGTGGCTGACCGAAGGTTTCGACCTTCCGGTCAGCGTGAACGTGAGCGCAATCGAGTTGCAACAGGCGGATTTTGCCGATCGGCTCCGCGCGCACCTCGCAGCGCATCCCAGGGTACAGCCCGCAAACCTGGAATTGGAAGTGGTGGAGACGAGCGCTGTGCAGGACGTGGTGCGAACTTCGCAGCTTCTTTCGGAATGCCGGGAGATCGGAGTGGCAATCGGGCTGGACGATTTCGGTACCGGCTACTCGTCGCTGACCTACCTGAAACGCCTACCTGCCAACGTACTGAAAATCGACCAGAGCTTTGTGCGAGACATGCTTGAAGAGCCGGAGAACCTGACCATCCTGGAGGGAGTTCTGGGTCTGGCTGCCGCGTTTCACCGGACGGTAATCGCGGAAGGAGTTGAGACCTCGGAACACGGGTTGATGCTGCTGCAAATGGGATGCGATCTGGCTCAGGGATTCGGCATTGCCGCCTCAATGCCGGCCCGGGAGCTGCGAGCGTGGGCGGCAGCATGGCGCCCGGATTCGCACTGGGCCGAAGTGCCTGTGGTTCGCGCGGAGAACCGGCCGGTGCTGCTTGCCGTTGTAGAACATCGCGCATGGCTGGGAGCTCTGGAAGCAAACCTGCAAGGTAGGCGCGCGGCTCCGCCGCCACTCGATGCCGGCGTGTGCCGCGTGGGCATTTGGCTCGAGGATGAAAAGCGGTCATCGCGCGGTACGGATTCAGCAGTGCTGTCGATTGAATCTCTGCATCGGCAGGTTCACGAATTGGCCGCGGAAATTGTTGCTTCCCAATCCGATGGGACAAATCCCGAGGGTCTCGCGCATCTTCGTCAACTTCACTACCTGCAAGACAAGTGCCTGAAGCGCCTGAAGACCTTCGCTTGAACAAATTCCCACAGACAAGTTGATTCGCCAAGCCCCATCACTGCTGCTCAGAGGAACCACCTGCGCGTCAACGATGGGCGAATGTCGCTTCGGTCTGCGTCGCTTCGGGCATGGCCTGCGGCTCGCGCAGCGTGAGCACGGGGCAGCGGGCGTGGGCAAGCACGCGATAGATGGTGCGTTCGCGAGTCAGATTTTCGAAGGCCAGGCGATGCGTCGCTCCGAGGATGATCAGGCCGGCGTGGCGCGCCGCGGCCAAGGCCAGAATTTCGATGAATGGATTCCCGTGGACCACGACCGGCTCGACGGCCGAACAGCAGCCGGCGCCCGTTTCCTGAGCCAGAATGCGCAGCTCAGCCATGGCCCTCGAATCCAGTCCTTTGGGCATGCCTTTGCGGTGCATCACTTCAATAGGCGGAAGCACGTGGAGCAGGATCAGCTTTGCATTCTGGGTGGCTGCCATCTGGCAGGCAAGCGCTGCGCTCGGGCGAGAGGTCTCTCGAAGTGTGGTGGCATGCAGGACGATGCGTTCCTCGCCGCTTGCCACCGGGAGATGAGCCTCGGGTCCCACGGTCATGACCGGGAGGTAGACCGAGCGCAGCACTTGTTCTGCCACGGAGCCAAGGAGCAACTTGCCCAGCTTGCTCCGACTCCGCGTCCCGAGCAAAACGCGGTCAGCCTGAAACTGGCGGGCAGCGCCTGCAATCTGCTGTGTGGGGTGGCCTTCGCGCACAAGTGCGTCACAGCGGATGCCACGCCTGGCAGCCACTTCACACCAAGGCCGAAGCATCTCTTCCGCAGTTTCCAGCGCGCTGGAGGTGTTGTAATACGGCATTCCGGAGGCATCGGCAGCGATGACCGCGGCTGAAGCAGGAAGAACATGGAGAAGAATCAGTCTCGCCCCGGTTTCTCCCGCCTGCTCCAGGGCAAACCGCATGAGATGGTCCAGGTCGCTTAGGTCTGTGGCGACAAGAATCGTGGCCGGATGCGTCCAGCGGCCGATATCGGAATCCCGCATGGCGAACACCTCATACCCGCAAGCGTGTCACCAGCGGAAGGGCCGGGATGTGCCAGAGCGCACCGCGGAACGTGATTCAAATCACTTGGTGGCATCCCCCGTGCGAAGGCGTGCAGAGCGGTTAGGAAATAGAATCAGGGCATGCTGATTGTGGTTATCACCATATCCGACCGCTGCTCCCAGGGGCTGATGGCAGACACCGCCGGCCCCGCGGTGGCGGAGTTACTTAAGCGCGAGTGGCCACAGGTGGAGATTCGGACGGCGCTCCTGAACGACGATGAAGGAGCGATAGCGGAGGCGCTCGAAGAGTTTGTTCGGGGCGACGCGAAACTGGTCCTGACCGTGGGCGGAAGCGGCCTTGGACCGCGCGACCGGACACCGGAAGCAACACGGCGAGTAATCGACCGCGAAGCTCCCGGGCTGGCCGAAGCAATGCGCAACAGGGGCGCGGAGCGCAACCCCTACGCATGGCTTTCGCGTGGTGTGGCGGGAATCCGGGGTACAACGTTGATCGTGAACCTGCCCGGCAGCAAGCGCGGCGCATCAGAAAGCCTGGAGTCGATTCTGACCTTGTTGCACCATGGGCTCGAGGTCGTTGCCGGAACGCAGAATCATCCCTAATCTAAATTCTGCGCGAGTAAAGGAATACAGAGTATCTGGCAAGAATCAGACATCGGGTAAACATTTTCCTAAAGTCGCATTCTTCCCTGCCCTGACCAGGCGCCAAGCAGACGCGCGAGAGACACAAAGTTCTGAATTCACTATAGTTATCCATGCTTTTACCCGTTAATGCCCGTGAGAAAATCCAGGAAAAGCGTACAATTCTCTTGCCCATGAGCCCACCCGGAAAAGCTCGCAAGAATCGCTACCACGCGGCCGCGAATATTCACGACGTGGCCAGGCGCGCACGCGTCTCCATCGCCACCGTATCGCGCGTGGTCAACCGCATCTCCACCGTTGATCCGGTTCTGGCGAAGAGAGTTTGGAAAGCCGTAGATGAAGTGGGCTACCTGCCTAACACCCATGCGCGTGCGCTGGTCTCGGGGCGCAGCCGCATTCTCGGCCTGATAGTTTCTGAAATCACCAATCCGTTCTTCCCTGAGCTCGTGCAGGAGTTCGAAAACCTGGCCGTGGCGCAAGGTTACGAAGTAATGATCGGGTCGACGAACTACGATGCCGCGCGCACCGAGGCGCTGATTCGCCGCATGCTGCAACGCAACGTGGACGGAGTGGCCGTAATGACCTTCGGCATCGAAGAGGCGCAGGTGCAGAAGCTGGTTGAGCATGAATTTCCCCTGGTCTTTGCCGATGCGGGACCTGAATTGCCCAATGTGCGCGTATTGAAGGTGAATTACGGCGATGGAATCCGCGAAGCAGTACAGCATCTGGCGGCGCTTGGCCATCGCCGGATTGCTTTTATCAGCGGACCGTTGCGCATGCGCACGGCGGTAACGCGCCGCGATGCGTTCCGCAAGTCAATGACAGAGCTGGGACTTGCAGTTCCGAACGCCTACGTTGTGGAGGGCAATCACACCATGGAGGGAGGCAAGGCCGCCATGGAAAAGCTAATGGCACGAGCGGAGCTTCCTACTGCAGTGATTTGTTCGAACGACATGACCGCAATCGGCGTTTTGCATGCACTTGATGAGACCACTCACAAGGTGCCTGCGAACATCTCCGTGGTGGGATTCGACGACATTCATCTGGCGCAGTTCATGCTGCCGCCATTGACGACGGTGCGAATGTCATGCAAGGAACTGGCCGAGGCGGCGGTGGAGGCCTTGCGCGCGGGCATTGAGCCGGACCATCCGCGTTCCGCGCAGAAGGAATGGCCGATCGCGACGCGGCTTGTTGTGCGACGATCGACGGACTATCCGCGCGGCTCGTTGCCGGCGCTGGGAAAGCGGATGGCCGGGACAGCGCGGAGCGCGGTCCGAGCGAATTAGCCCGAAGCTCGAACGATCAAATTGAAGCCGGCGCGCTGATCGAGTTTCGGTTGGCCGGGTTTTGCAGGCATCGGCGACTCATTGCTTGTGCGGATGCTCGTGCGCATGGCCGTGCTTTGGAGCGAGTGCGCGCGTTGGCACGCTCATCACGAGGCGGCCGTGCTGGACGCCTTTGAGGCCGATAATCAGGTCGGCGAATTGCTGAACGCGCACGGCCTTTCCGTGAACGATCAAGACTTCGAGGCAAGAGTCATGGTCCAGATGTGCGTGGCTCGTGGAGACAACCAGGTCGTGGTGCTCGTGCTGAACCTCGGTGAGCTTTTCTGTGATTCCAAACGCATGATGGTTGTAAATGAGAGTGACTGTGCCAACGACGGTGGCATCGGGCGTGGCGGTCTGTTCCCGCACCAGCCGGTCGCGAATCAGGTCGCGAAAAGCTTCGGAGCGGTTGGTATACCCGCTCTTCTCAATTGAATCGTCGAACCGCTTCAACAGCTCGGAATCGAGGGCAATGCCGATTCTGCTTAGGTCTCCCATGCGCGCTCCAGCGGTCAATCCGGGGCACCCGCCAAACCCAGCATAGCGCCCGGACGAAAATCCAACTACTGCGGCGCGATCAGGTGGTGCGCGATGGCGAAGAGCGCCAGTTCCAGACGCGTGGAAACGCCCGTCTTGTCGAAGATATTCGAAAGATGGCGCTTGACGGTCTCTTCGCTGAGAGTGAATTGCTTGGCGATGTCACGATTGCTGCAGCCTTCAACGATGCAGCCGACCACTTCAAGCTCGCGCGGGGTAAGGCCGTAAGTCTTGCGTTGCGGCACAGCAGCCTGCTGCATGAGCTCGTGAAGCGCGGAAACCAAATTGACGACGCGCTTGCCGCCGATCCAATAATCGCCGGCGTGGACAGTACGGATGGCAGTCTGCAGGTGGCTGGCGAGAGCGTCTTTGAGCACGATGCCGCGCGCGCCGATCTGCAGGGCCTCAATGATTTGTTGGGTAGTGATGGTGGAGGTGAGAAGAAGAATTTTCGCTGTGGAGGGCCCACTCATGATGGCGCGCATGGCCTCAAGGCCGGGCAGGCGCGGCATAGCGACATCGAGAAGGAGAACATCCGGCTGAAGTTCGAGGGTCTGGGTGATGGCCTCGTCCCCGTCCGTGGCATCGCCGACAACGTCAAAGCCGTCGTTCTTGGAAAGCATATTGCGCACGCCAATGCGCACGACCGGGTGGTCGTCTGCCAGCACGATTCGAATGGTTCGTTCCATTTCTGCCACACGCCTCCGCTTTTCCTGGCCCAAGCGCAGCAATGCGCGCTGGATCAGGCAGGCAATTCAGCATCCAGCATACGCTCCAACCCATGGGCAGCGGCGCGCAAATCGCTCAGCAGAATTGCGCTGTTATCCAACTGGTTATCTTCGGCGCCGAGCGGCGTGGCCTCTAGGAGCGCGCCGAGGCGGGCCGCCTGAAGGGCGCCAGCCATGCCACAGCCACCCTTAATGGCGTGCCCAATGCGGCGAATCTCTGCGGCGTCACCCTTAGCAATCGCCGTTCCCAAGGCTTCAATCCGCACACTGAGATCGGTAACGATTGCAGCGTAAATTTGGCGCACCGCTGGCTCCGGCATGACTTTGCGCAACTGTGAGAGAACTTCGACGCTGACCACCGGCTCATTGGGATCAAGGAGTGTGGGAGCAGTTTCCGGCTGATAGCCGTCAATCAATTTGCGCAGGCTTTCAGCGTTGAAAGGCTTGAGCAGAAAACCGTCTGCCGAATTGGCCACTTCAGGCGGCGCGTTGCTGCCGCTGATGGCGTAAATGCGGGCGTTGGTGTGGCCGCGAAGCTCTGCGATTAGTTTTATTCCGCTCAGGCCAGGCATCTGCGCGTCCATCAGGATCGCTCCCGGCCGGCACACTTCTCTGGTGAGCATATCCAGCGCGGCGTCTCCGTCCTCGGCTGTGTGGACGGTGAACCCAGCCATGGTAAGCACGGTGGCTGCGACTTCGCGGCTGACAAGGTCGTCGTCAATCAGGAGAACGACGGGCAGGCGCCTTTCGTTGGAGCGCTCCAGCATGCATCTAGTTTGCATCTGCCGCGCGCTTGTAAGGTGAGAAATCTGCGTGGCGGTAATTGGTTTGGTTCAGTCACCGATTGTGGAGAAGTCCGGCGCGGGCCGGATGCAAATGGACCTTTCTAGTGCCCGCCTGGGGCTGGCCCAGGCATCTCGAGGGATACAGCCGCGGGCAAATCCTGGCCGTTCTGCCAGTCGTAGATGGCTGTTGCAAATTGGTCGGCGCGCCGCTGCCACCGTTCAATCTCCAGGTCATAGCGGACGGTCACGTTGTTGAGCCAGTAAGGGCGGTTTTCACTGAGCCACACGTTGCTGTACTCGCTCTTCAAGGCCGAGTAGGCGTCGCGCAGATCCTGGCAGCGTCCGTTCTGTCCGCTGATCTCGCTGAGCAGATTGTAGGCGGCATTGCTCTGCGTCTTGTCGTGCTGCTGAGCGGCTGCCTGTGCGTATGCCGCGGGAATCTCCTGCGCGAGCTGGAATTTGAGGCCGATGAGATCGAGGCGGCGGGCGCCAAGGTCCATGGCTGCGAGCGCATCCGGCTCGGCGAGCTTTGGATTGTCTCGGCGAAGCGGTTCTAGCAACACGATGGCTTGTTCGGCGTGCATTCGCAAATCGTGCGCGACGGACAGGATCTTGGCCGAGACCATTTGACCTTCCGCACTCCAGGGATCGAGCCAGAATATCTGGTCGCTGGTCATGCCGGTCTGGACGCTTGTGAGGTCGTCCGTTGCGGCCATCAGCTCTTTTTCGGCAGCGTCGATCTTGCCGCTCGAGTCGAGATGGAAGACCTGACCGTAAGAATCCTGGTAGTCCGCGATGGAGCTTTGACCCGGCTGCCACGCGGCGGCTGCGCCAAAGAGCACGCCATACCAGTCCATATTGAAGAGGCCTTCTCCATCGTCGTTCCAGACGGTCGTTAGCGCACCGGTCGATCCGAGACTCTGGCCGGCGACGATGAAGCCCTGAATGTTCCACAGTGCCGTCTTGTCGCGCGGGAAAACTTCGTTCCAGTTCGAATCACCAGGAGCGACCCAGGTTTCAATGCCGTTCCTGGCGAATGGCTGGATGAGCTTGCCAAAGTCTGTCTGAGCCGAATAGTTCCAAGGCACGGCGATCATGTCCTTGGGGAGACCGGCGACGGCATCAGGATTGGCGTCACCAACATCGCCCCAGAAGAGCAGCCGACGATTGAGCGGTGCGAGCGTGTCGTGAATCTGCTTGAGGAATGCAACGTAGACCGGCCCGTGTCCTTGCTGCGCGACCGCATCATGCGTTCGGCCCACGCCGAGGTCGAAGGTTTCGTCGGCGCCAACGTGGATGAAGGGCGAGGGAAATTCCTGTGCGATGTCCGTAAACCAATCCTTGATGAGAGGGAGCGTGTTCGGCTGGCCAGGTGCAAGCACGTACCCGTGCGCCGCTTCAGCTTCATCCTGGTAGACCTCCCACTTGAGCACATGATGCAGATGGCCGAAGGCTTCCTGATCCGGCACGATCGTGACGTGATACTGACGGGCGTAGGCGACCAGTTCCTTAACCTCGTCGGGCGTAAGCGCACCGCCGGACGGCGCAGCGAGTGGATGATCGGGAAAGACCAGGGTGTGTTCAAAATAGGGCGAGTAGATGTTGGTTTTGAAGGAGGCCAAGACGCGAATCTGATGCTTCTGGAATTCGAGTGTGGGAAAGGGGCCGCGAGAGAGATCGTCGCTGATGCCACGATAATGCATGGCCGGCCAGTCGCGCACGGTCCCGGTGACGATGACACGCGGCGCTCCGGACAAGGGCAGCATCTGCTTGAAGGTCTGCACGCCGTAAAAGACGCCCGAGCCGGTTGCGCCGATTATGGCCGCATCGTGAGGGCCGATGACCAGAATGTAGCCTTCCGATTCCATGATGGGATTGAAGGTGAGGTTGTTGGCCGCGAGGCCGGCTTTCGCGGCGTCGGAGCCACTGCGGAGAAGCGTGATCCGATAGGGCGGTTGCGCTGCGGTGGATCGGTCGGGTGATGGCGCGATACGGTTTAGCGCGTCCTCAAGTTCGTGCGCGGCGAATTCATCCTCCGCATCGCGGCCGGGGACGGCGACAACGATCTTGTCGGGCAGCGGAGTGGGCTGTCCGAAGTTCGCCTCGCGCGGAGCGGGAAGCAGCGCCGGTTTGGTTTGCGCAAACCCCAGCGCACAACCGGCAAAGAGCGCAGCCAATCCCAAGGGTGGCAAAGTGGATGTGATCAAACGAACGAAGCTCTGCAACTGCGTCTGCCTCCGGCTCGGGTCATGGAACTCTAGCAAGCGATGCGACCATTGTAGACTGGTGCATCGCACGAATCTGCTTGCGGTGAGACGGGACAAAGCAGTCGAGTGGCGATGAGCAAGGGGGGAGAGTTTCCAGTGAACTCCGTCGGATTGCCGCGCGATACTGGGTCGGCTGAATCCGGCGCAATGCGCCGCTACAACGCGTTCCTGCTTCTGGTGGCAGGATTGGGCGGGTTGCTCTACGGCATCGATGTGGGGATCATCGGCGGAGCGGTTCCTTACCTGCAGGCTACTTCAGGGCTGACCGCCTCCGAGCTTTCGATCATCGTGGCAGCAGTGCTGCTGGGGAGCGTGTTCTCCACGCTGTTCTCAGGATTGCTGGCCGACTGGATGGGCCGCAAACCGCTGATGATCGCCAGCGGCTGCGCATTCGTGTTGAGCATTCCGGTGATTGCGATGTCCTCTGGATACTGGCCGCTGCTCTCGGGGAGGCTTCTGCAAGGCGCAAGCGGCGGAGTGATCGGCGTGGTGGTTCCGCTCTACCTGGCAGAATGCCTGGCTGCTTCGAGCCGCGGCAAAGGAACGGCGATCTTTCAGTGGATGCTGACGCTGGGCATTGTGGCTGCGGCGCTGATGGGCATGTACTTCAGTTATCGCGTGGATGCCGTGGCGAAGCTGGGCGACGCTGCTGCGCTCTTCCGCTTCAAGGACCATGCGTGGCGAAGCATCTTCTGGGTGTCGCTGCCGCCGGGCATTGTGTTCGTGCTGGGCAGTTTGTTCATTACGGAATCGCCGCGCTGGCTTTTTCGGAAGGGTCAAAAAGATCAAGCGCAGGCCGCTTTGCTCAAGTCGCGCAGCCCCGAGCAGGCCGCGCTTGAACTTGAAGAGATGGAGGCGGCGGCGCATGCGGCGGGCACGAAGGCCGGGCAACAGGTTCGCGATTCGCTTCTTCGGCGAAAGTATGCGATTCCGTTTCTGCTGGCCTGCGTGATTCTGTTCTGTAACACCGCAACCGGCGTGAACTCGATCATCGGATACAACACGGGCATCCTCTTGCAAAGCGGACTGAGCGATCTGCGCGCGCACTGGGGCTACGTGATCTTCACCGTGGTGAACTTTCTTGCGACCATGATCGGCATCATGCTGGTCGATCGCAAGGGCAGGAAATTCCTGTTGGTCCTGGGCACGAGCGGCGTGATTGTCGCGCTGATCAGCGTGGCGTTGCTCTTCAGATCGACGGAAGAGCTGAGCGTGGATTGTCGTGATGCGGTGCAGGCGATGGTTTCGCCAAACCAGGAACTGGCGCTGCACTTCGATCCGGCAATGGCGGGCAAACTCCTCGGCGCGCAAGGCGATGCGGGCCGCGGAATCGATAGCAATCGAGTGTCGCTGGCCATCATTTACTCCTACGGAGGATTTACTGCTGAGACAAACTATGTTCGATCGGACGATGCGGCTTCTGCGCCGATCGAGATTACGCGCGCGAGCTGCGTGCCCGGAAACAAAATCGAAGCGCTGTTCCGGAACCCCTTCACCAATCTTGCGTCTTCGCGAACCGCGCCGCTCGTGATTCAGAAGGCGCTCGTTGGCAGCGTTCCCGAAGCCGGGCACGGGTGGCTGGTGGCACTAGGTCTTTATGTCTTCATGGCCTTCTTTGCTCTGGGGCCCGGTGTCGTGGTGTGGCTGGCGTTGAGTGAGCTGATGCCGACGCGCATTCGCTCGAATGGAATGAGCATTGCGCTGGTGATCAATCAGCTTGTGTCGACGACGCTGGCCGCAATCTTTCTTCCCTTTGTGAGCAAGCACGGCTACTCGCAAATGTTCTTCCTCTTCGCCGGATTCACGGTCATCTACTTCCTGATGGCCGTGTTCTTTTTGCCGGAGACCAAGGGCAAGACGCTGGAAGAGATTGAGGCACATTTCGAGGGCAGCAAGTTAGCGAGTTAGCAGGTTGGCAAGTTAGCGAGTCAGCGAGTCAGCAATTCGGCCCTGTCGGCGGCTCGGGAAGCTGTTTACCTTTCAGTACCCTCCCATACCCCCCCCACCCCTTTTTTGAGGTTAAGAGGTTTGTTTTCAGACACTTGTACCTTTCGCCGTTTCCGCCAACCCATTCATTCCAAAGGACTTGACACCCTAAAGTCGTCGATCCAAAGGAGTTACAAGCCCATGCTTCGCGGCTTGAACCTGGTTTTTTCGATCTTCTGGAACCATTGTGCGCCAAAGGGCGGAAATGATCGGCAAACTTGGGGAAAAGTATATTCGACGTGAAATCAGTGAGATAAGTGCGCAAAAGGCACAGGCGGGGGTTGACAGCCCGAGGACAAGCTCTCAGTGGCTAGAGCCGAACTCAATCTGAAGCGCCCTTGGCACGACTAAAGTCGTGCCCTGACACTTCATGAGGAATCTTTCCGCCAAACCATTCTCTTCCCTCTCTCCGGGAGGTGTCTGGGGGACACGCAATGTTCGTGCTATCCCACCCTAGCCACAAGAACAAAAACGTGGCGAGGGTGGGGCACCCATCGGTCGTTGTGGGTGAGATACGCACTACCACTTCTTCAACTGCGTGAGCTGAAGGAGATTGCCGCAGGTGTCGTTGACCGTGGCGATGGTTGAAGCGGTGACGTCGGTTGGCGGCATGGCGAACTCGGCACCGCGCGCTTTGATGCGCTCGTAATCGGCCTGCACGTCGTCCGTGAAGAACATGGCCGCCGGCTGTTTTTGCTCGAATAGGGCCTGCTGATACGTTTTGGCCGCCGGGTTGTTATTGAGCGCCAGTTGAAGCTCCGTTCCGTCGGGATCTTCGGAAGAGGCCACGGTGAGCCAGCGAAAGGGCCCATTGCTGAAGTCGGCTTTCTTTTGAAATCCCAGCACTTCGGTATAGAAGCGCAGAGCCTTCTCCTGGTCGTCAACATAGACGCCGGTGAGCTTGATTTTCATGATGATCCTCCTTAGTCGGTTTCGCGGATGGTACCGCGCCGTTTCTTGTTGAATTTTGCCTTCAATCGAAAGTTGCGAGCGTGCGCTCGAGCCCATTGAAAAAGCTCTGCCAGCCGTACTTCGCGCCCTTGTAGTTGGCTTCCCTGCCGGGGCCGAAGCCGGACTGCTCCATGCGCAGATGCGTGCCGCCTTCTGCGGGAGTCAAGGTCCACCGCACGACGGTTTCAAGACCCATAGCGACCCAGCTATACGAAAGCTCCTTAAGGGGGTCGACTACGGACACCTCGCAGTCGATGACTCCATTCCAGTTCGGCATGGGCTCGCGGCGGAACTGGAACCTGCGGCCGACGACCGGCTCGAAATCGTTGTTCAAAAGCCACTGCGCGAGGAGGGAACCCTCAGTGAGCGCGCGCCACAGCTTCTGCGGCGTATGGGGAAATACCCGTTCGACGACGAGGGCATGAGATGTCTCAGCAAGGTTGCTCATGGATCCATCCTCCCTAAAAGATCTTCAAGACGATCGAACCTATCGCGCCAGAACGCGCCGTAGACGTTGAGCCAGTCGACCATTGGCGCGAGCGCTTCAGGCTGCGCGCGATAGTGCGTTTCGCGCCCGTCGCGGCGATGACGCACCAGCTTTGCCCGTTTCAATACGGTCAGATGCTTGGAGACGGCGGGCTGGGAGACGCCGGCGTGATGCGTGAGGCCGTGGACGGTTTGCTCGCCGTGGCGGGAGAGCTGCTGGAAGATGGCGCGGCGCGTGGGATCGGCGAGAGCGCGAAAGACGGGATTGGGGTTTGACGATGCCACAGGAGAACCATAACCAAATGGTTATGGTTTGTCAAGAGGGGCGGGGGTTGTTCAATCCCCGGTCCCCAAGTGCGAGGGACCGGGGGCACCCATATCTTGAGGGAGGGTGAGAGTCGCGAGCCGGGTTTCGTACGATCCCACCCTAGCCACAAAAACAAAAACGTGGCGAGGGTGGGGCACCCATTGGTCGTGGTGGGCGAAGGGTGCGTAAAACAACCGCAGATCCTTCGGTCGCCGCGGCGACCTCAGGATGACAGATCCAACGAGGGGGAACGACGGGTGCGGGCGAGGCCCCTTCGACTCCGCTCAGGGCAGGCTCTGCACGACAGCCGGCGAGACGCCGGCGCTACAAAAACCACCGGTGGCACCCGTGAAGGTGAGCTGAGGCTGGCGCTACAGAAACAGCAAGGGCGCCCGCGACTGCGGACGCCCCTGTTGGCTGGGAGAGGATTCGAGTTACTTGCTGCCGCCCTGGACGCCGAGCTTATCTTCAAGCGCGGCCTGCGCTGCCGCCAGCCGCGCCGTAAGCAACCGGAAGGGCGAGCAGGAGACGTAGTTGAGGTCGATTTTGTGGCAGAACTTGACAGACTCTGGATCGCCGCCATGTTCGCCGCAGATGCCAACCTTGAGCTTCGGACGTGTATTGCGGCCCTTGGCTACGGCCATCTTCACCAGTTGACCGACGCCCGCCTGATCGAGGGTGGCGAAGGGATCCTGCTTGAAGATGCCGAGCTTGAGATAGGCCGGCAGGAAGTTGTTGATGTCGTCGCGCGAGATGCCGAATGTTGTCTGCGTGAGGTCGTTGGTGCCGAAAGAGAAGAACTCGGCTTCCTCGGCGATTTGATCGGCCGTCAACGCGGCGCGCGGCAACTCGATCATGGTGCCCACCATGTAGTCGACCTTGGTCTTCTTCTCTGCGAAGACTTCGTCGGCCACGCGGCGAACGATCGCGGCCTGGTTGCGCATCTCTTCGATCGAACCAATCAGCGGAATCATGATCTCGGGGTGCGGATCTGCGCCCTTTGACTTGACCGCAACGGCGGCCTCGATGATGGCGCGCGCCTGCATCTCGGTAATCTCAGGGAACGTGATGCCGAGACGGCATCCGCGCAACCCGAGCATTGGGTTCTGCTCGTGCAGCTCTTCAACGCGGGCAAGCAGCGGACGCAGCTCCTTGAGCTTGGGCGAGCGCGGCTTGGTGTCTTCAAGGTGCTGAATTTCGACCAGCAGGTCTTCACGTTTGGGCAGGAACTCGTGCAGAGGCGGATCGAGCAGGCGGATGGTGACCGGCAACGACTCCATGGCCTTGAAGAGTCCGATGAAATCTGCGCGCTGCATGGGAAGGAGTTTCTTCAGAGCCACGCGGCGGGCTTTCTCGTCGGTTGCGAGAATCATGGTGCGCATGTGCTCGATACGATCTTCGGCAAAGAACATATGCTCGGTGCGGCAGAGGCCGATGCCCTCGGCGCCGAACAAGCGCGCGTTTTTGGCGTCGCGCGGAATGTCGGCGTTGGCGCGAACACGCAAACGGCGGACCGGATCGACCCAGCTCATGAACTTCACAAGATCGGGATCGTTGGGCTGCGCCTCGAGCGTCTTGAGCTTGCCGTTAATGACGCGGCCGGTGGTTCCATCGAGCGAAATGTAGTCGCCCTGGCGGAAGGTCTTGCCTTTGACGCGGAGCTCCTTTTTGGCTTCGTCGACGGTGCAGTCGCCGGCGCCGGCCACGCAGCACTTGCCCATGCCGCGGGTGACGACAGCGGCGTGCGAGGTCATGCCGCCGCGCGACGTGAGGATTCCGTCGGCAACTTCCATGCCAGCGATGTCTTCTGGCGTGGTTTCGCCGCGGACAAGAATGACGGACTTGTAAGCGCCGCTGTTGTGCTGCTTGACGGCTTCTTCTGCGGTGAAAACGATCTGGCCGACAGCCGCGCCAGGCGAGGCCGGCAAGCCGGTGGCGAGCACTTCAATCTTCTCGCCCTTTTCCACGAGGCGTGGAACCAGGAAGTCGTAAAGCTGGTTGGGCTCGACGCGGAAGATGGCTTCCTCCTGCGTGATGAGGCCCTCGCGGACCATGTCGATGGCGACGCGAACAGCTGCGAGTCCGGTGCGCTTGCCGTTGCGCGTCTGCAGCATGTAGAGCTTGCCATCCTGGATGGTGAACTCGAAGTCCTGCATGTCGCGGTAGTGCTTTTCCATGCGCCGCGTAATGTCTTTCAACTGGTCGTAGACCTTCGGGTTGGCCTTTTCGAGCTCGCTGATGGGGAGCGGCGTGCGGACGCCGGAGACCACGTCTTCGCCCTGCGCGTTCATCAGGTATTCGCCGAAGAAGATGTGCTCACCGGTAGCGGGATTGCGCGTGAAACCGACGCCCGTGCCGGAGCTCTCGCCGAGGTTGCCGAAGACCATGGCCTGCACGTTGACGGCGGTGCCGATGGAATCGTCGATGTGGTTGATGCGGCGGTAGGTCTTGGCGCGATCGTTTTGCCAGCTTCTGAAGACGGCATCGCGGGCGGCGACCAGCTGGACAAGCGGATCCTGCGGGAATTCCTTGCCCGTCTCCTTCTTTACCAGCTTCTTGTATTCGGCGATGATCTTCTGGAGCGCATCGGGCTGGAGATCGTAATCGAACTTGATTTTCTTGGCGGCCTTTACGCCGTCGAAGATGTGCTCGAACTTCTTCTTGGGAACGTCGAGGACCACGTCGCCGAACATCTGGATGAGGCGGCGGTACGAGTCATATGCAAAGCGGGGATTATTGCTGCGCTTGGCCAGCGCTTCAACAGCCTGATCGTTGAGGCCGAGATTCAGGATCGTGTCCATCATGCCGGGCATGGAAAACTTGGCGCCCGAGCGGACTGATACCAGCAGCGGGTTTTCGCCCGTGCCGAGCTTCTGGCCTTGCAACTTCTCGAGCTTCTCCAGCGCGTCGAGCATCTCGCTCTCGATTTGGGGGCTCAATTTGCCGCGCATATATTCGCGGCAGGCCTCGGTCTGGATGGTGAATCCGGGAGGCACGGGCAAGCCGGCATTGGTCATCTCGGCCAGGCCAGCGCCTTTGCCGCCGAGAACGTCTTTCATTTTGCCGTTGCCGTCAGCCTTGCCGCCGCCGAAGGAATACACATACTTGGTTGTTGTTGAGGCTGCCTGCTCGGCAGACGACTGCTCCACTACGCCCTGCGCCATGAGATAAAGTCTCCCTTGCTTCAAAAATCTCGTTGGAATCCGTTATGCGGTCCATAGGCAAGGGTAAAGGAACGGAGCCCTGCGCGCCAATGAAGATGGGTTGAAACGATACGCGGGGCGTGGCCTTGGCTCATGGGACAGCGACGGACGGCTCTTTCGAGTCATAAATAGGAATAGCGCGTGGGGGTTGGGGCTGCCTGTGACTTGGGGCACAGGGGGACGGAGGGGAGGACGGGAAATACCGTTTATGCGGAACGAGTACCATATTCTAAGACATTGCGAATTCAAACATTTCGTGCGCGCCGCGGCCGGGCTTTTCTCCTATCGGTTGGCGGGAAGAATCTCGGGGGCTAATGCGACGGCGGGGCGGGATTCTTTCGGATCATTGCGAGATCATATTGAAGCTGATTGCGGACGGAGAAGGTCATTTTAGGGTCGGACCCGTCGAGGATATCGTCAATTCGCCAAGCGCCACGATCGACGACAAGAGTGACGACAAGTTTTCTCATTTCGTCTCTGACCTTGTATTTCGGATCGCGAAGCGAAAAAGAGATGTTGGCCAGCGCCTTCCGCGATGGGTAGACCTCGACATCGACTTTGAGATCCCAAATGCCGTCCCAGTCCTGGCAGCCGCACAGTGGGTCGTAGTCGATCGCCGGAATCTCGCCCTTATTGGCCTTGACATCGGCCTTCTCGAGAGCCAGAAGTGATGAAGTGAAATAAAGGCTCGAGTGCGGGCCGCCGAAGTCGATTCCCTTCCCTCCGTTTTGATAGTGGCGGTATATCGAGGTTAGGAAGGATTTAGCCGAAACCGCATCCTGGGCATGAGACGCAATGCAGGGAGCTGTTGCGGCGGCGAGAAGCACGATTGAGCAAACAAGCTTTGCGCGCATGAATAGACCTTGCGAGTCAAACGAAATTCGAGGTCATTCTACGCTTCTTTCGCTACCGTCTGGACAGGATGCGGGTCTGGAGACCCGCACGACAGCCGGCCTGGAGACCGGCGCTACGGTTCGGAATGCGAGGCCGGGATGCGGCTCAGGCCGCGGAGCCTTGCAGTTGCATGCAGGCAAGGGCCGGCTCGGCACCGGGCTGCGCGACCAGGATTCGGTCGAGACCGACGATTTGAAGGATTTCGCGCACATGGCGATTGGGCCGCGACACCGTGAGGGTGTGACCCGCCTTGCAGGCGTCAGTGTAGAGCGTAATGAGAGCGGCTAGACCGGCGGCGTCAATTCGTTCGACCTCAGCAAAATCGAGGGCCACGTTTTCGCGGACGACCGTGGGCGCCAGTTCCTCAAGGAAACCCTGCTCCTGACCTCTCACGAGCTCTTTAATCCGCAGGACAACGTTCCTGACTGATACAACCGGATTGGTGTTCATAAGAATCTCCTCGCCCGTGCTGTTCCGCGGACACTTGCAAGTGATATTGCCGAGCTTGCTGGCCGGCTGGGGTTTTGCCTCGCCTGGCCTTGTAATAAGCACGCGGCAGACCCATCCAAAAAAGCGCCGCGGTTGGGGAATATGCTGAATCTGCAGGGCGTCTGTGCGCCCTTGCATTCGGCCGACGCCGCGGAAAGTGTCCGATCTCGTTCCGCGCGTCCGTAAATGAACAACAAGATTCGATACGCAGGGGTGGGTAGGAAAGTTCCGTGGCGGAAAAGGCGGACAATTCGTGGGGTGGGGAATCGCCGGGAGCGCCTGCCGGGCTGACGCTGGAGAGGGCGCGAATCTTTGCGCTTGATGCGGGCTTTCAGGAGGCCGGGTTGGTGGCGCTGCCCTATGCGGCAGAGGCCCGAGATGCTGAACGATTTCGCGAGTGGGTGGGAGCAGGACGCGCCGGGACCATGGGCTACCTGGAGCGCAAGACGGAGGATGGGCGGTTGCTGCGTGAGCGCGCGGCCGTTCCCTTCCCATGGGCGCGGTCGGCGCTGGTTTGCTTTGCGAGCTATCTCTACCCCGAAGCACCGCTCTCGACCGAAACGCAAGCGCCCGGGAGAGCGTGGATTGCGCGGTATGCGTGGGGTAGCAAAACAAATGAGCGGGGCGAGCGACGGCCGAGCGATTATCACAAGGTGCTGCTGAAGCGGATTCGCGCGGTCGAGGCGCGGCTGCATGAGGAGCTTGGCGAGTTCGAGTCGCGCGCGCATGTGGACACGGGACCGATTGTGGAGCGCGCGTTGGCTGTTGCGGCTGGGCTTGGGTGGACGGGGAAGAACACATGCCTGATTCATCCGAAGCTGGGGTCGCTTGGATTTCTGGCGGTGCTGCTGACGGGGCTGGAAGTGGGCGAGTCAGCGAGTCAGCAAGTTAGCAAGTCGTCGCGGGAGGGAATGAGCGACCGAGCAAGCCAGAGGCCCGCCCTGCAAGTGGCCGATCGGTGCGGAAGTTGCAGGCGGTGCATCGAGGCTTGCCCGACGAACGCACTCGATGTGCCCTACCAGATGGATGCGACGCGCTGCATTGCGTATTTGACGATCGAGCACAAGGGGCCAATCACAGAGGAACTCGCCGGAAAAATGGGGCGCCAGGTTTTTGGCTGCGACATCTGCCAGGACGTTTGCCCCTGGAATGGAAAAGCGCGGCGGAGCGGAATGAATGCGGACCCTCCCACCCTTTCCGCGAAAGGCGCGGAAAGGATGGGGCAACCACTGATTGCGATGGACGCTGAGCTCGAACCGCGCCCGGAGCTGGTGAATCCGATGCTCGATTGGCTGGCGTCGCTGGACGAAGCAGCGTTTGAGGGACAGTTCAACGGCTCGCCGGTGCGAAGGACGGGATTCCTGGGCCTCAGGCGCAATGTGGCAATCGCCATGGGCAACAGCGGCGATGCGGAATTCCGTACGCGGCTCGAAGAGTGGGCAAGTACAGCCGATGATGGTCTTAGCGCGGCGGCTAACTGGGCGCTGGGGCGGCTGCGAGACAGTGGCGAGCACCAGGACTGAAGGCCAGAACCGCTGAAGCGAGATTTCCAAGCGCATGGAGGCCTCTTCTTCCTCCGGGAAGCTATCCTTACATCAGCGCCTTCCCACATCCGCAGCTGCCAAACCGGAACCGCAGGAAGCATTCGACCGTAAGAGGGATTCAGACGTGGCTGACGAACCTAAACTGGCTACCGAGGTTGCGACTGACATTGAAGCCGCTGGAGCGGCCGTAGCAGCTGCGGCGACCGGCCCGGAGCAGCCAGTCACGCATTCGAAGTGGTACCTCTGGCGCAAGAGCGGCACGGCGCTGATCGCTTATCTGCTCGACAGCGAAGTACACACCTTCGCCTTCAGCGTAGCGGCGAATGCGATCATTTCGTTTATTCCGTTTGTTGTGCTGCTCTACACGCTGGCGGTGCGTGTCTTTCACTCCTCACTCAAAGGGCCCATGGTCCTGGCAGTGGACGACATGGTGAATTACTTTCTGCCGTCGGCGGCAAAGGATCCGAAATGGATGACCAATACGATCCTTTCCGAGGCCGTCGATCCCCTTGTAAAGCATCACAGCGCGGTAGCTTTTTCGGTCATCATGATTCTGATCGCTTGCACGGGCATTTTCCTGCCGCTGGAGGTAGCTCTCAACCAGGCGTGGGGCGTAAAAAAAAGCCGCAATTACCTTTTTAACCAGACGATCGCTTTGGGCCTGGCGGTGCTGATGGTCATTCTTGGCGTAGGCAGCATGGTGGCCAATGCGAGCGTGGATAGCGCGCTCTCTGCCGTGCTCGTGCGTAACGGAGACAACTGGTTTTACAAGACTTTGAATTTTTCGTACGACGCTCTCAGCTATCTTTGGCTCGCCACCTCTACGGGCGCCGCTTCAATCATTTTCTTTTTCGCGGTGTACTACATTTTGCCCAACCACAAGGTGCCGTGGCGACCCGTCTTACGTACGTCAATCGTCACCGGAATCATATGGTTGATTGCGCGGTTCATCTTTGCCCAGACGATTCCTCACATCGATTTGAGCGTGTACGGCCCGTTCTACATTTCCGTGAGCCTGCTGTTCTGGGCGTATATCTCTGGATTAATCCTGTTTGCGGGGGCGCAGTTCAGTGTGGCGAGGCTGGGGGACAGAAAGAACTAGCGCATTCCGGCCTTGGATTTCGCCGTTCGCGACGCCAAACCTTCTTCGCTTTGTATTCGCCACCGATCCGCGCTAATCTCTTGAGAGCAGCATGTCCCCGTCCACGCACAATCCGCCCGAAGTTTCCGACCCATTTGCCTGCTTTCACCCGGTAACGGCGGAGTGGTTCAAGGCCGTTTTCGACGCGCCTACTGCTCCGCAGCGGATGGGCTGGCCGGTGATCGCGCGCGGCGAAAATGCGCTGATCCTCGCGCCGACGGGCACCGGCAAGACGCTGGCCGCGTTTCTGTGGTGCCTGGACAGACTCATGCTGCAGCCAACACACCCTAGCGACAACGAGGACAAGAAGCAGGTCCTTCGACTTCGCTCCGCTCCGCTCAGGATGACAGGTACAACGATGGGGCACCCGGCTGAGAAGCGGGAAGGCTGCCGGATTGTCTATGTTTCACCGCTGAAAGCGCTGGCGGTGGACGTGGAGCGGAACCTGCGCTCGCCGCTCGCCGGCATGGCGAATATGGCGCGGCGAATGGGTGTTCCATTCCGCGAACCGCAGATTAGCGTCCGGACAGGCGACACGCCGCAGCGGGAGCGGGCCCGCTTCGCGCGCCATCCCGCCGACATTCTCATCACCACACCGGAGTCGTTGTATCTGATCCTGACGTCGCAGGCGGCCGAGGCGCTGCGGACCGTCGAAACTGTGATCATCGACGAGATTCATGCGCTGGTTCCGACAAAGCGGGGGGCGCACCTGGCGCTTACGCTCGAACGGCTGCAGGCGCTGACCGGAAAGCCTCTGCAGCGGATCGGACTTTCGGCGACGCAGAGGCCGCTTGAAGAAGTGGCGCGGTTCCTCGGCGGGGTGGAGGTCGACCGGAAGTTGGAAAGCGAGTCGGCGAGTCAGCAAGTTAGCGAGTCAGCGGACAAGCTAAAGGCAACCGCAGATCCCCATTCGACTTCGTCCGTTGAACCGGACTCCGCTCAGGGCAGGCTTTCGACTCCCTTCGCTGTGGCTTCGGTTGCTCAGGATGACAACGCTGAGGTGGGAGACTTGGCTAATTCATCCACGCCATTGCGCTATCGGCCTGTGACCATCGTGAACGCTGCCGCGCGCAAGCAGCTCAAGCTGCGGATTGAGGTTCCGGTGGAGGACATGGCGCGGCTGGGCGAGATGGAAGAGATTCCATCGGGTCCGGCCTCGCAGACGCCGCGCCGCGTTTCGATTTGGAACGCAATTCATCCGCGCCTGCTCGAAATTATTCGGGAACGCAACTCGACCATTCTTTTTGTGAACGCGCGCCAGACCGCCGAGCGGCTTGCAGGAGCGCTTAACGACCTGGCCGGAGAGCCGATTGCGCGGGCGCATCATGGCTCGCTGGCCGCCGCGCAGCGGTCTGTTATCGAAGAGCAGCTCAAGGCCGGGCAGATCAAGGCGCTCTGCGCCACGTCGACGCTGGAGCTGGGCATCGACATGGGCGCAGTCGATCTCGTTGTGCAGATCGAGTCGCCGCCATCGGTAGCCAGCGGCATGCAGCGCATCGGCCGTGCCGGGCATCACGTGGACGCGGTGAGCGAAGGCATTCTTTTCCCCAAATACCGCGCCGACCTTGTCGCTTGCGCGGCGGTGACGCGCGCAATGCATGACGGGCACATTGAGTCGACTCGCTTTCCGCGCAACCCGCTCGATGTGCTGTGCCAGCAGCTGGTGGCGATTGTTGCGTCCGCGCGGCCGCCGAAGGAAGCGCGTCCAGCGAAAGCGCGGAAAGCAACTCGGCGGGGAAGAGACTTCACTGCGGAATTGAAGTTTGACGGCTTCGATTCGACCGGAACTCAAAACGCCGAAGCTCCGAAACCGGAAGTTTCTGTCGACTTTCTTTTCGATCTCATCCGCGGAGCCGCGCCATTTGGTTCGCTTTCGCGCGCAGCATTCGATGGCGTGCTCGATCTGCTCAGCGGGCGATATCCCTCCGATGAGTTTGGCGAGCTGCGCCCTCGGCTCACATGGGATCGCGTGCGCAATGTGGTCACGGCTCGCGATGGCGCAGCGCGGTTGGCGATCCTAAATGCCGGGACCATTCCGGATCGCGGTCTTTATGGTGTGTTCCTCGCGTTCACTGAGGGGAAGTCCGTACGCGTGGGCGAGCTCGATGAGGAGATGGTCTTCGAGTCGCATCCCAATGAGACGTTCATCCTCGGAGCTTCCACGTGGCGTATCACGGACATTACGCATGACCGCGTACTGGTGACGCCCGCTCCCGGTGAACCGGGCAAGATGCCGTTCTGGAAAGGCGATGGGCCTGGCCGCCCGCTCGAGTTTGGACGGCGCATCGGCGCCATGGTGCGCGAATTGCGTGCGTTGCCGCAGGCCGCGGCGCTCACCCGCCTCGTCAACGAGCACGATCTCGATCCAGGTGCAGCAGAAAACCTGCTGCGTTTTCTCGCCGACCAGGCCGAGGCGACAGGGGAAGTTCCCGACGACCGGACGATTGTGGTTGAGCGCTGTCGCGACGAGCTGGGCGACTGGCGCGTCTGCGTGCTCACGCCCTTCGGCAGCCGCATCCATATTCCCTGGGCGATGGCGGTGGCTGCGCGCATCCGCGCCGCGGGCGGCCCTGAGGTCGAAACGCTGTGGGGCGACGACGGATTTGTCTTGCGCTTCCCTGACACCGACGAGGCCCCCGATGCGGACTGGATTCTTGTCGAGTCCGCCGAGGCCATGCAGCTTGTGCTGCGCCAGTTGGGATCGACGGCGCTGTTTGCCGGGCGATTTCGCGAGGCTGCAGGACGCGCGCTGCTGCTGCCGCGCCGCCGCGCCGACCAACGTTCGCCGCTGTGGCAATTGCGCAAGCGTTCCTATGACCTGCTCAGCGTGGCCTCGCGCTACCCGCAATTCCCGCTGCTGCTTGAGGCTTATCGCGAGTGCCTACGCGATGTTTTCGACATGCCGGCACTGATTGAGATCCTGCGGGAAGTAGAACAACGCAAGTTGCGCGTGCATGTGGTGGAAACGCGCAAGCCTTCGCCCTTTGCCGCTTCCCTGCTCTTCAGCTACGTGGCCAACTTTGTGTACGAAGGCGATGCGCCGTTGGCGGAGCGCCGCGCACAGGCGTTGACGATTGATCAGGACCAATTACGCGAGTTGCTTGGCGAGGCCGACCTGCGCGAATTGCTTGACGCCGATGCAATTGCCGCCGTGGAAGAGGCGGCGCAGTGCCTTGCGGAGAACTATCGCGCACGTTCCGCCGACGGGATCCACGATCTGTGCCTGCGCCTTGGCGATCTTTCGCGCGAGGATATCGCGCGCCGCATTGTTTCGGCTGATCTTTTAGTACATATCGACCGGCTCGTTCGCTCGCGGCGGTTGCTGGAGTTGCGCATCGCCGGCGAAAAGCGGTTGATTGCAGCTGAAGACGCGGCGCGCTATCGCGATGGCCTCGGCATTCCGTTGCCGCCGGGTTTGGCGGCCGCGCTGCTCGAACCTGTAGCTCATCCGGTGCTCGAACTGGTGCGCCGCTATGCGCGCACGCATGGACCATTCACTCTGCGCGATGCCGCGGAAAGATTTGCGCTGGACACTGAGGCCGTCGAGAATGCGTTGCGACAGCTTGCGCAAGAGGGCCGCGTGCTGGAAGGCGGTTTCCGGCCAGGCGGACTTCATCGTGAATGGTGCGACGCGGAGATTTTGCGGCAGATTCGCCGGAAGTCGCTGGCTAAGCTGCGCCGCGAAGTGGAGCCGGTGGAGCAGCACACGCTGGCTCGCTTCCTTACCCACTGGCAGGGGGTGCTGGCGCCGCGCCGCACTGGGACTGCGCACCTGGACGCGTTACTCGACGGGATCGAAAGCCTGCAGGGCGCACCGCTGCCCGCATCGCTGCTCGAATCGTCAATCTTGCCAGCGCGCATCGCCGATTACACTTCCGCGGGGCTCGATACGCTGATTGCCGCGGGCGAGGTGGCATGGGCAGGCGTTGAGCCTATCGGCGAACGCGATGGGCGGATTGCTCTGTTTCTCGCCGACAAGCTACCCCTGCTGGCGCAACAGCGTCCGCTGGTTGATCCTTTGACCGAGCGAGAAGAAAGGCTTCTGGCGGTCCTCGAGTCGACAGGCGCAAGCTTTTTTGATTCGCTCCATGAAGCGGCGGGCTCGGGCTATCCCGGCGAAACGATCGAAGCGCTTTGGAGCCTGGTGTGGCGCGGACTCATTACCAACGACTCGCTTCATGCCCTGCGCGCATACATCGCACGGCCCGAGAGCGCGCGCACACCGCGACGCTATCAGACGGGCGCTGTTTTCCGCTCGAGGCGAACCACACCCCCGACTGCACAGGGAAGATGGGCATTGCTGTCGCTCCGTCAGACTGAGCAAAGCACTGAAGGCGCTCGTCGGGCCACGACTGAACGGAGCCATGCTCTGGCGTTGCAATTACTCAACCGCTACGGCGTGTTGCTACGCGAGCAGGTCGCGGCGGAAAATGTGCCCGGCGGGTTCAGTGCAGTGTATGACGTGCTGAAGGCGCTCGAAGAGAGCGGGCGAATTCGCCGGGGGTATTTCGTCGGCGGATTAGGAGCCACGCAGTTTGCGCTGCCCGCCGCCGTTGATCTGCTGCGGCAATTACGCACAGAGCCCCCGGCCGAAAAGCCCGAGTTTGTGCAGTTGGCTGCGACCGACCCGGCGAACCCATACGGTTCGGTATTGCGCTGGCCAGATCTACCTGTGATGGACGAGGACTCGGAATCCGCTCCACGCATTGTGACGCGTGCTGTTTATGCTGAAGTGATTCTGCGGAATGGCGAACTTGTAGCCTGGCTCAAGCGAGGCAATCCAAATCTTCTTGTGTTTCTGCCGGCCGACGGGCCGGGGCGCTCGCAAGTCGCTGCTGGGTTGGCGCATTTCCTGTGTGCGCGCGGCCAGGAGCGGATGCGTGCAAGCAATCACGACGGCGTGCTGATCACAACCATCAACGGGCAGCCAGTGGCAGCGCACTCCATGGCGCGTTTCCTCATGGACGCTGGCTTTCATCCTGGGCCGCTGGGGATGCATCTGCGGCGCATTCCGCTGGCGATTGCGCACTCCGAACCAAACCGGCCCGAGGTCCACTAGTTCATGCCAGAAGGCGATACCATCTTTCGCACCGCGCGTAATATCGGGCGCGCGCTGGTTGGGAAGCCCGTGATCGGCTTCCGGTCGACGTTCCCGTTGCTTACGCGATTCAACGACGACACGCCGCTTGTCGGCCAGACGGTGGAGCAGGTGGAAGCGCGCGGCAAATGGCTGCTGATTCATTTTTCCGGCGGCGGAATCCTGACCTCGCATCTGCTGATGAATGGCCGCTGGCACATTTACCGCCATGGCGAGCGCTGGCAGGCGCCGCGATTCCACATGCGCATCGTGATCGAAAACAGCGAGTACCAGGCTGTCGGTTTTCGCGTGCCCATCGCTCGCATGCACACGGAAAAGTCGCTCGCCCGCGACAGACATGTCGCCGAGCCCGCCAACGATCTGCTCAGCGATGAGTTCGACGCTGAGGCTGCGCGGGCGCGCCTGCTGGCCCGCCCGCACGAAGCGCTCGCCGACGCGCTGCTGGATCAAACAGTGCTGGCCGGCATCGGCAACGTCTTCAAATCGGAGATTTGTTTCGTTCGGGGTCTACATCCGTTCCGCGCCGTGGGAACTTTGACTCGCGAGGAGGCCGCGGGGACGATTGCCTGCGCGCAAAAGCTGATGAAAGCAAACGTGCTCGAAGACTCCGGCGACCTGATCGTGACGTTTCGCGGGCAGCAGAGGCGCACCACGCATGCATCCGATCCGGGCGCGAGCCTGTGGGTCTACGGCCGCGCAGGAGAGCCATGCCGGCGATGTGGAGAGGCGATTCGGCGGCGCCTTCAGGGAGGAGATGCGCGCGTCACGTTCTGGTGCCCGCGCTGCCAGGCGATGCCCGACGGGGCCGACGTAGACGGCTGACCGAATCGCCAGAGTGTCTCTCCGCAGTCAATTATCATTACGACAAACCTCCAGGAGATCACTGAAGTGTCCAGCGAGCTATCCGTTCACGCGGTTTATCTGGATGGGATGCGCGTCCTCGCAGAGAGTGGCGACCATCAAATTCTCACTGACTACCCACTGCCGGCAGGACGAGAGGTTGAAGGTTTCACAAGCCTGGAGCTACTTCTTGCCAGTCTGGCGACTTGTGCCGCAAACAGTGTACTGGCGCTCTTGCAGCGAAAAATGAGACAGACAGTCGCGGGGCTCGAAGTCAACGCACGCGGAATACGGCGAGCGGAGCATCCAACCGTCTTAACTGAGATCACCCTCGAGTTCGTTGTGAAGGGTGCGGTCGATCCAGAGTCCGTAGCGCAGTCAATCAGCGCTGCCGAAGACCTTCTCTGTCCGGTCTGGAACATGCTCAAGAGCGGCACACCGATCAACGCGATATACCGCATCGTTCCCTGAACTTAGTTGTTTGGCTTGCCGATTCCGAAGATCTTCTGAAAGATGTTGCGGTGGTCGTCGCCGTTCATTCCGCCTTTGTGATCGCAGGTATCGGTGGGCGCGGTGCCGTCGAGAAATGCAGCGGAGAAGTCGTCGGGGCAGGAGGCGTCGGCCAGGAGGTTGGTCGCCTTGTCGATGGTTTGAATCTGGACGCCGTCCGGCGCTGAGAAGTCCTTGGTGTCGGAGTACTGCGGCAACTGCACCGCCTGCTTCATGAAATCAGCCCAGATGGGAGCAGCGACGTGGGCGCCCTGGATGCGGCCACGGTTCTCCGGGTCAAGCTCGGTGTAATCGTCGTTGCCGACCCACACGATGCACAGCAAGTTCGAAGTGAAGCCGGCAAACCACGCGTCGTGGCTGGTGCCGGTTTTGCCCGCTGCCGGAGCGGTGAATCCCATGTTGCGGACGCCGGCTCCGGTTCCGCAGTAATCTCGCCCCCCAACTGTGCAGGGATCGCTCCCGTTGCCTCCGAGAACAGCTTCCATCATGTAGGTGGTGAGGAAGGCGGCGCGTGGATCAAGCAGCTGCCGGGTAGTGGGCGTGTAGTCTTCAACGATGTCGCCGGTGGGCGTGCGGACACTCGCCAGCATCCACGGATCGATGTGTACGCCGCCATTGGAAAAGGTGGTATATGCGCCAGCCATGTCGAGCGGCGAAGCGTCGTAGGAGCCAATGGCCATTGAAGGCGTTCCCTGTGCGCTCTTGATGCCGGCATCGCGGGCGAGCGCGGCCACACGATCAAAACCCACCAGGCTGGCCAGGCCGATGGTTGCGTTGTTGTCCGATCGCATCAAAGCCAGGCGGGCAGTCATCTCGCCGTAAAACTCGCTTTCGAAGTTGTGCGGAGTGTACTCGTAATCGGTGCCTGCGCCATAGGTTTGCTGCGCGTCGTCGAGCATCGTCACAGGCGAAAAGAGTCTGGTTTGGCCGGGCAGCATGGTGCCCTCAACCGCGGTTTGAAATGCGGCCGCATAGACAAACGGTTTGAAAATCGAACCTGTAGGCCGATGCGCAACGGCGTGATTCACCTGCGACGTGCCGTAACTGCGCCCGCCCACCAACGCCAGCACCTGCCCGGTATGAGGATCAAGAGCAATCAACGCTACCTGGGGATAGACGTACGACTTGCCGAGCTTTTTATCGCGCGCGTGGACGGCGTCAATCTGCGCGTCGACGACATGGATCGTGGAGTTGACGGCTTGCGTTGCCAGCTTTTGCAAATCGGGATCGAGCGAAGTGTAAATGCGCAGGCCTTCACGGTTGAAATCGCGATCGCCCAATCGCTGCGTGAGCTGGTCGTGGACGAGGTCGACAAAATAGGGCGCTTCGCTTTCATCGACGCTTGAGGACACCAAATGCAGGGGTTCAGACTTGGCGGCTTCAGCCTCATCCTTGGTGATGACGCCGGTTTCGACCATCGAGTCGAGCACAAGTTTGCGGCGCTCAATGACGCGCTCGGGATGATGGAAGGGATTCAAGCGGCTGGGACTTTGAATGATCCCGGCGAGCATGGCGCACTCAGCCAGGTCGAGCTGGCTCACATCTTTGCCGAAATAGGCTTGCGATGCTTCACCAAAGCCGTCGACCGAAAAACTGCCGATTTGCCCGAGATTAATCTCATTCGCGTACATGGCGAAGATCTGCTGCTTGTCGAAGCGGTGCTCAAGGATGATGCTGATGATCGCTTCGCGCAACTTGCGCGAATAAGTGCGTTCGGGCGTAAGGAAAAATCCGCGCGCAAGCTGCTGCGTTAGAGTGGAGGCGCCCTCCTCATAGCGGTGAAGGTGAAAGATGTCATTGCGCATTGCGCCGAGGATGCGCCAATAGTCAATGCCGCCGTGTTCAAAGAAGCGGCGGTCCTCAATGGCAATGACGGCGTGCACGAGATTCTGCGGAATCTCGTCGTAAGTAAGGAGACGACGCTTGGTTCGCTCCGAGCCTTCGCTCAAGCCGGTAATCAGCAGCGGCTCAAGTTCGTAACTGGAAAGCTGCTGGCCATGTGCGTCGGTAATTGAGCTGACCACGCCGCCGCCCAGGTGGATGGTGGCAACGTCGGGCGCGTGATAGGACTGCGGGCCGGGCTGCACCGTGATTTGCTGGACGCCTTCGCTATAAGTTCCCAGTTGCGAAGCCTGCGACGCGCCGTCACCTGTATAGCCGGCATCGTGCAGTTCGTTGGCGATCCAGCGTACGGTGAGCTTTTGTCCCGGGCGCACCTCGCGCGGCGCGGCGTAAATCTGGGCTGTACTGGCGAAGATCGGCTGCTTCAGCCGCGCATCGACAATGCCCTCATACTTGACGTAGAAATAGGCGAAGACCGACGCGCCGGTCGCCGCTGCGACAAGAACAACCACGAGCAGTCCCAACAGAATCCGCGACCTTAGAGAATGTCCCGATTGCGAGTTCGGGATTCGGACTCTTATTGCCATTACCGCTCCTTTAGAACAGCTAGAGGCTCGTAGCCAGCAGCTTTTCTTCCTCGACGCGCTTCTTCACCAGCGTCACCACATCGCCTAACGCTACATCCACGCTGGTGCTCGTCGCGCGCGTAACCAGTTCCACCTGGCCCGACGCGGCCTTTTTACCCACGTTGATGCGGTAGGGAATTCCCACGAGGTCCGCATCCTTGAATTTGACGCCGGCGCGCTCGTCCCGGTCATCGAGCAGCACATCGAGCCCCGCCCCTTCCAGATCGACGGCAAGCTTTTCGCCGGTAGCGCGCAGCGAAAAATCGCCCACGTTCGTGACGGTAACCACAACCGAGAACGGCGCGATCGTCGCCGGCAGCCAGAAGCCGTTGGCGTCATTCGATTGCTCGATGGCCGCCGTAAGAATGCGCTCGATACCGATGCCGTAACTGCCCATGATGGGCGTCACTTCTTTTCCGTTCTCGTCCAGCACACGCGCGCCCATCGACTCAGAGTACTTGTAGCCGAGCTTGAAGATGTGGCCGACCTCGACCGCTTTGCCGACGACGAGCTTGCCCGCGCATCCATCGGTCGGACAACCCTCGCCCTGGTTCACGCTGCGAACATCGGCTGTGAGCGTCCAGGTAAAATCGCGGCCGGGAGTCACATTGCGCAGGTGGAAGTCGAGCTTGTTTGCGCCGCAGACCATGTTCTTGCGGCCTTCGAGAGCATGGTCGACGATGACCATGGGCGACTTGTCTCCAACCTCGGAATGGAGAAAGTCGAGGCGGTGTTTTCGCGAGGCTTCGCCGTGCTCGGCTTCCAGAACATCACGAGACAGCGACTCTTTGAACTTTTCCTTGTTGGCCGGATGAAGGCCGATGGGTCCGAGGAAACCAGCGGGCGCATGAAAGACCTCATCGATCTCTTCCGCTTGCATGGGCCTGAGTTCCGAAGCGAAAAGCATGCCCATCAACTTTGCTTCGTTGACCTGATGGTCTCCTCTCAGGAAAACGACTGCCGGCTTCCATTCGCCCGAGATGGACGCCATGTAAGCGACACACTTGATGTCGGAAGCTGGAGAGATCTTGAAGAACAGGGCCACATCGACGATCGAGGCGCATCCCGGCGTGTGCACCATCTCCGGGCTTCCGCCAGCGGTTGGAGCCATCTCCAGGACCGGATCGAGGCGCGATGTTGCTTTTTCAAGATTCGCGGCGTACTTGCAAATTGGGCAGCTTGCGATCAGATCTTCGCCGGCATCGGTGTAGACCATGAACTCCTGCGACTGCGAGCCGCCCATGGCGCCAGAATCGGCCTCGACAGCGACGAACTTGAGCCCGCAACGCGCAAAGATGGAGCGATAAACGCGGTCATGCAGGTCGAAGCTCCGGTCCAGGCCCGCCTTGTTGATGTCAAAGGAATACGCGTCTTTCATGATGAACTGGCGCACGCGCAGCAAGCCCCCCTTGGGCCGCGGCTCGTCGCGGAACTTGGTTTGAATCTGGTACCAGATTTGCGGCAACTGCTTGTAACTGCGCAATTCGCCGCGCGCGATGGTGGTCATGATCTCTTCGTGCGTCATGCCCAGGCACAGGTCCGCGCCCTTGCGGTCTTTGAGGCGAAACATGTTTTCGCCCATGGTGGCCCAGCGTCCACTTTCCTCCCACGGCTCGCGGGGCAGAATGCCAGGCAAATAAAACTCCTGGGCGATCTGGTCCATCTCATCGCGCACAATGGCGATGATCTTGTTCAGCGAGCGCTGGCCCATGAAGAGGTAGTTATAGATTCCGGCGCCGAGCTGGCGAATGTAGCCCGCGCGGAGAAGAAACTTGTGACTGGCCACTTCGGCGTCTGCCGGGGCCTCGCGCAGGGTAGGAATAAAGAGCTTCGACCAACGATGCATAGAAATGTTGTGCGAACTTTCTCGTTCGCCGGGGCGAACGCAAGGCAAATTAGAGCAGATTTCATTCTAAATGTTTGGCGTGTCGGGGAGTTCAGAAGATGGCTTTTAAGGCGCACATCCCTTCGCCGAGGTCGTGTGGCATACTTTCAGCCATGAATTGGCACCACATCCCCTGGGGAGAGATCGCGTTTGTGCTGGTCAAGCTCCTCAAGATGGGCGGGATTATCCCGGGCGCGTTGGCGGCGTTTGGCGTGCGCAGACTTTACCAGAAATGGCGCCAGAACAAAGCGATGGCCGGATGGCCCGCGACCGACGGGACGATCCAAAGCGGGAAGGTTCATAAGCAGGGGTTGCGCTACTGGGTCGAGCTGACCTACACCTACTACGTGGGCGAATACCGTTCAGGCAAGCACGTCCATCACTTTCGCCGCGAGGAAGAAGCCGACGAATTCGTACGCCAGGTCAAGGACAAGCACCTTCAGGTCCACTACGACGCATCGAAGCCGGACAACTCGGTGATTCTGGATCGCGATTTGGAAGTGATTGCGCTGCTGGCGCCGCAGTACCGGTGACGTTTGCGATTTTGAGGCAAGCTCAAATCAGCTCCACACCCCACAGATCGTGCAGATGCACGACGCCTTCGACCTGTTGTGCGGCATCGACCACGATGAGCGAAGTAATTTTGCGCTCTTCGAGGATGGCGAGCGCCTTGGCTGCAAGCTCTTCAGCCGCAATCGTACGCGGATGAGCGTTCATCGCCTCGCCGGCCGTTTTGCCCAGCGCTGCGCCGCCTTCGCGCTCCAATAATCGCCTAAGATCACCATCCGAGATCACACCGCGCAGAAAGCCCGACTCCTGCACCGTCGTCATCCCCAGCTTCTTTGAAGACATTTCATAGATCACGTCTGTCATCGGCGTCGACGGCGAGACGATGGGAACGTCCTGGCCTGCGTGCATCAGGTCGCGAACCTTGGCCAGCTGTTTGCCCAGCTTTCCGCCGGGGTGCAGCTCCGCAAAATCCTCAGCGCGGAAGCCCTTGCGCAGGCTCACGGCAACCGCAAGCGCGTCGCCAAGAGCCAGCATAGCCGTGGTTGACGCCGTGGGGGCGAGATTCAGGCCGCAGGCCTCGCGCTCCACGCTGCAATCGAGCGCCACATCGCTGGCGGCCGCGAGAGTCGAGTGAAGATTGCAACAAAAAGTAATGAGCGCGTCGCCTTTGCGCTTGAGCGTCGCCAGCAGGCGCAGAATTTCCTCTGTTTCTCCCGATGCCGAAAGCGCAATGACCACGTCGCCTGGCATCAGCACGCCCAAGTCGCCGTGAACAGCTTCGGCAGGATGCATAAACAGTGCCGGAGAGCCGGTGGAGCTGAGCGTGGCGGCGATCTTCTGCGCGATGATGCCGCTCTTGCCCATGCCAGTGACCACGACGCGGCCGTTTTGCTCGCCGCAATGGACGATCATGTCGACGGCGCGCGCGAACGACTCCGCCATGGCCCCGTCGAGGCGCGCGGCAAGGCCCTCCAGCGCTGCGGCTTCGGTGCGCACCAGCGCCGACGGCTTGAACGGCTCGTCTTTCCCAGTGGGGCTCATTGGCATTTCATGCTAACAGCTAAGCCAGCGACCCGGAATCCCGCTCGCCCGCTCGTACAATGGAGCTACGAGGTCAATTCCGTTGCGCCGAAACACGATTGTTCTTATTGCCGTTCTTTTTATTCTGGCTGTCTTTGCCTGGGCAGGCTGGGCCAACTGGGAGTATCGCAAGCAGGCCGCCGAAAAGATCCTGGCGCACGCGGGGCAGGGCAAGTTGGTTCCAACTCCAGGCGGCGATGCCATAAATTATGTTTCGCCACTGGACGGCAAGCCTGCACCCGCCTTCGCGCTTGAAAACCTGAGCGGCAGCAAGGTCTCACTGGCGAGTTACAAGGGCAAGGCTGTGATGATCAACTTTTGGGCCACGTGGTGCGGCCCGTGCAAAGAGGAAACGCCCTGGATCGTTGACCTGCGCCAGAAGTATGCGGCGCAGGGCTTTGAGGTGCTGGGTGTGGACACCGAAGGCGATGACCTGCAGCCGGGCGATAAGGCCGGGTGGGCCAAGGCTCAGGCGGCGGCCGGCAAGTTCGCCACCGAAGAAAAGATTCCCTACCCTGTGTTGCTCGATGGCGACAGCATAAGCAATGAATACGGCGGGCTGGCCGATCTGCCAGCGTCGTTTTTCGTGGACCGGAGCGGCAAAGTGGTGGTGGCGACGGTTGGATCGAGCTCGGAGAGCGACATCGAACGGAATATCAAGAAGGCGCTTGAAAACTAGCAAGCCGTCGAGTCAGCGGGTTAGCAAGTCAGTGAGCGGCTAAAGTTAGATTGAGTTTTCGACCGGGGCTTGAGATGACCAAGAATGCGTACATAGCGGCATTGGCGATTGGACTCGGCGCCTTCGGTGCCGCAGTGGCTCGCAGCCAGTTCGTTTCCAATTCGCCGCACAACTCTCCGATCAAGACCGACGCCGTGCAATACCTCTTTCCCGAGCAGGTGAGTGTTCCCGCGGGCAATGCGACCCCCGTCACGTTGCACTTCCGCGTTGCGCAGGGGCTGCACATCAACTCGCATAAGCCGAGCGACGAGTTCCTGATCGCGACGGATTTCTCGATTCCCGACGGCATGGGCGTCCGGCTTGGATCGGCCACTTATCCGCCCGGCGAGATCATCTCCCTGGCTTTCGATCCCTCGACCAAACTGAGCGTGTATACCGGCGAATTCGATATTCAGGCGCGCATCATTGCCACGCCCGGCAATCACCTTGTGCAGGCCAAGCTGCACTACCAGGCCTGCGATAAGAGTATGTGCCTGCCGCCAAAAACGATTAATGTGCCGATTGATGTGATCGGGAAGTAGGAACACAGCCATCAGCTTTCAGCCGTCAGCAATCAGCTAGTAAGTTGGCTAACGAGGGGATGTGCCTTCTTGCGTTCCATTTGATACCGCTTGGCTTCCATTTCAACCAACGCTGCAAACGAGGGCACGGCGGTCACTGCGTCGAGCCGTTGTCGTCGGCGGGCAAGAACTGGTAGCTCACGAAGGCAAAGTGCGCGCCGTCGGGAGCCCAGTTGGGCACGTTGTCGCTACCCGATCCGCCGACAATCTGCACCAGGTCGCGAATCTTCCCGTCGGCGACGTTGATGATCCGCAAGGTCACGTCCTTATTTGCCGCGTGCCCGGTCACATCCCTCTCATAGGAGAGGATCAGGATCGATTTTCCGTCCGGCGAGGGATGCGGCGTCCAATTGTGCTTCTCGTCGAAGGTGATCTGCTCGGGCGCGCCGCCGTCGGGATGCATGCGCCAGATTTGCATTCCGCCTGCGCGGTCGGAGTTGAAGTAAATCCACTTGCCGTCAGCCGAGAAGTCCGGATCGTCGCTCACGCCGGTGCCCGTGGTCAGCGCGGTCTCTGCTCCGCCGTCGGGCGAAATAGCAAAGATATTGAGCGCACCGTTGCTTGGCCGCGTAAACAAAATCGTCTTGCCGTCGGGCGACCAGCTATGGAAGTAGGAATTGGGATTCTCTGTCACCATGCGCGGAGCGCCGCCCGATGCAGACACAATATAGACTCGCCGGCCGGGATGGTCGGGCGTGGTGCAGGTCATCGCGAGACCCTTGCCGTCGGGTGAGAGGCCGTGACTGCCGGTGCAGTCGCTGGCATTGCCGATGTCGAGTTGCGTGGCCTCGGCGATCGAACCGTCGCCTTCAGCAGCGGGCACGGTCCAGAGCTTGCCGCCGCGGTCGAAGATCAGAGTCTTGCCGTCGCGGCTCCAGTTCGGCGCTTCCATCTGGCCCTTGCCGGTCTGGATCACGAAGGCCATGCGGGCATTGTTGTCGATGGCGATGGTTTGGAGGGTGCTGTAGAGGGCCACGGGTGCGGGCGAGGCCGGTGCGCTGAGAGGCTCGAGCTCGACGTGCGCGAAGGTGGCTTGCTCTACGGCGTGTTCGTTGTGCGCGCAGACCCCGAGGCCAGCGTAGAAATCGCCGTCAAAATGCAGTTTGATGGATGCGCCCACCTGGTGCAGCGGCTCTCCGTGTGCGCTCAGGAAAAGCGTGATCGTGTCGCCGCGTTTTTCGAGCCGCAACCGCTGCGGCGCGCCGGTGTTGAAGGCGATGTCCTGCGTGGTGTCGCCCTTGCTGCGCCGGTACTGCAGAGCGGTTTCGCCATTCCCATGTATCGCCGCATCGGCGTAGAGTGAGTCTGAGTCAAGCGTCTGCCGGAACATGAGCAGCGCCTTGCGATGTGGGTTCGAAGTGGGGCCGGCGTCAACCAGCTTTACGTCGGCGGTGAGCGAGACGTCGCCGGAGACTTTCTTCCAGACGAAGTGGAAAGCGTCGACGTTGACCCACAAATTCGCTCCGGCCGACCGGATGGTATAAACGCCCGATGCGGCGTCGAAGGTTGCGGTCCCCGGCGGCACGACGCTGCCCACGTCGGACTGGCTCTCAAAGATGCCGAGCGAATTGCCGGCGGTTTGCGCGGGCGCGAAGCTCGATGCGATGGAGATGGTCGCGGTGAGCGCGACGAATTGAATTGCGATTCTCAGGGTCCGATGCACGATGAGGGTCTCCTTTAGCGAAGGAATCACTGTAAGTCAAGACGGCTGCTGCACGCCAGCGGAAGGAGAAGCCACGCCCCGTTTTCGGTTCCCGGAAAAGCACAATACTTATACGAGCGACGAGCGAGCGTCTGCGGCACCCCAACGGGTTAGTTGCCAGCCTTCTTCTCGATCCTGGCCCAGGAATCTTTCAGCGCCAGCGTCCGGTTGAAGATTTTCTTCTCTTCGGACGAGTCCGGATCCAAACAAAAATAGCCCACGCGCTCGAACTGGAAGCGGTGTTCGAGTTTCGCGCCGGCGAGCGACGGCTCGAGCTTGGCTCCGCTAAGAACTTCAAGCGAATTGGGATTGAGATTGTCGAGGACGTCCTGGCCTTCTTCCAAGTCGTAGGGATCGGTCTTGGAGAAGAGCTTGTCGTAGAGGCGTATCTCGGCGGAGATGGCGTGCGGGGCCGAAACCCAGTGCATGGTGGACTTGACCTTGCGGCCGTCGGGCGAGTTGCCGCCGCGGCTCGCAGGATCGTAGGTGCAGTGGACTTCGGTTAGGTTACCCGCCGCGTCTTTCACGACGCTTTGGGCCGTGACAAAGTAGGCATTGCGCAGGCGCACTTCTTTTCCGGGAGACAGCCGGTAATACTTCGGCGGGGGAACCTCGCGAAAATCGTCCTGCTCGATATAGAGCTCGCGCGAGAAGGGCACCTGGCGCGTTCCGGCGGACGGGTCTTCAGGGTTGTTGGCGACGTCGACAAGTTCTTCTTTACCTTCCGGGTAGTTATCAATGACCAGCTTGAGCGGGTGCAGCACGGCCATGGCGCGCGAGGCGCGATGATTCAGGTCGTCGCGCTGGAAGTGCTCAAGCATTTCAACGTCCGTGCTGCCGTTGGTCCGCGAGGCGCCGATGGCGGCGCAAAAGGCGCGAATTGCCTCGGGCGTAAAGCCGCGACGGCGAAGGCCGGAGAGGGTGGGCATGCGTGGATCGTCCCAACCGTTCACGCGCTTTTCCTGCACGAGCTGTAGTAACTTGCGTTTGCTGAGCATCGTGTAGGTCAGGTTGAGCCGATCGAATTCAATTTGCTGCGAAGGGAAGATTCCCAGCTGCTCGATGAACCAGCGATAAAGTGGCTGGTGGTCGGTGAATTCGAGCGTGCACATGGAGTGCGTGACGCGCTCGATCGAGTCCGACTGGCCGTGCGCGAAGTCGTACATGGGATAGATGCACCACTCGTCGCCGGTGCGATGGTGTGACGCGTGGAGGATGCGGTACATCACCGGGTCGCGCATATTCAGGTTGGGCGAAGCCATGTCGATCTTGGCGCGCAGCACGCGCGAGCCATCGGGAAATTCGCCCTTCTTCATGCGCACGAACAGGTCGAGATTCTCGTCGATCGCCCGATCGCGATAAGGGCTGTCGGTTCCGGGCTCGGTCAATGTGCCGCGGTGCTGGCGAATTTCGTCGGCCGTGAGGTCGTCGACGTAAGCCTTGCCGGCCTTGACGAGCTGCAACGCCCACTCGTAGAGCTGACCAAAATAGTCTGACGCGTAGCAAAGCTTGTCCCAGTCGAAGCCCAGCCAGCGGACATCGGTCTTGATGGATTCGACGTACTCGGTCTCTTCTTTCTCGGGATTGGTATCGTCGAAGCGCAGGTTTGTCTTGCCGCCGAACTCATCAGCGAGGCCAAAATCAATGCAGATTGCCTTTGCGTGACCAATGTGGAGGTAGCCGTTGGGCTCGGGAGGGAAACGCGTCTGTACGATGGCGTCGCCGTATTTCTTGGTGCGCACATCCTCGGCGATCTGGTCGTGGAGAAAGTTGGAGTGACTGGGAGCTTCGGTGTGTTCTTGAGTGGCGTCGGGTCGACTTTCCGGATTCGATTGACTCAT
>Ga0265330_10000223_pt1 | contig 43391 bp, 41 predicted proteins | sample 41919metaG_FD_202083 | JGI IMG/M metagenome (GOLD analysis project Ga0265330, IMG submission 202083) | Rhizosphere microbial communities from Carex aquatilis grown in University of Washington, Seatle, WA, United States - 4-19-19 metaG | ecosystem: Host-associated > Plants > Roots > Rhizosphere...
TGGCCGCGTCCACATCGCCCACCACCTCGATGTCGCGCGTGTCCCCGCAGCCCAGACCCAGGTCGTGGGCCAAACGCACGAACTTGATATCGCGCAGAGGATCGAATCCCATCAGCTTGGCCGCGAGGGCATCGATGGCCACCTGATCGCTCGATGCCAGCAACACATTCTTCACATGGGGAACCATGCAGCGCGGGCCAGGTCCGTCGCCAGCAAAGGTGCCATCCATCACGGCGAACACGCCACGGTGGATCTTCTTCTGGATCATGAGCAGGTCGACCAAGGTTTCGTGGATGACCGGGTGGGTCCAGTGCCGGTGCTCATTCAGCAGGCCACCGAAGGCATTCTTCATGGCGCCGGTGGTGGTGGTGAAGATGTGGGTCTTGATGGTGGGCAGGTGGATGATGTTCTCGCCGATGAAGCGCTTGGGTATGGCAAAGCCTTTAGGAAACACGTCACGCAGGCAAAGGAACTTCTGGGTCAGATCCCCCACGGCTTCCTGCACGGGAATCCACTCTTCTCCTTCATAGAGGTGCACGTTGCGCAGTCCGTGCGCCGCCACCACGTCGAGCTGCTTGTTTTCGCGTTCGCCCAGGTGGGCATCAATGACGACCGTCCGGTTGTGGCAGGCGTGGATGAGTTCCTTCTTGTACCCGTCGCGCAGCATGGCGCGAATGACGCCGTCCAACTGCCAGGGCGTGGTCGAGGCCGCGGGAAAGAAGAAGTGCCACGAGATGTTCACCTTGAGTCCGGTGTCGGCATCCTTGGCCACGACGTCCTGGTACCCGGCCAGATTCATCACACGGTGGTAGTCCTCCAGCACGGTCTCGGGGCTGGTCCGGACGATTGCGACTTTGCTCTTGGGAGTGGACATATACAGCTTCTATGGCGCAGACGCGGCCGCGAAGCAATAGCGCTTTGGTACGCATTGCCAGCCGGTAGGATATTATGAGCAGGCGATGACACAGGAAGGATCCCCATGCGCTTGATAGCCAGGGTCGTGGGCTGGGTGCTCGTCACGTTCGGCGTGCTGTCGGGTGTGACAACGCTTGCGGCTATCGGGGGCGGCGCGCACGCCGGCGCTGTTTTCGGCCTCGTGGTGACAAGCATTTTTCTCGGCGGCGGCACACTCCTGTTGCGTTCGGGCGAACCCACGAAGGGAGTGGGGCCCGGCTTGAAACCGGCTCGCGCTTTGCCCGGCCCATCCGTCGAGCAGCGTGTTCTGGCAGCAGCCCGCCGTCACCGGGGCCATCTCACGCCCGTGCGTGCTGCCGCCGATGGTGACCTGACCGTGGACCAGGCCCGCGAGGAGTTGGAGCGGCTGGCTAAAGAGAACGCCTGTTTGATGGACGTGTCGGACGACGGGCTTGTCGTGTTTCGCTTCCCCGAGTTCGAGCGTCCCGAAACGATCACCTGAATCCATGCGACAAGATCCCCGCGTCTTTTCAAGGATCATGAAGCACCTCACATGGCCGAGTGAACAGGCGTGGAATTGAATGAAGATCGGACTTTCGTCGCTGCCTTTCGTTGTCTTGCTGGCCACCCGTCCGGCCTACGGTGAAAGCGAAAGGATCGAGAAGTTCTCCAGCGACATTGCCGTCGCCCGCGACGGAGGACTGCGCGTCACCGAAACCATCAAGGTCTTTGCGGCGGGCGACAAGATCGAGCACGGCATTTACCGGGATCTTCTGACTGTTTACCAAAACAGGCAGGGCGAAAGGGCCCGGACGGCTTTCCAGATCGAGGAGGTCAGGCGCAATGGCGAGAAGGAGCCCTTTCACACGGCGTCCTCGAGTGACTCGTTACGGGTGTACGCAGGATCGGAAAACGTCCGGGTTTCGTATGGCTGGAGTACCTACACCTTCAATTACCGGGCTGACCGGGGAGTCGGCTTCTTCAAAGATGGTGACGAGCTGTACTGGAACGTGAACGGGACCGCGTGGGAGTTTCCCATCGATGCGGTCGAATGCTCGGTCAGCCTTCCCGGGCCGGTTGCCGAATCTTCTTTGCTGCTCGATGCCTGGACCGGAAGGGCTGGCGCCAGGGGGAACGACTTCTTGCGCTCTGTCGGATCTGACGGAAGGATTCGTTTCCAGACCACGCGGCCCTTCGGACCCGGGGAAAATCTGACAATTTCTGTCGCCTGGCCCAAGGGCCTGGTCGCAGAGCCGGGCTGGAAACAGAAGGTGGCCAGCTTTGTCCGGGACTACCAGGGACAGATCGTCCCGTCGGCGGGCGTGCTGGCGGTCTTCCTCTACTACCTTCTGGTCTGGTACCTCGTCGGACGCGATCCCAAGAAGGGAACCATAGCTCCCCTCTTTTCGCCGCCGCAAGATATGTCCCCCGCAGCCATGAGATACGTCAAGCGCATGGGCTACGACGGCAAGTGCCTGGCAGCGGCGCTCATCGCCATGGCGGTCAAGCGGCACATCAAGATCGAGAGAAACCAGGGCCAGTACACTCTGCACAAGCTCTCGGAGCAATGCGACGCGCTCTCACCGGAAGAAGAGGCGGCATCGTCGGCGCTGTTTGCGGGCCGGGACACCATCGTTCTGGTTGACGCCTTCCACGAGCACGTGTCCTCCGCCATTTCCGCAGTGAAGAAATCCTTGCAGCGTACCTATCGCAAGAACACCTTCGCTCTGCACGGTCTCTACATGCTGCCGGGCATTCTCATGTCCCTGGTCGTCATCGTCGTTGCAGGACAGTTGGCGCAGGAACCGGTGCACATGCGCGGTTGGAATGGCGCGCTCGTCACGTTGACGGTCCTTTCAATGGGGACGGTGATGGGCATTGCAGTCTGGAAAGCGACCTTCGCGTTGGCGAGGACCTTCTTCCGGCCATGGTCCGCGAACTGGTGCACGCTGGCTGTGGTGAACCTCTTCGCCAGTCTCTTCTGTCCGGCAGTGGTGTTCTTTCTCGTCGTGCACACAGGCCTCTTGCCCTTTGAACAGACGTACATCATGGCGGCCGCCCTCTTCTGTCTGGGACTGCTCTTTCGCGCCCTTCTGAAAGCGCGCACGCCGGCAGGCCGCAAACTGATGGACGAGATCGAGGGGTTCAAGATGTTCCTCGGCGCGGCTGAGAAGGACAGGATCCGTCAACTCGACGGCACGGGCGTGACCCCCGGCACCTTCGACAAGTACCTGCCCTACGCGCTGGCCCTGGATGTCGAGGATGCGTGGGCGCAACAATTGGCCGCCGCCCTGGCGCCCAGCGGGGGCATCGCCTTGGCGAGATATACGCCGAGGTGGTACAGCGGCGCCGATCTCGATCTTGCGGACATCGGCCGGACCTTCGGTTCCGCGCTGTCGGTGGCGCTCTCGTCGTCATCCACAGATACAAGCGGCAGTTCCGGCGGCAGCTACGGAGGAGGCGGAGGATCTTCCGGTGGCGGCGGTGGGGGCGGGGGCGGCGGCGGTTGGTGAAGGGGCGCCGCGCACGATGTGAAAGGGCTTGCGCTTACTCACTCTCCGTTGCCTTCAAACGATCGACGCTGTCCGTGCGCTTGCCCTTGCCGCGGCTGAGCTCCAGGCGGCCCGACTTTTCGTTCCACCCGAGAACGTCCCGACGACTGACCGCTTCGACCGTGGTGCCGCACGCTGTGGCTTCTTTCACCTCGAAGCGCACCTCCTTGTATTTCTTCCCCGGCACCAACGCGAAACCGAGGATCATGGGCTTGTCGCCGACGTAGTCGCAGCCGGCCAGTTCGAAGACCAGCTCGGTCAAGACTTTCCCGCCCTGCGCCTGGGAGTTGAGCACCAGGATCAAGTACAGCGATGTGAACTGCATCATCTCGGACTCCGACTTGAGGAGCACCTGCACCACCCTTTCCTTGTCCGCATCGGGATTCAGATTCACCTCCCACATCTCGGCGCGCTTGAGCTGCTCCAGCTTGAACACGGACTTGCCGTAGGCGTCCTTCGCGGCCGCCGCCTTGTCCACCAGCCCGCGCGAGAACCCGAGTTGCTCCAGGCGCTGACGAAGCTCGACCTCGGAGCGCGCGGCCTTGACCGCGCGGATCTGCTCACCCAGATCAGCCGCCCGCGCGCTGGCGACCGGGAAGCCAGCTCCAGCGACGGCCAGCGTGAGAAGACACAAAGCTTGGTGGACGCGGTGACACGACATGCGCGCCATGCTACCGTAAACGAGTACCTGGAGGGGGGTGACATTGCACCGAGCCCTGTCGATAAAATGTGAATCTGGAGGTGGCGAAATTACTCCCGTATACGTTGTCCTCGCGATCTTCGTCGTCCTGTTGCTGTGGGGCGTGGCCGTGTTCAATCGGCTGGTTCGCCGCCGCAATCTGGTCGGGGAGGGCTGGAGCGGCATCGACGTGCAACTCAAGCGTCGGGCTGACCTCATCCCCAACCTGATCGAGGCGGTCAAGGGCTACATGGGGCACGAGCGCGGCGTGCTGGAGAAGGTCACCCAGCTCAGAGTCGACAGTCAGAAAGCCACCAGCCCAGCGGAAAAGGGACGCATCGAGGGGGCGCTGGGCAGCGCACTGGCCAGCGTTTTCGCCGTGGCCGAGAACTACCCCGATTTGAAGGCCAGCCAGAACTTCAGCGATCTGCAGAAGAGTCTGGCCGACATCGAGGAGCAGATACAACTGGCCCGTCGCTACTACAACGGCGCCGTCCGCGAGCAGAACATCGTCATCGAATCCTTTCCCAGCGACATCGTGGCTCGCCTCTTCCATTTCCAGCGGGGCGAGTTTTTTCAGCTGGAGAGCGTCGCCGACCGGCAGGTTCCCCAGGTGCGTTTCCCATGATGGCGCGGCTACCGATGACGAAGGTTCTCGCGCGCGCCTTTTTCGCTCTTGCCTTCCTGACTCTTGCCGGCCCGGCCTTGGCGCAAGAGGAACGCATCGACAACTTCGTCAGCGACATCGTCGTCCATCCCGATTCCACCCTGACCGTGACCGAGACCATCACGGTCACCAGCACGGGCGACACCATCAAGCGGGGCATCGTGCGGGAGTTCCCCACCATCTACCGCAGCCGCTCTGGCAACACGGTCTGGGTGGGATTCGAGGTCGTGGGCGTGCAGCGCGATGGCCATCGCGAGCCGTACCACATCGAAGGCGCCAGCAACGGCAAGAAGGTTTACATCGGCGACAAGGACGTCGTGATCGATCACGGCGTCCACGTCTTCGTGCTCAGCTACCGCACCAACCGGCAGCTGGGCTACTTCGACAAGTACGACGAGCTGTACTGGAATGTCACCGGAAACGGCTGGAGATTGCCCATCGATCGGGCCGAGGCCAGGATAACCCTGCCCCCGGGCGCGACCCTGCTCCAGCACGCCGGCTACACCGGGCCGCAGGACAGCCAGGGACAGAATTTCGATTTCCGTCAGGATCTCGACGGGAAGGTGATCTTCACCACCACGCAGCCACTGGCGCTGCACGAGGGTCTGACCGTCGCCGTGGCCTGGCCCAAGGGCCTGGTCAGCAAACCGACCGCCGGGCAGTGGGTTGGCTGGCTGCTTTCGGAAGACACGTCGCTGGACGCCGCTATGGTCGGCTTGCTCCTGGTCTTGGCCTACTATCTGTTCGTCTGGTTCCGGGTGGGCCGCGATCCAGCCAGGGGAACCATCATCCCCCTGTTCGTTCCGCCCCAGGGACTTTCGCCTGCTGCTTGTCGCTTCGTGGAGCGGCGGGGCTTCGACGACAAGGCCTTTGCCGCCACGGTGGTCAACCTGGCGGTCAAGGGCTACCTCATAATCGAGGAGAAGAGCGGTTTCACTTTGAGTCGGCGCAAGGACGCCGTCGACGACAAGCTCTCCCCGGATGAGCGCGCGTTGGCCCAGGGCTTGTTCGCCAACGAGGAGCAGATCGCGGTCAAATCAAGCCACTACGCGGCCCTGCACCGGGCCCGCAAGGCTTTGCAGGAGAGCTTGGAACGGGACTGGGGCAAGGGGTATTTCAGGACCAACCGCAACTACTTCCTGCCCGGCCTGGGGGTCAGCTTGCTGTCCCTCATCCTGGTGGCCACGACGTCAAACGATACCGGCTTGGCCATCTTCATGATGATCTGGCTGAGTATCTGGACCGCGGGCTGCGCCGCACTCGGCAGCGCCGTCTTCTCGAGTTGGCGATCCGTGGCCCAGGCTCGCGGCGGTATTCGCAAGGGTCTCGGAATTCTGCCTGCCCTTCTGATGACCGCCTTCGCCGTGCCCTTCCTCGTCGGCGAGGTGGTCGGGTTGTGGTTTCTCTCCGGCCACTCTGCTCCCGCGGTCGTGGTGGTGGCGATGCTCCTCCTGCTCAATCCCATTTTCTTCTGGCTGCTCGAGGCGCCCACCATGATCGGACGTCGCCTGATGGATCAGATCGAAGGGTTCAGGCTCTACCTTTCGGTAGCTGAGAGAGAGCGAATGGCCTTGCTCGATACCCCGGAAAAGACTCCGGAACTCTTTGAAAAATATCTGCCCTACGCCCTGGCACTCGGCGTCGACCAGAAGTGGAGCGAGCAGTTCGCCGATGTCATTGCCCGGACAAGCGAAAGTGGGGCGCAGTATTCGCCCACCTGGTACTCGGGCGGATCCTGGCACCATCTGGGCGCTGCCGGGCTGGTCTCGCAACTGGGCGGCTCGCTTGCCAGCTCCATCTCGTCGTCTTCCACTTCGTCGGGATCGTCTTCGGGAAGCAGCGGCGGCGGCTCGTCGGGAGGCGGTGGTGGGGGTGGCGGCGGCGGCGGCTGGTGACGCCCCCGCGGGTTCCATGCTGGTCGTTCCTTGATCGAAGTGATCCGCCGCTCTTATTTCGGAGCTACTTGTGGCTGACGCGCTCGGGGAAGAGCTGGGCCAGACCGTTGGCGCTGGCTGCGCACACGCCGCGCTCGGTGACCAGGCCGGAGACCAGGCGCGCGGGCGTGACGTCGAAGCCGGGGTTGGCCACCGGGCTGTTGGGCGGCGTGATCAGCACCGACGTGAGCTTTCCCTCGGGTCCCAGCCCGCGCATCAGGCGCACCTCGTCGGCGCTACGCTCCTCTATCGGGATCTCGGCCATGCCGTCGCGGATGGTCCAGTCGATGCTGGGGCTGGGCAGGCAAACATAGAACGGCACCTTGCAGTCGTGGGCGGCCAGCGCCTTGAGATAGGTGCCGATCTTGTTGCACACGTCGCCTTCTGCCGTGGTTCGATCCGTGCCCACGAAGCAGACGTCGACGGCCCCGTGTTGCATGAGGTGGCCGCCGGCATTATCCACGATCACATGGTGGGGCACGCCGTGCTGGCCCAATTCCCAGGCGGTCAGCGACGCGCCCTGGTTGCGCGGCCGGGTTTCTTCCGCCCAGACATGCACCGGGATTCCGGCATCGTGGGCCTTGTACACCGGGGCCAGGGCCGTGCCCCAGTCGACGGTGGCCAGCCAGCCAGCGTTGCAGTGTGTGAGCACGTTCACAGGACTCGATCCCTTGTGCTTGGCGATCTCCTCGATGATGCGCTTGCCATGCTCGCCAATGGCCGCACACAGGGCCACGTCTTCGTCGCAGATCTGTGCGGCCCGACGATAGGCAGCCGTGGCGCGCTGGGCGGGCGGCACGTGGACCGTGGCGGCGTGGATTTCATCGAGGGCCCAGCGCAGGTTGATCGCCGTGGGCCGCGTGGCCAGCAGATGCGCGTGCGCGCGCGCCAGGCCGGTATCGCTGGCGTCCTGTCGCAAGGCCAGGGCCATGCCATACGCCGCCGTGGCGCCGATGAGGGGCGCGCCCCTCACCACCATGTCGGCAATGGCCCTCACCGCGTCCTCCAACGTGCGCAGGTGCACCAGGCGGAACTCGTGCGGCAGCAGGGTCTGGTCGATAACTTCGACCGAGGCGCCGTCGGCATGCAGACGGATCGTGCGATAGGGGATGCCAGCGACGTTCATGGCTAGTCCAGATACTTGGCGGTGAGCGGCCCAAGGCGATCGCGCACCTCGCGCGGGATTTTGCGCCGGTCGCTCCAGATGGCCAGCTTCAAGGATTGCTGGCAGGTACACGCGCTGGCCGGCAGCGACGCGATGGAAGGCAGCCCAGCCTTGATCAACGACAGGGCATTCTGCGTCGCGGACTGCACGTTGCCGATGATCTCTTCCAGCAGGCGAATCTGATCGACGTTGGTAGGGTGCGCGCGCCAGCAGTCGTAGTCGGTCGACAGCGCCACCGACGCGTAGCAGATCTCGGCTTCGCGGGCCAGCTTGGCCTCGGGCATGAGGGTCATGCCAATCAAGTCGCCGCCCCACTGCCGGTGCATTTCGCTCTCGGCGCGCGAGGAGAACTGCGGGCCCTCCATGCACACGTAGGTGCCGCGCAAGTGGACCTTGACTGGCACGGTGGCGGCGGCAGTGGTGAGCGCCGCACGCAAGGCCGGGCAGAAGGGCGAGGCCATCTCCACGTGCACGGCCAGGCCTTCAAAGAAGGTGCTGGACCGATGGATGGTGCGGTCGATGAACTGATCGGGCAGCACCAGATCGCGCGGGGCAATCTCTTCGCGCAGGCTGCCCACGGCACCGCTGGCGATGATGCGGCTGACACCCAATTCCTTCAGCGCGAAGATGTTCGCGCGATAGGGCACAGTGGACGGATTGAGCATATGGCCTTCGCCGTGACGGCAGAGCAGGGCCACTGGCACACCGCCCACTTCGGTCGTGAGAATAGGCGCTGAGGGACGGCCAAAGGGTGTGTCGATGTTGTGCGTCTGGCCCTTGCCGACCGTGCCGAGCGCGTCGCCAAGTCCCGTGCCTCCGATAATGCCGATCATGAAAACCTCCGTGGTACCTTTCGTCGAGAACCACAGGTTGCATCGCCCGCCGCCCCGGCGCAAGCGGGATGGGATGCTAGAACTTGTAGGTGATCTCGCCGCCGAGCTTCAGGGTCACATCGACTGACCAGTCCTGCTCAGGCAGTTGCCCGGCCATTTGCAGGTCGATCACCGTCGCGGCGGCGGACCACAGGAGAGTGATGTCAATGGGTTTGGGCATGCTGGCGTCGATAACTGAACTAGATGGCGCCCCGTCGGAGCGGTCATAGCTCAGGATCTCGGCGCTATTCTCCGAGTTCCCGGAGTCGGACATGGTCAGATGAACGTCCTTGATGAAGTCGAGGTTGGTCAAGCCGCCGCCGGCAGTGACTTCGACTTGGCGGACATAGACGCGGGAATTCATGCTCTTGGCCCACGCGGTGTTGGAAGACGAATAGGTGAAGGAACTCGACACCGAGGTGTCGCCCACCAAGTTGGACTGGGGCACGCCCGGAATCTTCAGCCCACGTTGTGTGATCTCGACATCGGGGATGTTGGCGTCGACGGAGAAGACGCATGCGTTGGCCATCATGGCCAGGGCCGGGATGAGGAGAGTTCGAAGTGTCATATTGCGCTTCACCAGATGTAGACGATCAGCCCCAGTTTGACCGACGTGCCCGTCGCCTTGACCGTCGGGTCATTGGGTACGACCACACTGGTCGTGCCCGAGCCAGCGCCGCCCTGAGAGGTGGCGTTGCGAATAGCCGCGTCGACGTTGTGGATCTGGCCGCGCAAGAAGGTAACGCCTCCGTGCACGAAGAAGACCACCCTGCGAGAACCGAAGTCCAAACCCAGGTGCGCGTTGAGATAGTCGTAGCCAACCCGCTCCAGCAGCGGACTGCCGTCGAAACTGCCGCCGATGACTTTCCTGGCCAGAGAGTTGGCGTTGCCGTCCTGGTAGTGACCGAGTTCAACGCTGGCCGAGGGACCGGCGGCCCAGGGCAGGAAGGTGACGCCCGTGCGCCAGCCGCGGCTGATGCCGTTGCTCCCACCGCCGCCTGCCAGACGCAACCATTTCCACGGTCGCGCCACCACCGAGCCGATGAGGCCATCGGGCACGCCCACATCAGCCATCATGCCAAAGTAGGGCAAGCGCTTGGGCGAAGGAGGTGCGGCAGGCACGGTGACCACGGGCGCGTTCGCCCCCTTCTCGTAGTCTTCCCAGGCCCAGGCCGCCCGTGTGCTGCCGAAAAGCAGCGCAGCCACCGCGACCAGGAGCAGACGCAACCTCATGATCTAGTATATCGTCGTCTGAGTAGTAATCTTCAATACTATTTTGCTTAGCTTAGAAGATCTTTCCGAGACCTTGCCGCTTTGGGGCGCAACTAAGCGCTGGTCTTGTGGAATTTCGCCGCCGCAGCGCGACCGGGTTGGGCCGCATTTGCCCGCGGCACGGCGCAAAGGTGGTCGCTCTCCTCCGCATGCCGGCAATGGGGTAGAGTGCAGCCGCTCATGATTCCAAACGCCGCCTCGACGGACGAGCAAACGCGCGGCTCGCTTTCTCGCGGCTGGATCGCGTTTCTGGTCTGTGTCTTCGTGCTCGGGGCGTTGCTGCGCAACGTGGCGCTCACCGATATGGAGTACAAGGGCGATGAGCGCTGGATGTTCGAGCGCGCGCAGCGGATTGGCATCGCCGAGCACTGGCCCTGGGTGGGCATGAACTCGGGAGCCGGGATTCGCAATCCCGGGCTGAGCGTCTGGGTCTTTGTCGCGCCCGCGCGGCTGCTGCACCTGCGCGCGCCCACCAGCCTGGCGCGCGTGGTGACGGTCCTGGCCACGGTGTCCATCGGGCTTTGGCTGCTCTTCGCGGCCCGCCAGATTCCTGCAGCCCAGCGCGAGCCCTGGCTTTGGGCTGGGGCCCTGGGCGCGGTCAATCCCGGTGCCGTGCTCTTGCAGCGAAAGATCTGGGCTCAGTCGATCTTGCCGATTCTGACCGTGGCCACGTTGTGGGGCTGGTGGCACCGCCGCACTTGGTGGGGCGCGTTTCTGTGGGGCGCGGTGGGCGCGAGCCTGGGCCAGATCCACATGAGTGGCTTCTTCTTCGCATGTGCGTTCTTCCTGTGGACGCTGCTTTTCGATCGCGACCCCGAGAACACCAATCGTCGGATTCGCTGGGAGTTTTGGCTGCTGGGTTCGGCATGCACCGCCTGGCCGCTCGTGCCCTGGGCGCGGGAAATTTTGCACGCAGCCAACGGCGCCTCGGCCTCACAGGAGCTGTTCCAGCCGATTTGGGGCGGATTCTGGCGCTATTGGCTGCTGGAGATCGCGGCGCTCCACCCGATCTACAGTTTGGGCTGGGACTCGTTTCGCCAGTGGTTGGCCTGGCCGAGGATTGGCGGACACGCGATCTACGGCGTTCTGGGTCTGTATGGTTTCGCCTTGGTCCTGTTGGTTGGCGCGCTGGTTGGCTGGGCGAGATCGCTTTGGCGATGGCGTGCTGCCGGGCAAAGACTTGCCGGCGCCAGTTCCACGGGCCTGGCGCAGAACGCGACTCTAGTCGGCTTCGGCTTGCTCCTGACGTTTTCGGGGCTGCAGCTCTACCCTCACTACCTCGTCGTGGCATTCCCGTTGACCTATCTCTGGCTCGCGCGCGTGACTTTGGCGAGTTCGCGTCGCGGCCGCCCGGTTCTGGTCAGCCTTTTCGCTGTCTACGCCCTGATCTCGATCAATCTGGCCTGGTACATCCACACCCAGCACGGCTCGCCCGGCGGCGATTACGGCGTGACCTATTCACAGCAGATCGCACCCCAGAAGCAGCCGCCATGATGCGCTTCACGCTGTCTTGATGCTGGCCGCGGTTTGCAGCTTGAGCTCCTCCACGGCCGTCTCGCGCATCTTGAACTTCTGGATCTTACCGGTCACCGTCATGGGGAAGGCGTCGACGAACTTCCAGTAGCGCGGGATCTTGTAGGTCGCGATCTTGCCCTTGCAGAAGGCGCGCAGCTCGTCGCCGGTCACGCTGGCGCCTGGGCGCAGCTTGATCCAGGCCATTAGCTCCTCGCCGTACTTGACGTCGGGCACGCCGATGACTTGCACATCCGCAACTTCGGGCTTGGTGTAGAGGAATTCCTCCACCTCGCGCGGGTAGATGTTTTCGCCCCCGCGCATGACCATGTCCTTGATACGGCCCACGATGTTCACGTAGCCGTCATTGTCCATGGTCGCTAAATCACCGCTGTGCATCCAGCGTGCGTTGTCGATGGCCTGCCGGGTGGAGTGCAGATCGTCCCAGTAGCCAAGCATGACCGAATACCCGCGCGTGCACAGTTCGCCCACTATGCCCCGGGGAACCACCCGTCCGCTGCTGGGATCCATGATCTTGACTTCCAGGTTCGGATGCACGCAGCCCACGGTGGCCACCCGCTTGTCCAGCGGATCGTCCACTTTGCTTTGCGTGGACACTGGCGAGGTTTCGGTCATGCCGTAGCAGATGGTGATCTCCGGCATGTGCATGTCCTTTTGCACGCGCTTCATCACTTCGATGGGGCAGGGCGAGCCAGCCATGATGCCGGTGCGCAGACTGGCGAAATCCGTCTTGCTGAAGTTTGCGTGTTCCAGCTCGGCGATGAACATGGTGGGCACGCCGTAGAGTGAAGTGCAGTGCTCCTTTTCCACGGTGGCCAGCACGGCGCCTGCGTCGAAAGCCTCGCCCGGGAAGATCATGCACGCGCCGTGGCTGGTGGCAGCCAGGTTGCCCATGACCTGGCCGAAGCAGTGATAGAGCGGAACCGGGATGCAAATGCGATCTTTCTCGCTGTACTTGAGCGTGCGGCCCACGAAATGGCCATTGTTCAAGATGTTGTGGTGCGAGAGGGTGGCGCCCTTGGGGAAGCCAGTGGTGCCGCTGGTGTACTGGATGTCGATGGGGTCATCGGGATCCAGGGTGTGCTCGCGCTGGGCGAGGTCTTCCTCGGAGACTTGCTTGGCGTCGTCGCGCAGGGCGCTCCATTCGTCGTCGATGACCAGGGCCTGGATGTGTGCGGGCAGTCGCTCTTCCACTTCTTTGAACATGGACACGTAGTCGGTCTGGCGGAATGCACGCGCCAGGATCAGCAGCGAGCAACCCGATTGCTTGAGTACGTGCTCCAGTTCGTGGCTGCGGTAGGCTGGGTTGATATTCACCATAATGGCGCCAATGCGCGAGGTGGCGTATTGGGTGACCACCCATTCGTAGCGGTTGGGCGACCAAATCCCGACCCGGTCGCCCTTTTTCACCTCGCGTGCCATCAACCCGCGCGCAATGACGCTCGTCTCTTCCCAGAGCTGACGGTAGGTGGCGCGGTAGTTCTGGTGGTGCGAAACCAGGGCCTCGCGTTCGCCGAAGCGTTCCACCGTGCGGCGCAGATTGTCGCCGATGGTGTCACCGAGCAAAGGAACAGACGTGATTCCGTGGGAATAGGACGGCTGCATGGACGACATGGTAGTGCGGCTACCCGTGAGCTCGCAAGGGGTTCGCAAGTCCCGTGTCGGTGACGCACGACGTCCGCCAGTTGCTTGCGAAAAGCGCCACGTGGGGCGAAGCTGCAGTCGTTCGGCGGACACTATATGAAGGTCATCTCTATCGCAGCAATCGTGCTTGCGGGAACGTGCGGGGTGGCCGCCGCCCTTGGGACACGCACTTGTGCGCTCGACCCCGAGTGCGCGGTGGCATCGGGAAAACGCGAGAGGGCGACGGGAAGACGCCGGTCGGAACATACGTGCTTGGGGAGCCACGACCTTCAAAGCGGTTTGGTACCTTCATTCCCATTGGGTATCCAACGGAGGATCAGAAGAAGTGGGGCTATTCGGGCAGCGCTGCTCTCGTAGGCAGTGCAAGCAAGAAGATCAGGGACTGAATCAGGCCTCGTCTTCCAGAAACGCCAGCACCTTGGCCAGGAACATCTCTGGGGCTGTGGTCATCGCGGCATGACCCTGGCCGGGCAGCAGTTCGACGCGACTGTTTTGCAAGGCCGCGTGAGCCGCCATGGTCGAATCGTGCATCAAGCGCGGGCTTTCGGTGCCGAGTAGTAGCAGCGTGGGTGTGCGCACCTTGGCCAAGCGGCTCGGGTCGAAATGATAGGTCTCCGCCATGCGTATCTCGCGCGGCAGGGTGTGCGCGGCTTGCACTCGCACGCGCCACGTGGACGAGCGGCGCAAAGCCTGCAATTCCGCTTCGCTCACCCCAACCACGTCGCGCAGGAAGAGCTCCACCAGAGCATCGCGCTCGCCGCGTTGGAGCAAGTCATCCAGGCGCCCGGAAATGTCGGGGCCGAAGAGCGGACCAGGGTTGCCCACGGGGAAGGGCGGTTCATAGAGCACCAGCTTGTCGATGGCCGAGGTCAGGCGCGAGGCCTCCATGGCGCACACGGCGCCGTACGAGTGGCCCAGCAGGTAAACCGGTTCGCCAGCAGCGTCTACGACTGCCGCCACGTCTTCGAATTCGCGCTCGATGGAGTACACGGGAGCATCCCCGCTGGCCCCGCGGCCGCGCCGATCCATCATCAGCAGCGTGAATCGTTCAGCCAGGCGCACCACGCTGGATCCCCAGCGCGCGTGGTCGAGGGATGACCCGTGCACCATGACCAGCGGCGGTCCGTGGCCGCGTTTCTCGTAGGCGATATTGGTTCCATCAAGGGATCGGACCTGGTGCATCGAATGCATTCTTGTGTGCTGACCTCGCGTCTCAGATGGCGGCAATCTACGCCACCTGATCCATTCGTGCGCGAGAAAGCGATGTGCGGGAATCGAAACCTGTTCGCAAACTTTTTTGGGAGGGCGCGACCTTCATGGCGCGCAGTCAAGCCAGACCTATTGGTCGCCGGGATCGTGCCGATCCAGTTGCTTCATCTTCTGTCTGAGCGCGCGTCGCTCGTCGCGATGGGCGTGGCGGTCTTGGTGGTGATGGTGCCAGTGCACGTCCTCGCCAGGCAGGCGTGTCTCGATCTGTACGCCGCCGAACACCACGCGTCCCCGCACCCGCAACAGCGGCGCCGACGGGGCGGCACTCGCAGGTGCGCGGTTGAGGCTTTCAAAACCACCGAGGATCGCCATTCCGTGGCACTCCACTGCCAAAGTCGGGGGCACGATGATCTGCACGCCGCCAAACACGGCTTTGATATTCATTTCAACGACACCGTCGGGGAAGATGGCGTCGCGCAGATCCACCTGCACGCCGCCGAAGACCGCCTTGATATTGAGTCGGCGGGGCAGGGGTTGCGGTCCAGAGAACTGGCTGCCGCCGAAAATGGCGGTGATCTCCTGATACTCGGGGCTATCACTCGCGTGGGCCAGAGCCTGCGTGCGAACCTCTCCCTCTGGCTCCGCCAGATCGTCCACCAGTTGATTGATCGCCGCGAGCGTGTCCCGCTCATGCGCCAAGGTCAGACGGCGTTCGAATTCTTCTATGTTCAGGCGATCGTGCGCGAAGGCGTCGGACAAACGGGCGACAACCTTTTCGCGTTCGGCGACGAGGGTTCGGGGAGCGAGAGCTTTGGCAGGACGATCGGCCATGGGAGTTGCGCCATCATAGCGCTTATCGTGGGTGGTCGCGATGAATGGACGCGACGGGACCCGGGGCGTCCCGCTCAGGGCTGGGGTTCGCCAGTCCGTTTCTCTCGTCGCCACAGCGCCGCAAGGTCGCGCGCGCCGTGGACCAGACCGAGGATGAAGATCCTGTCGGTGGTGACTTGATAGATCAGCCGGTGACAGCCGAGGAAGATCTCTCGGATAGCCTGGGACTCGAACTCGGGGACCACGCGGCCCCGGTTGGCGAACTCGGTCAGCGTGTCGGACGCCTCGAACGCTTCTCGAACGAACCCGCCGGCATAGCGGGCGCTGTCGCGGGCGATGTACTCCGCGGTCGCGCTCAGATCGTCAAGCGCGGCTTCGCTCCAGCCTACTCGCCGAGCCACTTGGCCATCCGTCGCCTGGCCTCGTCCTGGTCAACAACGCGCCCGGCTTCAACATCGCGCAGGCCGCGCTCGATCTTCTCGCGGACGTAGATGTGGTACTGGATGTCTTCAAGTGAGGCGTTGTCGGGCAGGTCATCGAGAAGCCGGCGGACAGTCTCTTTTGCGGTGTGCATGGCGGCACTCACGAACACAGGATAGCGCGGTTCGGGCCTCGGGGACAGGTCCAGTCGTGTTCATGTCCGTGTTCACGCCGTTTCTCCCTGAAATCGCTTTCCCAGCAAGAGCGGTGGTACACTTCGGGAATCTGATCAGCTAACACCCACGAGGACTACCGCCCCCTGTCGTAAAATCTCGACTCGCTCTTCGCACACGCGGGCGAGCGTGCTGGGCTGACCGCCGGGGGTGGTGCCTCCGTCGAGGATTAGGCAGCTCTCCGGGGCGAAGTAGGCGGCGACTTCCACGGCTGTTCGGGGTGGCGGTGAGCCGGCGGGATTGGCGCTGGTGGCGGTGATGGGCCGACCAGCCGCAACGACCAACGCTTGCGCGAGCGGATTGGACGACACACGAACGGCCACGAACCCGTCGGCCACGATCGATGCGGGCAGACCTGGGCGCGCCAGCAGTGCAAGAGTCAGCGGGCCGGGCCAGTGCTGTGCCATCAGGCGTTCGGCCAGTGGCGAGATTTCGCTGCACAGTGCAGACAGCATTTCGCGGCCGGAAACCAGGAGCGAGAAAGCTTTCTCTGCCGCGCGTCCTTTCAATGCGCGCAATTTGAACAATGCGCTCTCATTGAGCGCGTCGACTGCCAGGCCGTAGAACGTTTCGGTCGGATAGGCGACGACCTCGCCGCGAATAATGGCTGCGGCTGTTGCGGCGACGTCTACCACTTGTCGCGCACTTCGGCGTCGGCCTCCAGCACCTTTTGCAGGCGCGCTTCGCGTTCGGCGGCCACGGCCTTGGCCAGCGCGGAATCGCCGAGCGCAATGATCTGAGCGGCCAGCAAGCCCGCGTTTTCGGCGCCGCCAATGGCGACAGTCGCCACCGGAATTCCTGGGGGCATCATTGCCGTCGACAGAAGCGCATCCATGCCCTGCAGGCTTCCGGACGCAATGGGCACGCCAATGACGGGGTGGGTGGTGTGCGCTGCCACTGCGCCGGCCAAATGGGCCGCGCCGCCTGCGCCGCAGATGAAGACCTTGGTGCCTGCCTTGGCCGTGTCGCGTACATAAGCTGCCGTCTGCTCAGGCGTGCGATGGGCTGACAGCACGCGCACGTCGACGCTCAGGCCGAGCTTGCGGCAGACCTGCGCGGCAGGTTTCATGATTTCGAGGTCGGATTTCGACCCCATCAATACGGCTACGTCGCTTCCTGTCCTTCCGCTCATGTTCGTCCTCGCAGGCCAATGTCTTTGCGAAAATGCATGCCATTCCACTGAATGCGGGCAATCCCGCCGTAGGCGCGGCTGCGCGCAGAATCCAGATCTGCGCCTCGCGCCGTCACGCCCAGCACGCGGCCACCGCTGGTGAGCAGGCGCTCGCCGTCGCGCTTGGTGCCGGCGTGAAAAACGACAAGATCCGTTCCTTCGCCGGCAAGCTGTCCATCTTCGCCAAGGCCGTTGATGACGTCGCCACTGCGCACCTTGCCCGGATAGCCCGCGGCGGCCAGCACCACGCACACCGCGATGCCAAGCGACCAGGTGGGCGAATGGGCCGGCAGGTTGCCTTGCGCCGTGTGCAGCAGCCAAGGCAGCAGATCATCTTCCAGGCGCGGCAACACCGCTTGCGTCTCGGGATCGCCGAAGCGACAGTTCCACTCGATGACCATGGGCCCGCGATCCGGTGTCAACATCAGCCCGCCGTAGAGCAGTCCGCGAAACGGCCGACCGATGGCAGCCATGGCAGCCACAGTGGGCGCGAAGATGGTCCGGGCGATGCGCTTGGTGAGAGCGCCGTCGACCAGTGGCGAGGGTGAGTACGCGCCCATGCCGCCGGTGTTGGGCCCGCGATCGTCGTCGAACACGGCTTTGTGGTCCTCGGCCGTGGCCAGCAGCACGAAACGCTCGCCATCACACAGGGCCATCATGGAGCACTCGCGACCCGTGAGGCGTTCTTCAATTACCACGCGCGCGCCCGCGTCGCCGAAGCTGCGGTCGAGCAGCATGGCGCGGGCCGCGGCCTTGGCCTCGTCGTGTGAATTCGCGACCACCACGCCCTTGCCCGCGCACAGTCCGTCAGCCTTGACCACGACATCGCCGGGCTGGCTGTCGATGAACGCCTCGGCCGCCACGAATTCGCTGAAGCTGCCATAGGCCGCGCTGGGCACGCCTGCGCGCTTCATCAGATCCTTGGCGAATTTCTTCGATCCTTCAATCTCAGCCGCGGCCTGCGACGGGCCGAAGAACGCAATGCCTTGCTTGGCAAAGACATCGCCCAGCCCCTTGGCCAGCGCTGCCTCAGGGCCGCACACCACGAAATCGATGCGCTCGCGCTCGGCCAGTGCCACAAGGTCAGCCACCGCTTCGGATCCCACCGCGGCCAAGCTGACCTTGCCTGCGCCTGGTCCCTTGCCGCGGCCAAGGGCTTCGATGCCAGGGTTGCCTGGTGCGGCCACCAAATGGTCGCACAACGGGCTTTGCAAGAGTTTCCAGGCCAGTGCGTGCTCGCGCCCGCCTGAGCCGACCAGGAGAATTCTATTTCCCATGCGGAGATTCGTCTGAGGGATCAACGACGGACAGGGCGGGCTTGCCCACGGTTTGAGATTCGGGTTCGGCTGCTCCACCGCGCCGCGCACCTTGCATGAAGTGCGGCTCGCGAATCACGGCGAAGCGTCCGCCCAGCATGAAGGCCGGGGTTCTGACCAAGGGCGGTGAAACCGCTGGAGGCACCCAGGGACGCACCACGGGCTCGCTGCGACTCGGCGACTGCTTGGGCGGTAAGCCCTTTGACGGACGACTGTAGATGGCCATCTGTCGCCTCCTTCCTGACCTCGCTAGATAGGATGCTGCAAGCGATGTGGTTAGTGTCGGAAGTGACGCTCGCCGGTAAAGACAAGTGCAATCTTGTGCTCGTCGGCCGCGGCAATGACCTCGGCGTCGCGTACCGATCCGCCGGGCTCGATGATGGCCGTAACGCCAGCCTTGGCTGCCTCGTCCACGCCGTCGCGGAAGGGGAAGAAGGCGTCCGAGGCGAGCGCCGAGCCGGCCAGCGGCGAGCGTGCCTTGGACACCGCCAGCTTGACCGAGTCCACGCGCGACATCTGGCCCGCGCCCACGCCCAGGGTGCGACCGCCAGCCACGAACACGATGGCGTTGGACTTCACGTGCTTGGCCACGCGCCAACCGAAGTCGAGGTCAGCCAGCTCCTGCGCCGTGGGCTTGCGTGCGGAGACGACCTTGCCGGCCGAGGCTGCCGAGGTGGTGATGTCGCTGGATTGCACCAGCATACCCCCGGAAATGGCGCGCATGTCGAGCTGGCCGGCCGCGCCTTTCGCCAGCTTGGCGCGTAGAAGGCGCAGGTTCTTCTTGGTGGCAAAGACCTGCAAGGCTTCCGGCGTGTAATCGGGCGCCACCACACATTCCAGGAAACCCTCGCCCATCATGCGCGCCAGATCCGCGTCGGCGGTGCGGTTGAAGGCCACGATGCCGCCAAAGGCGGACGCGGGATCGGTTTCCTTGGCCAGGCGGAAGGCTTCGTTGACGCCCTTGTCGGACACGGCAATGCCGCAAGGATTGGTGTGCTTGATGATGCACGCCGCGGGGACTTCGAATTCCGCGCACAACTTCATCGCCGCGTCGAGGTCGAGCAGATTGTTGTAGGAAAGCTCTTTGCCCTGCAGAACCTCGGCCGTGGCCAGCGACATCCCGGACGGCGCGTCCCACGAATAGAAGGCGGCCTTCTGGTGCGGGTTTTCGCCGTAGCGGAGCACGCGTTCCAGGTGCAACGACGGGTGCATGGTGGTCGGGAAATCCGAGGCGACCTTGCCATCGTCCCCCAGCCGACCCAGATGGCTGGCGATGGCGCCGTCATAGGCCGCGGTATGGGCAAAGGCTTTGCGGCACAGCTCGAAGCGCAGCTCGGCCGAGATTTGGCCCTTGCTTTCGATCTCGCCCAACACGCGGTCGTAGTCCTTGGGATCGACGACCACGGCGACGCGTTCGTGGTTTTTGGCCGCTGAGCGCACCATGGCCGGGCCGCCGATGTCGATGTTCTCGATGACTTCGTCGAAGGCCGCTCCGCGCGCCACGGTCTCGCGGAACGGGTACAGGTTCACCACCACCAGATCGATGCGATCGATCTTGTGCTCCTTCATCTGTTTTTCGTGCTCGGGCGTGGGGCGGCCCAGAATGCCGCCGTGTACGCGCGGGTGCAGGGTTTTCACGCGGCCGTCGAGCATCTCGGGGAAGCCGGTGAAGTCGCTGACGTCACGAACCGTGATCCCGGCCTCGCGCAGCGAGCGCGAGGTGCCTCCGGTGGAGAGAATCTCGACACCCAGCTTTGCCAAGCGGCGGCCGAGATCGACAATGCCGGTCTTATCGGAAACCGAGATGAGGGCGCGCGTTACGTTGCTCATAGGTCGGTTCTTATCACAACCGCAGGCGCGCTTGGCAAGCACGATGAAAACGCAATCAGGTCAGTGGGTTGGCGCATCGGAGGACGGCCGAACGACACCGGCCATGCCCAAGAGTTTTCCTTCTCGTCACATGTTCGCCACCTGCAACGCTCAAGCTACAGGCAAGGAGGTTCCATGCATGTCATGACGGACAAGAATCCTCGCCCAAGCCCGAGCGAGCCCGTGCCGGGCGACCCGCATGTGAAAAGGGCGCCACCGCCTAAAGCGAAAGAGAACCCGTGGGACCACGAACCCGCCTGGCCAGGCGGAGACGACGACGACGAAGTCGTGGCCGATGGGATGTGCGATGACGACAACGATAGCCCGGCCGCCTGGCAGCTGCCCGCGCCGCTCAGCCTTCGAGAATCCGCGCTGTGGGAGCAGGCCATCGCCCGAATCCGCGCCGCGAAACTCCGCGGCGAGTGTTCTTAGCGCCCTCTATGGTGAAAAAAGCTAACCCGTTCACGCGCCCAAGGCGCGCGCGATGAAGTAGGTGATAGAGGCTATCAGGGCGGATACGGGAATGGTGAAGATCCAGGCCCACAAGATCCGGCCGGCCACGCCCCAGCGCACACGCCCAGGATTGGAGACCGAGCCCACGCCCACGATGGCGCCGGTGATGGTGTGTGTGGTGGACACGGGAATGCCCAACTGTGTGGCGATGAAGATGGCCAGCGATCCGCCGGTCTCGGCGCAGAATCCGCCAAAAGGACGCAGCTTGGTCAGGCGCATGCCCATGGTCTTCACGATGCGCCAGCCGCCCGCCATGGTGCCCAGGCCCATGGCCGCATTGGACGCGACAACAATCCACAGTGGGAAATTCGACGTGCCGGGAAATGTCTTGCCCAGCAGCCCCTGCGAATACAACAGGACGGCGATGATTCCCATGGTCTTCTGGGCGTCGTTGCCGCCGTGGTTGAGGCTGAAGGCCGAAGCGGACAGGAACTGCAAACGACGGAACCACTTGTCCACCCGGCCCGGCGTCTGTTTGCGCAAGAGCCACGAGCACCCGACCATCAGGATGTAAGCGCCGACATAGCCAAGCAAAGGTGAGATGAAAATGAACGCAGCGGTGGCGCCGATGTTGTGCCAGCCCAGGATGCCGAGTCCCGCCTTGGAAACGCCAGCTCCGATCAGCCCGCCCACCAGCGCGTGCGACGAGCTGGACGGCAGGCCCCACCACCAGGTGAGCAGATTCCACGCAATGGCCCCGCCCAGGGCGCCGATGATGACCGCCACGTCCACCACCGCGGGGTCGATGATCCCTTTGCCGATGGTGCTGGCCACGTGCAGTTTGAACAGCGCAAAAGCGATAAAGTTGAAGAACGCGGCCCACAGCACGGCCCTGAATGGCGTGAGCACGCGAGTCGATACGATTGTCGCGATGGAATTGGCCGCGTCGTGGAAGCCGTTGATGAAGTCGAAGGCCAGAGCGGCCACCACGACGAGAATGATGAGAATCAGATGGCTGGCGCTCATTGCTGGATTGCGCCTGCGCAGAAGGTGCGGTCGCGCTGCCCGAGTTCTTGCGGACGGTCTTCGTGGTCGGAGATGTTGCGGCGCCTGGGCGGCGAGCTTTGGGCGTCAGTCACGCGACAGTTATGTGACGATTGCGTGACAATGGCCAGAAGTTCTTCAGAGTCCCCGCCTCTCGGTCGGCCGCCGGGTAAACCAAGACGCCGCGCGAGTGTCTAGCACTACGAACTCGCTAGGTAGGAGGTGTCCGCAAGTGGTAAAAAGCACGGAAATCCCAGCATGGCGCGCATACTCGTAATAGAGGACGAAGCGGACATTCGGCAGGTTCTCGAATACAACCTGCGACAGGCTGGCCACGACGTGACAGGCGTGGAACGCGGAAACGCGGGACTCGCGCTGGCGCGTGAGCGGCCGCCCGAGCTGGTCATGCTGGACCTGATGTTGCCGGACATGTCTGGCCTCGACGTGTGCCGAGCGATGAAGGCCGATGCTCGGCTGCGCCACGTGGCCGTGATCATGCTGACCGCGAGGGGCAGCGAGATCGATCGCATCGTGGGCCTGGAACTTGGTGCCGACGACTACGTGACCAAACCCTTTAGCGTGCGCGAGGTCTTGCTGCGCGTGCAGGCGGTGCTGCGCCGGGCGCCCGCGGGCGACGAGGCTGGTACCGTTGAGCCCGTGCGCTTCGGTCGTTTGCGCATCGACTACACCGCGCACCGCACTTGGGTCGACGATCAGGAAATCTCGCTCACGGCCCTGGAAATGCGACTGCTGTGGACCCTGTATCAGCGCCGCGGGCGCGTGCAGTCGCGCGGCACCTTGCTCGACGATGTCTGGGACGCCGATCCTGAAAACAACACCCGCACCGTGGATACTCACGTGAAGCGTCTGCGCGAGAAACTGGGCGCCGCCGGCGACTATGTCGAGACGGTGCGCGGGGTGGGCTACCGCTTCGCGGCCGAGCCAGAGGCAAAGTCGTGAAGCTCGGCATCCGCGCCAAACTCTTCGCTGCATCGCTGGCTCTCATCGTGGTTTCGCTGGTCGCGGGCGAACTGTATCTGCGGCCAGCCATTGAGACCGATCTCATGGCGCGCATTCGCGCTGACCTGTCGGCTCGCCTGGCTTTGGTGGCCGAGCAGGCACAGACGCTGGCCGCGACAGGCGATGCGAGCAACAGGGAATGGGACGCCCTGGCCGATCGCCTGGGTCCGCTGGCGCGCGCGCGCGTGACCTTCATCGACGGGCAGGGCATGGTCAAAGGCGACTCCGAGCTGTCGGGTGAGGCCCTCGAACGCGTCGAGAACCACGGCAGCCGGCCTGAGGTGAAGGCGGCGCTACAAGGGCGGAGCACGGACGAGGTACGTTTCTCGGCCACACTCCGCCGCCGACTGCTCTACACGGCCACTCCGGTCGTCGGAGCGGGGAACATGGTGGCGCGCTTGAGCCTGCCTCTGGCGGAGGTCGACGATGCGGTGGCGCGGCTACGTGCGATTCTCATCGTCGGTGGCTTGGTGGCGCTGCTGGCGGCGGTGCTCATATCCAGCGGCGCGGTCGTGCTGCTGGCGCGTGCGCTTCGCCGCGTGACCGTGATTGCCCGGCGCATGTCGGCCGGTGAACTCGATCTGCGCAGTCGCCTGGACACGCATGACGAGGTCGGGGATTTGGGCCGCACGCTCGATCATCTGGCTGAGAACCTGTCGCGCTCGCTGCGCGAGCTGCGTGATGATCGCGATTTGCTGGGCCGGATCCTTGAGGCCATGCGCGAGGGCGTGCTGGTGCTCGACAGCGAGCGGCGCATTCTGCTCTTCAACGGATCGCTGCGCGAGATGCTGCTGCTCGACACCGCGGCCGTGGGTCATCCGGCCATCGAGGTGGTTCGCAACGCCGAGCTGCAGACCCTGGTCGACGCGGCGATTGCCGGTCAGGAGCCCGTCACGGGAGAGATCGAGGTGGCCGGTCTGAGGCCCCGCACGTTGCTGGTCCATGCCACGCGGCTCTCGGGCGAGCCCCGCTGCGTGCTGGTGGTTCTCTTTGACGTCACCGAAGTGCGGCGTCTGGAGACCGTGCGCAAGGATTTCGTGGCCAATGTCTCGCACGAGCTGCGCACGCCCATCGCCGCCGTCATGTCCGCGGCTGAGACACTGAGGACAGCGGCCCGCGCCGACCCGGCCGCGGCTGGGTCGTTCGTCGAAATCATCGAGCGTAATGCCCGCCGGCTGGGCGATCTGGTGCAAGATCTTCTGGACCTGTCTCGCATCGAATCCAAGGAATTCCGGCTGGCGGCCGACACACTCGATTTGGCCGGCCTGGTGGCCAGAACCCTGGAGTTCCACGAAGAGCGGGCCACGCAAAGACGCATGCGCATGACCGCCGCTCTGCCCGACCAGTTGCCGGCCGTGCGGGGCGACGCCACCGCGCTGGAGCGCGTGCTGTCCAACCTGATTGACAATGCCGTCAAGTACTGTCCCGAGGGCGCGGCCATTGTCGTGGCGGCGGAGAATCTGGGGGGAAAGCTTCGCGTCTCGGTCAGCGACGACGGCCCGGGCATCGAGGCCCGGCACTTGCCGCGCTTGTTTGAGCGCTTCTATCGTTGCGATCCGGGGCGCTCGCGCGCCATGGGTGGGACCGGGCTGGGCCTGTCCATCGTCAAGCACCTGGTGGAAGCCATGGGCGGAACCGTGCAGGTCGAGAGCACGCCGGGGCAGGGCGCACGCTTCAGTTTCACGATTTCCACCGCGGCGTAGCGGACCCACGTTGCCGGCGTGTTTCCGCCCGGTGAATGCCCGCAACACGCGCATTCAGTGACCGGAGTGTCTCGATTTGCTTCTTGGCCGATCGACATTCAAGATGGCCGGTATGCATTCCCGCGGACAGGCAGCCTGATGCGCGAAGCGAGCGTCGGCGAACGCCTTGACCAGTACCAGCTGACTGACGTGCTGGCGCGCAGTGGAATGGCGTCGATTTTCAAGGCCACTGACAGCGCGACCGGAGCCACCGTCGTGCTGAAGATCCCGCACCCGCAATTCGAGAGTGACGTGGTGTTTTACGAGCGCTTCCGGCGCGAGGAAGAACTGGGGCTGCGTCTGGAACACCCCAACATCGTGCGCGTGCTGCGGCCCAAGCAAAAGAGCCGCATGTACATCGTCATGGAGTTCATCGCGGGGAAGTCCCTGCGCGCTCTCATGCAGGAAAAGCGGCCCATGGACCGCGAGACCGCGCTGGGCTTGGTGATTCAGGTGTGCGAAGCGCTGGCCTACATGCACGAGCACAAAGTCGTCCACCGCGACATGAAGCCGGAAAACGTTCTGGTCACGGCCGACGGTTGTGCGAAGGTCCTGGATCTAGGCATTGCCTTCGACGCTTCGGCGCGACGAATGACCTGGGCCGGCCTGTCCAACACCATCGGCACTCCCGACTACATGGCGCCCGAGCAGATCGGCGGCCGGCGCGGCGATGCCCGCACCGACGTGTACGCGCTCGGCACCATCCTGTACGAGATGCTGACGGGCGAATTGCCCTATTCCAGCGCCAATCCGCACGCGCTTCTGCGCGCCAAGGCCAACGAGGATCCCACTCCGCCCAGTTACTACGTGCCGGGCTTCGATCGCTCGCTGGAAGCTATCCTGCTCAAGTCCCTGGAACGCTCGCCCCGCGATCGCTACGCCGGGGCGGCGGAATTTCTGGCCGATCTGCGCAATCCCGAGGCGGTGCCACCCTACGATCCGGAGAAGGGGCGCGCGCGCCGCCGCTTCTCGGTGCCGCGACGGGTGCTCATGCCGATGATTGTGGTGCTGGTGCTGGCCGGACTTACCGGGCTCATCTGGTGCAGTCACCCGCACCGAACCGGATCGGGCCGCGCCAGTCAGAGCAAAAGGAGCATGTAGCATGTCAGCCTTCTCCTTCGAACACGCGCTCAACCTGGCCTGGGTGCTGCTGGGCGCCTTCCTGGTCATGTTCATGCAGGTCGGCTTCGCCATGATGGAGACGGGATTCACGCGCGCCAAGAACGCGGTGAACACCATGGCCATGAACATGATCATCTATCCCGTGGGCGTGCTGGGCTTCTGGCTGTGTGGTTTCGGTTTCATGATGGGGGGCGTTTCCGGCTGGCCCACGCTGGGCGCGGCGCTGGCGCCGGCGCACGAGATCAGCTTGCACATCGGCGGCCACGACTACGGAATCATCGGCGCCGGCAAGTTCGCCCTGGTCTCGGTGGCCAATGACCCGGTCAATCTGGCCATGTTCCTGTTCGCGGCGATGTTCATGGACACGGCCGCCACGATTCCTACGGGCGCCATGGCCGAGCGCTGGAAATTCCTGCCCTTCCTTGTCTACGGCCTGTTCATGTCCATGTTCCTGTATCCGCTCTATGGCAACTGGGTTTGGGGCGGTGGCTGGCTGGCACAAATGGGCGTCCATTGGGGCCTCGGGCATGGCCACGTGGACTTTGCCGGCTCGTCGGTGGTGCACATGACCGGGGGAATCACGGCGCTGGCCGGCGCGATGGTGCTGGGCCCGCGCGTGGGCAAGTACCGGCGCGACGAAACCATTGCGGCGATTCCCGGCCACAATTTGCCTATGGCCATGGTGGGCACGCTCATCCTGGCTTTTGGCTGGTTCGGTTTCAACACCGCTTCGACCTTGAACGCTGGCGACGGTCGCATCGCCATTGTGGCCAGCAACACCCTGCTTTCGTCGGCGGCCGGCGCTATCGCCGCTTTGGCCACAGCCTGGTATTTGTCGCACAGGCCTGACGTCGGCATGGCTTGCAACGGCATGCTGGGCGGCCTGGTGGCCATCACCGCGCCTTGCGCCTTTGTCGGCCCGGCTGCGGCCGTGCTCATCGGTGCCTTGGCCGGAGCGCTGGTCTTTCTGGTGGTGACCCTGCTCGAACGCCGCCTGCGCATCGACGATCCGGTGGGCGCGGTAGCGGTTCACGGCGCCTGTGGCGCTTGGGGCGCACTGGCTCTGGGGCTACTGGCCGATGGCAGCTACGGCGATGGCTGTAACGGCGTGGCCGGCCCAGTGCGCGGCCTGCTGTTCGGCGACGCCAGTCAATTCTTGGCGCAACTGATTGGCGTGATCTGCAATGCGATTGTGGTCTTTGCGCTGGCCTATGGATTCTTCCGACTGCTGGATCGGATCATGGGCAACCGCGTACCATCCGAGGTGGAGTGGACCGGGCTCGATTCGCTGGAAATGGGTTCGCAGGCATACCCGCACGCCTGAGAGAGTGCCGCTCAGTTAGCTGTTTCTCACAGAGACGCAGAGGCCGCAAAGGCCGAGGAGAGAGGGAAGGGCTGGATACAGCGCAGTCCAAATCCCTTCTTCTCATCCGATCTCTGTGCCCTCTGTGCCTCTGTGGGGAATAGGTAACGAATCCCGCAGCACTTGCATCACGTCGAGCAGACAGAACACGCCGAAGCCACGAAGTTCGAGCAGACGACCATAGGTCCATCCCTCGCGGTGAGCGGGGCCCGGGTCCTGCTGCCGAAGGGCGTTGGCGGTGCGCGTGTGCAGGCGCTCGCCGAATCGGGAAGCAAGTTCGGCCGGCGAGGGGATTGATTGGGCGAGAAACTCCGGCGGCAAGAACTCTCGGTAGGCCGCCACCGGGCGAAATCCCGTCAGGGCAAAGAACGCCTCGGCAAAACGGGCGGTATCGCGCGCACGTTTCTCTTGGCGCTCGATGGCCTTCGTGGCTGTCATTCCAATCTCAGACTAGACGCGTGGGGAGTCCGCCGGCTTCGCCGGCGGCGCACCGTCGCGGGAGGGTATGGGAACCCTCTCAGGGTTCCCATTTCATTAGAGCGCATCGCGGCCGCGCTCGCCTGTGCGGATACGGATGGCGTCGATGACCTCAGTTACGAATATCTTCCCATCCCCGATCTCGCTCGTGCGTGCGGTGGCCTGAATCGCCTCGACAATGGGCTGCACCATATCGTCCTCGGTAATTATCTGAATGCGGATCTTCGGCACCAAGTCGACAACGTGGGCTGAGCCGCGGGATACGTCCTTCTTGCCACCGCTGCGGCCGTGGCCTCTGACCTCTGACACCGTAATGCCCTGGGCGCCCACCTGGCGCAGACGGTCCTTCAAAGCGTCCAGCTTGAACGGTTTGATGATGGCTTCGATGCTTTTCATTACGATAAGCATGCTCCGGCGGAGGTTGCCGATGTGTTTCCGGTGGGCGAATTGTCCGTAACGGATCCGGTGCGAGCGGGAAGCTCTTGGAGGGAACACTTCCCGCCCGCGCCGGATGAAAAGCGACTAGAAATAGGCTAGGAAGGCGACCAGTCCCGTGAACTGGTTCTTGCGGGCCGCGTCGCCTTTGGTGAACAGATCCTTGTTGGCGAAATCCCCGCGCAGCTCCAGCCGGGTCTCGAAGTGCTTGGCCACGGTCAGGCCGCCCATCAAAGTGCCTTCGTAGAGGACGGCATCGTCTGGGTAGGCTGTGCCAGTGAAGCCGCCACTCTTGCTCGACACCAACTCGAACCTGGCAGCGGCGTTGAACAGGTCGGTAAAGGCGTACTTCCCCATGGCCGCTGCGCCGATCCAGTACGGGGTACCGGTCTTTAGATAGTCGATATTCAGGCCGACAGACGCCTGGCCAATATCCTTGGTAACCACGCCGTCAATCAGAACCGTGACGTCGCCGCCTGACACGGCGCCTGGCGCGACTCCTTCTTTGCCGATGTAGGTGGTCAGCGAAGCATTCAGGCCAGAATCCGGCGGGGCAAAGGTTGCATTGGCACCAAAGGTCTTGCCGATGTTGTTGTCAGGATCGTTGTTCCAGCCGTTGACCAGGCTGGCCTGCAGCTTGAGCGACGGGTTCACCGTGGCGTTCACGCGCAGGCCGGTGTGCAAGAGCGGAACGCCGTAGAACAGCATCGAACGGCTATAGAGCCAGTTCTTGTTGGACTCGATGACCTCGGCGCTGGCCGTGGTCACGAAGCGACCGGCGTCGACAGTCAGCCACTTCGTCGCCTTGACCGTGGCAAAAGCCTGTTGCACAAGAAAATCATGGCCGTACTGACTAGCGGACAGGAGGCCCGAAGTCGTAGGCGGCGCGCCCGCTGCGTTGGCAGCGCTGGTCGCGGCGCTGGCCGAATTGATGATGGCAGCCGTGTGGCCGGCGCCTAGGTCCATGCGAAAGGCGACATATTCCGTGTCCGCTCCCACGCCCAGCTTGGCGTAGTTGAGGGAGAAGCTATTGGCCGCCACGTCGAACTGACGGGGAGCCCCTGGGCCTTGAAGTGACGGCTTCCCAGTGAAGTTGTACATGTAGTAGGCATCCACCAGAGCTTCCCAAGTGAATGCGACCGGAGGAGGCGCAGCCGGGGTTGCCGGAGCAGCAGGCGCTGCAGGAGCTGCGGCTACTGCTGGCGCAGCCTCGACAGGTGTAACCGGCGCAGGCGCGGGCTGGGCGGGCGCTGCGGCCGGCGCATCGGCCGGCGTCGCTGCCTGCCCGAATGCCACCAGTGGACTTAACCCAATTGCGACCGTAACGACAGAAGCGAGCAAATTGCGCATCTCTTTCTCCTTGTTTGCGAACACCTGACGAAATGAATACAAGCAAACTACAATCGCGGCTGCAATAGGGCGGGGCGTGTATTTGCCGCACTTTTGCCCACGCGAAACCGTGCGGAAACCTAGCGTTCTTGCCTGCGTTTCTTCGCCGGGCTTTCGGGGCCGATCTCCCGCGTTTTCCGCGGGCAGCGTGTGCGTAGGCAAATCATGTGGGTGGCTTGAAAGGCGAGTCGGTCATAGAAGGCCAGTGCCAGTCGGTTGCGCCGATCGGTCAGCAGTTGCAGGCGTGCCAGGCCACTGGCCCGAGCCCACTCCGCGATGTCGGCCATCAACGCTGTCCCGATGCCGGCCCCGCGCAGGTCTTCGCGTACCACCACGTCCTCGATCCAGCCCGAGCGTGCGCCTTCGGCCGTGGACACCACAATTTGTACGGTGGCCATCCCGACGACTTCCCCGCGTGTTTCGGCCACGGCCACGTAGGCGCGACCACGCCGGACGGCGCCCAGAAGCAGGCGCAGGCCGCGGGCGTGTCGAGCGGGCCTGACCTCGAAGTCGGTCTCGATGGAGAAGAGTTGACAAAGAAGGTCGACCAGCACCGGCAGATCGGTGATGCGTGCGGGCCGAACGGTCGAATCCGCGACTTGCTGCGAGAGAGAGGGTTGAGTGTGGCTGCGCATGATTGAGTTCAGGAATGGAGTGCGAGTTTCGAGGGAGCGGGGGTGTTCAGCCTGCTGATCACTTCGCGGGCCAGGAGCAGCAGCTCGTCGATGGTGAGGGCACGCTTCTCGCGGCGGGCGACTTCACGTATGCGGTCGAGGAGCTGCATGGCCACGGGACGTTCCAAGTGGACTCCGTGCCGGCCCAGAACCGCCATGATCGCCCATGAGCCGGAATGTTTGCCCACGACGAACTCCGGCGTCGCCTGACCCACGTCAGCCGGATGGATCAACTCGAAGCTGTCAGGGTTTTCTTCCAGAGCGGCGCAATGAATGCCCGACTCGTGCAGAAAGCTACCCGCGCCGGTCACTGGCTTGGACGCGGGAATTGGCCGCCGAGACGCGTCCGCGACCATGCGGGCCAGCAGGGTCAGACAGTGCGGATCCACGCCTGGGTCACGTCGCAGCGTCAGGCGCGTCGCCATCACGACCTCGTCGAGGCTGGCGTTACCCGCGCGCTCGCCCAGTCCGTTAACTGTGACGTCAACCGAGCGAGCGCCGCCGGCCAGAGCTGCCAGGGTGTTGGCGGTGGCCATACCCAGATCGTCGTGGGCGTGAAAGCCGATGACCGGTCCGCGGGCACGCGCCACCGCATGCGCCACCAAACGCTTGGTTTGCATGGGATTGAGCAGGCCCACGGTATCGGCCAGACGAATGCGATCGACGCCCGCCGCACAGGCTGCGTCCACGAAGGTGTCGAGAAAAGCGCGGCTGGCGCGGCTGGCATCCTGGGCGCCCACAGAAACGAAGGCAAAATGCGCCCGCGCCCGTTCGCTGAGCTGACGCACGAGTTCCAGCGTCTGTCTCGGTCCTCCACCGAAGCTGCGCCACTGCACGGGCGAGGCGGGAAAACTGATATGCACCCCATTCACGTGGCACTGCTCGGCTGCCTCCAGATCGCGCGTGTCAGCTCGGCACCACAGCGAAAGGCGCGCGCGCAAGTCGAGCGCGGCGACGGCGTTGATATCGTCAATTTCGGCCTTGCCCATGGCTGGCGTGCCGACTTCGATCTCGGCCAATCCCGCGTCAGACAGGGCCCGGACGATGCGCAGCTTTTCTTCGCGCGAGAACACCACACCCGCCGCCTGTTCTCCGTCGCGCAATGTGGTGTCGACCAGCCACAGGTCGGCAGCGCAATGTTCGTGAATGCAGCCAGCAGCGGGCAGGATGGACTTCATCCGCGGCATGTTTGAACGCTAGACCGCCGCGTGACGGGGTGGGCGCAGCACCTCGGCCAGTTCGTCGAGTGCGTCTTCGTCGAGCGGGTTTGGCCAGGCGGCATGCCAGTCCGGCGCCGGCTCGTGCGGCCGTTCAGTGTTAGATAGCAGCGCTAGGCCGGGGCCGGTTGGACCAGTCCCCGATGCCCCGTGCTCCGATTCAGATGACGGCGGCGACGTGCCGTTGCTCGCGCGTAGGTGAACGCTGGTGCAGACCAGAATGTGATGGGGTGTGCGCTTCATCTTTGCCTTTCTGAGCCCACAGGGGTTCGTTCTTTCATCCGCAACCTTGCCCCGTACCACCGCAACCGTTGCCGCAGCCTTCAAAGCGCCGGGCCATGCTGGCCGGCAGAGGTGCGTCGCGGAACAGCGGTTCCAGAGCGTCCTCGATCAATCCCTCGGCCTCGACCACACGCAGGCCGCTTGATTCCAGGGTTCGGCGAGGTATGGGACCGACGCCAGCCACCAGCACGGCCTTGCAGTCGGCCAGACCGGCAGCCAGATCGCGCCAGCGTTCAACTCCCCCGCCCGGGGGTGGCGCGGGTCGATCTTCGACGAAGCGAAAACCGCGTCCTTCAGGCGCGAACACAGCAAAGCTCTCGGCCTCGCCCAAGTGACCGTTGATAAGCAGACCCTCGCGCGTGGCGACCGCGATGTTGGAACGGGCCGCAGTCGCGGCAGAAAGAGGCAGGTCAGCTGCCGCACGCAGCGCCGCAAGCGAGGCTTCTGCCGTGCCCTCGTTGAGCAGCCCACAAGCATCTGCCCGACAACGCGAACAATGTTCCATAAGCGGCAAGTGGGCAGCCGCCCCTGCGCGGACGCGGGCAACCATGGCCGGATCCGGCGCAGGTAACGAAGCAAACGGCGTGCGCGCAGCGGGAATGAGGGGCACGCAGTTGAAGAGATGCGCGCCGCGGTCTTTCATTTCGGCGGCGATGTCCGGGATCTGATCGTCGTTGACGCCAGGAATGAGAATTGAGTTCACCTTGATGACGATTCCGGTGCCGCGCAGAGCTTCCAGCGCGGACAGCTGTCTCTGCAATAGCAGCGTCGCTCCCTCTTCGCCGCGCAGGACGCGCTCTCCGTCGCGGACCCAGGCGTAGATGTGCGCGCCGGTGGCGGGATCCAGGGTGTTGATGGTGATGGTCAGGTGGCTCAGGTGCAGTCGTTGTAGCTCGGCCACGTGTTCGGCCAGGGCAAGACCGTTGCTGGCCAGGCACAGCAGCAGGGTCGGGTGGCGCGCGCGCACCAGGCGCAGAGTCTCCAGTGTGGCGTCCGGGTTAGCCATGGGATCGCCGGGACCCGCGATGCCGACCACGGCCACATCCTGGCGCCTTTGCACCAGACCATCGAGGTAGGCCGCCGCTTGCCAGGGCGAAAGCACGACGCTGGTCACGCCGGGGCGACTTTCATTGGTGCAATCGAAACGCCGGTCGCAGAAATTGCACGAAACATTGCACGCCGGGGCGACCGGCAGGTGCACGCGCGCCCAACGCGCCCGCGCCTTGGGGTCGAAGCAAGGATGGCTGGCAATCTCGGGACGCGCGGTGTGCCCGGGATTCTTGCGTATGACGGCGAGGGTGCTCATGGAAAACCGGCGGCGAGGTGGACTTGCTCACGGGTAGTTGCAAACTGTCGGCCAAAGACGATTTGGCGTCGTGTGTGCCAAAATCGGCCTTGCACCTGGCCATAGCCGCCCTCGTCCGACATTTGGGTAGGATTGGTCCCAAACCGGACTACCGGCGCGTAGGTTGCCTTGCGGCTCGCTCACAGAACCGTGCGCACCCGGTACTCGCCGCCGATGACCAGGAACTCTTCCTCACCTTTGAGGATGCTTTCGGGCAGCAGATGGCTGAAGAAGAATATCTTCACCAGCGGCACGCGCACTTTCCAAACGGTGGAGCCAAATTCAAAGGCTCGCTCTTCATCGGGAATGAATGAGCACAGGTTGTTCAGGCGCACGATGCGTTCGCGCCGATCGATGATGCTGACTGCGTGATAGTCGTCGGGATCGCAGGTGCCGCGATAGAGGTCAAACCACAGCTCGCCGGGATGCTGCCGTGCCAGTTCGTACTGGCAGTACGCGTACAACACGTCGAGCTGCGAATTGATGGCGTTGGTGCGCTCGCTGCCCTTCATCCGGTCAGTGGCGAAGGCCATCTGGTCTTCCGCATTGCCTTCGCGCAACTTGCCGCGATGGAAAGTCGGCGGAATGCCGATGCGGCTTTCCACCCACGCCTTCAGCACGGCCGCCTCGATGGTATTGGAATCAACCCCCCAGCCGCGCAGGTAGCGCAGGTAACTGTTGCGCAGACTCTTGCGCGCGTTGCTGGTGTGGTCGCCGTCCCACTGGTGCAGCAGGAATTTCACCGACATGTATTCGTTGAACACGCGCGCCCGCTCTGTCGCATCCTCGATGGTGTCGAGCTTTTCAAATAGGAAGCGGTTGGAGTGGCGTACACCTTGGATCTCGAATGGGCGTGGAGCCTCGTTGAATTCCGCGCTGCCCAGGAGCCAGGCTGGCAGATCGCAAAGATTCCAGGTTCGCCGCATTTACATCATCACCGGTTGACTGAGTCCAAGGGGCGAGCGTTCGACCAGATGCCCTGAGAGCTCCTGAATTTCCTTGACCAGAGCCGGGGCGAGCTTGCGCACCCAGCGCTCGGGAAGCTGTTCGGGGCCGTAGAAGGCACCCGCGATGGCGCCCGCGATGGCGCCGGTCGTGTCGGCGTCGCCGCCCTGGTTGACCGTAGCCACCAAGCACTCTTCAAAGCTGTGTGTTGACAAAAAGTGGTGCAGAACCGTCTGCATGGTGTCGACCACATACGCGGTGGCCAGCCCGCGGTAGGGCGAGAAGCGAAAGCTGGGACAGCGCACGACTGTGTCTTCTATTTCGCCCCGCAGACGTTCGAGGGACTGGCCGGTGCAACCCATGTGAATCAGCCGGCCAATCAGCACACAGGCGGCATCGGACAAAGGATGATTGTGGGTGATACGGCCCTGTTCCACGGCCCGGCATTCAAGCAAACAGCCGTCCGCGAGGGTGGCCAGGGCCACCGGCGCCACGCGCATAGCGGCGCCGTTGCCGGCATCGCCTTCATTGAAGGGAGCAGCCACGGTTCCGTGGTTGATGTAGCGGGCGATGCCGCGACGGCAGGTGTTGCCCACGTCGACGGGCCAGCCCTTGAACCAGGCGGCAAAGCGTTCGGCGATGTCGGTGGGAGACCAGTCCACGCTGGCCAAGGATCGCGCGATACACAGGGACATCTGCGTGTCGTCGGTGACCTCGCCTGGTTTCAGCTTGAGCCAGCCGCCACCGACGATCTTGCGAAGCACGCCATACTGGGCGCGGATCTCGGACGGTGTGCAGAACTCGACCGTGGCACCGAGGGCGTCGCCCAGCGCCGAGCCAAGCAGAGTCGCATAGGCGCGCCCGCGCACGTCAGCCAGAGCGGCGGGGGAAGTGGATGCTCCGGTGGACAGCACCGGCGCGCCTCACAGATAGGAAAAGCCCACCGGCGACGCATCTTGCTGGCGTTGCAGAAGCGCGTTCACCAGTTCGTCGAAGAGCCGCGTTGTCCCCCGGTAGCCCACATGCAGAATGCGGCCAGCGCCCAGGCGATCGTGTATTGGGAATCCGATGCGCAGCAGGGGGATGCCAAGCGAGTGCGCCATCCGGTAGCCCTTGCTGCTGCCCATGAGCAGATCCGGCTTGTGGCGTTCGCAAGCCGCTCCGATGGACTCGAAGTCGGTGTCGTCGAGCACCTCGTCGACCGAGCCAGCGGGCAATCTGGCCAGTGCCTCTGGCAAGGCGCGATTGCGCGCTCCGGTCGCGCAGAACACGGGCCGCGCGCCGATTTCCAGCAGGAATCCCGCCAGCGCAGCCACGAACTCCGGATCGCCGTACAGGCCCACTCGCGCACCGAAAACGTATTTGTGTCCGTCGGCATAGGCGTCGAGCAGGCGGCCGCGTTCGCCCAGTAACCACGCCGGCCGGCCCGCGCCCGTCATGTCGGCCAGGGATTCGATCATGGCGTCCGTGGCGCGAACTCCGATGGGCAAACCTAGAACGCGAGCAGGCGCACCGCGATCCGCCAGCAGTTTGCTCGCGCGCGGGGCGCGGCCGGTGAGTGTCAGATCGATGCTGCCCAGCGCGCGGGGCATGGATGCGATGTCGACCACGCGGGTGCCACCATCAGGCAGCGCGCGGTATTGGTCCAAAATCACACCATCCAATCGATCCGCATAGTCGGGCAGCACTGTGGCGGCCACCGCGAAACCGTCGACAATCTCGCGCAGATGGCGCAGATCCGCGGGCGACACCAAGGGCGGCAGCAAGTTCACCGCGCGCAGAGGTGTGCCCTGGTCGCAAGCCAACGCCTTGACCAACGCGTACACCATGGAATGGAACCCCTCGACGTGGCCGTCCTTGTAGCTGGGCGTTGCGGCGTGAACCAGGGGCAAAGCGGCACTGGTTCGGGTGCGATAGCGGGTCAGCAGCAGCGGCACATCGTCGCCGATGGTCTCGGCCAGGCAGGTGGTGGCAACGGTCACCAGTTCCGGGCGGTATTGGTGGAGTACGTTGTCGAGAGCCCGCCCCAGGTTGTCCTCGCCGCCAAAAACCGTCTGCGCCTCGCCAAAGCTGCTGGAGGCCACGTCCATGGGCTCGCGAAAATGGCTGATGAGGTAGCGACGAATGTAGGTCGCGCAACCCTGCGCCCCGTGCAGCAGGGGAATCGCGCCGCGCACGCCCGCTGTGGCCAGGGCCGCGCCCAGTGGCGCGCACAGGGTGCAAGGGTTGACCGTGGCATCGGGCTTGGCCGAGCTGTGCACGTTCGGCGAAGTGTCTTTGGCAAGTGCGCAGCTCATCGTGCTTCTCCCATCGGCATTGCGGCGGTTCGCATCCGGCGCGGCATAAGGTTCCAGATCGGGCTGGTGGCCGTGGCACGCACCTCGCGAGCAAAGGCCAGTGCGCCGTCGAATCCCGCCAGCGCGATCTTGCGCTCGTGGTTGTGGTCGCAAAAGCCAATGCCCAGTTTGTAGGCGATGGGGCGCTCTTTCACGCCGCCGATAAAGACATCCACATCCTGCTCGACGAGAAACGAAGCCAGCTCGAGCGGATTGGTGTCGTCCACGATGACCGTGTGTTCGTCGCACACGGCCTGCAGTTCTGCGTACTCTTCCTTGCTGCCGGTCTGGGTTCCTGCCAGCACCACCGACACGCCCAGTTGGCGCAGCGCCCGCACCAGCGAAAACGCCTTGAAAGCCCCGCCCACGTACAGCCCCGCGCGCTTGCCCGCCAGATCCTGCTTGCAGGCGCGCAGATCGGGCAACACGCGCGAGATCTCGCGGCTGACCAGGGCGCGTGCCCGTCCCATGATCTCCGGGCTCTGCATGTGCTCGGCCGTGCGATAGAGCGCGTCCGCCGTGTCCTCGATGCCGAAGAAAGACACGCGAATGAAGGGGATGCCGTAGCGTTCCTGCATGGCTTTCGCCAGCGGGGTCATGGAGCCCGCACATTGCACGACGTTCAGGCTGGCGCCGTGAGCGCGGCGGATCTCGTCGACGCGGCCATCGCCCGTCAGCACGGAAACCACCTCGACGCCCATTTCTTCGAAGTACTTGCGAATGATCCAGCTTTCGCCGGCCACGTTGAAATCGCCGAGCAGATTGATTGACTGCGGTGTCACGGCCGTCGTGTCGCCCGTGCCTATCAGGGTCAGCAGGGCGCCACAGGCGGCGTTGTAGCCGTCGCGCTTGGTGCCGCGGAAGCCTTCGGCCAGCACGGGAATAACCGGGATCCCCACGTCGGCCTCCACTCGCTTGCACACAGCCGGCACGTCGTCGCCGATTACGCCCACGATGCAGGTTCCGTAGACGAAAGCGGCGCGCGGCGCGTGCTGGGCGATGAGCCGACGCAGGGACGCTTCCAGGCGTTGCTCGCCGCCGAACACCACTTCGCGCTCGCGCATGTCCGTGGAACAGCTGATGCGATGAAGTTCCGGCCCCGAGGACAGGGCGCCACGGATGTCCCAGGTGTAGGCCGCGCAGCCCACCGGACCGTGCACCAGATGAAGCGCGTCGGCGATGGGATAAAGCACGACCCGCGAGCCGCAGAAGGTGCACGCGCGCTGACTGACCGAGCCGGCTGCGCTCGCCTTGTTGCAGTCAAGAGCGACCACGCCGCCGCGATTGTTGCGCACGACCTGGGCACGGCGCTCCTTCAGCAGATCGAAACTCATGGTTTCACGCTCCAGAATAGTGACGACGAATCTGCACCAGGCTTGGATCGAAGCCCGGCAGCAGCGGCTCGGCCGAACGGGTCGGGTTGGCGAATTGCGCCTGTGCCTCGATCAGGGCTTGTCGGTACAGGCGTTCGCGCTCGGCTTCGCTTATCGGTGGCCCTTGCGTTTCCATGCGCCGCACTTCGACGCCGAAGCGCTTGAGCACGCGCAGGCGGTGCACCACCATCACCCTCGGGTCGAAGTCCACCCCAAAGCGTGCGAAGAGATCCTCCGCGCACTCGACCTGGGCCAGTTCATCCGCCAAGCTCATAACCGTCACATCAGCAGCGGCTCAAAGCTGAAGGCCTTTTTTGAGCAGGTGCGGCCGCAGGCTTCGCAGCCGATGCAGTTGTCGGGGTTCTTCACGCTGGCGAACATCTTCGCGGATTCCTCTTCGTCCACTTCTTTGGGCGCCAGCACCTCGTGGGCACAGATCTTCATGCAGCGGCCGCAGCCGATGCACTTGTTGTCGTCGACACCTTTGACGAACCGGGGTGTCCATTCTTGCCGTCCGCGAGTGATTCCAGTGAGGTAGGCCATGAAACTCTCCTTTCTGTCATTCAGGTTGGTCAGGCGAAAACGCCGGCGAAGGGGGCGCCAAGCCCATGGCCTTGCGCAGCCAGGGTGCGGGATGTCCGCGCAGAACACCCTGCAGACGTTGCACGATTTCTGTGACGGGCGCCTCGGCGGCAGTCTTCATGGGATGAATGTGCCGGGCGACCAGCTTGGCGGCGGCGGGTCCGCCGATCTGTTCAGTACATACGATGGCGCAATCTGAGAGCAGATTGGCGCGCGTGGTGATTCGGTCCTCCTGACTGTCGCGGTCGGGAACAGAGCGATGACCCAGGCAGCGCGCCTTGTCCTGGTCCACCTCCCAGACAAAGAAGGCTTCGCTGCTGCCGAAGTGGCAATCGACGCAGATTCCATCGCTGCTGGTGAAGGCAACTTTCATGGCGGACTCCCTTTCAACGCATCATTTCGAAGAAGCGGTCCTCACAAGTCTCGTCTTTGATATCGATGAACTTGTTGCAGATCTCGGTCAGCATGTTGATGGCGCCTTGGTAGCCGATGATGGGACGGCGGTGCAGGTTGACCCGGTCGAAGATGGGGAAGCCGAAGCGGAAGAGCGGAATCTTGGCGTCGCGGGCGGCGAATTTGCCGTGCGTGTCGCCGATGATGGCGTCCACCGGTTCGGTCATCAGCAACGAGCGCAGGTGCCAGAGGTCGCGGTTCATGTAGATTTTGCCGGCCTTGCCGTAGGGCGAGCCGTCGAGCAAGGCTTGCAACTCGCGTTCCAGTTTCTTGGAGCCCTTGGAGCACAGGATGTGGACGGGCGTTGCCCCCATCTCAAGCAAGAAGGCGACGAATCCAAGCAGCGGGTCCGAATCACCATACACAGCGAACCTTTTGCCGTGCATGTATTGGTGTGCGTCGGTGATGGCATCCACGGCACGGCCGCGCTCAGCCTTCAGTGACGCGGGCACTGGTTTGTCGAACAGCTCCGACAGCTTGAGCAGGAGCGCGTCGGTTCTGGCAATGCCGAGTGGCATGGGCATGCTCGCGTGCTCGCCGGCGTACTGTTCTTTGATCCACACCAGCGTCTTGGAAGTGGCATAGGGCGCCACAGTGAGCGTGGCCTTGCCATTGATGGAATCGGCCGCATCGTCAAGTGGCGTGCCGCCTGGATAGATGCGGTAGGTGCCATCATTGGGCGAGTCGAAGACCTCGGAGATGTCGGCCAGGAAGGTGACGGGAATGCCGAATTCGTGGAAAATGCGCTTGTACTCGCGGTAATTGCCAGTGTTGGCATCGAAGCCAGCCAGGAAATTCAGCTTGCCGGTGCATCGTCCCTCGATGGCCTTGCCCTCGGTCAGAGTCTGCAAGATGGCGACCAGCATGGCGTCGTAGCCGTGCACGTGCGAACCGGTGAAAGACGGCGTGTTGGCGTGGGCCACCAGGAAGCCCGGCGGGACGCAGTTCTTCTGGCGGGCGTTCTTGATGAATGCGCTGACGTCGTCGCCGATGATCTCGGGCATGCACGAGGTGAAGACCGCAATCATCTTGGGCTTGTACAGCGCAACGGCATTCTCCAGCGCCTCGTGCAGATTGTTCTGTCCGCCGAACACGGCGCCGTCTTCGCTCATGGCCGAAGATACGGCCGGGGCTGGCTCACGAAAGTGCCGATTCAGTGTGGACCGGTAGTACGAGGCGCAGCCTTGCGACCCGTGTACCAGCGGCAGCGTTTCGGCAAACCCGTGCGCACACAACTCGGCGCCCAGCGGCTGACAGGCGTGCGCGGGATTCACGACCAGAGCCTGCCGGGCGAAGTTCTTCAGTTTGTAGTCTTCAGTGTTGATCCATGCCGCCACCCGTGTTTCGTCTTCAGGCGAAATGCCGGTGACCGGCTTCACTTTCAATCCCAATTCGTTCGACATTCTGCTCTCCTTGGCCAGGGTCTAATCCGACCCATGACATAGGGGTTTTGATTACGATTCAGAACGGCGCTTTTACTAGCTTCCAGGTCGGGCTATTCACCGCCATGTCGATGTCCCGCGCGAACACAGGGAAGCCCTGGTAGGCATGGTACGGTCCCGAGTAGTCCCAGCTGTGCATCTGCCGGAAGGGCAGACCCATCTTCTGGAAGAGATACTTCTCCTTGATCCCGCTGCCCACCAGGTCGGGCTTCAGCTCCTGCACGAACTTTTCCAGTTCGTATTCGCTGGCATCGTCGTAGAGCACGGTGGCCTCGGGCATTTCCGGGGAAGTGCGCTCGTAGTCATCCCCGTGTGCGAATTCGTAGCCCGAGCCCACCACGACCATGCCGAGGTCCTCGTAGGCACCCACCGTGTGGCGCGGCCGCAATCCACCCACGTACAGCATCACCTTCTTGCCCTCCAGGCGCGGCCGATACTCGTCGAGCACGCTCTGCATGATGGGGTCGTACTTGGCGATGACCTTCTCGACGTTCTCCTTGATCCGGTCGTCGAATCGCTCGGCCAGCTGGCGCAGACTGTTGCGAATTTTGGTCGGGCCGAAGAAGTTCAGCTCGATCCAGGGGATGCCGTACTTTTCCTCCATGACCCGCGCCATGTAGTTCATGGAGCGGTAGCAGTGGATGATGGCCAGCTTGACCTTGTGGGTGGCAGCGATCTTTTCGATCTCCCCGTCGCCGGTCCAGGTGGCCTTCACATTCAGGCCACACTCTTCCAGCAGCGGCTTGACCGACCAGACGTCGCCACCAATGTTGTAGTCGCCGATCAACGCCACATCGTAGGGCCCTGCCTCTTCCGTGAATTCGCGTGTCTCGATGACATAGTCGCGAATGGTGTCGTTCGAGATGTGGTGTCCCAGCGACTGCGAAACGCCGCGAAAGCCCTCGCAGTTGCACGGGATGACCGGCAACTCCAGTTCCTGCGACATGCGCTTGGCCACAGCATTGATGTCGTCACCAATAAGGCCGACTGGACACTCAGAGAGCACCGAGATCGCCTTGGCCAGCGGGAACAGGTCCTTGACCTCCTTGAGCAGCACGGCCAGCTTCTTGTCCCCGCCGTACACGATGTCCTTCTCTTGAAAGTCCGAGGTCATCTGCATGGCGAAGTTCGACACGCCGTTGATGCCCGACATCAGGTTGCGCCGCGTGCCCCACGAGTACCAACCGCAGCCGACCGGTCCGTGCGACACGTGGACCATGTCGCGAATCGGCCCCCACACCACGCCCTTGGCTCCCGCGTACGCGCAACCGCGTGCGCTCATGACCCCAGGCACGGTCTTGCGGTTCGACTTCACGCACGCGCTGGTGGCGGTCGGGTCATTGGGCGCCAGGTGCGGCGCCCGCTTGGCCTTGGCCTTCTCGGGATAGACCTGCAACGTGCGATCGATCATGTCCTGGGTGGACTCGCGCGTGATGCCGTCGACCTTCTTGACGGTTGCTTCGGACATGGTGCTTATCCTTTCCGGTCAGGGGCAGTTCATGCGCTGGCGGTCTTGGCCACGCCGACATTCGGGTCGTCGTCTTGGATGATGCCGAACTCCATCAGCAACCCTTCCAGTTCCTCCATCTGCAGCGGCTTGGGCACGACGAACATCTTGTTTTCCGCGATCTTGCGCGCCAGCACGCGGTACTCTTCGGCTTGCTTGTGCTCGGGAGAATATTCGATGACCGTCATCCGCCGCAGTTCGGCCCGTTGCACCTCGTTGTCGCGCGGGACGAAGTGAATCATCTGTGTGCCGAGGCGCTTGGCCAAGGCATCGATCAGCTCGGCCTCGCAATCGGTATTGCGCGAATTGCAGATAAGGCCGCCCAGTCGCACCTTGCCCGAAGTCGCGTATTTCAGAATGCCCTTCGAGATGTTGTTGGCCGCGTACATGGCCATCATCTCGCCCGAGCAGACGATGTAGATCTCCTGCGCCTTGCCCTCGCGGATGGGCATCGCGAACCCGCCGCACACCACGTCGCCGAGAACGTCGTAGAAGACATAGTCGAGGTCCGGCGTATACGCGCCCTCGGATTCCAGGAAGTTGATGGCGGTGATGACCCCGCGTCCTGCGCATCCGACCCCCGGCTCGGGACCGCCTGACTCGACACACTTCACGCCGCCGTAGCCGACCTTGAGCACGTCGCTGAGTTCCAGATCCTCGACGGTGCCGCGCTCGCGGATGAGGTCCATGACGGTATTCTGTGCCTTCGCGTGCAGCATGAGACGGGTGGAGTCCGCCTTGGGGTCGCACCCGACGATCATCACTTTCTTGCCCAGCGAAACCAACCCGGCGACGGTGTTTTGCGTGGTGGTCGACTTGCCGATCCCGCCTTTTCCGTAAATTGCAATCTGTCTCATGGTGTCCTTCCTAATGTGAGGCCTAGTAACGGCCGCTGACCAATGCAAGCGACTTGCCAGAGATGCGTACGCACCGGTAGACCAACAGAAGTCCGCAGGACTCGGGCACTTGCGTGTCTGCTCAGTGCGAGACGCCGGGGCACGGGACGGGAAGGAGCTACATCCGCGTAGGATCCGGCTTGGGCGGGATACGCTTACGTAGCGGCGGGCTACCAGACGGGCTGCATCCGACGTCCGTCGCAACGCCCCCGCCATGTTTCCCTGAGCGCTGTTCGGCGCTGGTCGAGTTTCCAGAGGTCGGCGAACCTCGCAGGATTGTTCCCACAGGAACAGTTGGTTCTTTCTGATTCACGGGGAGTTTCCGACGGGTTAACTCTTCGCCCTGGGTGAGAACTTGGCTTGACAGTAGGACGCCTGGGCCAAAGAGTTGATGGTGAAAAGCGACGCAACAAGTGCACGCGGGTGACCAGGTTTCAGCACGTCGCCCGCAGGGAAGGACTAGACAATGGAACTCAGCGCGAGAAATCAGCTCAAGGGGAAGATCAAGGAAATCGTCCGTGGTGCCGTGATGGGAGAGGTCATGGTGGATGTCAACGGCCAGACGATGACGTCTTCCATCAGTCTGTCCTCGATCGATCGCCTGGCGCTCAGGATTGGCGACGCGGTTCTTGTCGTCATCAAGGCCACCGACGTGATGATCGGGAAGTAGGAAGAGATGCAAGAACAACCGGCTGTGCGAGCCATCTGCGCTGCCGTCGGCCTTGTCCTCATCACGGCGGGGTTCTGCGGGTGGACCGCCTTGCTCGTTCAATCACACAGCGTGCAACCGGCCGCTCTGGCCCAGGCGCAACCCCATGAGCATCGATAGGCTGACGGCTACTCCCATTGGCATCATTCACAGCCCGTTTCGCCAACAAGAGGGCACGCCGATCCAGCCGTACAGTGCGAAGGGAGTGGAGGGGTCAGTGGAGGTCTATCCGCCCTACGCAGAAGGGCTGGCCGACCTGGAAGGGTTTGAACGCATCTGGCTGGTCTATTGGTTCGACCGGGC
>Ga0265330_10000226_pt1 | contig 43249 bp, 30 predicted proteins | sample 41919metaG_FD_202083 | JGI IMG/M metagenome (GOLD analysis project Ga0265330, IMG submission 202083) | Rhizosphere microbial communities from Carex aquatilis grown in University of Washington, Seatle, WA, United States - 4-19-19 metaG | ecosystem: Host-associated > Plants > Roots > Rhizosphere...
CTGCGTACATACATGCCGGCGTAATTGTCGATGTCGGCTTCGGCGATGGCCACTGATCCCAGTCCCGGCAATTCGGCAAGATAGGGCAGGCCGATGATCCAGTCATTGTGCAATCCGTTCACATTGCGCATTTGATACTCATCTTCATACGACGATTGATAACCGTCGAGAATGAGCGGATACGTAAGAGCGTCCTTTGCATATCGAAACTCTGTAAGCTCGTTCGCAATCCGCACCTTTGTGAGGGATGCCTGCTCCGGCAGGCTGTAGCGGAAAGCAACGCCGTCGTCGAAGGCTCTCAATTCAACCGTAAGTTTGCGTCCGGATTCGTCCTGGTAGTCTGCGCGCGCGCCGTTGTAGTGGTTGCGTACTGTGCTGGTTTTACCAACCGGAATGCTGTATGTCTCGTCCGCGCTCTCCGGCTGGCTTGCAATCAGGTGCATTCCCGGGCCGAGGTCGGGCTGCCCGACGATCATAAGCCCAAGTTCCGCCGGTTCCATAAGCCGCTTGCCGTGGAAGTCTACCGCATACTGCAAATGAGAAGTGGGTGACGCGTTGCGACCGCGAGCAAAAACGTTCTCAGAAAGCGTAATGGCGATCTGCCCATTGGGCGAGGTAACCGTTAGCGGACCTGCACTGTTGCCTTGCGCCGAAGAGGCCGCAACTGCAATGGAAATGACAAGGATGCCGGAGAATGCATTTCGCAAACTAAACATGTTTACTCCCACCCGTCTGGATCGTACCGCGGGCAATCATTTTTTAGAGACGCACCAGTATACGTCGGGACCATCGTGGAAGCATCGTCAGACGGCTTTGCCGGATCAGACTGAAGAGAGAGCGGATTCCGCCCAGTCTACTGCTTGCCCGTAACAGCTTTGCAGGTGCCCACGGTCCAGCGCATTCAACTTCACAAGAGCGTCACATGCGGCCCAATCACCCAGCTCATGTTTCAAAAGCCACGCCAGCAGACAACGTTCCGGAATCGAATCGCCGGCGAGCGCTTGGCGAATTTCTTCTCGCAGCGGCAATGTTGGCGCCAGCTCCTCAATGGGGACCTGCAGCATGGCGGGAAGCAAGCTCAGCAATCCAAGCAGGTACTGCTCAGTCGAATTCAGGTTGCAGGAATGCGCCGCCAGCTCGCAGAATCGCCCGCGTATAAAAGCCATCCGCAGCAATTCCTGCGGCTGTCCGGCATTGAATTCGCTGGTTATGGCGAGCGTCGCTATATGGCGAAACGCATCTTCACCGACGGCAACAAGTGCACTCTCAACTGATTTCACCCCCTGCTGCAAGGCAAAGAGCGGTGAATTGATCAGGCAAAGCAAACGGTAGGTAAGCGATGCGTCGCGTTTTACTAACCGGCTCACCTTGTGCAGATCGATGGAATCGTTGTGCAGCAGTCGAAGTATCTCAACCTGTGAGAGACGATTGGCCGGCACCTTCCGGTTCTTAATCAGCATTGGCCGGCAAAAATAGTAGCCCTGGATGAGCGTGAATCCTTCAGCGCAGACTTCCTGGTATTCCTCGCTGGTCTCAACCTTTTCCGCAATCAGCGCCACCGCATAATGACCAAGCCGGCTCAGCAGCCGCTCCCGTTCCGTATGGGCTGTCAGGCGCACGTCCACCTTGACGTAGTCTGCCAATTCAACCAGCGGTTCAATGCCGGGTCGCCATACAAAATCGTCAAGTGCAAGTCGAAAGCCTGCAACCTTCAGGCGCCGACATGCTTCGATCAGCTCGGGCGTCGGCTCCAGATCTTCAAGAACTTCGAGAACCGTCATGCTGGGGGGCATCACATCTACCAGCGATTCGGTGAGCGATTCACGGGTGCAGTTAACAAACGCCGTCACTCCGCCGGTGAGCTTATCAAGCCCAAACATAACTGAGTTATCGAGCATTGTTCTTGTCGCGAGATCGCCGTCACCAGTAAACGATGCCACGACGCCGCTGCGAAAAAGCAGCTCATACGCATGCAGACGGCCGCGCCGGTCAAGGATAGGCTGACGCGCAACATAGCGCATGTTGCCCATTCCATCCTGCGCCGCGTCAATTTTCAGTGTGCCCGATGTCACCATGCGCGCTTCCTTGACCGTTTATCGGCAGGCAAGTCGCATCTCTTGAAGCTGATCTTCCACGCGCTGACTTCAGCCCATGAACATGCCGCCGTTTACATCCAGCACATGGCCGGTGATGTAGGCAGCAGCGTCTGAAGCGAGGAATACCACCGACTGCGCGATTTCGGCGTCGGTTCCAGCGCGGCCCAGCGGAATGGTCGCAATCATCGCATCGCGCAGCTTTTCGTCGAGCACGGCGGTCATTGGCGTTTCAATATAGCCGGGCGCAACTGCATTTACCGTGATGCCTCGTGATGCAACCTCGCGTGCCAGCGAACGCGTGATGCCGATCAGCCCCGCCTTGCTGGCTGCGTAGTTTACCTGGCCCGCCTGGCCGGTACGGCCCACCACGCTGGAGATATTGATAATGCGCCCCCAACGGTTTTTGAGCATCGGCCGCAGAACTGCCTGGGTCACAAGGAACGCGCCGGTAAGATTGGTCGCCAGCACGTCATCCCATTCGGCGCGCTTCATCGTCATGGTCAGGGTGTCGCGCGTAATGCCGGCGTTGTTCACCAGGATTTCAACTTTGCCGAAACGTTCGAGCACAGCCTTTGCGCCGGACTTGATGGATTCCTCGCTGGCTACGTCGAGGGCGAACGCAGCTGCCTGACCGCTGGCCGCTTCAATCTCCGCGACCACTTCTTCCAGCTTGGCCTGGTTGCGCGCCGCCAGCGCCACCGTTGCTCCGGCCCGCGCCAGTTCAAGCGCGCATGCCCGTCCGATCCCCTGTGAAGCGCCGGTGACCAGCGCGATCCGCCCTTGCAAATTCGCCATAACTCTCTCGTGTACGCGCGCCAAAGGCTGCGCCCTTTCCGTTGTTCATTATATGTGCCGATGGCTCGCAAAATTAATCGAGCGTTCGCCGTCACTAAAACCTGCTACAGTGTTCGGCAGATTCCAAACAACTGGGAAAGGAGCGCTCTTATGCGTAACGTTGCTCTAAGTGGCGTGTTACGAAATTGCCGCGTGGGCAAATTCGTTTCATTCGCAATGCTTCTGCCGGTGTTTTGTGCAACGGCATTTTTCTTCGCTCAACCGTTAGCGGTCGCGCAGGGCTCAAAATCTCCTTCTGTTTTGCCTGCCCCCTCTGAAGGCAAAGCGATCGTTTGCATCTATCGTGTGGGTAGATTCACGGGGTCCGCCTCGCACGACGAGCTTTATGTGAACGACATTCATTTAGCCAAACTCCTCAACGGCGAGTACGCATTCACTGAAGTGCCGCCGGGGACCGTGGTCATTTCCGGACTTCCGAAGATGTACTACGGAAGCGTCATCATGTCTGCCGGCGCGGCACTGAACCAGGCAAGGCAGAAAGAGAATGAGCGGGCGCGATTTGAAGCGGAGGCGGGCAAAACTTATTACATGAAGTGGACCGCGGGGACCATGGCGACGATGATCAAAGTCACCGCAGTGGATCCCGACGCTGGGGCTAAAGAGATGAGCAAGCTTCACTTGTCCAAGCCGCCGGAGGATGACGCCGACAAGGCTAAGGATAAGCAAGAATCGAAATAGGCTTGTTGCGCCAACGGGCCTGAGAAAGGCACTCTGGGCGCGCAATTACGACGGCGTAACTGCCGCCGCTACTGGTCGTGTCACCAGCGAGGAGCGCACGAATTCCCTGGGCCAGATGTACACCGCCAGCCTGCGCGAATAGTGCAGGATCGGATCTGTATTTGGCAGCGTGAGACCGATCGAGGTTGCCAGGTCGTTGCGCTCGATCTCAGCTTCCGCATCCTCAAGCGGCCACGGAACATAGTGCAGGTTGGCGCGGACGGGCTGGCCGGTGCGATCGGTGCTGAAGAGGCAGGTACGCTCGGCTACAAAGTGTTCCAAAGTTCCGCTGCGGTTTTCGGCCAGTCGCGTACTGGGCCCCAGGCCCCGATAGCGCGCGTTGAAAACGACTTCGCGGTTTGAAAACCGGCGCCGGCTGTAAAACGCGAATTCACGCTCTGACCGCTGCTCCAACTGCATGTTCGACCAGTAGTACGGCAGGTGATAAAACGTGCGCGCGGCCAGCACAGCCATCAGGTTGCTGGCGTCGATTGAGAAGCAATAGATGCCCGGTGTGCGCGTGAACTGGTCGCGAACATACGTGCGCAGGTTCAGGTCAGGAAAACTGCGGATGCCCGGCACCGGCGGCACTCCGCGAACCTTGATGCGGTCAAGCCAGAACGGAACCGCGCCCAGCCACGCCGATCCCTGAAACGTATCGACCTCGAGCCAGTCGGGCAACAGGGCGGCCATTTTTGCAATGGGAATGGGCCAGTGCGCAAACAGCAGATCGTTCCAGCGCTGGGTGAGCGCCCAACGGCCGGAAGGCAGCGGCCTTGGCCGGTGCGACGTACGTAGCTGAAATTGCTGCATATTCTGGTTCAGCCTAACCGTCTGAGCCCGCACTGCCGGGGTAACCGGCGACCTTTTGGTCATGAGGACAAAACTGCCACCCTCATGCCGTATTCTGTTCGCGAGACTAGAAAAATGTCCAGTGAAACTTTCGTAGCTCCCCGCGCAAGTAATCAAACCAGCGTCTTTGCGGTACACGGCGCCGACCCCGAGGTGCTGGCCTTTGCCATGGCCAAGTACTCCCGCTCCTCCCTCTCCATGCGCGAGTCGCTGGCCGAAATCAGCGCGCAGCGGGCCGAACAGTTTCTGAACACCTTCTACTTTCAATATGGACATCGCTCCATCGCCGACCTGGCCCACATCGCTTTCGCCATCGAACGGCTGAGCCTGCTGGCCGCCATTGTTCTGGTAGACGAGCAACGGTGGGACGGGCAGGAGCGCTCCACGCGCTATCAGAATTTTATGAAGTCGGGCTGGTATTTTCCTGATTTTGGAGAAGATCAGGCCTCGGCCGCTACCTACACTGCGACGATTGACAACCTGTTCGCCACTTACCAGTGCACCACTGCTGCCGTGCAGGATCTACTGCGGCAGAAAATCGCCTGCCCCGAAGGGCTGAAGCCTGACGCCTATGAGCGCACATTGAAGGCCCGCGCTTTTGACGTCGCGCGTTACCTGCTGCCACTGGCGACGAATACGTCGCTCGGCCAGATCGTGAGCGCCCGCACGCTTGAAACGCAGGTGTCGCGGCTACTCTCGCATCCCGTAGCTGAGGTGCGTGACCTTGGAACCAAGCTACGCGAAGCCGCCACCGACCCTGCGTGGAATGTGAACGCGCAGGCCGCCGCAGCTTTCGCTGAAAAGGTAATCGCCGCCGATCCAGAGCTTGCCGCAGAGGCTGCGCAATTCCTCACCCGCGACGTTCGCACCGCGCCAACGCTGGTAAAGTACGCGCAGCCCAACGAGTACCTCACCAAATCCAATGCCGAACTGGCGCAGGCCGCGAACGATCTGCTTGGCGATGTGCCGATTGATGAAGCGCCGCTTGTGGATCTCGTTGAGCAGTCTGAGCCGCCCGAAGTGGAACTGGCGGCTACGCTGCTGTACGCGGGCGGCCACCACTCCTACCGTCAAATACGCGACCTGGTGGCCAACATGCCCGCCGCCCGCATCAGTGAAATCATTGACTTGGGCCTGCGCCATCGCGGCAAGCACGACGAGGCTCTGCGTGCCTTCCACGCCGGCGCGGGTCTTCGCTTTGACATCCTGATGGACATTGGCGGATTCCGCGACATGCATCGCCACCGCCGCTGCACGCAGATCATTCAGGGCTTTACGGCGAAGCACGGATACGAGACTCCGGGCGCGGCCGACCTTGGCGGTGACGCCGACATTCTGGCTGAGGCGGGTATCGCCGCCGAATACAACGCTGCAATTGAAGCCGCGCAGGCCGCCAGCATGCAGATCGCAACGGCGTCGGCGCCGGAGGCAGCACAGTCCGCCCTATACCTGCTGCCGCTGGCAACGCGTATCCGAAGCCTGTTCAAAATGGATTTTGCCGAGGCACAGTACATCACCGAACTGCGCTCCGGCCCCGCCGGGCACTTCAGCTATCGCCGCGTGGCATGGGAGATGTATTTGGCCATCGAGCAACAACATCCCCTGCTGGCTAAACACATTCGCGTCACGGACTTTACCAAGCCGATTGATATTTTGCAGCGGTAATTCGCTGACCGCTCGTAACAGACTCCGGGTGCCCGGGTCCCGCTTTTGGGACCTGGTAAAGCACGAGCCTCGTTTGGAGTCTGCAAGTGGAACCCTGTCGCGCACCCAAGAACCCGCTACCTCTAATATGAGAAAATTGGATCTTGCAGATGCAATCAAAGTACCGCCTTCTTGTGGTTCGCCTAGGCGCCATGGGCGACATTCTTCACGCGTTGCCTTCAATCACGGCGCTACGGCAGGCGCACCCCACCTGGCAAATTGACTGGGTAGTGGAGCCGCGCTGGCAGGCATTGCTGGCCGTGCCCGGAACCACCGAACGCGGCGCGCAGATGCCGGTAGTTGACCACCTGCATTTTGCGCCCACCAAGGACTGGCGAAAAGGCCCCCTGAGCCGCAGGACGATCACGTCGGTCGCTACACTCCGCTCACAGCTCAAAGCCTCAACATACGACGCCGTGATTGACGTGCAGGGCGCCATGCGCTCGGCCGTACTTGCGCGCATGGCCGGCTGCCAGCGCGTCATTGGCGAAGCAATGCCGCGCGAAGCCGCCGCGCGCCTTCTGTTCAGCGAACAGGTGATCACACACGGCGCACACGTTATCGAGCAGGACATCGAGTTGGCTCAAGCGATCGCCGGCGATGTGCTGCAGTGGGTTCCGCCCGTGTTGCCAGTGGACCCGGCGGCCGAAGCGTGGTGCGATACGCTGCTTGCTTCAAGCGGAACGAGGCCTGTTGCGCTCATCAATCCCGGCGCGGGCTGGGGAGCCAAGGTGTGGCCGGTGGAGCGATACGCAGAGGTGGCTCGCGGCCTGATCGTGCGCGGATACAGAGTGCTTGTGAATGCAGGACCACACGAAGAAATGATGGCCGACACGATCGTCAAAGGTACGCTCGGCAATGCGATTCCGCTCTCTACAACGCTTGAGCAGCTCATCGCCGTAACCCGGCGTGCATCGTTGTGCATCGCCGGCGATACCGGGCCTCTGCATCTTGCCTGCGCCCTCGGCCGCCCGGTTATCGGAATTTTTGGGCCCACCGATCCGAGCCGTAACGGGCCATTTGGAACGCGCTTCAGAGTGCTGCGAAACCCCCTCAGCAAGCGCGATCACACGCGGCGTCCGGAACCGGAAGCTGGCCTGCTGACCATTCAACCGGACGACGTGCTGCGCGCAACCGATGAATTGCTGGCCGAGGAAAAGGCCTGATGGCCGACGAGCAGCAGGATTGGATTTCGCAGTGGCAGAAGATAGCGCGCCGCATTCGCGTGCCGTTGGGTTTCGTTGCCGCGGCGCTTTATCTATTCAGCCTGTGGCAACATGCGCCGCAACCTGCCGCAGTGGAGTGGAGCCTGTTGCTGGTGCTGCCGGGATTGTGGCTGCGCGCGTACGCCTCAGGATACGTAAAGAAAAACCGCGAGCTTACGGTGACCGGCGCGTATGCGCATACGCGCAATCCGCTCTATCTTGGTTCGATTTTGATTGCTGCCGGATTTGCCTTCGCGCTGCTTAGCTGGCCCGTCGCCATAGTGCTGGCGGTTGGATTTGCCATCATCTACATTCCGGTGATCGCATCGGAAGAGCGTTTTTTGCGTGCCACTTTCCCGGCTTTTGATGAGTATTGCCGCCGCGTACCCCGCATTATCCCCCGGCCTACTCCCGCCCGATTCGGCGGCGAAGGTGGAAAGCAGGCGGCTGCCGGGAGCTTTTCGCTTGAACTTTACCGGAGGCACCGCGAGTACAATGCTGCAATAGGGGTTGCACTGCTGTATCTCAGCCTGCTTTTTCTGCGGCCCGTTGTTGAAGCGATCATGCGCAGCGCGCGGTGAACCGTTCCGAACAAAGATAGTCATATAAACAAGGAGCCACGCCCTACTTTGAAGATGCGCACTTTTGCCTTCTCTTTTCTCAGCGCCCTGTTACTGGCCGCCGTGGCTCACGGCCAGCTTGCGGCGCCGCAGTCCAATTTCTCATTTCCGCAAAAGCAGACGCTTACCTACTCCGTGGATTGGCGCGTGTTCCCGGCCGGTACGGCGGTGTTACGCTTCGAGGCGGTTGGCGATCATGAGCGGCTCACGGCAAATGCGGACACCATCGGTGCTATCAATCTGCTGTTTCATGTCAGTGACCGGTTCCAGTCCACCTTTGACCGGCAAAAAGGCTGCACAGAAGAGTTCGACAAGCAGACCGTTGAAGGCCGCCGGCAAATCAACTCCACCCTGAAGATTGATTACGGCCAGAACAAGTCGATCCTCGACGAAAAGAACCAGGTGACTGGACAGACAAAGCATGTGGAAACAGCCGTACCCGGCTGCGTAACGGACCTGCTGACCGGCATGTTTTACGTGGCATCGCAGCCGATGGTGCCGGGAAAAAGTTTTGTCATTCCCGTAGTGGACGCGCAAAAAACTGTTCCTGTAACCATGCGCGTTGAAAGCCGCGAGGAGATTAAGACTACGCTTGGCGTCTTCAAAACTGTTCGCGTGCAGCCCACCGCCGATGCAGGCGTGGTGAAGAACCGCGGCAACATCTGGATCTGGTACACGGACGACGAGCGCCACCTGCCCGTGCAGATGCGCGCGCGGCTCTTCTGGGGAACCATCACCTTCCGCCTGACCGGCAACGACAACAAGTAGGCGGGCGGTACTCCCAGACCCTCGCTGAGGTCTAATTCCCCGTCCCTGAGACGCGACTGACACCGACCGTCCACTGTCTACTGATCACTGTCGGCTGTCTCTCACAGGTGTACACTTTTCTTCGCGCATACGCTGCTATTGCCTGCGCGTTTAAAGGCTTTTTCGGGGAGTTTCAATGCCTAAATTTATCTCTGCTTTCTTATTGTTGACTGCATTCGCTGCCCTGCCGCCCTGTTCGGCCCAGACCACGCCAGCCAAACGCCCCATGACCTTTGAGGACATGATGAAGATGAAGCGGCTGGGCGAGACCGCCGTTTCACCAGACGGCAAATGGCTGGCTTACTCCGTAACCACCGTCGATCTCAACCAGAACACCAAAACGCCTGTGCTGTGGCTGCAACCGATCGCCGGTGGCGAGCCGCGGAAGCTCGCCGTCGGTCAGCCCGGCGACAGTGGCGTGGAATTCTCCCCCGATGCCAAACGGATTTTGTTTCTAAGCAGCCGCGAAGCCGGTCAACAGATATGGCTGGCGGACTTCGACACGGCAACCGGCGCAACCAGCAACGAAAAGAAGCTGACCTCGATATGGACCAATGCCGACAACGCCAAGTGGTCGCCGGACGGCCACTCCATCGTTTTCACTTCATCCGTATATCCCGATTGCCCCGCGATAACGACCACCGACTTCGACAGCGGCAATAAATGCAACGCCGATCGCGATGCGGCGCAGGCGGATAGCAAAGTAAAGGCACAGATCTTCACGCATCTGCTTTACCGGCACTGGAACCACTTCACCGGCGACAAGAGGTCGCACCTTTTTCTGATCTCGGTTGACAACGGCAAGTTGCGCGACCTGACACCCAATGATCCGCGCGATGTTCCGCCCGATTACCCGACTGACTCGCTTGGTTGCGGCTGCGCGTTTTCTCCGGATGGGAAGGAACTGGCCTTCACTGAGAACCTCGATCCGGTGCGCGCCATCTCAACCAACGCCGACATCTTCACGCTCGATCTCACGAATCCATTAGCGAAGCCCGTAAAGGTGAGCACCTCACCCGGAGGCGATTTCAACCCCGCCTATTCACCTGATGGAAAGTATTTAGCGTGGCGCTCGCAAGCCCGCGCCGGCTACGAGGGCGACAAATTCCGGCTGATGCTCTACGACCGCGCCGTTAAAACCACAAAGGATTTGTTACCGAAATTCGATCAGTGGGTTGACGAGTTTGTCTGGAGTCCGAACTCGCAGACGATTTGCTTTGTTTCCGGCACCAATGGCTCGGCTCCGATCTTCGAAGTTGGAATTGCTGGAACGCACTTCACTCAATGGACAACCTTGAGTCGTGCTGATGGAGAATTCAGTGGACTTCATTTACTCTTTGACGGTATTCATCTAGTCGCGACGCGCATGACTGTGAGTCAGCCCGGCGAGGTCGTTGAGGCCGTGCCTTCCCCTGCTTCTGTCGAAGGCAGGAACTCAAAGGGAGAGTTTGGACCGTCTGGATCCGCTATTGATTTGCTACCCCTAACCCACCTAAACGACGCCCCGCTCTCCCAACTCGACATGCCGAAGATGGAGTCCTTCTGGTTCACCGCTGCGGATAAGACCAAACTGCAGGGCTTCATCATTCGCCCGCCGGCGTTCGACGCTTCAAAGAAGTATCCCGTCAAGTTCCTAATCCACGGCGGGCCGCAAGGCAACTGGGGTGACTCATGGAGCTACCGCTGGAACGCTGAACTCTTTGCCGCCAACGGCTACGTGGTTGTCATGATCAATCCGCGCGGCTCGACGGGCTACGGGCAGGCCATCGTTGACGGCGTCAACGGCGACTGGGGTGGCAAGCCATTTACCGACTTGATGGAAGGCCTGGACTACGCCGAGCAGCACTACAGCTTTATCGACAAGGACCGCGAGTGCGCGCTGGGCGCAAGCTACGGCGGCTACATGTCCAACTGGGTGCTCGGCCACACCAACCGCTTCAAGTGCATCGTGAGCCACGACGGCATGTTCAATCCTGAGTCGGCCTACGGAACCACCGAGGAAATGTGGTTCAACGAGTGGGAGTTCAAAGGCAAGCCGTGGGACTACTACGGCAAGCCCGATGCTGAAAACCCCTATCGCAAGTGGGCGCCCATGATGTCGGCCAAAAACTTCAAAACACCAACGCTCGTCGTCCATGGCCAGCTCGACTATCGCCTTGACGTAAGCGAAGGCTTCCAGCTTTTCGACACGCTGCAGCGCATGGGCGTGCCGAGCAAGATGCTCTACTTCCCTGACGAAGGCCACTGGGTGCTGAAGCCGCAGAACTCCCAACTCTGGTGGAAGACAGTGAATGACTGGGTAGATCAGTGGACGAAAACAGGTAAGAAGGACTAGGGAATAGGGAATAGGGATTAGGGATCAGCAAGTAAAGTGGGTGCCCCATCCTTGAATCGGTTTTTTGATTCAAGGGTGGGATAGCACTACTGCAAATCCTACTCACGAATGGCTCAAACTCAGAACAATGGAGCTAAAAGCTAATAGCTAAGAGCTGCACACGAACATGATGTTTCAACGCAAATCATCCAAGTCGCGCGCCTTTCTCAACGAGAACGGCCTCTACGACTACGCCGTGAAGGCGCTGGGCCGGAACATGCGCACTGAAGTGGGTTTGCGCAGGTTGATGCAAATGCGCGTGGAGCCGGGCGAGCGTGGCGAGGCCGTCATAAACGCAACCATCGCGCGCCTTAAGGAACACGGCTATTTGAACGATGCCGCCTTTGCCGAAACTTATGCGCGGCTGCGGCAGGAAAACGAGAAGCTGGGCTCGCGCCGCGTGCGCCAGGACCTGAAGCTGAAAGGCGTAAATGCCGACCTCGTTGAGGAAACTCTGGAAACGCGCTACGGCGCAACCGACGAGGAAGCTCTCGCCCGCCAGCATCTGGAACGCAAGCGCATCAAGAAACCAACCAACGAAAAAGAAACCGCGCGCGTCATGCGGCGGCTTGTAACGGCAGGCTTTTCGACCAGCGTGATCTACAAAATCTTGCGCAACTGGAACGTGCCGGATGAGACGCTCGCCGCACTCGAAACGATCAACGCGGACGATTCCGAATCGGGCAGTGACTCCTGAAGGCCGAGACTCCTGAAAATGGGCGCCCCATCCTTGACGCGTTCTTTGCGCCAAGGGTGGGATAGCAAGAACCTCCGTAGGACGAACGCTCGGCCTCCGCGTAATTGAGCTAACAGCTAATAGCTGCTTTTCGTAATCGCTTCACGCACCTTCGCCAGCGGCGCTTTCGAATCGAATTCCACGCCATGATCCGCCGCGCGAACGCCAAGTTCCTCCCACAGCTTCGGCAAATCAACCTCGACCGGCGCGTCCTTCCACTTCGCATACATGTCCGTCAGTACATGCGTGCCGGTCGCTTTGTCGCCGATTTCAAGCGCCCGCGGCAGCGGCCAGTTGTGGTCAATGGTGCCGCCCTCAGCCACAATCGCGCGTAGCGCATCGCGCAGGCCCTTGCGATTTTTGGTCTGGCGGTGAATCTCCACATCGGCGACCAGGCAAAAGAGCGCTCCGCCCCAGTAAGTACGCCCCCAGGTATGGGTGTGATCGAGGCCCTGGTCTCCCGTGCCCGGCTCGCCCTGCGGCATGCCGCGCACCATGTCGGCCCAGATTTTTTGCGCCTGCAGATTTCCGGTCATCACGCGCGCGATGGGCTCAACGTACGAAGCAAGCCCCTCCTCCATCCAGTGATTCTCTTCAGGCAGGTCAGGAAAGGCCATGTGATCGAGTTCGTGCGTGGTCACCCAATCGTCGTCGAGATCCGCCTGCGTTGCGTGCTCGGCAATGCGCAGTCGCGTAAAACCGGCAACCCCGTCCACGTCGCCCCAGGTGGTGCCGCCGATTGCTTCGCGGCGTCCGCCCTGCGTGGGCACAACCAGTAAGCGTGCTCGTGCCACGGGAAACCGTCCATAATAGGCCGCAATCGCTTCAGCAGCTTCGCGAATGTGCTTGAGCACCTGGTCAGGCGCCAGGTCCATTGATCCGTTGGCGAAATCCACCTGCAGAGTGGACTCACCGATCTTGAGCTCGTGGGTGCTGGCGATGCCTGCCGCTGGCCGCCATGGCTGGGCGCTGGCGAAAAAAGGCGCAAGAACGAGCAGAGCAAGCAACGTGCGAGCCTTCAGAAGCATGTGTGCCTTTCAGATGAAGCGGGGAAATGCGTGCGCCGTTTTTTAGGCCGTATTGGATGAGACGGATGCGCCGCCCTCGCGGATCACGTTCAGGCCAGAATAATCTCCTCAGCGTCCAAGGGCCAGTTGTCTGGGCCATGCGGTCTCAGGCCAATTACACTGGTTATGACATGCAAAGTCGCACGGGAAACGAGATACGAGAGCTGTTTCTGCGCTTTTTTGAGTCGAAGGGGCACCGCCGCGTGCACTCTTCCTCGCTGGTGCCTGCCAACGACCCAACCCTGCTGTTTACCAACGCGGGCATGAACCAGTTCAAGGACTTGTTCCTGGGCGCGGAAAAGCGCGAGTACGCGCGCGCCACCACGTCGCAAAAATGCGTGCGCGCGGGCGGCAAGCACAACGACCTTGAAAACGTGGGTTTCACGCGGCGGCATCACACGTTCTTTGAGATGCTCGGCAACTTCTCGTTTGGCGACTACTTCAAGCGCGACGCCATCAATTTTGCCTGGGAGCTTATTACCAGCGAAGAGTGGTTCGGCATTCCCAAGGATCGCCTGTACGTGACGATCTTTGAAGGCGCTGACGGCGTTCCGCGCGACAACGAGGCCGAGGGCTATTGGATTGAAGCGGGCGTACCCAAAGAGCGCATTCACCAATATGGCCTGAAAGACAACTTTTGGCAGATGGGCGAAACCGGCCCCTGCGGCCCATGCTCTGAGATTTTTTATGACATGGGACTGGAAGCCGCGGAAACACCCGGCGTCGACAAACCGTTTGGGCAAGACGATGCGCGATACGTGGAGATATGGAATCTGGTCTTCATGCAGTTTGACCGCTCCGCCGCAACCGACGCTGCAGGAAAGACAACTTACACACTGACGGCGCTGCCCAAGCCCTCCATCGACACGGGCATGGGGCTGGAGCGCGTGTCGGCGGTACTGCAGGGCAAGGTTTCAAACTTTGAAACTGACCTGTTTACGCCGCTGATTAGGAGAGCTGCGGAGCTAGTGGGGCTGCAAGTTCGACCGCGAGCCCGCGTGGAACCTGTGGGCATTGACGATCCTCTACCAACTCCCTCAACGGAGGACGAAGATCGAAGGATCGTCACAGATTTGCTTAAGAAGAACATCGGGAACGCCAGCCTGCGCATCATCGCCGATCACGCGCGCGCTGCAACGTTCCTCATCAACGACGGCGTGTTGCCGTCAAACGAAGGACGCGGTTACGTGCTGCGCAAAATCCTGCGGCGCGGCATTCGCCATGGACGCCTGCTGGGACAGGAGAAGCCGTTCCTGTTTGAAATGGTGTTCGCAGTGCGCGACTTGATGCAGGGCGCGTATCCCGAGTTGAACGAAAGTGCCGCTCGCGTGGCGAAGGTTGTTGAAGCGGAAGAGAAGCAATTCGATCGCGTACTCAAGATCGGACTCACGCGCCTGAACGAGGAATTGCAAAGCGGCTTCAACGGCGAAAAAGCATTCCACCTCTACGAAACGTTCGGCCTGCCGCTCGACTTTATGGTCGATGCGGCACGCGATGCAGGCGTGAAGTTTGACGACGAAGGCTTCGAGCATGCTCGCTCCGAGGAGCAGGCCCGCGCCCGAGCCAGCTGGAAAGGCGGCAGCCAGAAATCGGCCAGCCCCGCATTCCGCGATCTCGCGAAGACAGTATTCGAAGGCTATCGCCAGCTCAACTCCACCAACTGCGAAGTGCTGGCCATTGTGAAGAACGGCCAGGGAGTGCCCGCAGCCGCTGCCGGCGATGAAGTTGAAGTCGTGCTTGACCACACAAGTTTTTACGGCGACTCCGGCGGCCAGGTTGGCGATACTGGCTTTTTCCTGACCCTGGATGGAAACTCCACGATAGCGGAAGTTACCGGCTGCATGCTGCCAGTGCAGGGCGTGCGCGCGCACAAGGCTATGCTTAAGCAGCCGCTTGCCGTAGGCGATCACGTCAACACCGCCGTCGACGGCCTCCGCCGCGATGCTATCCGGCGCAATCACACCGGAACGCATCTGCTGCACGCGGCGCTGCGCCAAGTGCTGGGCACACATGTAAAGCAGGCCGGCTCCGCAGTGCATCCTGATCGGCTTCGTTTTGACTTCTCGCATTTTGCGCAGGTGGCCGACGAAGAACTGCAGGAAGTCGAAGACATTGTCAATCGCGAAGTGCTAGTCAACGCGCGCGTGGATACGCTTGAAGACGTGCCCATCGACGTGGCCGTGAACGAGTATCACGCCATGGCACTGTTCGGCGAAAAGTACGGCGACAAGGTGCGCGTGGTGAAACTGTCCGACGGCTTCTCAACTGAGCTTTGCGGCGGCACGCACACCACAGCTACCGGCGAGATCGGCTTGATCAAAATCGTCGGTGAGGAATCGGTATCGTCCGGCGTGCGCAGGTTGGAGGCGATCAGCGGCATGGGTTCGCTTGGTTTGTTCCGCGAAGACTTCGCGGTTGCGCAGGTCGCCGCGCAAGTTGCCGGCACTCCAACCGGTAGCCTTTCGGACGGATTGCGTGCCAGATTGGCGGCCCAGGAAGACGAACTGAAGAAACTGCGCCGCGAACTGGATGAAATGCGTATGAAGTCGGCCGCGGGCGGGTTGGATGAAGCATTGAACAACGCCGTCGAGGTAAAAGGCGTAAAGCTCATCACCTTGCGCGCTGACCAACTGGAGCGCGGGCAGTTGCGCACCCTGGTGGACAACCTGAAGCAGAAGGCTGGCGAAAGCGTGGTGCTGGTTGCCTCCGCACAGCCTGAAGGCAAGGTGGCAATCATCGCCGGTGTTACACAGGGCCTCATCAAGCGCATTCAGGCAGGCAAGCTGGTGGGTGCTGTGGCCAAGCTGGTTGGCGGATCGGGCGGTGGCAAGCCGGAACTGGCTGAGGCTGGCGGCAAAGACCAGGCGCAGATTGACGCGGCTATCAAGGCCGCGCCGGGCATCGTAGGAGATTTGCTGGGATAAGATTCGCTGTTCGACTCAGCCGCCGAAAACGGTCTGAGTCGAACCATAGGCAAGAGAACCAGGATATCTATGCGGCTGCGTTCCTGAGTGAAGCAGCCTTTTTTATTTCACTGCCGCACCGGGGCGCAGGTTGAAGTTGTACGCGACGCCAAACGACACGATCGGGTAGTACTGAAACGGGCTGATGTCGGTCTTGTACTTTTGGATCTGTGCCTGCAGGTTAGCCTGTACCGTGGGATCGGTCGCCACGTTGACGCAGTTCTGGCCGAACTGATCGCAAGCCTGTCCCCCGGTAAGCGCAACGTTCACCGTGGGCGCGCCCACAAAAGCCGCTCCCACTTCAAACGGGAACGACAGGCGCCCGCCGCGGCGCGAAATCATGTTTCCCCAACCGGTGGTCATGGTGAAGGCGGGATTACGGCTGTTCAAACCCAGCTTGCCGTTACCGGTGATGGGGTTGGTGCTCGATGCGTAATAGGTGACGCCATTGAGATCAAAGCTGGTGCCGCCATTAACTGCCAAACTGGCTGAAACCGCATTCTGATTGAGCAGAAGCATGCCAGGGCTCAGGCGGAAGCCGTGCTCAGGAAACGGATAGAAATCCAACGATGCACCCGCCGAAGCGAAATTCAGCTGGCCGTTCAGGTTCATGCCGTTGGTCTTGATATTGTTCACCGAGTAATTGAACACGTTGCCAACGCCGCGGACATTCATCCGCTGGTTTACGTTGACGGCAGCCTGCAGGTTGATGCCCATGGGAGAAATTCCGCCGCCAAAGGCGATCCGCGAAAATGGCGACAGCGAACTGGGACCAGTTGCAGCTGCCGGACGCGCGAGCGATCCAGAAGTGTATCCCCCGGCTGCCACAGGCGAAGCCGCGGCCACGCTGAACGGTGTGGGCGCACCTTGTGCAAGCAGGCAAGAGGAGGTGGCCAGCAAGGCGAGCGTAATAAACAGGACATTGCGTTTCATGGTACCTCCAGAAAGGTGATGCAGTTTGTCCGGCTGCCGGTTGCGTCCAGGTCCAACAAAGGAGTGCTGGATCGAACTGCGGGCCCGTCCACACGCCACTCGGTAGTGCCAGTTAGACCTTGAACTTAGCAAGTCCTAGGTAACTGAACAATATGACTAATGGGTCATAAAGTTACGGAGGTACTAGCCGATATCCCATAAAGGGCGCCGCGCCGAATGACACCGTCGGTCAATCGAATGACGTAATCTGGCCTTATGGCCCGGCAGATCGGCGAAATTGCCAACATCCCAAAACTGCGCAAAGAATTGATTTCGTGGTACGACGAGAACCAGCGCAATCTGCCCTGGCGCGCCGGCAAGGATCCTTACGCCATCTGGGTTTCAGAAATCATGCTGCAGCAGACGCGCGTTGCCGTGGTTGTGGATCGTTACCAGGAATTCATGAAGCGCTTCCCCACCCTCTCCGCTCTGGCGCAGTCCGACGAGCAGGAAGTGCTGGCGCTGTGGAGCGGGCTGGGCTACTACCGGCGCGCCCGCATGCTGCACAAAGCCGCGCAATTCGTCACTGACAACCTGAGTGGTGTTCTGCCCGCCGCCTCCGCTGAGCTCCGCAAGCTCCCTGGCATTGGCTCGTACACGGCTGCGGCCATTGCCAGCATTGCGCATGGCGAGGCGGTGGCGGTGGTCGACGGCAATGTGGAACGTGTGCTGTGCCGGCTTGCCGGTTGGGGCCAGGGCGGACGCACCAGCGCTACCGCCCTCCGCAAGAAGATTGAAGATCGTGCCGCGCAAATGGTCGATGCCGATCGCCCCGGCGATTTCAACCAGGCAATGATGGAGCTTGGAGCCACAGTTTGCCTGCCTCGCAATCCACAATGCCTGGTGTGCCCAATCTCTGCGCACTGCAAAACACGCGGTGAGCACAAAACCACGCCGCGGCCACGCATGTTGAGTCGCGAAGTTGCGCACGCGCTCTCCGTGCGGACATCCAGCAGTCCCCGCAAAAAGCGAAGTACATCCACTAGAGAGGTTTTGCTCGAACAGCGCCCGGCCACCCACACCGTGATGCCCGGCATGTGGGAACTGCCTAAGTTGCGCACCGCCGCCGTTCCTGAAGAAGATCAGCGCATGACCGTGCGGCACGCCATCATGCAGGTGAACTATTACGTCCGGATCCGCACTGTATTTGAGGACGACGTGGATGACCTCACCCTGTGCGGCGGCGAACGCCGTTGGGTTCCGCTTGACGAGGCCGCGGGCATGGCGCTCACGGGCCTCACACGCAAGGTGCTAACGCGCGCGCACCTGCTGCCTACCGCACCGCTCGACTCAATTGCTCCACGCACAACGCGAGAAGTATTCTGAACCTCAGTGCTTAGGCGCATGCCGGGCGCATCAATTGTTCGTGTCTTCAACCTGGGAGAATCACATGCGCTCTTTGCCGGCAATTGCTTTCCTGTCCGCAGCCTTGCTCATTTCGCCTTTGGCTCAATCGCAGCTGTCCGCAGCAAATGCCGTGCCTGATGTTACGGGCTTGCCGCCTGCTGCGCGTGCGGCTGCTGCATCCATTGACCCCGCAAAGATCAGTGCGCATGTTCGTTTCCTCTCACTCGATCTGCTGGAAGGTCGGGGTCCCGGTACACGCGGCGATTCGCTTGCGGCTGAGTACATTGCCACGCAGTTTGCACTCGCTGGACTTCAGCCGGCAGGCGATAACGGCACTTACTTCCAGCGCGTGCCGCTCTACGCCATTCACACCGACGAAGAAAAGACAAAATTCGCGTTCGTTCCCACCAATGGGCAGGCGGTCGATCTCGCCTATGCCTCGGAGATTGTCTCCAACGATCAAACCGGGCAGTCAACTGCGGAATTCGACGCGCCCATTGTTTTCGTCGGATACGGAATCGACGCGCCTGAATACAAATGGAACGACTACGAGGGCGTAGACATCAAAGGCAAAATCGCACTGGTCATTGTGAACGAGCCGCCATCGGACGACGTGAAGTTTTTCAATGCCAAGGCGCTCACCTACTATGGCCGTTGGACTTACAAATACGAAGAAGCCGCGCGGCGAGGCGCAGTGGGCGTCCTGGTTATCCATCGCGAAGACCTGGCGAGTTATCCATGGGATGTGGTGCGCAATTCGCAGGCCATTGAGAAAAGCTACCTCGAAGGCGACCCCTCGGCAACACTGCGCGCAGCCGCGTGGATCCAGCACGATGTGGCGCAGCGCCTGCTGACCATGGCCGGCTTGGGCAAGGTAGACCAGGAAATTGAGAAGGCAGGCAAGCGCGGTTTCCATGCCGTTGAGCTCAACGTAAAATTGCGAGCGCACATCGCGAGCGACGTTCGCCGCTATGGCAGCACCAACGTGATTGGAAAAATCGCCGGCGGACTTCAAAATGAGCAGGCCGTCCTCTACACCGCTCACTACGATCATCTCGGTATTGACAAAAATGCCAAGGGCGACAACATCTACAACGGCGCCGTCGACAACGGAACTGGCTGCGGCGTTCTGCTTGAGATGGCGCGGGCCTTTGCGCAGGCCAGCATACATCCGCCCCACGATGTCTACTTCGCAGCCGTTACGGCCGAGGAGCAGGGCCTGCTCGGTTCTGAGTATCTGGGCATGCATCCTCCCATTCCCGCATCGCATTTTTCACTCGACCTGAATTATGACGCGCTCCTGCCGATCGGAATTCCAATTTCAGCAAATGTTTCTGGAGCCGAGCGAACGAGTTTCTGGCCCACCGTTCAGACAGTCGCCAAGGCTTTCAAATTTCAGTTGATGCCAGACTCAAATCCCATGGCTGGGAACTACTACCGCTCCGACCATTTCTCGCTGGCGCATTACGGCATTCCCGCCTTTTCCATCGATGAAGGCAGCTTGTATGAAGGCCATCCTCCTGAGTGGGGACCCGCGCAGGAGGAAGACTACACCGCGCACCATTATCACCAGCCTTCCGACGAGTTTCATGCGGACTGGGATTTTCGCGGCGACGCGAAGATGGCGCAGTTTGGATTTGTACTGGGCTGGCTGGCGAGCGAGGAGTCGAAACCGGTTGCGTGGCAGCCGGGCGATGAATTTGAAGCGGCGCGGAAGAAGAGCCAGTCTCAGTAATAGTCTGCGCAGCTAAGGTAATAGCCGCACTGCGTGCAAACCAGCTTGCAATGGTGCCCAGTAAGGCGGTGATCGCAATTCGGGCATATCTGGCAGTGGTGGTCCACAGGCTTGCCCATGGACTGCTCAACCGGCCCTGAGGCGCCTTCCGGGGCAGCGCCGTCCGGCTCACGATGTGAGAAATCAACCGTAAATTCTTGATCGTAGACCGCAGGCCGCCGTGGCAACATGCTCGACAGATTACCATGGAAGAGCAGGCGTTTTGCCCAGTTGATCGACGGCAGGCGCCTTCAGATTCCATGCGGCGCACAAGCTGTTTCCGGCGACGCGTCAAACAGCATCAACCCGAATTCAAATCCCCACAGGAGGAATTATGGCAAGCAAAGCAAGCGCGGTTTGGACTGGTTCACTGAAGGAAGGCAAAGGCACAATTTCCACGGCAACCGGCGTTCTGAAGGACGCAAACTACTCCTTCGCTACTCGTTTTGAGGGCGCGGATTCCGGCACCACACCCGAAGAGATGATTGCCGCGGCTCACGCGAGCTGCTTCTCAATGGCACTAGGCGCACAGCTGGGCGGAGCCGGCCTTACCCCGAACAAGATCGAGACACAGGCGGCGGTCACTCTGGCCAAGACCGACGGCGGCTTCGCCGTTACCCGCATCGCCCTCACCACCACCGCCAGCGTTCCCGGTGCCACCAAGGAAGCCTTCGACAAGGCTGCCGCCGATGCCAAGGCCGGCTGCCCCATTTCGAAGCTGTTCGCCAACAACACCGAGATCACGCTCGACGCAAAATTGGTGTAGTTTTACCAAGCGGCGGCGAGATGAAGATGAACCAAGAGTTGGTGTAAGTAATTGATTTGGAGAGGCCGGGGTTCAGTGCCCCGGCCGTCTCGCGCATAGCAGGTGATTTGACACGGGTTGCCGCATTTGCGAGACTCAAAGTTGCTGCCTGTTCAGTTGAAGACGACTGGGCAAGTACTGTGCCGAAGTGGCGGAATTGGCAGACGCGCGTGGTTCAGGTCCACGTACTCGCAAGGGTGTGGGGGTTCGAGTCCCTTCTTCGGCACCAAATTATTTAAAATCAATGACTTATGGCGGATCTAACGATCCGTTTTACTATTTTTATTATTTGTTGGCATCTGCTGGCTCCCGCTGGCGCGCGTTCATTCCAGCCCGTCGTCGCTTCCATCCCGACTATAGGAAGGAGCAAGGGCTTGGCAAACAAGTCAGTAGTTCTCAACCAGTCCACCAAGATCAGAATGAAGTGGAAACTTCTCGCAATCGACGAGTACTCCAGCCGTTTTGCGGAACACACTCAACAATCGCGAGGCAGTTAATTCATCTAACAAATCGCTTCAAGCTTGTTGGCCAAAAGGCCGTTGAAAGAAACCAAAGTTGTATTTTGGGGTTCCTGGGCTAGCCAGACCCCCGCTTTCGTTGGCATACTCCTCTTAGCCTTACTGCTCTTCACCCGCTCCAGGCTTCCTCTGACTCGCGCAAAGCGGGCAGATTGATTCCCCGATTCCTTTGTTGCCTTGGTCTCCCGCATTGCTCAATAGCGCTTGTCCCATTTGATCGCGAAAATTGCTCAACCGGCAGCACTGCAATCGCAAGGTCTCAATCACTGATGGATCGCAAGTAAGGATCGGTTCGATGAGAAAGTCCCCCGAATACTATCCAGCGCCTCTTGCTTCTCTATTCGCGCTGCAACGTCGAGGCTCAACACGCGTACATCTGTGCGCGTCTCTTCTGATGGCCTTCGCCTTCTCCGGTTCATTCGCTTGTCACGCACAAATTTCTCCCGGCCCTCTGGCCCGCGCCCATCAGAGCCTCGACGGCGGATCCAACTGCACCAAGTGTCACACCGTCTCCACGCGCTCGCCATCGTTCCGTTGCACTGACTGTCACAAAGAAATCGCCAACGAACTTCAGCAGAATCGCGGCCTGCACGCCACGTTCCCGCGCTCTTCAATTGAAGGCGCGGCATGTATCAAATGCCACTCCGATCACAACGGCGCCGATTTTCAGATGGTGCATTGGAATCCCACTCCCGGCGGCTTCGATCACTCAAAGACCGGCTATAACCTTGATGGCAAACACGTCGGCGTTGGCTGTCGCGCGTGCCACACAGCACAGCACATTCCCGCGCAGGCGCGCGCATTGCTGACTACCAAAGATCTGAATCGCACCTGGTTCGGCTTGACGCCGGGCTGCCTGAACTGCCACGAGGACAAGCACCAGGGCCGATTGGGAACCGACTGCGCGCGTTGTCACTCCACGCTTGGTTGGAAAGCCGCCACCGTCGATCGCCAGAATTTCGATCACGCGAAATCCCAGTTCCCGCTCACCGGCGAACACCGCTACGTGTTGTGCCAGAGCTGTCACACTCCGGGTCCTGACAATCAGCCGCGTTACACCGGCCTCAAGTTCGCCAACTGCTCTGACTGTCATCGCGATCCACACAAAGGCGAATTCAAACAAGGCTGCGATTCGTGCCACACCACAACCACGTGGAAGAAATCCAGCTTCTCCGCAACATTCGATCACTCGAAGACCCACTTTGCCTTGCTTGGGAAACACGTCGACGTTCCCTGTGCCAGCTGCCATCAGGGCGGCGATTTCAAAACTCCAATTCCGCATGACGCCTGCGCCGATTGCCACAAACCCGATCCGCACCAAGGCCAGTTTGCAAAGCGTGCCGACGCAGGCCGCTGCGAAAGTTGCCACACCGTGCAGGGCTGGAGCCCCTCCACATTCTCTGTGGCCGATCATGCCAGGACGGGCTTCCCACTCACTTTTCCGCACGCCGCTGTAAAGTGCGCCTCATGTCATACGCCTGCTGGCAAAGAAACAAAATTCAAAATCAAATTTGCGCAGTGCGTCGATTGCCACAAGGACGTGCACGAAGGACAATTCGCGGCAGCTCCGTGGCGCAATCGCTGCGAGCAATGCCACAACGCTGCGACCTTCACAACCACCAGTTTCACGCTCGACAAGCATCAAAAGTCCAGCTTCCCTCTTACCGGCGGACATATGGCTGTTGCATGTAACGACTGCCACAAGGCCCTTTCCGGTACCAAAGTAATACCTTTCCATTTCGAGAATCTAAGCTGCACAACTTGTCATGAAGATGTGCACAGGGGCCAGTTTGCCACGCGCATGAGCGCACGTGATGCATCCGGAAACTTGCTCGGTTGTCAGGCTTGTCACTCAACAAAAGACTGGAAAGACCTGTCGAAATTCGACCATGCGCAAACAAGTTTCCCATTGCTCGGCAGTCATCGTGCGGTGGCTTGCGCTGACTGCCACAAGCCGCCAAACATGGAGCTGACGTTGATGCATGTGCAGTTCACAAGCGCTCCAACAAAGTGCGCCGAATGCCACGAAAACCCGCATGGAGATCAGTTTGGCGCGCGCATGAACGATTGCGCCGGATGCCACAACAGCAACAAATGGCGGCCTTCTCTGTTCGATCACAGCAAGACCGTTTTCCCACTCTCCGGAGGACATGAAGATGTCGCCTGTTCAAAATGTCACACACTGAAGAAACAGTTCAACGGAATCGACGTGCTCTATTACAAGCCAACCCCGACAGCGTGCTCAGATTGCCATGGAACCAATGTGCCGAAGGCTAGAGATACGACGGCCATGAAGTGGCCATCATCGCCATCTTCATCCAGTCTTCATCTTCACGTCATGTTCAATAAGTTCGCGGGCTAAGTGGTATGGACATGAAGTTATTTCCTGATGTAATCTGTGCCAAGTCATACAGCTTTGCAGCGAACTAATAAGTTCCCCATTCCGTTCGACATATCTACTGATTTTTTGGCCGTTGGTTGCCTTTGCCACAATGTTCCGGACTATAGCCCGTTAGAGGAAGACCGCGCCCGCTCGTTGACGCCAGTTGAATGCTTATAGGGTCGCGCTCATAAGTCTCCGGTAAAACCTGTATCTGCGCCTGGGTTGTTAGTGCCTCAGTAACTGTCGATGCGCACCTTATGCGTCAGCAGTAAGTCAGCAAAGTGAGGATTTGCTTTCACTCACAATGCGGTCGCACTTGAGGTAAGCCTGTAACACTGCACGCAGTCAGCGGCGTTCATAGCGCACTCTGATTCGCGGCCTTGGAATTCGCGGAGAGGTCGATGGAGCGCTCACGCTGGCTGATTGCTGTACTCGCTGGGTTGGTCCCGCTGCTTGCGGGCGCTGCCTCACAACAGCCAGTGACTAACTCTCGTCCTCAGGTCGGCGGACCGCAGGCAACGGTTACGAATCCGCACGGACCTATTTCCACACCTTGCCAGAATTGCCATACCTACTCGAGTTGGAAACCGATTCGCTCAAACCCCGAATTCAATCACGACCAGACCGGCTACCCATTGCGCGGCATGCACGAGAAAGTCAATTGCACCAAGTGCCACACCAGCCCTGTATTCAAGAACGTGAGTACGCACTGCGCCGATTGCCACGCAGACATACATCGCCGTCAGTTCGGCGCCAACTGCGAAAGCTGCCACACGGTCAGGGGTTGGCAGGTATCTCTTAAAGATATTCGCGATCATCAGAACCGCTTTCCGCTGGTGGGCGCACACGCCATGCTGCAGTGCGAAGACTGCCACAAGAACGCAGCCGCAGGCCAGTTCGCGGGTCTTTCAACCGCCTGCTACAGCTGTCACCAAAAGGATTTTCAAACTCCGGTTCTCGATCACGTGGCCTCAGGTTTTCCGACTACATGCGAGTCGTGCCACACCATGAGCACGTGGTTCAACGCCAGGTTCGATCACCTGCGCGTTACCGGCTACGCGCTCACCGGTGCCCACAGCACGCTGCCCTGCACCGCCTGCCACATCAACAATGTGTTCAAAGGAACGCCGGCCACCTGCTATGCGTGCCACACAACCGACTTCAACAACAGCAAGAATCCACCTCACGTGCAGCTCAATTTCCCGCACGACTGTTCCACCTGCCACTCCACTACCGATTGGCTGAATGCGAGGTTCGACCATGCAGTCTATGCAAATTGGCCGCTGACCGGCATGCATGCCACTGTCGCCTGTGCGCAGTGCCACACCAACAACAACTACGTGTCAACGCCAACAGCCTGCTACTCGTGCCATCAGGCGGACTTCAACAGTGCAACCAACCCAAACCACGTTGCATCCGGTTTCCCCACTGACTGCTCGACTTGCCATACGACCAGCGGCTGGAGTCCGTCGTCGTTCAATCACAACAACACGGCATTCCCACTTACCGGTGCGCACATCACCGTGCCGTGCGCTTCATGCCACACCAACAACAACTACACAACACTGCCCACGGATTGCTACGGATGCCACAAATCCGATTACACCGGAGCCAACAATCCCAACCACGTCAGCGCCGGATTCCCCACCACCTGCACCACCTGTCACAACACCACGTCGTGGACACAGGCCACTTTTAATCACAACAACACGGCGTTCCCGCTTACTGGCGCGCACATCAGCGTCCCTTGCGCGCAGTGCCATGTAAACAACAACTACACTACGCTGCCGACAAACTGCTACGGCTGCCACCAGGCCGACTTCACCGGCGCCGCCAGCCCCAATCACGTTTCATCTGGATTCCCCACCGATTGCACGCTTTGCCACACGACCACGGCATGGACACCTTCTTCCTTCAACCACAACAACACTGCATTCCCGCTCACCGGCGCACATACATCGGTCGCGTGCGCTTCGTGTCACACAAACAATAACTACACAACGCTACCGACTAACTGCTTCGGATGTCACCAGCCGGATTGGAATGGAACCAACAATCCTAATCACGCTGCCGCGGCATTCCCAACCACCTGCGACACATGCCACACCACTACAAACTGGACCACGGTCAATTTCAATCACGCGGTCTACGCCAACTATCCGTTGACCGGCATGCATGCAACACTCACCTGCACGCAATGTCATACCAATAACAACTACGCGTCAACGCCGACCGCCTGCTACTCGTGCCACCAAGCCGACTTCACCGGCGCCACAAACCCCAATCACGTCGCATCGGGTTTCCCGACAGACTGTTCCATCTGCCACACCACCAGCGGCTGGAGCCCGTCTTCTTTCAATCACAACAACACCGCATTCCCGCTCACAGGCGCGCACACAACGGTAGCCTGCGCTTCGTGCCACACAAACAATAACTACACAACGCTGCCCACCAACTGCTACGGTTGCCATCAATCCGATTGGAACGGTACCACTAATCCTGCGCACGCCGCTGCAGGTTTCCCCACCACCTGCGACACCTGCCACACCACGACGTCATGGGCCGGGGCGACCTTCAACCACAACAACACACCCTTCCCGCTCACCGGGGCACACGTCAACGTCGGGTGCAATCAGTGCCACATCAATAACGTGTTTGCCGGAACGCCAACCGATTGTTACTCGTGCCACAAGGCAGACTTTACCGGCACCACAAATCCCAATCATGTTACTGCGGGTTGGCCCACCACCTGCACCACGTGCCACACCACCACCGCGTGGATTCCCGCCACGCTGCCGGCGAGTTACCACACCTTCTTCCCGCTCAACCATGGCAACGCTAACGGCGTGTGCGCTACCTGCCACACTAACTCGTCCGACTACTCAATCTTCACCTGCACCACCTGCCACACCGCCGCTGCAACCAACCCGCGCCACTCGGGCGTTTCAGGCTACGTATACAACAGCGTTAACTGCTACGCGTGCCACAAGAACGGAAGTGGCGGATGAAGCACTTCACAGTATTGCTCGCCGCTCTTCTGCTCGCGCCCACTGTTATTGCGCAGCAGGAAGCCGCGTCAGCTCCGGCAGTCGCAGCTGATGCCAAGCCAACCAGCGCGTCCGCACCCGTGCGCTCGGAATTTCACGTGCGTTACATTAGCGGAACCAGTGTGTACATCGACGCAGGCCGCGACGCGGGCCTTGCCGAAGGCACGTCGCTCGTCCTCAAGCAGGACACGTCGAAGCCGAGTGCCGACGCGCAGAATACCGCCGTCGAACCGGGCGTGATCGCCAAACTTGAAGTCGTCGCTATCGCTTCAAACTCCGCCGTCTGCGAAGTAAAAAGCACCACGCGCGAACTCGTCGTTGGTGACACGCTCTCACTGCCCGACGCTGAAGTCGAGAAGCTAGTCGAGAAGAACACGCTCGGTAACACCCGCAGATATCCCATGGTCATCAGCTTTACTGAGGGTGATCCGCTGGACGAAGAAGTGCGCGAGGCGCTGCCGCGTCCTGATCTACCTGAAGTGAACCAGATTCGCGGGCGCATCGGTTTCGACGTCAGCCTGATTCAACAACTCGGTCAGGCCAGTAGCTCCTCCAAGCAGTACGGCATGGTCTTCCGCGCCGACTTCACTCGCATCCTCGGCACCCATTGGAATTTGAACGGCTACTGGCGCGGCAATCTGCGCACCAGTTCCGCACCAACGCAAACCACTTTGCAGGACCTCATTAATCGCACTTACCTGATGAACCTTACCTATGTGAATCCCGGCTCGCGCTGGACCGCCGGCATTGGCCGCCTCTACCTTCCATGGGCCAGCAGTCTTGAAGCAATCGACGGCGCATATGTCGGTCGCATGCTCGGCAGCCACACCGTCACCGGCATCTTCGCCGGCTCCACTCCCGATCCCGCCGCATGGAACTACAACCCTCAGCGCCGCATCGGTGGCAACTTCCTCAACATCCACGGCGGCGACTTTAATTCATTCCGTTTCTCAACCACTGCCGGCGCCGGCGTCAACATGCTGAAGTGGACCATCGACCGGCCATTCGCGTTCACTGAGAACAGCTTTTCGTTCAAACACTATTTCAACGTCTATCACTCCATGCAGATTGACCGGCCGACTGCGAACCCCAACATGGCTCCAGTAAAAACCGGCATCGGCCAGAGTCTCCTGTCGTTGCGCGTGCAGGTTCATCCGCGCGTCGTTCTCGACCTCACTGATACCTACTTGCGCGACGTCCCCACCTACGATCCGACGTTGGTCGGCACCGGCCTGCTCGACAAATATCTCTACCAGGGAATCAACGGCGGCGCGCGCGTTCAGTTTCCGCGCCACATCACCGGCTATTTCAGCCTGGGCAGCAGCACCGACTCCGCCGATCCGAAGAACGCCTTGAATCGAATGTTCGGCGCAAGCATGGCGAATATTTGGAAGACCGGCCTCACCGCCGACGTCCGCTTTTCAAAATTCTCAAGCGCGTTTGCATCCGGCACCTACAAGACCGTCACCGTCTCCCGCGATGTGACTGACAACATGCGCCTCGACCTGCAATTGGGCCGTTACGCTTACAACTCGGTGCCCACCGGATCGCCATCCAGCAATTCAAACTTCGCCAACGTCACCTTTGAAAGCAACCTCGGTTCAAAACTCTTTGTACAGAGCATGTTCACTGCGCAGCGCGGAGGATCGCTCGATTACAACCAATGGACAACCACCATTGGCCTCCGATTCAACAATCGTGCTGCAGCAAGGAGAGCCAAATGAAAATAGATAGATCTATTTCGATTCTCTACGTTTGCCTTCTCGCACTTTCGCCGGCGCTGGCGCCCGCGCAAACGTCTGCCACCAACTCCGCAATCGATCTGGCACAGAGGCAGATTACCGCCTATCTCGATAAACTCGCGGACTTCCATTGCACCGAGTTTGTCACCCAGGAAAAGCTCGCACCCAACGGCCACGTCGAGGCCACCGAGCGAGCCAGGTACGACTACCTCATCATGATGAATGGCACCGGCAACGACTTCCAGCTCAACGAGTCGCGCGTCGAGGCCGCCAACGCTCGCGGCAAGCAGACGCAACTGCCCATGCTGGTCACCAACGGCGTCGCCACTGTACTTCTGGTCTTTCATCCGTATTACCGTGACAGCTTCACCTTTGAGGCCGGCCCGGAAGAACAGGTCGATGGCCATCCCAGCATCCCCGTCCACTTTTCACACATTGCCGGCCGTCGTACCCCCGCCGCACTCGCGTTGCGCGGTCGCGAGTATCCACTCGAGCTCGAAGGCACGGCATGGCTCGATAAGCAATCCGGCGAAGTCGTGAAGGTTGAGGCCACGCTCCAGCACGACATGAGTGACGTCGGTCTTCGCTCGCTTCATGTCCATGTCGATTACAAGCCGTCCGCTCCCGGCAAAAGCGTTGGCCTGCTCGATCTTCCCGCGCTGGCCGTCGTCGATGTCGAAACCCCGCGCCAGCACTGGCGCAACACGCACATCTTCGACAACTACCGCGGATTCTCGACCGAGGCCGAGCAGGATCCCAACGTCAAACTTCACGCAGCCAATAACCCTGACCCGAACAATTCCCCAGCAACCGCCCCAACACTCGCCAGCACAAGGGAGAAGCAGTAAATATGAGCATCCTGCAGAGCGGAATCACCGCCCCGGCCACAATCGCAAAGCGTAAGAAAGACACCGGTCATCGCATTCGCGTCACCATCGCTGCCACCGCAGCAATTATCACGGTTGTCTCCATCGCCGTATACGGGGCCGGCTACTACCTGCTCCCGCTCGAGGAACGCCCATACTCTGACAAATATGAAATGCTTAAGCCAGGCGGCACCATCGGCCTCAAGCTCGGTATACTCGGCACGGTCCTGTTCTTCATCATCTTTCTCTATGCATTTCGGAGATTGATTCCCTGGCTGGGCCGCATTGGAACCGCCCGTCACTGGATGGATTTTCATGTGATCGCCGGCATCACCGCGCCCATTATCATCGCGTTTCACGCCTCGTTTAAGTTTCAGGGCATCGCCGGAGTCGCCTTCTGGATCATGCTTACCGTTGCTCTTAGCGGGGTCATCGGACGCTATCTCTACGCACAGATCCCACGGTCGCTCTCTGCGGCCGAACTTACTCTGTCAGAATTGCATGCCGGCGAAAAGGAGCTCTCTGACGCTCTGCTCGGACAGTCCGTCTATTCAGCGGAGCGCTTGAGCCGTGCGCTCCACGTGCCCACTGCCGCGCACATTCGCCACATCGGTCCGTTATATGCAGTTGCTGAGATGATCTCGCTCGACGTCGCTCTCCCTTTCCGCCTTGCAGCTCTGCGTCGCGCATCGTGCGGCTTTAATGCGAAAATACTCACCATCGGCGGATTGCTCTCAAGTGGCAATCCCGAGGTCGAGCAGATCGTCCGACTGGTCCGGCAAAAGGCTTCGTTATCAAAGCGCGTCGTCTTCCTCGGTCAATCACAGCGCGTCTTTCATCTGTGGCATGTGATCCATCGGCCCTTCAGCTATGCATTCGTGGTGCTCGCCGTCATTCATATCGCTGTTGTCATGGGTCTGGGATTCGTAAGCATGGGTTTTCGATAGGTGATGGATACACTCGTTTCCTGGCTGATTGCCGGCAGCATTCTGGCGTTCTTCTTTATGCGCTATTGGCGCGCGCATAAGCGCAAAGAGGCGCTTGCCCACGCGGCTACTGAGAGGGGCCAGCTCTTCGATGGACCTCGTGCGCAGCATCCGCTCATCCATACTGAAGCCTGCATCGGCTGCGGCGCATGCGTCGTAGCCTGTCCTGAGGGCGATGTCCTCGGCCTCGTCAACGGCAAGGCCACCATCATCAATGGCCACAAATGCATTGGCCATAGCCGCTGCGCTGAAGAGTGCCCAGTGGGCGCCATTACCATGGTCATGGCCAAGCCAGGCGCCAGGGGCGACAGCCCTGTCATAAGCGAAGAGTATGAAACCAGCGTCCCCAACCTCTTCATCGTTGGCGAGCTTGGCGGCCTCGCCCTCATCAAGAACGCCGTCAACCAGGGCCGCGATTGCATGGACGTCATCGCGCAACGCATGAGCGATCTGCGCAACCGCATCAACGCCAACAATGTCTACGATGTGATCATCGTCGGCGCCGGCCCCGCCGGAATCAGCGCTTCACTTCGCGCAGCCGAACACGGCATCAGCGCGCTCACCGTCGAGCGTGAGGACGTGGGCGGCACCGTGACCAAGTACCCGCGCCAGAAACTTGTTATGACAAGTCCGGTCGAGTTCCCATTGCACGGCAAGTTCAACAAGACCACGCTCTCCAAAGAAGATCTGCTTGCCTTCTGGAAAAAGATTATGGAGCGTACGGATCTCAACATCCGCACTGGCGAAGGTGTTGAAGCTGTCCAGCGCCAGTGGGACGGCTTGTTCACTGTGCGAACGACCAAGCATGTTCATGCCGCGCGCGCTGTCGTGCTGGCCGTTGGCCGCGCCGGCACTCCGCGCAAGCTCGGCGTCAAAGGCGAGGAAATGCCGCATGTTCTCTACCGCCTGATCGAAGCCGATCATTACACTGAAAAGAACATCCTCGTAGTTGGCGGCGGCGACAGTGCCGTCGAAGCGGCCCTCGGCCTTGCGCATCAGCGTGGCAATAAAGTTACAATCTCCTATCGCCGCAGCGAGTTCAGCCGCCTGAAGGACCGAAATGCCAAACGCGTTCAGGAACACATCGCTTCGAAGAAGATCAATGTGCTGTTCAACTCGATCCCGACTGAATTCCGCGAAGGCAGCGTCCTTATCGAAACCGACGGCCAAATCAGCGAACTGCCCAACGACTTTGTCTGGATCTTTGCCGGTGGCATTCCACCTTCCGATTTCCTCAAGGCTTCAGGCGTCGCCTTCGGCACAGAAAATTTAACTGAACAAACCCCTGCCAATGCTTAGGAGTCGCTCGTTGACGATACGCAAGTCTCACGCATCCCTGTCTGCCCTGGCTCTGCTGTTCGCGGCCACCACAGCCTATGCCGCCTCCATCACCGGCACAGTCACCAACAAGACCAACGGCAAGCCCTCTGCAGGCGATGCCGTCGACCTCATCGACGTGCAGGCCGGCATGGCCGACGTGGCCCACGCCACCACCGATTCAAGCGGCCGCTATTCGCTCGACGCACCGGGCGCGAGCGCTTACTTGATTCGCGTTAATCACCAGGGCGGCACCTACTTTATAGCCGCGCCGCAGGGTGGCGGTTCTGGCGATGTCGGCGTCTATGACGTCGCTGCCAAAGTCGAAGGCGTTCGCATCGACGCCGACATGCTGCTCATTGAAGCGGCCGGCGGCATCCTGCGCGTGCATGAGCGCTACCTGATCCGCAACACCAGCCTTCCGCCGCGCGCCCAGTTCAGCAACAATACGTTCGAAGTTGTTCTCCCTTCGGGTGCCGAACTCGACAGCGCTTCCGCAACGCGCCCAGGAGGTCTCGGCACAAACACGCGCCTCGTACCCCTCAGCCAGAAGGGCCACTACACCTTTAACGTGCCCATCCAGCCCGACCAGGGTGAGAAGGAAACGCTGTTCGAGGTCATGTACCACATCTCATACAATGGCAAGTTCACCTTCTCGCCGCAACTCCTCATGCCTGCCGACAATCTCGTGGTTTACGGTGCCAAGGGTATCGACTTCAAAGCCGCGCCCGGCTCGAGCTTCGAAACCCGGCAGGAAGATCCGCGCGTCGATACCTGGGTAGCCAAAAACATTCGTCCCGGCCAGTCCATTGGATTCACCGTCTCCGGTGAAGGCCAAATGCCGGCACAATCGAGTGGTGGCGATCAGCCCTCGATGGGTGGCGCTGCAGACTCCGGCAATCGTCCTGGCGGCGGTATCGGGGCACCTATCGGCTCGCCTGACCCGCTTACCAAATACAAGTGGTGGATCCTCTCGGTCCTTACAATATTGCTCATTGCGGCAGCGGCATTCATGCTTCGCAAACGCGCCGAAACACTCCCTGACACGTCGGCATCGTCACACCTCGACGCACGTGAAGCCCCACGCACGCCGGCACCAACGCGCCCACCCGCAACCACACCGCTCGCACCATCCGCCCCGGTCAGCCAAACCGTGCTGCTCGGCATCCTCAAAGACGAGCTCTTCGCCATCGAAAGCGAGCGCATCTCCGGTACGCTTTCTGAAGCAGATTACGCTCAGATCAAAACTGGCCTTGAAGCCGTTCTCAAGCGCGCCTTAGCCCGTGACAAATAGCCTCTTTGGCTTTCGACATGAAACGAAAGGTGATCCCTTCCGTTGATTCAAGGCATCTTCTTATGCTCGGAAGAACATAGGCGAACCCGAGGTGCGCTCCAAATACAACAAGAGCGATTCAACGAGCACCAGATACGATTAACCAACGCAATTTTCGGTTTACCACCGCGAAACGGTCAGGTTATCGAGATAGACAGTGCTCGAAGACGATCCGGGATCGAAGCTGTCCACCTGAAAATTGGTGAGCAGCGTGGGCGCCCAGCTGAGAGCGTATGCGGAAGGCACAGTGACATTGATCGGCTGTTGGTTTCCATCGAGCCACACCGATTGATAGGTGACATTGCCGTAGTCATCGCGCGAATAACTGATCTGCACATGATGCCAGGTGAATTGAGACCAGGTGCGGACATTGCAGGGCGCGCTGGAGTTTAACCAGTGATCGACAGGCGCGGTGGGCGTGCCTATATTTTCAGAGAAATCCCAGGTGCCGGACCAGCCATCGCATTGGACGCCAAAGATCACAGTTTCCCCATTCGGCATCACCTGATTCAAATCCATCTCAATGTTGGCGACAGATCCGGAAGAATCGGTGAGGTAAACCCACCCGTCGTACACGAAGTTTCTTGCGTTGGTGTTGTCGCCGAAGGCAGCATAATAACGTTCACCGCCGTAATACGTGTAAGTGGTATAGAACTCGCGGGCATTGCCGCCGAGCGATGGAGAACCAGTCATCGCCATGTCGCCCGCCGAGGAACCGTAGGTTCCAGAATCGTGTTCTGCGATCCAGTTGCCCAAGGCCTGAATCCCCGTGACAACCGCAGCGTTAGAAGGAATGGACGGACCCGCGACCGTCGGCGAAGAACCTGATGATCCAGATCCTGAACCGCCTGACCCAGAGCCTGATGATCCAGATCCTGAACCGCCTGACCCAGAGCCCGATGATCCAGATCCGGAACCGCCTGAACCAGAGCCTGATGATCCGGAACCGCCTGAACCATCCGATCCCGAGCCCGATGATCCAGATCCGGAACCGCCTGAACCAGAGCCTGATGATCCGGAACCGCCTGAACCATCCGATCCCGAGCCTGATGATCCAGATCCTGACGACCCAGACCCTGACGATCCTGATCCTGAACCTGATGAACCTGAGCCCGATGATCCAGAGCCAGATCCCGCAGAACTCGCAGCGGTGTTCACAATATTTGCCGAGCAAGCAGTCAGACAAAGGAAAGAAAGGCTCAAGAGGCCCAAAAGAAATTGTGAGCTACGATAATTCAACGACTCCTCTTTCTCAACCTGCCAGCACTCACGCCGATCGTTCACAGCGGGACGTTGACTTGCCTCCAGCTCGATCTACCTCTGGGCACACCACGGGCGTCGGCGCATATGCGTCGCTCTGTTTGTCTTTTAGGGCAAACACGATAACGTGGCTACTGCAGCTTGGGCCCGTGCCTATGTCAGTCCTATCGGAACTGCACTGTTGACCAAGCTGAAGGCTTACAGCTTTGTAATTTGGCTATAAATTTCTAAGTGAGGAAATCGTAACAGACATCCAATTCACCTACGCTTGCTCTAAAGTTGTATCGAGATCGTTACTAATGTACTTAGTCCCTCTTCCTTCGCCATTGAATGCGCAAATCGTTGTAATATCCAGCCGCGTTATCTCCTGATAACTTCGCGATGTGCAGATGTTTCTGATTGGTTGAGGTACTTTATGAAGGGCTGAGGATTTTCGAAGTGATAGTCGTCACTATCGGTAGGCACTACTTCTTCCGCGTTCAGACTGATCGCCTGGGCTCTGATCGAATCTCTTTTCTCTCGAAAGATCCTGGGCTTTGACGCGGTCGAAAAGTTCATCAAATGGAAGACAACCGGCAACTGTTTTCTCCCACCCATATACGTCATACAGGTGTCCCTCCTTCGCTTCGGAAGCAAACACAAATTGCCATTTATTGTGCGGGGACTTAAAAGGTCGGCAACTTCAACATCTTCCCAGGGCCAACATGAATGCTTTGAGTCGCCGCATCAAGCTTCTTTCTCCTGCTTTGACTTGTGCGTTGTTATCAATTACCGGTCGAGGAGCCCCACCTCGGCTGATTGCTTCAAGGCGCTCGTTTTCGTTTCCATCACCCCGTCGAACACAAGCATCACAGTCAATGGCACCGAACTACTCACAGCGATGGGGAAACAATTCTGACGACTGCGAGTGTGGCTCCTGTGACTTTCGGCAAGCTCTTCTCGTGTTTGGTTGATGGCTACGTGTACGGCTCGCCGTCGATCCTCTCCAACCAGACAATCAATGGCGCAGCGCACAATGTGCTCTACCTGGCTACCGAGAATGACAGCGTGTACGCATTTGGCTCCGGCACATGCGGCGGTGGTACTCCGTCATGGAAGGTTTCGCTGCTGAAGAGCGGAGAGACACCTCTCACCGACAAGGCGATCCTGCCGTACGCAGGTGTGACCTCCACTCCGGAAATCGATCCGACTACGGGAACGCTTTACGTGCTATCGACGGAGCAGTCGAGTTTCGGAGGCAACTTCTTCGGCACGCAGCAGCTGCCGCTCCCACGAGCGCGGCGCTAATTGCGTTAGCGTAGAACTACCCGAATGAACTCTACAGCAGCACCAACCAAAGCGGCGATACGCCTGGGTACGGCATCAAGTTCAGTTCACCGGTAGTCGCAAAGGCCAAAGTGTATATTTCGACGGGCACCGACCTGGCGACAGTCTCGAATCCGAGAGGTGAGATCGATATCTACGGCCTGAAAAAGTAGATCAACGCCATTTTGGTCGCGTTCCCGCAGCGCCTGCAAACGCTCTCTCACGTGAAACTACGTGTTGTCGGCCCGGAATCGCGTGATTGTTGAGCCGGTTTCGCTTCTCTGCCGCCGTCTTCCCTGCATTCCGCACGAAATGGTGTGGCTTTGGCCATTACTGACACATTCCAAGGGCATGCCCTGTGCCAGTTTCGGTTTTCTAAAGGACTTAACGACGCAGCCTTCGGCTCTTATGATTTGACAGCGTGCGAATCGCTGTCATAAGGTTGTATCAGAAAAGGAAAAATATAGATTTATCGCACAAATCGACATATATAGCTTGCTTGTGCCACAAAATTATGTATCATGCTCGAAGTAGTTCCTTAAAATGTTGCCTGCGGAAGCTCAGTAGAAATCGTTCGCGAGAAGTGTGCGTTGCTAAGTACACATCAGATCTTTAACAAACGATTCTCTGCAGAGTCAGTCCGAAAATAGATATAGCTTCACGGACAGTGTAAGCCCTCTGCCTCGCCGGAGCTATGTGCCAAGAGGTTGCTGAGAAGGACGTTATACAAAGTGCCAAAGTCCTTGTAACTCAAGACAGCCCACCATTCAAATCTGTCAGATTACTCCCTGGAAGGGGTGTGGGTAATCTACGTCCAAAACTTTCTACCTCAAGGGAGTAGTCGACCTCCTGCTTAAGGAAATTTTTTGGAAATTGAACAAGAGCTTCGCCGTGACCCCGCGCAAAGCGCCATTGCACCTGTGGCCACTGTATGTGGGATGCAGAAGCTATCGATATGGTTGATACCCGTAAGACTTGGTTCGCTGCGCAACCAGCGGCCCAGAATAAATCTATCCGCAAGAAAAGGGAAATCATGAACCGACCCAAGCAGTTTTTCTTCTTCACTGCCCTTTTTGCACTCTGCTCTGCTTCTGCTTGGGCCGATGTGTACGTCAGCTACCCTGTCAATGGTGCCGTTGTTGCATCGCAGTTCAGTCTTTACGCTACTTCCGATACGTGTTCCAGCCAACCGATCGCTGCGATGGGGTTCTCGCTTGACAGTGGTGCCAACATCGCCTACGCCTTCAGTCCCTCTATCTACTACTCACCATTAAGCGCTTCCCCGGGCGCGCACGTTCTGCATGTGAAGGCGTGGGGTATTTGGGGCTCCGCCTGCGACACCGATGTGGCGATCTCGGTAGCTGGGTCCAGCTCACCTGCTAACGCCAGTGCTAGCGTCGCGCCCTCAGGTGGCAGCGGGCCGTACGTTCCCCCTTACGCCGCGGTTGTCAGCAGCATTCAGACCGTTGGCAGTTGGGTTAACTTTCACGATTCTGGAACCTACGGCTCCTCAGCAGGCGCCATGGCGATGACTGGTTCTCCATCGCTCAGCGGCAATGCCCGCGAGTTCTATACCGCTTACACGTATTACGGCGGTGAACGTTATTATGCTGCCTTTGGCGACGACACAACCTCCAGAAATTTTGTGTACGACGGATGGGTTTACCTCACCGATTCCTCCGGATCGATCGCCAACATTGAGATGGACATGAATCAGGTGATGCCGAATGGGCAAACTGTGATTTTTGGCGTCCAATGCGATGGCTGGACCAGCACCTGGGATTTCTCGGAAAATATAGGCACGCCCACCGCGCCTGTCGATCACTGGTTAACTTCCAGCGCGCCCTGCAATGTCCGAAACTGGTCTCAATTCACCTGGCATCATGTCCAGTTCAGCTATTCGCGCGATGACTACGGCAATGTCACCTATCAATCGGTGTGGCTCGATGGAAACCAACAGCCGATCAATGTCACTGTGCCCTCCGCATACGCTCTCGGTTGGGCGCCCGCGCTACTCACCAATTTTCAGGTGGACAGCTACAGTCCAGGTTGGTCTTCCAGCACCATCTTCCTAGACAACCTGGCACTTTCGCGTTGGTAAATCGACAGTTTCAGATGAATTGGTTGGCCGACTGCAGGTGATCAAAACAGCACGCGCTGATGCTTCGTACGATTGAAATCAATCGATGGAAGTGATCAGCGCGGCATTCTGACCTCGGCCCTCGAGCAAGGCTGGCGCTTCCGAATTCTCTCGTGAGTGGTCGTTGAGGTTGAGAACTAATTGGTTCGAGTGATCCAGAAACTGCAAGGCCATACATTGTTGCCGTCGAGCGAGGGCGCGAACATTTTCAGATCTGTGGGCATTCTGGCGAAACTGCCTTCCCAATCAGGGAAAACCTCGCGCAATACTTCTGGATGATGTTGCTGCATTGCGCTACTCGCCCAAACCACTTTGAATGCAGAGTTGAACGAGAGAAACGCCTCGAGCAAATATTGCTCGCCCCAGAAGCACAGGTTCCTCTTTACGAACTTTTCGGGGTAGTCGAGCGGCGTAAAAATATCGTGAAAATGGATGAGCACGCCGGGCGCGAGTCTAGGCAAAATACCAAGCAGCTCGAACAGGACATCGCTATCCATCGAAACAACGTGACTCGAGTCGATGAAGAGGATGTCGCCTGCCTTGAGCGAAAGGAATAGGTCGAAAGGCGCATCCTGCACTTTAGCTGGAATAAGGCGGGTGAGGCCTGGCAGACCTTGCTTAAGATATGAAGCAGGATACGGTTCGATCGCGATCAGTTCACCCGGAAATCCGTCGGCAGCGTTCTTGCGCATTGCTGCTGCGTTAACCAGTGTCGAGTTGCCGCTGCCGATCTCAACTACGCGCTGGGGCTTGCGCTGGCGCACGAAGGCATAAAGAATCTCGGCGTCGACTCGCTCGAAGAAACCGTTGTTGAAATGAAACTGCGGTCCGTGGCCGTTAATCGGTACGGTTGTCTCAGAAAACCCACATTCCTTTACATACGGAAGAAGCTCAGTACGAAGCAAGTCGATTTGATCCTGCAGATTGAAATCAAATGCTGTGCATGGGCGGCAGGCCTTCCAGTCCTTACTTTGAAACGATTTGATGCTGGGGACCGGAAAGTAAAAATGTTGGGGCGTCACGCTTACGCCGAGCCCATCTTGCACGAATTGAAACAGTGTTGAGAGCGTCAGCCTCACGCTGGGCTTACGCATTAGGCTAGTCACCAAAAGTACCTCACCGTTCGTCAATTGGATATTGCAGACCCAGCAGGAGGGGAGCCGAGTTCCTGCCCTCATTAGATAAGGTGCCGTTTAAGCGGCAAAGGTTGTCAGCAGAGATTAATGACGGACGCCGGCCTATCCGTTCCCATCCTCATATTGAAGGAGTGATGGATGGCCCGTTGAGCCAAGATACGAACGAAATTGGGTTGAGGCAGCGCATCGCGTTTCACGTGCATCAAACTTCCTGTTGAGTAAACAAAGGAGTTAATGGGAATAATGCGCGCCGCGAGGGAAGCATACGCGCACGCTGGATTCTTTTCGCATCCTGATCGTGATAACTCAGCGACTTCTTGACATTTTTTTGAGTTGTTAAAACTTGGGTCCCGCTTTTCAGCCTCAAAACGATTCGGAGGTGTGATGCGAACGCTTGGTCCTACAAAGCTTGTTCTCTCTCTCAGTTTTCCAGGTCTCTTCACGATGGCGCTCAGCGGATGCGGCGCATTGTCGACTTCTTCAAATGGCACGGGTTCCGGTTCCGGGACTCCACCGCCAGGTTTGTCGTCGATCAATCACATCGTCTTTCTCTCGCAGGAAAATCGTTCATTCGATCACTATTCCGGGGCGCTCCGCCAATACTGGGCGCAGAACGGCTATCCTGACCAGTCGTTTGACGGCCTGCCGCAATTCAACCCAACATCAGGGGCAGCGCCGCTGGTTGGGCCGGCCCCGACGAATCCAGGCTGCAAAGCAAACCAACCTCCACCGGCCGACTGCGCATTCGATACCAGCAACCCTGTTACCTCGTTTCATCTGATTTCACAATGTGTAGAGAATCCGAGCCCCTCATGGAACGAAGGACACATCGACTGGGACTACAACGATCCGCTGGGACTGAGCGCCGCCAAGCTGAACGGATTTGTCTACTCTGCCGCGCACGACGCACGCAATAACCAACCGCCTTTCTTTGACACCAACGGCCTGCGCGCCATGGGTTACTACGACGGCGGCGATCTGAATTACTACTACTACATGGCGTCGAACTTTGGCACCTCGGACCGGTTCTTCACCCCAACTATGTCACGTACGCATCCGAACCGCGAGTACTTGGTCGCCGCTACCTCGGGCGGTTATGTCTATCCTGAGGGAACCGACGCCAACGATTCAGCGCAGCTCTCCCAGACCACAATTTTTCAGCTGTTGCAGAATGCGGGAATCACTTGGAAGATTTACGTCGACCCGACGAACAGTGGCTGTTCCGGACCGCCCTATCAAGCTTCGTGCCTGATCAACTTGAGTTACATTAACAATTTCACCTTTGCCAAGACCATCGTCTCGCAGTATCCACAAAACATCGCTCCGATCTCGCAGTACTTTACCGATCTTCAGAATGGCACGTTGCCCCAAGTGGCTCAGATTGAACCGGCCACCGATGCCGGCTTTGACGAACACCCTACAGTTGACGATACGTCGCTGAGCAATATTCAGTTGGGAGCTCAATACGTTGAGTCGCTCATTAATGGGCTCATGAAAAGCTCATCGTGGAAGGATTCAGCGTTTATCCTCACTTACGATGAGTGGGGCGGATTCTACGATCACGTTGCGCCGCAGCCGGCGGTAAGTCCTGATGGCATCAAGCCGGTGGACTTGTTGCCTGGCGATTTGTGCACCACGACGACCGGACCCACATGTGATTTTGTTTTTACCGGATACAGGATTCCGCTGCTCGTCGTGTCACCGTATGCGAAGAAGAACTATGTGGATCACACTGTTGCCGATGCCACGGCGATTCTGAAGTTGATCGAGACACGGTTCAATTTGCCGGCTCTCACAAAACGCGACGCAGCGCAGCCCGATATGACGGCTTTCTTCAATTTCACTTCGCCGCCATGGATAACTCCGCCCACGCCGCCTGCGCAAACGACTGCTGGCGCTTGCTATGTGGACAAATTGCCCTGATCCAAGTCGACCCGATCGAGGCTTAGTGCACCGGGACCGGCTCGCTGGGCGTTCAGGTTGGGTGGCTCGACAGCGAGAATTTTGACTGCGGGCCGGTCTTTGATGCTGCATTGGCAAGTACTTGCATCCAATATAAAGACGTTTACGGTGAGGACGTACTCGCGAATATGCCGTCAGCTCTCTTGTGGAAACTGATCCCCACGCGGTCTGTCTCCCTGGCAGTCGTCATTCTGCTATTGGGCAGCGGATCGCACATGCTGATTCATGCTCAGACCGCAGTCTCGGGCCAAACCGGGACCGCGCCTGCGAACTCTCCAATACAGCCCACCTTGAACACAAGCCCGCTCACACGACCGGAGGCTCAGCAACCTTTGGACGTCGACAGGGATCCTATTCCATCTCCTGACCCGATTAGGCCACCGGCATCTGCGGCAAACGTCAATTCAGTCACTGTGCCAGGTTCTGTGGGTAATGCAAGCGCCGATCTGAAGAAGCAGCAGGACGGCGTTTATATTCTGCATGCGAACGTCGACGAAGTGATCCTGAACTGCGCCGTGCTTGATGCCAAAGGCCAACCCGTAAAAGATTTGAACCTAGAAAATTTCCGCGTTTGGGAAGATGGAGTTGCGGCGAAGGTCAACTCTGTGCAACACCTCGACCTTCCTGTATCGATGGGCATCTTGATCGATAATTCCGGATCCATGCGCGAGAAACGAGCCGCCGTTAACGCCGCTGCGTATCGCTTGCTCAACACATCCAATCCGCTGGATGAGGCGTTTGTCGTCAACTTCTCTGACCGTGCTTATCTCGACCAGCGTCTGACCACCGATCGAGTCGTGCTCGATCGCGGAATTTCGCGCTCCGATTCCGCAGGCACTACGGCGATGTATGATGCCGTAGCCGCATCGGCAAACGAGCTGGCCAAACATGGCAAAAATCGGAAACAGGTGTTGCTCATCATTACCGATGGAGCGGACAACGCATCAAGGCTCCATCTCAAAGACGCAATCAGTCGCGTGCAGGGCCTGGGCGGCCCCGTGGTGTATACCATCGGACTACTCTTCGACGCCGAGCGAAACGAATCGGACCGTGCAAGAAATGATTTGGAAACGCTCTCGCTGGAAACCGGTGGCATCGCCTTCTTCCCGCGATCCTTGCAGGATCTCAATAACATCGCCGCAGACGTCGCCAGGGACATTCGCGAACAGTACGTCGTCGCCTACCACTCGAACCGGCCGTTCAGCATGCAAGGCTATCGTGCGGTTCGCGTCGAAGCGCACGGGGCGGGCCGCGGTCAGCTCACAGTGAGAACCAAACGGGGCTATTATGCACAGTCAGAGCAGTCCAAAGAACCATTGGACGCAAGCAGGCAACACTGATGAGATGATAGCCGCGCCTGCTGTAGCTTTCGTCTTGCCTTAATCCCCAGCCCCCCGAAGCAAACGCTGAACCGCTAGCGCTATTGCAGACGGAATTCCACCGTGATAATCATTTGCACGGCTACCGCATGGCCCTGATACATTGCGGGGCTGAACTTATATTGTCTTACTGCTGCAATCGCTCGTTCGTCTAGACCCATGCCGAGATGACGCACCACAGTGGCATTCTGGGGATTGCCCTGCGAATCGACAATCAGCTGAATTCCGACGACGCCCTGGAGATCTGCCTGGCGCGCCTCCGGGGTGAATTGTGGTTCAACGGAATGGATAACACGGGGTGCGCTCACACCTCCGCCAACGTTCATCAGGCCGCCACCATATCCGCCATTGCCCCCCGGCCCCATGCCTGTTCCCTTGCCTTGGCCTATTCCTCCGCCCAATCCGATGCCGAATCCGGAATTGCTTCCGCTGCCCTGTGAAGCCAATGCAACTTGCGTTGACTGAGGCGCGCCCAGTTTTGGCATTTCAGTGTCTTGCGGCAGGCGAATTTGCATGTTTGGTTCTACCGACAGCTTCGGAACATTGATCTTCGCTTGCTCGAGATGCACCATCGGCGTTCTTGTTTCCGTCGGCACGTGCCCCCGGCTGGGTGCCTCCACCTGATGCGCACCGCCTCCACCGCCGCCACCAGGCACTTTCGCAATCTGCATCACGGGCGGAGGCGGAGGATCGTAGATTGTGAAGTGAATCGAAGCAACGTTGGTGTCTGCAGTTTTTGCGACCGTCTTTGGAATCATCATTCCCAGCGATACAATCGCCACCGCGGCAACGACATGGATGACGCACGAAAGCGTGCTGGAAAACCGGTCCCGATTCGACGTATATTGGTCGAGTCCCCTGAACATCTGCGGAACACTCGCTGGTACCGCAGGCCGCGCAATGATCGGAAGTGGCAGGTGCTCAGCCACCACAGAAGCGGTGTTCCCATATTGCAAAGTAACTGGCCAGTTATCGTACACT
>Ga0265330_10000227_pt1 | contig 42966 bp, 34 predicted proteins | sample 41919metaG_FD_202083 | JGI IMG/M metagenome (GOLD analysis project Ga0265330, IMG submission 202083) | Rhizosphere microbial communities from Carex aquatilis grown in University of Washington, Seatle, WA, United States - 4-19-19 metaG | ecosystem: Host-associated > Plants > Roots > Rhizosphere...
GTAGCCGCGGAGGCTCTCGGGGACTTCCTTCAGGAGTCCCGTGTCTTCGAGGTAGCTTTCGGCCCAGTCCTCCTCGCTGTCGAACGTCCCCATGAATGCGTCACGGGCCTGCTCGATGGTGCCGGCCTGGTCGACATCCGAGCGGTAGACGGCGAGGAGTTCCTTGTCGTCGTCGTCCAGGGCGAGCCAGTCCCAGAGGGCGTCCTCGATGCTGGATTCCGAGATCATGCCCTCGGGGATGCCCTCGTGGTCCTGGAACATCAGCTCCGGATCGTGCTCATCCTTGTGCAGCTCCGCGCACGCCGCATAGAATTCCTCCTTGTCGGCGTAGTCGGCGAGGTTCAGCCACGCGCCCTTGAGACTGCCGTTGTTGTACTTGCCGTAGGTGCCGACATACACCCTCGGATCGTTCTTCTCTGTGCCGGTCACGGCGCACCCCCGAGGTCATAGCCGTCGAGAATCCTGGCGGCCCATGCGGCGCCGCCGGGGCACAGGCGCTCGTTCTCGGCCAGAAACTCGCGCTGGCGCTCCTCGGTCATGTTGGCCGGACGCCACCGGCCGGAGGTGAATTCCAGGGCGCGGCGGACATGGCCGGCGAGAGGGCAGGGGATCTGAACCACCACACGGGCGATGTCGAGACGTACCTCGTACCGCTCGCCGTGCGCCCACTCGATGCGGAACCCTGTCTTGTCGTACCCGTGCTCGGGCGCGACCTTGGCCGTGGTGTGGATCGCGTCCTCCGCCTCGGACCAGGTTGAGAAAGGGCGGTTGAGCGCGGACTGGTCGGAGGATTCGGTCCAGACAAGAAAGATGTCTTTCAGCGGAACGAGCGAGGCGGGTTCTTGCATTTTGACACCTCGTTCTTATTGTGTCCCTTTATCCCTAGATCGTCAAGTATCCCTTTAGGGACACCGGAGCGCGCGCCCTTGTCGCTTTGTCCCTATCGGGGAATGCGTACCTTTGACGAGAACATCCCCAGGAGTATCCTGGGGGCATGACCGCGAAGAAGAGCCACGCCAAGAAGGGCGAGATGCCAGACCACGAGAAAATGGCGATCTACCTTCCGTGTGACCTGGCGCAGGAGCTTCGGATCGCAGCGGTGGTGCAGCGGCGGACGATCAGCGCAGTGGCCGAGCAGTGCATCCGCGACGGGTTGCCCAAGGCCGCGAAGTGAGTACGACTGGCCTTGTCCCGCTGGATCGCGTGGGGCGGGCGATCTTCATCTTGCGTGGACGCAAGGTGATCCTCGATTCGGACCTGGCTGCCCTGTACGGCGTGCCCGTCAAGAGGCTGAACGAGCAGGTGAAGCGGAACGCCGGCCGATTTCCGCCCGACTTCGCCTTCGTGCTGACCAAGGAGGAGGGCGCAGCTCTAAGGTCGCAATTTGCGACCTTAGAGAAAGGCCCCGGCGAGCACAGAAAATACCTGCCCCGGGTCTTCACGGAGCACGGCGCACTCATGGCTGCCTCGGTGCTGAACTCGCCCAGGGCCGTGGAAATGAGCATCCTGGTGGTGCGGGCCTTCGTCCGGTTCCGGCAAATCCTTGCCACGAATCGCCAACTCGCCGCAAAGCTCGACGAGCTGGACAACAAGATCGCGTCCCACGACAAGAGCATCGCAGATCACGGGAAAAGCATTGCTGCCCACCGCAAGGGCATCGTTTCCCTGTATGCCGCGATCGAGAACCTGATGCCCACCCTGACCGACCGTCAGATCGGATTCAAGGGCAAGGGCGCGGACAAGAACGCCAGCAAGGCCACGGACAAGCCCAAGAGCGCGCCGCCCGTCCGTCCATAGCCGCAGGCATGGCCTCGGGCGATAACCTCGAAATACGCGCCCTGGGCAAGGGCACCGGATCGGGTTCCAGGCAAGAACAAGGGCCTGCCGCCCGCGCGCCCGGCGACGTAGGGGCCTTGGTGAGGCGGGTCCGGTCGGCGCAAGAGCGCACGCCCTGCGTGTCAGCGGCAACCCGCACCGGACCCACGTTCCCGATTCCCCTCCGCCGCTGCCACGGATATCATCCCTGCCGGCCGTGGCAGAAGCATCCAAGCGCAGCGTCTTGTTCGTCCTGACCAAGGGACGACTGGAAGATCTGGCGCGGGAGTTTGGCATCACCCTCCAGTCCACGGCGACCAAGGACGCGCAGGTGGCGGTGCTGGCCGACTCGGCGCTCGATCTGGGCAGCGTTCTCGGGCGCCTGCGCCGGGACGAGCTGCGCTCGGCTTGCCGTGCCCATGGGGTCGATGCCACGGGTCGTGGACGCAACGATCTAATGATACGGCTCAGCGGCCCCGGGGGTGCTACCGGCGCCCGTGAGGCCGGGCCTGCTTGGCAGCGTTCGCACCGGGCTGACGGGCTACCGCGCGAAGGGCAGGTTGTGCAGGTCCGGCACCGTCAGTATTTGGTGACTGAGGTTGCGAGCCCCGATCTGTGCGAAGACAGGTCGGGGCAGACGCTGGTCAGCTTGGTTTGCCTCGATGACGACGCCGCCGGGCGCCGCTTGGAAGTCTTGTGGGAACGCGAACTGGGCGCGCGGGTGGTCGAGGCCGAGGCGCATGGGCTGGGCAAGGCGGAACGCCTCGATCCGCCGCGCCACTTCGCCGCCTATCTGCACGCGCTGAAGTGGGGCTGCGTGACGGCCACGGATGCGCGTCTGTTCCAGTCGCCCTTCCGCGCCGGGGTCAAGCTGCTCGACCACCAGTTGGTGCCGCTGCGCAAGGCCCTGGAACTGCCGCGTGTGAACCTCTTCTTGGCCGACGACGTCGGGCTGGGAAAGACCATCGAGGCCGGCCTCATCTTGCAAGAGCTGATGCTGCGCCAGCGTGTGGACCAGGCGCTGATCATCTGCCCGGCCGCGCTGGCGCTCCAGTGGCGTGCGGAGATGGAGAAGCGTTTCGGTATCAGGTTCGAGATCTACAACCGGGACTTCGTCTGCCGTCGGCGCGAGGAGCGCGGCTTTGGCGTCAACCCGTGGACTACCTTCCCGCGCTTCATCATCTCGTACCAGACCTTGCGGCGTCCGGAATATCGCGAGCCGCTGCTGCGCCACCTGGACCAGCGCGCACCCAAGAGCCTGCTGATCATGGATGAGGCGCACACGGCCGCGCCTGCGTCGGCCTCGAAGTACGCGGTCGATTCGCACGTGACCAACGTCGTGCGCGAGGTGGCGCCCAAGTTCGAGCACCGCCTGTTCCTGTCGGCAACGCCCCACAACGGACACTCGAACAGCTTCTCGTCGCTGCTGGAGATCCTGGACCCGCAGCGGTTCACCCGTGGCGTGCCCGTGTCCGGCCCCAAGCAACTCGATCCCGTGATGGTTCGCCGCCTGAAGGGTGAGCTGCGTGAGCTTGGCGTTGAGGGCTATCCGCTTCGCCGCGTGATCCAAATCGATCTCACGCACGGGGCACAAGGCTGGCAACAGCGCTACGCCACCGAGGACGCGGCGCTCGTGGTCGGGGACGGGACCAACGCAGAAATCGAACTGTCGGTGCTGCTTTCCCAGTACGCCGCTTTGTTGAAGCAGAAGAACCGTCGCAGTCGCCTGGTCATCGCCAACCTACAGAAACGCCTGCTTTCCAGTATCGAGGCTTTCGCGCGCACCCTGGCCGTGCACGCGAAAAGCATTGGGGCTCGCACCGACCAGTCTGTCGCTCCGGCGTCGCCTCCTGATGATGACGAGTACGGCGAGGACGAGACCACCTCGGACGAACGCTCCGACTCGCAGATGACCTTGCTTTCGGTCGGCCTGGCAGCGCCCAGTACCGATGGCCGAAGCCTGCTCGAACGCATGACCAGTCTGGCTGAGCAGAGCCGCCGCGCCCCTGGCCCCAAGGTGCTGGCTCTGATCGACTGGATTCGACGCAACCAGTGCAAGGCCGTTCAGCTCGGCGGCGCCACGCCCACCCGCAACCCGGCGCCCTGGACCGACCGCCGCCTGATCGTGTTCACCGAATACGCGGACACGAAACGCTACCTGGCCGCCATCTTGCGTGCCGCCTTTGACGGAACCGCCGACGGAGATCTTCGCCTGATGGAATTCCACGGCGGCATGTCGGACCGCCAGCGCGAGGAGGTGCAGCGCGCCTTCAATGGCCCGCCCGACCAGTATCCGGTGCGCATTCTGCTGGCAACCGACGCTGCCCGCGAGGGCGTGAACCTTCAGGGCTACTGCGCCGACATCTTTCATTTCGACGTGCCGTGGAATCCGGCGCGGCTGGAACAACGAAACGGCCGCGTGGATCGGACCCTTCAGCGCGAGCCGGAAGTCCGCTGCCACTACTTCTTCTATCCACAGCGGGCCGAGGACCACGTGCTCCAGGTCCTCATCGAGAAGGTCGAGCGCATTCGCCGCGATCTCGGCAGCCTGGGCGAGGTCGTGGCCGCCCGACTGGCCGACGTCCTCGAAGACGGCATCGGCCCCGACACGCAGGCCCGCCTCGATGAGGCCGAGCGCGTGGACGAGCAGAATGTGACCGTGACCCGTGAACTCGGCCCGACACAGGCCGTGGACAAGGCCCGCTCCGAGATCGATCTCGTCGCGCGCATTCTGAACGACTCGCGCGGGGTCATGAGTTTCGAGCCTGGTTTGCTCTGCGAGGCGCTCAATGTGGGCTTGGGACTTGCGGGCGAAAAGCCTTTAGTCCCGACGGGGACGCCACACACCTTCAATCTGCCCGAACTCAGCGACACCTGGCAGAACACCCTCGACGCTTTTCGGCCCCCGCGCGAGCGTGACGAGGCGTTCTGGGACTGGCGCAAGCGCCCGCTGCGTCCCGTGACCTTTGTTCCGCCCGAGCACATGAACGACGAGGTCGTTCAGCTTCATTTGCAACACCCATTCGTCCAGCGGGTTCTGTCGCGCTTCCGTGCGCAGGGCTGGGCAGCACACGATCTCGGCCGCGTGACGGTATTGCGCAACCCGCGCGACGCCATCGCGCGCGTGATCGGCATCGGCCGCTTGTCCCTGTTCGGCCCGGGCGCCACCCGCCTGCACGAGGAGATCATCCAGATAGCCGCGCAATGGATCGATGGCCGCACCGATGGCCGGCTGAAGCCCTTCGCCGAAGAAGCAGATCGCAAGGCCATCGCCGATCTAGAGCGGCTGCTCGCCGAGGCGCCTGACCAGCCCGACATCAACGACACCGTCCGCCGTCGCCTGCAAAACGCCGCACCCGCCGATTTTGGCGATCTGTGGAAGCACATCCAGGTCGAGGCCGAGAGCCGCGAGCACGATGCCCGCGAGAAACTGCGCACCCGCGCCAGGACCGAATCCGAGGCGCTGCGCAAAATCCTGGAGGACCAACGCGCCGCCATCGAGCAGGCGCTGCAGAACCAGCAATTGGCCTTCGAATTTACGGAGGCAGATAGGGATCAACGCATCCAGTTCGAGCAAGATCGCAAGCACATGACCGCACGCCTTTCCGAGATTGACGGCGAGATCGAGACCCAGCCGCGCGACATCGAGGGGCTCTACCAGGTGATGCTCAGACGCCTGGAACCCGTTGGCCTCGTTTACCTTTGGCCCAGCACCAGATAGCCGAGATAGCCCATGTCTGACGTCGAGATCGACTTTCACAAGACCTGGCTCGGCTTCGTTCAGCCGGTCGAAGGTCTCGTCTTCTCGATCCCGGTCTTGGTCGATGCGGGCTGCATGGAGCGAAAGCCCGTCGCCCTCCAGCAGCGCCTGCGCGATCTCGCGCCCCTCACCAGCCCTGACCCGGGCGCCGCCCGGCAGTTTCACGACCTCGACCAACTCCTCGCCGAGATCCTGGGCCTTACCCCCGATCTCTTCGACCGTGGCGAATCCCTGCCCGCCGATCTGTCCCTGTACGTCCCCGAAGGCCGCCAAGAAATCCGCCCCACCCTCGCGCTTCGAAAACAGTCGCCCCAATTTCCCTCCCCGCAAGAGCCTCAAGGTAACGGGGATCTCCTCCCCGACGCCTCGACCCCGCAATCCCGCGCTGGTGCTCCCTACGAAATGCTGGTCTGGTCCCTGCCCCCTGGCCTCGACCTGGACAGGCCCGAAACGCAAACCGGCCCCTGGGAATACGCCCCTGCCGCCAAATTCGACCGCCTGCTGCGCGCCTGTCGCGTGCCCATTGGCCTGCTGACCAACCACCAGGTCATCCGCCTCATCTATGCCCCACACGGCGAGGCCACAGGCTCGATCACCTTTTCGCTCGCCACCATGGCGGATGCCGGTGGGCGGCCCGTGCTCGATGCCTTCGCCACCCTCCTCTCGGCCAGCCGGTTCTTCGCCGTCTCGCCCGAGCGTCAGCTTCCCCAGATCCTGTGCGACAGCCGCCGTCGCCAGGCCAACGTCACCAACCAGCTCGCCGACCAGGTTCGAGACGCCCTGGAAATCCTCTTGCGCGGCTTCGAGGCCGCCGCCGGCCGCGACAAGACCGCCACCCTCGATGATGCCCTTGCCCGCGCCGACGACCATGTCTATGGCGGCCTGCTGACCGTGCTGCTGCGCCTGGTGTTCCTGCTCTACGCCGAGGACCGCGAGCTTCTGCCCATCGGCGATGGCCGGTATTTCCGTCACTACTCCGTCCTGGGCCTGTTCGAGCAGCTACAGGACGACAACGCCAACTTCCCCGACACCATGGTGCGCCGGTTCGGCGCCTGGCCCCGCCTGGTGGCCCTGTTTCGCATCGTGTTCGAGGGCGCCCAGCACGGTTCCATGGTCCTGCCCGCCCGTCGTGGCGACCTGTTCGACCCCGAACGCTACCCCTTCCTTGAAGGCTGGCCCGCCGCTGGCGGCGCGCCGGTCGATGCCGCTGCCCGCGCCAGCGTGCAAGTGCCCAGCGTCGACGACGAATCCATCTATCGCGTGCTGGAAAAGCTCCTCTACCTCGACCACCAGCGGCTGTCGTATCGCGCGCTGGACGTCGAGCAGATCGGCAGCGTGTACGAGGCCCTGATGGGTTTCCACGTGGTGCGGATGCCCTCGCGCGCGGTGTGCGTGCGCGGGCCGCGCGTGTGGGTGGCTGTTTCCGAATTGCTGGCAGCGCCACCCGACCGCCGCGCCGCCTGGCTGGAGGACGAGGCCGGCGTCGACAAGAGCGCCGTCAAGAAGGCCGGGGCCGAGATCAAGGCGGCCAAGACCGAGGACGAGATGCTGGCGGCCTTGCAGGCCATCCAGGCCCGCGACACCGAAGTGGCGCGACCGCTGCAACTCGTCCTGCAACCTGGCGCCGAGCGCCGCCGCACCAGCTCGCACTACACCCCGCGCTCGCTGTCCGAGCCCATCGTGCGCCGGACCCTGGAGCCCCTGATCGGCGCCATGACTCAAGTAGACGGTGCGCCGCCGTCCGACCGCCTGCTCGACCTGAAGATCTGCGATCCCGCCATGGGCTCGGGCGCGTTCCTGGTGGCCGCCTGCCGTTTTCTCGCCGACCAGGTGGTGGCCGCATGGACGCGCGAGGGCCGCCTCCCAGCCCTGGCCTCGGCCACAGAAGACGTGGTCACCCAGGCCCGGCGCTTGGTCGCCCAGCGCTGCCTGTACGGCGTGGACAAGAACCCTTTCGCGGTCAGCCTGGCCAAGCTGTCCCTGTGGCTGGTCACCCTGGCCAAGGAAGAGCCCTTCACCTTCGTGGACCACGCCCTTCGCCACGGCGATTCGCTGGTCGGGCTGTCGCTGGACCAGATCCGCGCCTTCCACTGGAAGCCCGAAAGCCAGCTTGAGCTGGTGGGCAAGGAAATCGAGACCGCCGTTGACGAGGCCCTGACCCTGCGCCTGCGCATCCTGGAACTGGCGCGCGAGCACGGCAGCGCGGTCACCAAAGAGAAAGAGCGCCTATTGTGGGACGCCGAGGACGCCCTCGACCGCGTGCGCGTGATCGCGGATCTGATCGTGGGCGCATTCTTCGCTGGCGACAGTGACAAGGCCAGGCTGGCAGAACGCAACCGCCGTCTGGATCTCGTCAGCCCCTGGCTGCGCGACGGCGGCCCGGTTCCCGCAGAGCTGCGCGATCTCTGCGACGAGCTTCGCCGCGACAGCGAGGGACGCAAGGGCATCCCGCCCTTCCACTGGATGACCGAGTTTCCCGAGGTGTTCTACGGCGAGCGGCGCGATCCCCTGGACAAGGATCGCGTGAACCGCGCCGCGTGGATGGATGCGTTTGTGGGAAATCCGCCGTTTGCGGGCAAGAACAGTCTCACGGCCGCCACGGGCGCGTCCTACCTCGACTGGCTCCGTGTCGTTCATCCGGGTGCTCACGGGAACGCCGATCTCTGCGCCCACTTTTTTCGCCGCGCCGATTTTCTTCTTGGCCAGCACGGCACGATCGGCCTTATAGCCACCAACACGATTGCCCAAGGGGACACTCGCGGCACTGGACTAAAGACGCTGGTGAGTGGCGGCAGCGCCATCTACGACGCCGTTCGCAGCATGAAGTGGCCTGGCGAGGCCAACGTCGATGTCGCTGTCGTTCACCTGGCCAAGGGCCACCTCGCCAAAATCTCGGGTCTCCGCAGACGGTTGGAGGGGGTCGAGGTCGCGGCCATCAACTCACGCTTGCGCCCCAAGCCTGAGCGCCCAGATCCGCATCCTCTCTCCGAGAACGCGGGACTGAGCTTTCAGGGCAGCATTGTGTTGGGAATGGGCTTCAACCTCACGTTCGAGGAGCGGGATGTCCTGGTTCAGAAGAACAAGCGCAACGCGGAGCGGACCTTTCCTTATCTTGGTGGCGAGGAGGTCAACACCAGCCCAACCCAGAGCTTCGATCGCTATGTGATCAACTTCGGTGAGATGCCCCTCGAAGAGGCCGAGAAATGGCCGGACTTGGTCGCAATTCTGCGCGAGAAAGTGAAGCCTCAACGGGACAAGGACAAGCGGGACGTGCGCCGAAAATACTGGTGGAGATTCGGGGAGGCCACGCCTGCGCTGTTCGCTGCACTCGAAGGTAAGAAGCGGTGCTTGGTCGCGGCACAGATAACGAAGCATCTCTGCTTCTCTTTCCAACCGACCGAACGAGTGTTCAGCCAGAAGCTCATCGTCTTCCCTATCGAGAACTACGCTCGCTTTGGTGTCCTGCAATCGCGAATTCATGCGCCCTGGAGCTGGCTTCTCTCGTCCACCATGAAGAGCGATCTCAGCTATAGCCCCTCCCACTGCTTCGATACCTTCCCATTCCCCGCCGCCGAGGCCCTGGCCCCCATGGGCGACCTGGAAGCCATCGGCGCCCGCCTCTACGAAACCCGCGCCCGCCTGATGGTCGAGCGCAACCAGGGCCTGACGACAACCTACAACCAGCTCAAAGACCCCGCCTGCGACGACCCCGAGATCCTCGCCCTCCGCCGCCTCCACGAAGACCTCGACCGCGCAGTCCTCGCCGCCTACGCCTGGCCCGACATCCCCGTCCCCGCCTACGAGATCCCTACCACCCCCGCCACCCGCGCCGCCCAAGAATCCTTCGAAGACGAAATCATCGACCGCCTCTTCTCCCTAAACGCCACCCGCGCCGAGTTGGAGCAACTCCAGGGGGCAGCCGTGAAGACCGAGGGCCGGTCCCCGAGTAGGCGTGCATCCGGAAAGCGTCCTATCCCAGCGGCCCAATTGGGCCTGAAGCTCCCGAAGGATGGCAAGACATGACAACAGCAACCATCCAGCTTGCGCGCGAGACCCTGGCGCTGGCTCTGAAAAACTGCGAGGACCTCCACATCTCTGAAAGCGGGAGCCCTCCGGCATTCCAGCGTCAGGTCTCAGCGTACCTGCTCGAACTCTGGCGCTTCGTGGGCGGCGTCGAGGAGAACCCTCACCTGCGCCGCTGCGCCGAGGAGGCCGTGAATCAGGTGATTGCGCGCTTTGCAGCTCTCGCCAAGCAAGACGAGGAAGTCAGGACCAGCTTGGTTGCCCTGCGACAAGATGCACAGAAGCGGTTTCCGGCGCTAGCTGAGAACGCGGACCGGTCGCAACTGGGGCAGCCTTTCGCAACCTCAACACTCGCCACCTTTGACGAGCTTGCCAATGGACGAGCACCCGGGGTTGTCTCCGTAGATCCGTTCGCCGATGTCTCTGCGACTGGCCTGATGCTGGAGGCGCTCTCAACCGCGCTATGCGAGTTCCTTCCTTCCAAGGGCATCCTGGCCGACGACGCCCAACTCCAGGAGCTGAAGCGCGACTTTCGGGATCTCCGTCGTCGTCGCAGAGAGATATACCAGGACGAACTGAATCTGCGGCGTGGACACGCGGGTGCCATCTGGCAGCGACTGCGTTCCGCTGTCGCTGAAATGAACCCGGCTTGGGATTCGGTGGAGGCTCATTGGGTGGATGGCACGGCTGGCTACCCCTCGGGCACTGACAGCGGAAGAATTCGACGGCTGCTCTATGGGACGGGCTCGGTGGATGCCGCCGACAAGTCTTGGTTTTCGGAGTACCGGATCGCGCGAAATCACGAGCTGAGAACGCTGAATCTCGACTTCCAGGTGCGGCTCGGCTCGCGCGCATCCGTGGGCTGGGTTTTGGAGCGCTATGCCCGGCGTTGCCGCCGCCTTCGCATCGAAGAGCTGTCCAATCGACGCGGGCGCCAACCCAGCACCAAGAAGCGCGAGCTTGACCTGGCTCGCGACGCCGCCTTGTTCCTGTTTGACCAGGGATTCGAGGTGCTGATCGAACAATCGATGGGCAGCCATCGCTACGACATCATCGGCGAGCCACTCCTGGTCGAAGCCAAGATCTACGATGGCAGACGCCGAGGCTTGGCGGCCGTGGTCGCAGGGCTTTCGCAGATCCACCAATACGCGAACGACCTGGCCGATGAGGGAGTCCACGGCGACCCGGTCCTGCTTGTGTTCCGCCTCGGCGGCCCACGTGCCACCCCGGTGCCGGAGTACAAGATCGGCAACCTCCGCGTGACCATCGCCCACGTCGACCTGGGCGGAAGCGCCGACAGCGGCAGCAATGCACCCCCGCCGGAGCCGGATATCACGGGGCAGGCGATCACGGACGCACTAGGACGAAGACGAACGAAGGTCCGAACCCAAGGGACACGGCCAGGATCGCATCGAGCCTGAAGTGTGGAGGACGCACGATGCAGCAGCAAGCCGCGCACGCATTGATCATCCCCGGAGACGATCCGCCCCGACGTAGCGCGATCAAGCGGCAGCTCTTGTTTTTCGACGCCGTTTCACTGCCCGATCCGGAGGACATCGCGCTGCTTAACGACCACGAAGTCCGGGAGGAGCTACCCGGAGGCACGGTCTACTGGTCCCGACGGGCTCCGTACCCGCGTTCGGAGGGCTACGCCGAGACGCTGAAGTTGATCCTTGAAGAAACGACTACCCTACGGAATCGTGGAAAGCTGCGCGTGCTGACGCGCGATCAGAGCAGACACCTCGTTGATCCGGGATCCCACTGGGTTGCCTACTCCCTTGCAGTACGGGACGAAAAACTCGTGAGAGCAGCTATCCCCGACCACCATCCCGGAAAACCAGCGATCACTCTCCCCTCGGGGGTCTACATTGGTCTTGAGATCTCCGCGCCGGGGCATCCGTCGAAGTATGCCCCGCCCCCTGGACAGCCGAGCACTATGCCAGGAATTGGCGACGAGTGGAACGCCCTCGCCCAAATCCGTGTCGGCAGAGCGATCAAGTACCTTCGCATCGCGACTGCGGACGGTACCGTTCCCCTTGCCCTTGATCTGCCGAACGAGAACCTCCTGAAGTCTATCGGTGAGAGAGCATACGAAGGCAGTCCCGGGGTTGACCAGATGGCGAACACCGCGATCGCTGTGGACGCTGTCGATCCCATCGCCCTGGAGAAGGTCTTGGTCGACATGTCTTGGTCGGAGGTCATCGACCTTCGCAAGCTGATCCTCCCACACACGGCGGCACTGCGTGCCCTTCTCGTCCAGCGCGTAACACGAGCGATCCATTCGGGTTCAATCGAACCGGCTGCTTTCCTGCAGGAAATGTCGAAACTGCGAGACGAATACCAGAGAGCCCGGGATGAAGTCGCCAAGAAGTGGACCGAAGCCGGGGTTGGGCTGGTCACGCGCGCGCTGCCGGTGACAGCGGCGTTGCAAGCTGGGCTGACAGTCCTCCCGATACCCGCCAGCGTTGGCGGCCTGGTGCTCCGGCTCCTGACCGGACTGGCAACAACCGCTGGCACTATGGCGAACGAGGCCAAGGGGTGGTTTGCTGCACGCGTTGCGCTCAAGGCGCAGCCATTGCTTTTCTTCGACACACTACCGGCTACCGTGCGCCGCCGAGCCAACGAGACTGCGGACCGTGGCTAGCGTTCTGCCCATCGCCACCGTATTCCCGGCCAAGTCACGGTCCCTCAAATGTAGTATCTGAAGTTCGGCAACCGGGCTCCCACCTCTGGGTTGGCCACGAGGATTTCACCGACGGCGTCCGAGTACCTGATCGTGACAGGCCGCGCTTCGCCGAGTCGACAGGCATTGAAGTTCAGCTTCGTGAGCCCGAGGATGTCGCGGCTGACAGTCTCGATGTCCGCGTCGCCGTGCTGGATGTCGATTCGCAGCGGGATGGGCACCTCAGATCCGTCGTAGGTGTCCAGGCGCGGCTTGAAGCCGGAACCCCAAAGGAAAGCCGACCTTCCTTCGGAGCGCCACCATGTGCCTCGCAAGACTGGCCATTGCCCTTCTCGGAAGACGCGAACGCCGGAACGATCCTGCTGAACCCGGACAGCCACAACCTTTGTGTTCGACGGCGCTCCCTCGGAAAAACCGTCGAATTCCTCTCGGAACAGCCGCGATCGGCAGTGGATGAACAGCTCCTTCAATGGCCGTCCCTCCTGCTCACGGTATGTACGCAGCACGCCCTCGACCAGCTTGCGTGCGGCTTCCTTCGTGAGATGGAACTCATTCTTCTCGGGGGAGTACCAGGGCCCGAATTCGCCGAGAAACACGATTCCATCCCCTGAATCGAGGAACATCTGGGCGGCACAACAGGCGGTCCTTCCCCGCCGGCCCGGCTGCTCGGCGCAGCGATAGGCGATGCCCACGTAGGAAACCCCTTCCCGCGCAGTTCCGAGCTTCCACGGCAGGCCACCGGCCTTGTAGTAGAGCGCCGTCGACAGATTCCAGGCTCGGTCAGAGAGCGGTGAGAGACCGCGCACTCGTGTTGTCGGTTCGGGGGAATCTTGTAGGCGCAACGTCGATTCCCGAATGATCTGGATTGGAATCTTGTACTCCATCACTCGCGCCTTGATTTGGCGGCGAAAATCCACCGAGTAGCGATAGATCCTCGGATCGACGGGGTCGAACAGATCGATCTGGCCCATTGCGCGCGCCTTGCGCTCGTGGGAGCTGATTCGGGTGCCGATTGGATTCTTGATGTGGGACTCGGGGCGACAGTTGTCGTAGACCAGATCAGGCACGACGCAGACGATGAGATCTGCCCGAGCATCCCCAGTTGTCATGCGCCGGATGGCATCCAGGTAGGTGTCGACCACATCCGCAGCTCGCCGACTTGGATCGACGTTTCGTGCGAGATCGGCCAAACGTCCCTCGGCGATCTCACTCTGCCGCATTGGCTTTGCTGGCCAACTCGTGTTGAACGCGGCGTCAAAGCCGGGGAAGGGAGGCCACAGGCGATGATCAAGACCTTCGGCCACGAGAGGGCTGTTGAGTGCCTTCGCCCACGCGGCGAAAGCGTCTAGTCCTTGTGGAGCGCCCACCACGGCATAGGAAATGTTACGTGGATGCGACGATGTGTCTGCATCGAACGGGCCGAACAGGGAGAGGCCATCTCGCGGATCATCAACCGCCTGCCCGTGCCTGAACACCAGCGAAGGCTCCTGGAGCACGTCAACCTTCATCGGTGATCTCCTCGTCGTCATCGATCTCGCCTTCGACCGAGTCGTCAAGAATGGCATCTGCAGTGGACTCCTCCACCGCATCGGCCGCGCCGACTTGATCGGCGTTCTCCGAGATGCCAAAGGCCGCGCTCAAGGCAAGCGGTTCGAAAGACCCACTCGTCGAGCTGAATGGGAGCCGCTGTTGACCGCTCCCCAACCATTCGAGGATTGCCATCAGTCGGGACAACCACTGATGGTTGAACCACGACTTGCAAACCTTCTTTCGCCTGCGGACGACCATCTTCCCGTCGCTGTAGGGCTGCTCGTTTGCATCCGTGAGGTGGGCTCGCACCTGAAGCCGCACGTAATGTCCGCCGAACTGGAACAGACGCGGACTGAAGTGAGCCGCCAGGTGGTGTAGGCTCTTCTGGACGCCGGTGCTGCTTTGAAACCGTCGCGTGCCAACGACGTTCACGTGCGTGCGTTTGCCTCGATAGTTCCGAAATTGGATTCTGTCTCCGGGCAGCATCCCTTTCGGGAACCAGACGGTGCCGTCTTCTTCAAGCCGCATACCTCGCTTGGTACAGGAACGCTCGAAGGCCCGGCTTGCAAGCTCGCGGACGACGTTGACCAGGTCATCCCCCCGCTCGCGGTGGGACATCGTTTCCCAGTCGATGTCGCTGTGCTCTTCGAAATGGATGGTGGACGGAGGCTCCTCGAACGTCCACACAACGGTGCCTCGTTGGACAGCGACGGTCTCGTCGGAGGGCCACGCCCCATCCGGCGTCGCGAGAACCAACCTCTTCAACGCAGCCGGAATGCGCAACGGCAGAAGGTTCGTCCAGAGCTTCTCCTCCCGCCGAACCGGGGCATGCAGCGCCGCAAGCGTGTTTCCCAAAATCACGCGCCCGGCGCTCGGGTCGTGTGGAGTCGAGACCGACTCCAGCTTCTCCAACAACGCCGCCAATCCGACCGCCCAGCTGGGGTAGAACGGAATGAACGTGAGGTCACTGGTCATCCAGTCGAGTTCGTGGGGGCGGAGGCCATCCACATTGAGCGGAATGAGGAAATCTGGCTGATTCCTCGCCTTGGCGAGATTCAAGGCGAGGGTTCTCTCCTTCACAGGGTTCGGCTTCGACACCGAGTGCCTCGACATCAGCGCCAGGACGCGAAAGCTTCGTTCCTTTATCGCGTAGTCGATGTCGAGCGGGTACGGCTCGCCGCCAAGCAGCTTCAGCCGATCAGACCACACGCGATAGCCCGCAGCCGTCAGCCTCAGAGCAAGCCAGTCGAGAAGCGGGGTATCCTCGACTGCGTAACTCAAGAATAGATGGTCTCGCTCTGGCGCCACGGTCACCTCCGACCAAGCGAAAAATCGGCTTCAGTATCACCTGCGCAGGCGTTCAGGTCAACAGCGGAGCGTGGTCGTGGTCGCCAACGCCTGGCCTGCGCACTTCCCCCCGGTGGATGATGGAGAAAGCTGGTACGGGCAGGTCGTTCAACGATGATCAGACCCAAACATGTGTCCCGCGCCTCCCTGGAACTTCCATCGCGTCCCGCTGCCCTGCTTGACGCGCACGTACCCGAGGAGGGGGCCACATTCCTCGCACAAGACCGCTTCGAACTTGCCTTCGCCGTCCGGCTGTCGTGGAAGCCCGCTCTCGCGTTTCAGCGGAATCCAGTTCGGGTTTCTCGGGCCGGCGGTGTCGGGGTGAGTGAAGGCGAAGAAGTATGCTCCACAGAGTGCGCAACGGTGAATCCAGAGTGCGTGAAGCAAAGTCACCCGCCGATTGGGGTGGGGCGCGCCAAGGGCGGCGTCTAGGATGACCCGTACTTTAGGCCGACCGCTCGGACTCACAGCCAGTAGACCGATGCCAACGCGTCTCGCTTCGTCAATGACGTCCGGTTCATAGTCACCCGTGAAAGCGAAGTAGGCGCGGTCCACAAAGCGCATGTATCCGACGGCCTGGTTCAGGTGCTGCACTCGCACGCGATTCGTCAGCTTCACCTCGACTGCAACGATCTCGACCTCATCGTGATGAGGAGAACCCACACTACGTACACCGATGACGTCAAAACGCGTATCCGATAGCCCGACGTTTTCCCAAGGACGCGGCCTGGCGCGTCCTTTGCGTGCAATTCTGAAAAGATCCCTCCCAACATGATGTCCACGGCGTTCGAGCCATGTTCGGACCAAAGGGTATAGCTGGCTCTCCCGTTTCACTCTCTTCATTCTGCGGACAATACGGCCCTGCCGTCGTTCCGGGCAAGACCCAAGAACCCGAGCCCGCCGGACATCCCGGGATTTGCGAGTCGGTTGAAATTCGGGCGGCGTGTGGCCCGTGGTCCGGTCACCGCGTCGCCAGCACGAATCGCGCCCGTTCCTTGCGCAGCATCTCGAATGGGCGCATGCACTTGATGCCGAGTCCGATGCACACGTCCGGGATCTTGATCTTGCGGATGGACTGCGGGGCCGGCTGCTCGTGCGTGACCACGATATGGCCGAGAGCCAGCGCCTGGGCGACCAGGTAGTAGTCGGCGACTTGCAGGAAAGCGCTCACGGCAGCTGGCGCGTAGCCGTGCGATGTGACCCAGGAGCTGACCTTGCCCAGCGCGGGCAGGGTCCCGCTGTCGGGCGCCAGGAACAGAGAGCCTCCGCGCGCCCGCGTCCAGTCGGCAAGCTCGTCTGAACCGGCCTCAAGCTCGTCCCCGACCTTCTCGATGCTGAAGACGCGCCCGGCTGCATTCTCGCGCACGATCCAGTCCCAGAACCCAGGGCGGAAGTCGAAGCCGTGGTGCAGGTTCTTGGCTTGGATGAAGGTATCCGGCGTCGAGGAGATAGCCCCCCTCAACCTGATTGCGGCATCAGCTGTCGGCATTCTGTCCAGTCCGGGCCGAGTCACCCCGCCGACGTTGATGGCAAGTTGGCTGCCATCTTCGCGCGTCAGTGGTCGATGCAATCAGGTGCTGCCTCACGCTGACGACAAGCCCCTCCACGTCCCTCCCAGCTACCCGGGCAATGCGACGAGCATCTCCAATCAGCCGAAGGTAAAGACCTCATTGGTTCCTGAATCGAAACCTCGCACCTGGCCATCCTGCGAAATCTTCACGCCGAGTCCGAGTCCCGCGAGCGTTTTCGCGGCCGCGAGTCGACCACCGCCAGTGCTCCCAGCTTGAATCTGAACGATCGCACCTACGGCCAAGAGCGCGCCAAGATGGTCGATGATCGTTGCTCCATCAAGCGCGAGGAGCTCTGCGCGCACCCTCCGATCCAGTTGTGTGAAGTCACGGCCAACGGCACTCGAAATCAGCTTCCCTTTCGTTGATGGGATCGCGGGCGCGGGGGGGGCAATCAAATCATCCGGATACACCATGTCGGCGAGCTTGTCGTCGTTTGCGCGATAGACTACTGCGAGACACCCCCCCGAGCGTGCGAAGGAAACGTCCAGAAGCGTCTCATATAGTGCCTGCTTCACCGCCTTCTTGTGAGGCATATGAATAGCGTTCAGCGTAGCCTCGTGGGTGAAGTGGTGCCAGCCCCCGGCGCGGAGGGCGAATCGGAGACTCTGACGATGGAAAACAAGGATCTCGCCATTTCGGTTGAGCGACACCGCGATTCGTTCACCTGTTGCCCATTCTGCGATGGATCGGTAACGGCTTGGGCTGAACGATGGCGCCACCTCGGATGGCATGGGCGCGGCGAGAAGTTCTACTACTTTTGAACTCGCATCGACCACGAGAATTGTGTCGAGGCCGTTGGTGAGGACAGGGGCGTACGCCTGCTCCCAGACAGATGCGATGGGGACTGTTCCGTTGGTGGAAGGATCGATGCCGACGGCGGCCACTATGGGGCGCCCCTCATACTGAGAGGCGGCCCATGCCGAGAACTTCTCCAGAACAGCCAAGAGGGCAGCTTGGCCCGTGCCCCCAGCAGCGAGAGCCACCACTCGTAGGGGAAGGTTGCGAAGCACCTCGGCTTCGAACGGCTTCCCAATCGCGTCGGCTACATCAGCCGCGCCCCTGACAAAGGCCCTGGCTAGGTCAAGATCCACCTGCCCAAACTTCTGACTCCGGCTTATGGCGAACTCGAAACTCGCCTTGCTGTCGGGTCGGAGCAGCAGCTGGCTACCGCCACCTGCCTTGGAGTAGGAGACCGTCTGCCGGACCCGCGGGCGCAGCCTCGTCCCGGGGCCGAGAGAAGCGCCCGGAAACATCGGAAGAAGGAACTCGGCCACAAGGCGTTTGAATGTCGCTTCGTCCAAGACGAGAGGATGGTACCTGTCTTTCAGCGAGTCGTCATCCGCGGCTTCACCGCAGCTTCGGCCCCCGATGTGGGCGACGAAGGGGACCGCTGGATATCACCGCCCGGGCGGCTTGTGTCCGTTGGCCGCCAGTGTGGTCTGGGCGCGCCTGGCTGTGTCCAGCACAGTTTCTCGTGCTCGGTAGTCCCCCGGGTAGGGGCTATATACGGGGAGGACTGGCAGGGCGATGAACAGGTCGGAGGCGTCGCGGTAGCGATACTTGGCGAAGAAGGTGATGTCCACAAGTCGCGGGTCTGGAGCTGGAGACCCCACGCACATCACAAAGCCAAATGGAGGGAATGTCACCTCGCTAAGCAGGGTGATCCTTCCTGGCCCGAGCTGGCCGAGTGCCGACAGGCCCGCCTGGCGCCCACGATTGCTTCCGTTCAGGAACGCGAAGATCTGGAGACGTGGGTCCATCCCGTGGCGTTCCGGATCGAGCACGAACTTGATAAGGTCGGGATGGGCCTCGGTGAAGCCGCGACTGTTGGCGCTCAGGAACATGCAGACGATCTGCTTGAGGACACGGAGTGGCGAGATCCTGTAGCTGTAGTAGAGCGTGGCACACCCCTCCGTGGCCCGGATGATCATCAATGCTTGTCGCGCCCACTCGACGTATGCCTCCCCGTACCAGTGGCCGGTGTGATTGTTGCAGCGTTCACAGAGGGTGTATGCGCCAGCCCCTTTCTGCTGCGTCCGGCCTCGAACGTCATCCAAATCGCGGCCACGCAACTCGTTGATACCAGTCAGAACCAAGGGGTTGCGGTTGAACGCCGCTCTGGGTGGAACGTGCTCGAACGAGAGCTTGCCCTCGAACCCGCAGAGGCGGCAGATCCCGTGCCTATCAGACCGATCCCTTGGCACCGGCAAGCCCACCCAACTCATTCTGTTTCCGCACGAGAGCAGTTCGAATGCGCTCTATGAACCGGGGTCGAATGAATGAAGGGGTGCCCGGCCCGCTGGGGCAGAGCTCCTCGATGTAGAAGTCCAACGGCAGCTTGTGCCCTTCGGCGAACTCCACGGTGTGCCGATGGACGTCGGTAAGATACTGTGCGGCGTCTGGGATGTCTTCGTGATCGAGCCAACCCCAACCAGTCCGCAGCACCTTCATCGCCTCTTTGTTGTTTTCGACCACTAGGCCGACATAGCGATTGGCGGTGTCGATCGCTCCGTCACGTTTCTCGCTATCCGCCCGCCCAGAGGCGTTCTCGGTGTACGCCCTCAGGATAGAATCGTTTGTCTTGATGAGACACTCGCTCGACTCAACCAGGAAAGCAAGTGGCCCATAGAGGTGCTCGATCTGTCCGCGCAGATAATCTGCCCTGCGTGAGCGACCAGCCAAACGGTCTTGGATTTGCCGCTGGGCGCGCCAACTGAGAGCGGTCACAACTGCGGTGACACCTGCACCAAATCCTGCGCTGAGCATTGTTTTCAACCACTCAGAAAGCATTTCGACCTACCCAACCCGCATTTCGTGGCCTACGAGTCCACCCACCAACGCCCCCGCGACGAAACCGAGAGGCCCGAGGGTTACACCGCCAAGGACCGCCAATCCAGCTCCGCCAATCGCCGCATTCGTCATCCTCGTGGTCCTCACGGCCTTCGTCGAAAGCGGAGACCGAACGTGCCCGTGTGCCCGCCGGATGGCGCGGTTGTCAGCCTCCTGCTTCGAGCGATTGCACGCGATGTGCGCGGGCTTCAGGTTGTTCCCGTGGTCGGACCCGCCTCGCGCCACCGCAACGGAGTGATCGACTTCCCACGCGCCCCGCTGGCCGTCGGCTGCGTAGTTCTTGCGGGCAAGGCGGCCGTGGCAAAGGTGACAGCGGCCTGCCGTGCTGTGGAAAATCCGGTCGAGTTGATCTCTGTCATAGCCCATCTTCTGCTCCTGTCTGTCTCTCCAGATGTCGCGAGGTTGTCCGATGACGTCCGTGACCCGCCAAACCACAAACTTAGCATTGGAACACCTTGGTGCAACATGATAAGTTATAGCCTATGGACAATGCCACCCTTGCTCACAACCTGCGTCGCCTCCGCGACGAGAAGGGCCTGAGCCAGGCCCAGGTCGCCGAACGGACGGGGATTTCGCGCGTTGCGTACAGGAACATAGAAACCGGCACAGCCGCCCCACGGGCCGGCACACTGACCAGCCTGGCGGCGGCCTTGGGTGTGAAAATCCCCGACCTGATGGTCGAAGTCCACCCTCTGCGGGCCGTTCGCTTTCGCCAGAAGCACATGACCAGCCGAGAGCAGCTTCTGGTGCGCGTATCACGCTGGCTGGAGGCATACGCCGAGTTGGAAGGACTGCTGGGCCAGAGGAAGGAGTTCGCCTTCGCCAAGGCCAAGGTCACCGGCGAGGCCCATGGCGTAGACCGTGCAAGGAAGCTGGCCGAGGCTGCCCGGCGCTGCGTTGGACTGTGCCCCGAAGACTCCATCCGCGACGTCTGCGAGTTGCTGGAAGACAACGGTGTGAAGGTGTACCCGCTCAGCCTGGCTTCCGAAGGGTTCTTCGGCCTGTCGGTCGCAAAGGCTGGCGGAGGTCCGGCGGTCGTGGTCAACGTCTGGGAGAGGATCTCGGTCGAACGCTGGATCTTCACCGCCGCCCACGAACTGGGGCACCTATTGCTCCATCTGCGCGCCTACCGCGTCGACGACAGCGCTGAGGACAAGGCCGAGGAGAAGGAGGCTGACGTTTTCGCCGCCTACTTCCTGATGCCCGCTGAGGTGTTCGCGGAGGCGTGGCACGAGACCCGAGGGCTATCGTTCGTGGAGCGGGTTCTCAAGGTCAAGCGCCTGTTCCGGGTCAGTTACCGGACCGTGCTCCACCGTGTACAGGACACCACCAGCATCGGCAAGTCGGTGTGGGGGCGCTTTCAGGCCGAGTACCGGGAGCGCTACGGCCGCACCCTGGCCGTCACCGAGGAGCCGCAGGGCCTGAAGTCTGCGATGGCCGAAGCGCACAGCGCGCACGAGCCCGACCGTCTGACTCCGCACGAGTTCAACGGCGACCGGCTGAGGCTGCTGGTCCGGGAGGCCATCGAGAAGAAGTTGATCACCATCGGCCGAGGCGCCGAGATCCTGGGCATGGACCTGCTGGAAATGCGCAAGCTGGTGGCATCCTGGGTCGAGTAGCCCGATGGCTGCGCTGCCCCCTGGCTTCCTGATCCTCGACGCCAACGTCCTCATCGACTATTGCGCCACGGACCGAACTATCCTGACGCTGATCTCGCGCCACGTGGGGCAGATCCACGTTCCGGTGGAACTGCTTGAGGAGGTCAATGCGCTGGACGAGAGCGAATGCGACCGTCTGGGCCTGCACGTGTTCGAGCCCGAGCTGGAGCTGCTTGCGGCGGCCGGGAAGCGTCGCCCTGGTCTCTCGTACTACGACCACCTGTGCCTGTTGGTGGCCAAGCAGGGCGGCTGGACCTGCGTGACCAACGACGGGAAGCTCCGGCGGGAATGCGCGGCCGAGAAGGTGCCCGTCCTGTGGGGGCTGGAGCCGATGATCGACCTGGTCGGCGCGGGGTTCATAACGGTGGCCGAGGCCAGGAGGGTGGCGCTGGCGATACAGAAGGAGAATCCGCTCTACATCACGGCGACGGTCATCAAGAGATTCGGGCAGCGGATCGAGGCGGCGGCGCGAAGACGGCGGCGTGGATAGGCGGCAAACCTGGGTGAGCGCAAGCATCGCTCGTCGTCTACATCCCGGCTACCGTTTGTGACCATGCTTTCCCGTGGTAAATTGGCGCAGGAGGTGCGGCGCATGGCGCACGTAAGATGGGTTCCGTTCAAGCCAGAAGGCCCGCTGTTGAAGGTTTGGGAAGGTCAAACGCTTACTTTTGCGGGAACCGATGCTGAGGTTGTCAAGGTTCTGATCCAGCTTCCACTCACCAACAAGGCCGTCTGCGACGACATTTGCAAGAAGGCCTTGGATGCCGTTCTCTCTCAGGGCGCCGACTTGAAGACGACGGCGGCCTTTCTCAAGATGAAAGACCCGGTCATAGAATTCACAACTGCCCAACCCACTTCACAAGGGATGGGGTCCTGGGTCTTTCCTGCCGTCGCCTACATCCGGGACGCGGCTCTGGACCTGAAGGAGTTGGCTAGGTCCGCGACGAACAGGCCGAGAAGCCGCAGGGTCTGAAGTCTGCGATGGCCGAGCCGCACAGCGCGCACGAGCCCGACCGTCTGACCCCGCACGAGTTCAACGGCGAAAGACTGAAGCGGGGCTAGTCCGCGAGGCCATCGAGCAGGAGAAGATCTCGCTCGGCCGAGGCGCAGAGATCCTGGGCATGGACCTGGCAGACATGCGCAAGCTGGCGGCGTCCTGGGTCGAGTAGCCCGATGGCCAGCCAGCCCTCGGGCCTCCTGATCCTCGACGCCAACGTCCTGATCGACTACTGCGCCGCGGCACTCTGGCGCCTTGGCCCCTGAACAGGACGTCCAAGTCTCTCCCCGAACACATTTCACACGCCTGCTGGCGCCGTGCGCACCTTGCGAATCTTCCCAACCGCTTCCTTTCGAGAAATAGCAACCATTGACTCTGGCAGAAGGTCCTGTAGGTAGTCGGGGCCGACCAATACGACCATCCTTCGGTTCCGCCACCGCTCATTGGCGTCAACCACTGCACGCGCTGGCCCAGAGCCAGTTAGCAGCCGCGTAGGCATGCTCACTGGTGCACCAGGATCTTCAGATGGTGAGTCAGGACGTTCGGGACCGCAGTCGACTATGATATCGTCAGGTTCGTGGGACTCTATCTCCTCCAGAATACGCCTTCTCAGCGAAGGATTGTGAATGCCACCGGACACGCAAAGAACCGTTATTCCATTCGTGAGATGCACTGACGAGATCACGACTCTGTCCCGAAAGAGACCCACAGCTACTCGGCCGCGCCCATGTGGGTTATCCATGAGTAACCAGTCGGACAGCCGGCTTGCTAGAAACAACCCACGGCCGCGCGGACTGATTGGCTGAGGCTCGCCAATACCGTCGGCAAGCAGCATATGGGAGGCAAGCGTAGATCCCTTGGCGTTCAGAACGACCAATTTCGCGCTAGCCGTCGTGATCTCACTGGACACTTCGATGCTGGTATCTCCTGGGCGACAGCCATGTTCGAACGCATTGGACACCAACTCATGAATGATTGTTTGGAACGCGGCAATACTTTCCACCTCAAAGCGATATGAGGTCATCCGTTTGGCCGCTTCGTCGCTGAAGCGCGCGACGTGGGAGAAATCGTCAACGAGGATCGTGGCCCTAAACGTTTCCGCAGGGTCTGCCCCTGGGAGTACCAGGCTACGGGGAGAGAGAACGCGCTGTTCGGCCACGTCCCTCTCCTTGGCGTTTGCCCTCTCTTTTTCCCTGTGGCGAGCAATCGCTGCAGCGACTGCGGCCGATACTACCGTCGCGACACCACCTATGAGTGCGATGATTAGGCTCCTATCCATGACTCTAGCGCGCTCCGGTTTGGACAATTCCCAAATGACTCTATAGATCATGAAGCTATGTGTCGAGCGAGAAACTGTTCGGGAATAGCCCGCGAGTGGGCTAGCCGTGACACCCTTCCGGAAATGGCCATCCCACCGGGCAAAGCCCCGAGCATGCCAACTGCGATCGGAGGGCGCGTGCAGAGTGAATCAGATCGCTCGTCTTGGCCGCGCTGGCCATGATGAAAGCCGGATTGCGAATCATCGTGAACGCGGCGCCAGCGTTTCAAGCGAATTCGGCGCGGGCCTCTTCAATCTCGCGAGAAATCGAAGCCCACCGGGCGCAGGTCGAATATCATGTGGTCGGAATGGCGTTCCCAACGAAGCCCGTCGAAGTCCGCGAGCACCTGATCGCGGCGCTGCGCGCGGATCTCGTCGGCCCGTTTCTCCCCGAGTCCGCCGACGGTTCCCGGTCCGAGGAAGTGCTGCCGCTGCCACCTTCGCGCTGGTATCTCTGCGGCTTTCTCGCGCCCGAGCAGGGGCGTGCGCCCGAGGAGCAGGTCGAGGAAGGCGAACTTGGCGAGGGCGACGACGACGAGGAAGCCAGCGCCAGCCAGGAGCCCGAGCCGAAGAGGAAGAGCCTCCTCCCAGCTTCGCTCGGCGTGTCCGTGTTCGTGCCCGACGGCGATGCGAAGGATGTGGTCACCGCCCGGGTGAGCTTTGCCGACTACGAACTGGTTGATGGCGGCCAGAGTGGCGAAGAACCGGAGAGGCGCCGCAAGCATGAGTGGCGGCGGATGCCTCGCGGTCCCGTCGAGGTCGATGTCCCCATTGAACCCCAGGTTCTGGCGAGCGGCATCCCGCTGCCGGGCTTTCCAGACCTGGTCCTGACCGGCGTGGCGGAGAAGGTCGCGGCGCCAGGCCTGCCCAAGGGAGTGAGGGCGCTGTCACTCTTCCTGGTCAATCGGCGCCAACCCGCGATGCGCGGACGCGAAGATGAGGCGTACATCTTCCAGGTCGAGCTGGAGGTTCGGTGTGCGAAGGGCTTCATCGCGCGCCCAAACGTCAGAGGCGAAGGCTCAGACGACCGGGATGAGCAGGTCGCCGATCTTCAGTTCCGAAACCGTGTTGAATACGTGGTCGGGCATGGCATTGCAGCCGAGCCCGTTGAGAAGGATGGCCGCGTGGTCGCGGTCAGGACCACCTGGCTGCCCACTGCGACGGTGCCTCGGGTGAAGACCCGCGACGACATCCAGGACGTGCTCGTCGGCATGGAGGATCTGGCTGCGCTGCCGGACGCCGCCACCGCGCGGGTGAAACTTTCGCCGCTGGTCGAGCACTACGCGGCTTGGATAGCGGGGCAGAAGACGACTGAACTGGACACTCCCGGACGACGAAGCACGCTAGAGGGGCTCGTACGCAAGGCGAAACTCGCCTGCGACCGAATCGCAGCCGGGATCGATCTGTTGGAACAAGACCCGCTGGCCTTCGATGCGTTCCGTATTGCCAACCGAGCAATGGCGGATGCGGCTCGCAGGCGCAGCCCGGATCGCTACAAGGAGGGTGCGCAACCCTCATGGCGCCTGTTCCAACTCGCGTTCGTGCTGCTCGCCTTGCCCGGCCTGGCCGACGAGACGCGCGAGGATCGCGAAACGGTCGAGCTGATCTTCTTCCCCACGGGCGGTGGAAAGACCGAGGCGTATCTGGGCGTGATCGCCTTCAACCTGGTGCTGCGACGGCTGCGTGGCCAGGACCGCCCGGATGGCGGGCTCGGCACGGCGGTGCTGCTGCGCTACACCCTGCGGCTGCTGACGCTCGATCAGCTTGGCCGCGCGGCGACCCTGATCTGCGCGCTGGAATTGATCCGCAAGGCGGACCCAAAGCTGGGACAGGTGCGTTTCTCGCTGGGTCTGTGGGTCGGAAAGTCCGCAACTGCGAACACGCTGGAGGAGGTCGCCCGGGCGATCACCGAATACCGAAACAGCACGTCTGCGGTGGCGCAGTCGCCATTCCCGCTTCCGGCCTGCCCGTGGTGCGGAAGGCCGCTGGGCAAGGACAGCCTGGAACTCAAACCCAACCGCACGCACCCAGATGAGGTTCTGATCGGGTGCTCGGACTTCCACTGCGACTTCTCTGCCGCCAAGAACCACGAAGGTCTGCCCGTCCTGTTCGTCGACGAGCAGATCTACCGGGAGTTGCCTTCGTTCATCGTCGCCACGGTGGACAAGTTCGCTATGCTGCCGTGGCGGGGCGAAACCGGCGCCTTCTTTGGCCGCGTACACTCGCGCATCGGCCGTCGCTTCTTCGGCCCCATGGACGGCGCGGTGCCGCCCCCGCAGTCCGCGAAATTGCCCGAGGGATTGCGCCCGCCGGACCTGATCGTGCAAGACGAATTGCACCTGATTTCTGGGCCATTGGGCACCATGGTCGGGCTGTACGAGACAGCCATCGAGGGCTTGTGCATGCGCACGCGGCCCGACGGCAAGGTGGTCAGGCCCAAGATCATCGCGTCCACGGCCACAGTTCGCCGGGCCGACAAGCAGATCCAGGCCCTGTTCGGGCGAACTGGCGTGGACATGTTTCCGCCCAACGGTGTTGATCAGTCCGAGTCCTTCTTTGCAACCGTGGACAGCGGGCCGGGCCGTGAATACCTGGGCGTCGCGGCCCCAGGGCGCGCGGTCAAAGCGATCCTGTTGCGCGTCTACGTGTCTCTACTGGGCGCGGCCCAGCGGCACTTCGACAGCAAGGGCGCGGGCGACCAGGCAGCCGACCCGTACATGACGCTGGTGGGGTACTTCAACAGCTTGCGCGAGTTGGGCGGGATGCGACGCCTGGTCGAGGACGAGGTTCGGTCACGCTGCCAGAAACAGGAAGACCGGCACCCGGTGGGCTTCAAGGGGCCGCACCCGTGGGTTGCCAATCGCGAGATCAAGGTCGAGCCCGTCGAGCTGACCAGCCGCGAGAGCACCTACGCGATCGCCAAGGCCAAGGATCTGCTGGGCCGCCATCACACCGACGAGCAGCACGTCGACGTGGCCCTGGCCAGCAACATGATCTCGGTTGGAGTGGACATCGAACGTCTGGGCCTGATGGTGGTGGCCGGCCAGCCCAAGACGACCAGCGAGTACATCCAGTCCTCCAGCCGCGTCGGGCGCGACGTGAATCGGCCAGGGCTGGTGGTCACGGTGATGAACGTCCACCGGCCGCGCGATCGATCGCACTACGAACGGTTTCGCACCTACCACGAGAGCTTCTATCGTTTCGTCGAGGCGACCAGTGTGACGCCGTTCTCGGGTCCGGCCATTGAGCGCGGCCTGTGCGGGACGCTGGTGGCGCTGGCCCGCCTGCGCACCCCTGCGCTGACGCCGCCGACTGCCGTGCGGCTGCTTGAGGCCGAGAGGGCAAGCACCGGGGATGAGGCGGCCAAGACCATCGCGGACAGGGCGCAGCGCCAGCCGCAGCGCGGGGACGCGGCCGATGCAGACCGACTGGGCGAAGCTATCCTGGGCCGGTGCAAGCACCTGCTCGACACCTGGCAGAGGATCGCCAGGAAGGCTACTGAAGGCGCTGGGGAGCGGGTCTATTCCCCCTACGACCGCGAGTGCCGGAACAAGAAGGCACTGCTGCACACCGTTTTGGAAGAGGACGCGACCGAGGACGAGGAGGATTTCTCGGCGGCGACATCCATGCGCGATGTCGAACCGTCCGTGCATCTGTGGGTCGAGCGGCAACGGCTGGGGAAGAAGGGGCCAAGCAATGGCTAGCAAATGGCGTGGCGGGCGCGATCCCCACGTCGAACCCGACGGCAAGGTTCGACAAAGCCAGGCCAGTTCCACGTTTGGGCCGGGCGCGATGATCGACCTGGTCCACGACGCTGTCGTGGTCGGCGGCCTGGATTTCTGGCGCTATGACAAGAGTCGGTCGGTTTCTGAACCACGTTTGCGCGACGCAATCGCCAGTCGGCTGGAGGAGTCGGGGCGCAAGCTGCGCGATGAGGGTTCGTTCAGATTGCCGCCCACAGGTGACGATCACGAGCCACGCCGGAACTGTGGCATCGAGGTGCTGGAGTTCCCCAAGTGGTTCATCTGCCAGAACCCCGAATGCCGGGCACTGGTGCAGAGCGACCAGATGGTTCGCAAGGGCGACAAGTACATCCATTCGTGCGATGGAAAGAAGGGCAACCCCTGCGTGCCGGTGCGATTCGTGATGGCGTGCAAGAACGGCCACCTGGAGGAGTTCCCCTGGATCTCCTACGTCCACGGTCTGCAAGGCAGGCCGCGATGCGCGGCGCCTGCGCTTCGATTGCACGAGGGCGGAACCGGCGACTTCGCCGACGTGGCCGTGCGCTGTGCTTGCGGTGCCAGTCGGCCGATGTCGAACGCCTTGGTGGAACAGGTCAACCCCACGTGCAGCGGCCAGCGACCGTGGTTGGGCCGCGAAGGCCAGGAATCCTGCACCGAAAGACTGCGCCTGCTCGTGCGCACCGCCAGCAACAGCTACTTCCCTCAGGTGGTCAGCGCCCTGTCGATCCCAGAGCCTGGCCTTGGCCTGCGCGATGCAATCCGCGAGCAGTGGAGCACCCTGCAAATTGCCAACGAATCGAATTTGGCTGTGCTGCGCGAGATTCCCAAGATCCAGGTCGCGCTCGACGGCCGCAGCGACGCAGAGATCCTGGAAACCATCGAAGATATCCGCACGGGCAAGCAGCCGCCGCGCGATGCCCTGCGCACCGCCGAGTTCAAGCAGTTTACCGGGTCGGTGCCTGAGCGCATAGGCGATCTCCCGCCGCCCAAGGGCCACTATTTCTTCGCGCGGACCTTCCAGCCCCGGGACGACTTGCCGGCGGGCCTCTCCCGGTTGGTGCTCGCCCACCGACTGCGCGAGGTCCGGGTCCAGGTGGGTCTCACCCGACTGGAGTCGGCCACGCCGGATTTGCAAGGTGAGTACGATCTGGGCGTCGAGATGGCGCCACTCGGCTTGCAAACTGACTGGCTGCCCGCCACAGAGGTGCGCGGCGAAGGCATCTTTATACAACTGAATGAACAGGCCGTTCAGCAGTGGGAGAACCGTCCCGCAGTGTTGGCGCGCAGCCGCGAGCTGTACGACGGATTCCAACGGTGGTCCAACGGCGGCAAGGCTATCTTTCCCGGCGCTCGCTTCTATTTGCTGCATTCCCTGTCGCACCTGCTGATGACCGCACTGTCCATTGAATGCGGCTATGGTGCCAGCGCACTGACTGAACGGATCTACTGCGCACCCGCCACCGATCCGACGCCGATGGCCGCCATCCTGATCAGTACCGGCAGCACCGGGACAGAGGGAACCCTGGGCGGCCTGGTTGAGCAAGGCCGCCACCTGCGCGCCCACCTGCGGCTGGCCTTCGATATGGGCAAGCTGTGCTCGAACGACCCAGTCTGCGCCAGCCACAAGCCATCCAGTCTGACCGAGCGCAACCTGGAAGGCGCCGCCTGCCACGGCTGCCTGTTCGTTGCCGAATGCTCGTGCGAGCGTTTCAACCAGTACCTCGACCGTGCCTTGGTCGTCCCCGCGCTTGGACACGACGGCGTGGCCTTTTTCACCGAGCGACCATGAACGCGGAGAAGATGGCTGGATTGACGGCGCTGTCCGATGTGGAACTGGAAACCATCGCCCGTGCCGTCCGCCAGGGCCTCACGCCATCCCCGCTGACGAGATCGGCGCTGGCCGAGTTGTCGGTTGGTGATCGCGCCGGATGGCTGGTGGGGCTGGATGTAGACGCCGTCCTGGCCGCGATCATTGCCGTCCTCGCCGAGCGCCGTCGGGGCGAGGACACCAAAGTCGATCTCGTGTGGACCGGCCCCGACGTGGCCGCCAGCGCCGCCCGCGACACCGCCGTCGTGGTCCGCGAACTCTTCGCCCAGGCCGAGCGCAGCGTCCTGGTGGCTGGCTTCTCCTTCGACCACGGTGCCGACATCTTCGAGCCCCTCCACCGCGCCATGAGGGATCGCGCCGTCGAGGCATCCATCTTCCTCGACCTGCACCGCGCCCCCCGCACCGAGCCCGACGTCGCTGCCCACGTCCGCCGCGAGATCGACACTTTTCTGATCGCCAACTGGCCCTTCGGCGCCCCCATCCCCCGCCTCTACTACGACCCCCGCACCGTCGAGCCCACCTCCACCGCCAGCCTCCACGCCAAGTGCATCGTCGTAGACGACCGCCGCGCCCTGGTGACGTCAGCCAACTTCACCAGCCGTGGCCAGGAGCGCAACGTGGAAGTCGGCGTGCTGGTGGAAAGCGAGAAGTTCGCGCGGGAGCTGGTTCACCAATGGAGGAATGCAGCGGAGGCGGGCGTGTTTCGGCGGTCGGGCGAGCTGTAGGTACGGCAAGCCCACCATGAACCTGTACGAGCAGACCAAGCGACTCTGGGATGAAAAGGCGGTGGGCCGTTCAGCGCGACTGGCGCATCTGCTGCGTGCCGCCGCCCCTTCGGTGGAGGCGGCCGCGTGCAAGTTCAGAGAATGGCAGCCGCTGCGTTTCTATCTCTCCCTGTCCGGGGCATCCGGAACACCGTTGTTCTCGGTTCGCTTCCGTGGCCAGGAGGTCGCGTGGCTCAAGGTCGCGCCGACCCCCATCCTGCACGTCAGTTCAAAACATCAAGGCGCAACCACCCGGTACTTTGGCTTGACCACTCCGGCCTGGAAAGGGGGTCGCGAGTGGACCGGCAAGGACGCCAAGGATTTCAGGGAGAAGTTCCGTGGAATTGCCGAGGGAGTCAGGTCAGGGCATAGCGAAGAGCACGCCGTCGAGTCACGCATCCTGAAGGAGCTGGAGAAGAACGACCGCAAGACGAAGTTCGCGGGCAGTTTCGCCGGCGTGCGTCCTGTCCTGCTCGCTGGCTTTCCCTTCCAGTGCGCGTTGCCCATTTCAGCCTGCGAGGGCAAACCCAAAGCAACCGACGGGCACATCGACATCCTCACCCGCCGACGTGGCAGCGACCACGGTGTTCGCCTGGGCGTGTGGGAACTCAAGCGTCCTGGGAGAATCGACCACGCACTGGAACAGGCGTACATCTACGCCGTCACCCTGGGCCTCATGCTGCGGGACAAGAGCGGTCCCGACTGGTATCGCATCTTTGGGTTCACGGGGTCTATGCCCCGGAGGTTGGAACTGGAGAGCGTGGTGGCCGTCAGCCAGGACCGCCGACCGGCCGTCGAACGTGCGGCCCAGACGTTCCTGAGGGAGAATTCCTTCGACCTCGATGACAACGTCCACATCGAGCCTTTCGCCGCCTACTACGACCCTGAAGCACTGAAGATCGATTTCCAGACGCTTGCCGGCACCTCCGCCGCGCAGTGAGTGGTACTTCTTCAGATAGGTGCGCGCCCATGCCAGCCGATAGCCGACCTCGGTCTGATTGCTCTTGTCCTGGTCGTGCAGTTGGGCCAGGACGTCCTCGGGAAGCTTCTCCAGCTCGATGACCTTTTCGTAGATCTCGTCGACCGCCCCGAACCCGCCGAGCGCCTCCAGCGCACGCAGCAGAGGATTGATGAGCCGGTCGAACGTGGGCAGCTTGTTGGCCATCAGGTCACCTCCGGGATTAGGACTCCCGAATCGTGTCACGTCGCGCCAGGCCGGCGGAGAGTGTCCCTTCCCTCGATGGCCGAGAGGGTCTATGAACGCTGCTCGAAGGAGATCCGCCGTGAACCACGTTGTCGTCGACCAGGAACGCTGTCTTCATGATGGGTTTTGCGTCTCGGTTTGCCCGGTTTTCGCGCTTGAGTTGGAGACCACACTCGTCGGCGCCGTGCCCACGTCCAGTCAGGCCGACCGCTGCATCCGCTGCGGCCACTGCGTGTCGGTCTGCCGTGCGGGCGCGCTGGCGCTCACGTTCCTGCCTCGTAGTGACCTGCGGCCGATGAACACCGCGCACACGATCAGTCCCGAGCACGTCGAGCAGTTGTTGCAAGCGCGGCGTTCGATTCGACGGTATCGGGACAAGCTGGTTCCGCGCGAGATCATTGCGCGTGCGCTGGACAGCGCCCGTTTCGCACCCTCGGGGGTCAATCGTCAGCCGGTGGCCTGGACCGTGGTGAGCGGCCTTGATGCCGTCCACGGGCTTGCGGCGGGCGTGCTGGAATGGGCACGCACGCTGATGGAGCAGAAACACCCGTTGGCCGCGCGTTTCGACTTCGCCCGGTTTCTTGCGAGCTGGGAAAAGGGCGAGGATCTGATTCTGCGCCACGCACCTCACGTGGTGCTGGCCCATGCGCCCACATCGGACCCCACTGGCCCGGGCGCGGCCACCATCGCGATGACCTACTTCCAGCTCGCTGCATCGGCGCTGGGCCTGGGCACCTGCTGGGCCGGCTATCTACAGATCGCGCTGAGCATGTCCCCCGCCGTGATCAAGCTGGCCGGCATCCCCGAGGGGCGTCAGGCCCACGCCGCCACCATGCTCGGCTACGCGAAACACGAGTACGCCGCGATTCCACCGCGCAAACCCCTCGACGTCACCTGGATGTAGCGGGACCTGGTCGGACGTTCGGCCTGCATGCGTTGCCGCGAGCCACCTCCTCGCGGTGGGCGGGCGTGGCCCAGGGGGGGGAGGCAAGAATGTCGCTCGGCCGACACGAACTGCGTGGATAACCTCCATCGAACGGGACTAAGATTCTCTTTGTTTCGGCGAAGGCGCGACAGGGCGAGGGCCGACGACGCGACATCGGGAGGTAACATGAACGCGCGCGAGTGGATCGAGACCGTGCTGCCAAAGGTGATGGAGCGCCTCTACAAGGAACTGCTGCTACTCGATCCGGTTCCCGACGAGTACAGGGCGACGTCCACCACTGCGGCCCTCTACCACCTGTCGAGACATGCGCAACGCATGACCGTGAAGCGGACCAAGGGTTCCAAGGGCAGGGTCAAGGGCAGGTTGCCGCATCCGTGTCCGCAGTCTCTTCCCGGGTGCAAGGCGTACTGCGTCGCGCGAGCCCTGCTGGCCGGTCAGCCGGGGGCACCCGGCATCGCCGCAGCCACGGTAACGGACTACGCGGACGTGGCTTCCTCCACGAAGTTGGCGTTGGACAAAATCCTCGAAGATATTGCACCGGCGACCAGCGACTTGCTTGATCTGCTGCGTCCCCAGGCTCCGGGCCTCCGGCGACGCGGTCGGAAACTCCTTCATGGAGCCAAGCTCAGGCTCCAAGCACTGGTGCGGATTCGGCAGGACATGGACTCCTGGGGCTCCTCGGTGCTCGACGAGTTTTCGACTACGTTCACGAAGCTCGATAGCCCAAACAAGCGGCACCACAGGCACCATATTGATCTGATCACGGACGCGCTGCTTGGCGGCTTCACCGACGAGGAGATCGCCGAACTTGTTCCCGATGGGCGTGAGGTTGGGAACGCTGAAGCAAGGGTGGCCAACCGTCGCAAGAAGCTGACTGGCACGCGACAGGGCGGGCGCTCGGGGAAGCCAGGGCGGCCGAGGAAGGTGCGTACGGAAACTTAATACTAGGACAGTAGTCAACCCACCCCGTTTTTCGTGCGCCACCGTGGCTGTAGATCGAACGCGATCGCTGCCATGGAAACCGATCAGACCATCGCGGGCCTAGAAAAGCTCGTCGAGCAGATAGTCGACAGGAAACTGCCGACGATGATCGGTTCGCGGCTGACAGAGGAGCTGTCACGCCGGGCTGGGGCGGACACCTCGGTCTTCGCTGCGTTGGTGGCCACTGGCGACCGGCAGCCTCTGAACACCTCATCATCAGAAGGCGTGGTTGCGGTTGCTGCGGTTGGCGGTCTCAAGATGGATGGTGTGGGCGCGGTGGCGTCGAACCCTGCTCGGGTTGGCGATGTGGGGGAATGGCGCAGTTCGTATCCGCCGATCATGACCGCCGAGGAACTTGCAAGTCTTCTGCGGCTAGAACCTCGAAGCGTTTACGGAGCCTTCCAGCGGCGAGAGATTCCCGGTGTCAGGCGCATCGGTGGTTCCTGGAGGATTGACCGCGATACTGTGTTACGCTGGCTGGCCGATGGCCAAGGTCGCGTCACTCGCTCACGGAGGTAGATGCTATGAGCGTGAGACGCAGGAAGTACCGCGACCCGGAGACGGGTTCGGAAACAACACGCTGGGTAGTCGATGTAGATTTCCAGCGTCCGGATGGCAGCCGCGAGCGCGTCCGGAAAACGTCCCCGGTGCAGACGTTCCGTGGGGCAGAGCAGTACGAGAGACAGGTCAGGGAGGAGATCCTGACCGGACGAACTCTCGCAAGCCCGGCCCCCGAGAACTCAACATCGGGCGAAGAGAAGAAGGAGGTGCCCACGTTCGCGGCGTTCGCCAAGATCTTCATGGCGACCTATGCGAAGGCGAACAACAAGATATCGGAGCAGACCAGCAAGCAAAGCATCCTCGATCATCGGCTAGTCCCGCGCTTCGGAAACCGGAAGTTAGATTCGTTCAGCCTGCTCGACCTCGACACGATGAAGGCCGACATGCTGGAACACGAGTATCAGCCGAAGACCATCAACAACACCTTGGCTACGTTCTCCAAGATCCTGCACTACGCGCACGATCTGGAGATCATCCCCAAGGTGCCGCCGTTCAAGTTCCTCAAGATCAAGGAGGAGAAGTTCGACTTCCTCGACTTCGACGAATTCGAGCGGCTGGTGGCGGCAACGAAGTTGGAGCCGGAGTTGGAGGCGATTATTCTGTTGGGAGGAGAAGCAGGGCTGAGGATGGGAGAGATGCTGGCTCTATCTCGGGACTGCGTCGACTACAGATCGGGAAACCTGTCGGTCTGGGAGAACGATTGGCACGGTGTGGTGGGAAGCCCGAAGGGCGGGGACCGACGGAGCATTCCGATGACGGAGCGGCTCAAGGCCGCACTACAGAAGATCCGGCACCTTCGCGGGGATCTGATTTTTTGTGGCGAGGGCGGCGAGGCATGGACCAGGCACACGATTCAGCTTGGTCTCACACGAGTCTGCGTTCGAGCCGGGCTTCGTCGCATTGGTGCGCACGTGCTTCGGCACACCTTCTGCTCGCACCTTGCGATGAGAGGCGCGGCCCCGAAGGCGATCCAGGAACTGGCCGGGCACAAGAGCATGGCGGTGACGATGAGGTACATGCACCTCACGCAAACCGCCCTGCGCGAGACCATCAAGCTGCTCGAAAGCCATGGTCAGCCAGCGGCGAGTGGCGTTCAGGGGTAGCAAATCTACGGCACTCTGACGGCACTTTGAGGATCGGAGAAGATCGAATCTCCGATTTCCTTTTCAGAATCAGCTAGTTGTGTTGCGGGGTGGACGGGACTTGAACCCGCGGCCTCCGGCGTGACAGGCCGGCGTTATAACCAAACTTAACTACCACCCCATGCCCCGACGCGACGGCATGCCGGCACATCGGGACGGAACGATCTACCCGCCGGCGCCGCAGGTGTCAAATGGAAGCTCGCCCGGCGGTCTTGCCCCGCGCGGCGTCCGGGTTGCGGTGGCGGGTGTTTGCCTTCGGCCCGCAGATATCTATTAATGTAGTGGTGCGAACCCTCCGCCTGGTCCCTTGGTGTTTTGCCCTGGTCGCTCTGGCCTGCGCGCGTCCGCCCGTGCCCGGCCCCGCGCGCGACGCAGCGCTGCCCGACTCCGCGCCGATACCCCTATCCAGCCCGATCCCGGCCGTGCGGCAGCAGCCCATGCCCTGGGACGAAGGCGGGGAACTGGCCGAGGGCGAGACCATCGCGCTTCGGCCCGGGCACGGTGCTCGCGAACCGAGAGAATGGGCGCGTTCCAGCGGTTTGCTCGATGTAAATCTCTCCCGCCTGTGGGCGCCCTTCATCTTCAGCGAATCCGACGGTCCGGACAGCGAGGTGAAGCCCAACCGCTACCGCCTGGCTTTCACCGATCTGGCCAGCGACTACGTCACCCCGGATGAGGTCTTCTGGAGCAGTCCGGAAGCCAACTACGCCGTGCTGATGGCCGCGGGCCTACCCGGGACCGACGAGGCGGCTGCGAGCCCGCAGGGCAGGCGCGTCCTCAACGAGGCCAGACGGGCCATGCACCTGCGACACGGGCCCAACTTCCTCGAAGCCTACGGTATTCCGCCCGCGCTCCTGGTTTTGTTGACGCGCATCGATGAGGACAGGAAGAGGACGTGCTACTCCGGCCTCGACCTCGCAGGTCTGGCGGCATTCGAGGGCACGGTCACGTTCCAAAGCCGCGAGCAAGCACACCACGAATACAACGAGGCGATGGGAGATGCCGCCTGGGTCGACAAGCAGATCGCCAAGGCCAAGGAAGCCGCGGGCGCCCCCGCACGGGATCGCGACGAATGGCTCAAGCTCATTGCTGCAGCAGACCCGAAGGCTGCGGCTCGCACCGAACGCGCCCGTCGCGGCCAGTTGCGCCTGCGTGCGATCCGGGCGGCTCAGGCACGCCTTGCCTGCGAAGAGTTGCTGGGCAAGCACGTCGAGGGGCAGTTCGACCTGGCGACCAACGAGGCGTTGGCGGCCTGGGAGCGCAAGAACAACATCTTCGGCTGGGGCTTTCTCGGCGGTGAGACGTTGGCGGCGCTGCAGCGGCCGCCGCTCGACCTGCACTTCGATACCTTCCGGCGCATCCTGATGGAACACGTGGCCGATGCGGCGGGCATCATCGAGGACGGCTCGGTCTCGGGCGGCCCCAAGCCGGCCACCTACAAGGACGAGGCGGGCGTCGAGCACCCGGTGCCGAATCTCATCGCTGACTTCACCGACGCGTTGATGGCGGCTCTGGGGATCCACACCGCCGAGGACGAGCTCAAGGTCATCGATACCCTGCGCAGCCAGGGGATGAAGTGGCTTCACGTGGCGTTCCCGGCTCCCAAGCTTCCCCCCTACTACAGCAGCAAGATGGACCTCTCCGTCGAGATCGATCGGGGCGATGTCTGGTATGACTTCCCTTACGATAGCGACGGCAAGCCCATCGTACAGCCGCGGGTGAATTTCCCCAGCCTCACCCTCTATGTGCACTGGAACAAGCAGAAGATTCCACTTTGCCGCTGGCGCACCACCATCGGGTCGTGGCGCAGCGAAATGCGCCCGAATGGCAAGGTGTACTTCAAGTACAAGAACTCGGACGTCGGCCCACGTGTCTGGAAAGACATCGTGGCCGGGCCGGTCTGGATCCCGCCCGAGGGCACACCGGCCAAGGATCTGCTGACGCGCAAGACCTGGGACCGCGACCTGGGTGCGGAAGCGGTGGTGAATACCGACGTGATGGGCCCCGGCTACCAGTCGGCCTACGGCCTGGTGATGGCGATCCATCACTGGAAGCGCGGCAATACTTTCTTCGACAACCAGATTCGCACCCACGGCTCGGTGGACTACACCTCGATCGCGCGACGGTTCTCCCACGGCTGCCACCGCCTGGTGAACAGTCGGGCGGTGCGCCTGTTCGACTTCCTCCTGCGGCACCGGACGTTCCACCGTGTCGGCAACGTGCCTATCGCTCTGCGCCGCCATTTCGGATACGAGGGCAGGGAGTACCACTACGCCCTCGGCACGCGTGGCTACTACTACGAGCTGAATCCGCCGGTGCCGGTGATGGTTACTGAAGGCCGCATCATGGGCAAGGTGAAGAAGCCGATCGCGGCCTACCTGCCCAAACCAGGCGTCGACTACGGACCGCCCGAGGAGGGCGGCGAAAGCGCACCGGACGTCGGTCCGTAGCGCTCTCGCGGCGCACGCAGCCTCGCGGGCTAAAGGATTGACCTCGGTCCTTCGATGGTAAAGACAGAGATGCACGCAAATAGACTACGCACCGGTGCGGCCGGCGCTGCCGTGTTTGTCGCGGCAGTGCTGGCCGGCTGCGCCGTGGGCGTGCGCCGCGATCTCGCCAAGACTCCGCCGAATGAGGTCATCTTCGACGATCAGTGTCATCTGCAAGACTACTTCGACGACCTCGCCCGCCGACGGGAGAGCCCGCCCGCGCTGGTTCGGTCGAGCGAGATTCAGAACAGTGCCAGCGAAAATAACCTCGGGGGTAACAGCGCCTACCTCTTCGGGGACAGCACCAGCTTGCCTGCTCTGCGGCGCTTGCTGGTCGAGAATTGGAAACCACTACCGGCCGCGGTGATGGCTGCCTCGCAGGTCGAGGTGGAGGTGCGTTGGTGCGAAAAGGTCGGCACCCGCTGGGTGGTGAACGACGAGAGTGTCACCTTGCGCGCCGCCGGAAAGACCCTGGCCCTGGCCCCACATCCCTGTCTGACCGCCCTTCTCTACGGGCAGGCGCTTTTCGAACGGCGCCGCGAGTTGCTCGGGCTGTCGTCGCTGTCGGCGCCGCCGGATGCGGGTGCGGCCGATCTCATCACGGCTGACTGACAGGCGCAGGGGTGGTGTAAACTCCGCACCCCTATGCCTTACGACCATCGCTCCGTTGAACCCAAGTGGCAGGCCCGCTGGCGCGAGGCCCGCCTGCATCAGACCACGTCCGATCCCGGCCGGCCCAAGTTCTATGCCCTGGACATGTTTCCCTATCCGTCGGGCGCAGGGCTGCACGTGGGACACTGCGAGGGCTACACCGCCACAGACATCATCACGCGCTGGAAGCGCATGCAGGGCTGGAACGTTCTGCACCCCATGGGCTGGGATGCCTTCGGTCTGCCGGCCGAGAACTACGCCATCAAGACCGGCATCCATCCGCGCGTGACCACCGAGAAGGCCATCGCCAACTTTCGCCGCCAGATCGACGCCATCGGCTTTGCCTACGACTGGGATCGCGAGATCAACACCACCGATCCCAAGTACGTCAGGTGGACGCAGTGGATCTTCCTGCAGCTCTTTCACAAGGGCCTGGCCTACGAAGGCACCGTGCCCATCAACTGGTGCCCGTCGTGCAAGACCGGCCTGGCCAACGAAGAAGTCACGCAGGGCTGCTGCGAGCGTTGTGGCAGCGGAGTCGAGCGCAAGGACCTGCGCCAGTGGTTGCTGCGCATCACGCGCTATGCGGACCGCTTGCTGGAGGACCTGGCGGAACTGGACTGGCCCGAGTCCACCCTGGCCATGCAGCGCAACTGGATCGGCCGCTCCGACGGAGCCGAGGAGATCTTCAAGCTTGTCGGCCCCGACGGTTTGCCTTCAAACGACGAAATCAGGGTATTCACCACCCGGCCCGACACCCTGTACGGCGCGACCTACATGGTGCTGTCCCCTGAACACGCGCTGGTCGACCGTCTGACCACAGGGGCGCAGCAGGCTGCCGTGCGCGCGTATCAGGTCGCCGCACGCCGCAAGAGCGACTTGGAGCGCACCGATCTGGCCAAGGACAAGACGGGCGCGTTCACCGGAGCCTTTGCCATCAATCCGGTCAACAACGAAAAGATCCCGGTCTGGATCGCTGACTACGTCCTGTCCAGCTATGGCACTGGCGCGATCATGGCGGTGCCGGCGCACGACCAGCGCGACTACGAGTTCGCCAGCAAGTTCAATCTTCCCATCCGCCCCGTGGTGCGGCCCGCTGACGGCCACGCGCCCGAGCCCGGCCAGGCGTTTTGCGACGACGGCATCGCGGTCAACTCAGGCGATCTCGACGGTCTGCCCACGGCCGAAGCCAAGGCCAAGGTCACGGGGCAACTTGAAGCCCGCGGGCTGGGCCGCGCCATGGTCAGCTATCGGTTGCGTGACTGGGTGTTTTCCCGGCAACGCTACTGGGGCGAACCCATCCCCATCGTTCACTGTCCCACCCACGGCACGGTTCCGGTGCCCGAATCGGCGCTGCCTGTGACTCTGCCCGAGGTCGAGCGCTACGAGCCCACCGGCACGGGTGAATCGCCTCTCGCCGGGATAGAATCGTGGGTCAAGACAACCTGTCCGACCTGCGGCGGCCCGGCCCGACGCGAAACCAACACCATGCCCCAGTGGGCGGGATCGTGCTGGTACTACCTGCGCTACCTCGACCCCAAAGCCGATCGCGAGCCCTGGTCCAAGCAGGCGGAACAGCAGTGGCAGCCGGTCGACCTCTACGTGGGCGGTGCCGAGCACGCGGTTCTGCACCTTCTCTATTCGCGCTTCTGGCACAAGGTGCTCTACGACCTGGGACACGTGTCGACCAAGGAGCCATTCAAGAAGTTGCGCCACCAGGGCACGGTGCTCGCCTACTCGTACCAGGACGCCCTGGGCCGCTACCACGAGATGTCCGAGATCGAGCTGCGCGGCGACGACGCCATCCTCAAGGCTACCGGCGAGAAGCTCAAGGTGGCCGTCGACAAGATGGCCAAGACCAAACTCAACGGCATCAACCCTGACGACGTGGTGGCCGAGCACGGCGCGGACGTGTTGCGCCTGTACGAGATGTTCATGGGTGAGTTCGAGTTGCCCAAGCCCTGGGACGCGCGCGCCATCGAGGGATGCGCCCGCTTCGTCAAGCGTGTCTGGCGGCTGGTGGAGGAATTCGACGAGAACAAGGCGCCAGCGGGCGATCCGCACCTGCGTCTGCGCCACAAGACCATCAAGAGGGTGACTGCCGACCTCGATCGCATGACCTTCAACACCGCGGTGGCGGCGATGATGGAATACCTGAACGCGCTCATCGCCAGTGGCGCCACGCGCGAGGATCTGCTGACCCTCATCAAGCTGGTCGGCCCCTTTGCACCCCACCTGGGCGACGAGGCCTGGGAGAAACTGGGCCAGCGAGGATTTCTGCTGCAAGCCGCGTGGCCCAGTTACGATGAGGCGCTGACCATCGACGCAGTGGTGACCCTGGGCGTGCAGGTCAACGGCAAGTTGCGCGGCGATGTCCAGGTGGCGCGCGACGCGCCCGAGGCCGAGGTGCGCGCCAAGGCGATGGCCGTACCGAATGTCGCGAAGCACCTGGAAGGCAAGACCGTGCGCAAGGTCATCGTGGTCGCCGGCAAGATCGTCAATATCGTTGTAAGCTAGGTCGGTCATGGCGACCAAGCCCGGGCGCGCGGGAAAGCCAGCCTCGTACGAGGACATTCTGGCTTTGCCCGAGAACAAGGTCGGCGAGATCGCGGATGGCGAGCTATTCGTGTCGCCGCGGCCAGCGCCGCGGCACTCACTTGCTGCGAGCAGCTTGACCGGCGATCTCTACGGGCCCTTTTCCAAGGGTCGAGGGGGACCAGGCGGCTGGCTCATCCTCGACGAGCCTGAGCTACACCTGGGCGCCGACATCCTGGTGCCTGACATCGGCGGCTGGCGACGCGAACGGATGCCTCGGCTTCCGACAACGGCTTGGTTTGAACTGGCTCCTGACTGGGTCTGTGAGGTTCTCTCGCCCTCGACGGCGCTCCTCGATCGAACACGTAAACAACGAATCTACGGCCGCAACGGTGTGGCCCGGCTGTGGTTTGTCGATCCCCTCGCCCGATTGCTTGAGGCCTGGCGCCTCGAACACGGTGAATGGATACTCTCGGGCGCCTTCGGGGGCGACGAGCCCGCGCGGATTCCGCCCTTCGAGGCCGTCGCCATCGAGCTTCTGGATCTGTGGGAATCCCCAGCTCCCTGATCGACCATGGCCGAACTGAGAGTAGGCGAGAAAGACGGCGCGACCACTCTCGACATCGTGGTGCAACCGCGCTGTCCGCGCGAGGGCATCGGGCCGGTCGTGGGAGACCGGCTCAAGGTGTCGGTGAACGCCCCGCCTGTGGAAGGCAAGGCCAACGAGGCCGTGCAGCGGGTTCTGGCCGAAACCTTCGGCGTGCCCCGCTCGGCGGTGACCATCCTTCGCGGTGAGACCGGCAAGCGAAAGACGGTGCGCATCGCCGGGGTCACAGCCGCGGTTGCCATGCGCCTGATCGCAACGCTCTGAACTTGTTGGAGCCGGCCCCCGGGATTGAACCGGGGACCCTCGCTTTACGAAAGCGATGCTCTACCACTGAGCTAGGCCGGCAGGAGGTGTGGTGTCTCGGTAAGTTAGGCTAGTTGTTCTACTGCGTTGGCTTCTTGCTTCGTTCCCATGGTGTGCCCATTTGGGCTGGAAAGGTCGCGAAGGGATACCACGTCCCCGGCTGGTTTGGAAAGATCCACCGTCACCGCATCGAACGCTTTTTCTGCGAACAGGTCGTGACGTAGGTGGCTGCAGATTTCCGCCGTGGTGATGCTGGCGTGCCCCATGATCTTGGACAGCAGTTCGATACCCCCACCGCCCAAGACAAACTGGCTGGCAAAGGTGTGGCGGGTGGCCCGATACCACGTGATGCGAGGAAGCTCGCCCAGGGCGGTGTTCAAGTGCTTGGCCAGGGGTGCGCGGGCGGATGAACGTAGGGGCCGTGGGCGTGGCTAGGTCGGGCCGTCCACCCCTTCCACCGCGAACGGTCGTCCATGGCGGATCTGTGCGTCTTCTGCCGGCGTTCAAGCCACGTCTTCGCCAAAACGTCGAGGATACCCGCACAACTGCCCAGCATCCTAAGCGTTGCGCTCTCCACGTCAGGGGTCAAGCACCACCTCGGATCTCATTGCCAGTCCACGCGACTGCGCCGGGCAACTTCCGCCCACCATGTGCCTCAGCGCGCACGTCAGGGCGGGCGGCCGGTCGCAGATTCCCTTTCCCTTTCTGCCTTCTCAGCGGCGGCCTCCGCCTCTACTGCGGCTCGCATGGAATCGAATTCCTCTGCCGTGATCCCTTGTTCGTCAAAACGGTCCAGTAGTTCGTCGTCATGAAGAACGCCGTGGTTTGCTTTGATGTACTCGTCGTAGCCAACCCGACCCTCATCGAACCTCAAATGCCCACAGCAGCGTTCATGCTTTGCCCGCAGCCACCATTGCATTGCCCTCAGCAGACGGTTCCTTCGCCTTTTCTCCGCCCGTTCTGCGTAGGAGAGCATCTCCCAAGCCATTAGGCCCCCCGCGAAGGCTATCGCAATCAACAGTCCTGACACGCCCCACCAATAGTTGACGACAATCAGAATCGCCAACCACTGCCCGCGGTCCATCCACCACTTCCAGCCTTCACGGCGATAGAGGGCCTTCAGCAAACGGGCCAGTAGGTAGGACAGGACAACTATCACGCCGCCCTTTGCCCAGTTGGGAAGCTCTTTCCAGAGACCAGCCACGTAGCTCAGCATTGCAAGGCTCCTTGTCCGGCTGGCAACTCTCACAGGCCGGCAGACGCGAAGTCAAGCAGAGTCGCTGAGGCTTGTCGCTGAGGCTGTCGCTGAGGCTCATCTGGGTGCGCTCGGGTTGCCTTCTCCGAGTCACCTCTGCCGGCCAAGTATCGCTGGGACGCTGCCTGGCCTTTGTGCCGAAGGGCATTTCGCCAAGCCTAACCGGGGACCGATTTACTAGCCGGGCCACGGCCGAGCGTCAGGGCCGCGTGTCTGCCTGGGGATGGGGAATGCCCACAGGCACGCCGAAGACTCCTTCAGCGCGCAGCCCGGCGGGGATATCGTGATGGGTTGTCAGTGCGGGAATGCTCGCCGGCCCGCGATTCGGAGATCAGCCCGATCCGCTGCCCAGTCTCTGGTATGTGGAGACAGCCCCAACCTTCACCAAGCCGGCAGGACAGGGCC
>Ga0265330_10000230_pt1 | contig 42794 bp, 35 predicted proteins | sample 41919metaG_FD_202083 | JGI IMG/M metagenome (GOLD analysis project Ga0265330, IMG submission 202083) | Rhizosphere microbial communities from Carex aquatilis grown in University of Washington, Seatle, WA, United States - 4-19-19 metaG | ecosystem: Host-associated > Plants > Roots > Rhizosphere...
GCTTGCGGCCCGCGCTCAGTAGTTCTTCACTTAGGGACATGGAAGGAACACCATAGCAAATGTCGGCCAGATTCGCAGTTGCTAACCAGGATCTCGCGGAGAGCGATGCCATGCTTGCTGGCTAGCTCTTTCACTAAAGAGAGCACAGAGAACACGGAGGTCGGAAAGGAAAGGGTTCGGACCAGACTGGAGCCATCCCTTTCTTCTTTCCGGTCCGGCTGTGTGACCTCTGTGTCCTCTGTGGTGAAGAAGCCAACTTCGATCCCCGGTCGATCCGATGCTGGCTAGGCTTTCCCGCGCTGGCTGGTGAACGCCGCCGGATCCGCGCCCACGGTCTCGTGGTAGGCCTCGTCCCAAGCAGAAACCACGGAGGCGTCGAGCACCAGATTGGCCCGGACCGAGGTGGGCAGCCAGCTGCCGCCACTGATCTCACCCTCGAGCTGGCCGGGCGCCCAGCCCGCGCAGCCCAGCAGCAGCTTGAAGACCGCCGGCCCTTCGCCACGAACCAACGCGGCGAAGGCCGCCAACTCGCCGGTGACCCCGATCTCAGGTCCAACTCCCATCTCTCCGGGCAGGGATTCCGGTCCCCGGCGGTAGATCAGCCAACCCGCCGCGGGCGCCACCGGCCCACCCAGACGCACCGGAGAAGCGAACGAGGCCGTCTCCGGGATTTGGTGCCCCTGCGGCAACACCTCGGACGATGCCAGGAGTTCGCGCACCGACATCAGCTCGCGTCCGTTGATCACCCATCCGAGCGCGCCATCGCTGCCAGAGCGGCCCAGCAGCACGACACTGTGCTCGAAGTTGGGGTCGTGAAGGGTAGGCGCCGCCAGCAGCATGCCCGGTGCCAGGTTGTCTCTCGCGGCGTCTTTCGCCATGTAGCTTTGATTCTACGCCAGGGTCAGGCGTGGCGGGGCGGAAAGGTTTTTATCGAGAGGATCGATGGTTCGCGGTCGTGGTCGTGGCCGTGGCCGTGGCCGTGGCCGTGGCCGTGGCCGGAGCGATCGCCGTCGACCACGACCACGACCTTCTGCGGCCATTGCGGGACGATGGCTTACCCCGCCTCGTCGCTGTGGGCCGACCCGTCGTAGCGGAGCAGGCGGGGCTTGTCGTGGATCGTGGTGCGTAGGTTGACTGGTCGGCGCCAGATGCGCGCCAAGGCCTCCAGGGTGGCGCGCGCGTGGTCCTGGTGCAGATCCGCCCCCTCGTGTCGGTGCGCGAGCAACAACTCGCCGCGGTTTTCGTGGTTGGCATCCTGGACGGAGATGAACGGTTCGCCGAAGTTGGTCAGCTGGAAGAGGATCTTGTCCTTGATCTTGCGGAATTCGCGCGAGTCGATCTCGTAGTTACCGCTGCGCTGGTCGAGGGAAAACGAGAAAAACTGGTTCTCCGCGCAGAACTCGGCGGTGAAGTACTCGTCGAGGAAGGTGACGTCGTCACACAGACGCCGCAACTCGAAGATCTTCTGCCGGCCCAGGCCCAGGTGCTTGTCCCACGTCCGGCGCGCGTCGTAGTCGTCGCATTCGTTCCATTCCTTGCCAAACCGCCCCTTGTCCCAGCGCTCTTCGATGTGGCGCAAAAGCGCCAATCCCACCTTGTAGGGGTTGAACTGGCCGGGACCTGCGGCCAGCACGCCCGCGTTGTGGTCGGCGTAGTCGATGACCTCGGAGGGCGCGAGCACCTTTTCGGTGAGGAGCCTGCTGTGCCAGTAGGCGGCCCAGCCTTCGTTGAGTACCTTGGTCTGGCGCTGGGGCGCGAAGTAGTAGGCCTCCTCGCGCACGGTCGACAGCAGATCGCGTTCCCAGGGTTCCAGCGGGGCATGGTCCAGCAGGAACTGCAGCACGTCCCGCTCGGGTTCGCGCGGAATCTTGCGCGGCTTGTCCCGCTCGTCGTCCAACTTCTTGCGCTGCTTTTCCAGATAGTCGGGCGGGTTGATGAAACGCTCCATGTAGCCCTTGGCGCGCAGCCGCGGCAGTTCCACTGTGGGTGCTTCCCCCGGCGCGGGCGGCTCGGCCCCGTGGCGCACGATGAAGGGCGACATGGGATCGATGAGATTCTCCAGGCACAGACAGGAGTCGATGAAGCTCTCCACCTTCTCCAGGCCCAGGCGCTCGATGTGGCGCCGCACGCGGGTGGCGTGGTTGGCCATCTCGTCGATCATGTGCCGGTTGCTTTTCGAGAAGAAGTAGTTGTTCTTGAAGAAGTCCACGTGGCCGAGCACGTGAGCGATCACCATCTTCTGGTCGACCAGCGAGTTGCCCTCGAGCAAATACGCGTAGGCCGGGTTGTTGTTGATCACCATCTCGTAGATCTGCGACAGCCCGTACACGTGGCTCTTGCTCAGGCGGTCGAAATCCATGCCGAAGCGCCAGTGCGGATAGCGCACCGGGAACCCACCGTAAGCGGCCACCTCCTGCATGCGCTTGTAGTCCAGCACCTCGAAGCTGACGTCCCAGAAGTCCAGGCCATAGCCGCGCGCGTGCTCTTCGATCTCGCGCTGGATGTCGAGCAAGTAGGCCGGCAGGCGGGACTTGCGGTGCTGCACCCGTCACTTCCCCTTTCCCAAGAACGTGCGGATGGAATCCGCGATGGCGTCCTTGCTCTTGATCTCGGAGGTGACCAGCAGTTCTTCGCCCGTGAACGCGTCGTCCAGATCCTTGATGAACTGCCCGGTTCCGTAGGGGCTTTCCACCTGGCCATAGCAGAACAGGTTCACCGAGGGCAGGATGTCGCGCTTCAGGATCTCCATGCAGGCGGAGGTATCGTCGGAGGACCAGTTGTCGCCGTCGGAGAACTGGAACGGGTAGATGTTCCATTCCGAGGCCGGGAAGTCCTCGGCGATCATCTTGGCGCACAGGCGATAGGCGCTGGAGATCATGGTGCCGCCCGACTCGCGCGTGCGGAAAAAGGTGTCGCGGTCCACCGCGCGGGCGGCAGCGTCGTGCACGATGTAGCGCGATTCCAGGCCCTCATACTGGGTGCGCAGCCAGGTATCGATCCAGAAGGATTCGATGCGCACGATCTCCTTCTGCTCGTCGCCCATCGAGCCCGACACGTCCATGATGAAGATCATGAGCGCGTTGGAGTGGCGCATGGGAACGGTCTTCCACGAGCGGTAGCGCCGATCCTCGCGCACCGGCACGACTAGGGGCTGCTTGGGGTCGTAGTGGCCCATCATGATCTGCCGGCGCAGGGCCTGGCGGAAGGTGCGCTTGAAGTGGCGCAACGACTCGGGACCGGCGCGGCGGATGCCCACGTAGCGATCTTTCTGGGTGATGAGCCGCTCCTTGCCCTTGGGCTCGATGCGCGGCAACTCCAGCTCTTGCCCCAGGATCTCCGCCAGTTCCTCCAGTGAAAGCTCGACCTCCAGCAGATGCTCGCCCGGCTGGGAGCCGGCTTTGCCTGCGCCATCCTCGTCGGGCTGGCCGGGAGCGATCGCATCGCCCACCTGGCCCGGCCCTTGCGCCACGCCGCCCTGACCCTCGGTGCCGAAGTGGAAACGCGGCACATCGATCTGTGGCATCGGAATGGAGACGGTCTTGTCGCCTTTCTTGCCGATGAGTTCGCCGCTGGAGATGTACTGCCGCAGGTTCTGGCGAATCTTCCCGCGCACGATGTCGCGAAAGCGGCGGTGGTCGGGGTCGATTCGCAGGGCCATGCGTCGACTAGTCCTTGGTGTCACCCCGTGCGAAGATCGACGCCACGAAATTCAGCACGTCGGTGGCGCAGATCTCGCAGTAGGCGTGGTTGCGGATGAGGCGATTCTTCACCACGTCGATCTTCTCTTGCGTCTCGCGGTCGATGACCGCGGACACCAGGCTGGTCAACTTGATGGAGTCCTTTTGGTCCTCGAACAGCTTCAGTTCCAGTGCCTTCTGCAGGCGCTCGTTGGTGCGGAAGTCGAAGTGCCGCCCCTCCACCGCCAGCGCCCCGATGTAGTTCATGATCTCGCGCCGGAATTCCTCTTTGCGCGAGTCGGAGATGTCGATCTTCTCCTCGATGGAGCGCATGAGTCGCTCGTCGGGCTCCTCGTCCTGCCCGGTGTAGCGGTTCTTGACCTTCTCCTTCTGGGTGAACGCCTTGATGTTGTCGATGTAGTTGGCGCACAGCTTGGAGATGGCCTCTTCGTCCGCGCTGATGGCACGCTGGACCTCGTTCTTCACGATGTCCTCGTACTCCTGTTTCACCAGGCCGAGCAGCATGATGAAGTACTTGCGCTGCTCGTCGCTGGTGATGAGCGAGTGGTGGCGCAGGCCCGATTCCAGTTCGTTCATCACCATGAAGGGGTTGACACAGCCCTCGCCGCGATCGCTGACCAGGGCGTTGGAGATCTTGTCCTGGATGTAGCGGGGCGAGATGCCATCCATGCCCTCGCGCTGCGATTCCTTGCGCAGCTCCTTGATGTTGTCCTGGGTGAAACCCGGCAGCGTCTTGCCGTCGTACAGCTTCATCTTTTGCACCAGGGTCAACTGGTGCTTCTTGGGATCTTCCAGGCGGGTCATCACCGCCCACATGGCCGCCACCTCCAGTGTGTGCGGCGCGATGTGCTTGCCGCGGATCTTGGCCGCGTTGTAGTCCTTGCCGTAGATCTTCCGCTCCTCGGACACGCGCGTGATGTAGGGGATGTCGATCTTGACGGTGCGGTCGCGCAGCGCCTCCATGTACTCGTTGGAGAGCAGCTTCTTGTACTCGGCCTCGTTGGTGTGGCCCAGGATGACCTCGTCGACGTCGGTCTGGGCGAACTTCTTGGGTTTGATCTTGTGCTCTTGCGACGCGCCCAGCAGGTCGTAGAGGAAGGCCACGTCCAGCTTGAGCACCTCGATGAACTCGATGATCCCGCGGTTGGCGATGTTGAACTCGCCGTCGAAGTTGAACGCGCGCGGATCGCTGTCGGAGCCGAACTCGGCGATCTTGCGGTAGTTGATGTCGCCGGTCAGCTCGGTGGAATCCTGGTTCTTTTCGTCCTTGGGCTGGAACGTCCCGATGCCCACGCGATCCTGTTCAGAAAGGACCAGCCGACGCACGCGCACGTGTTGCACCACCTGGGACCAGTCGCCCTTGTAGTGGGCCATCAGTTCGCGGAAGATCAGGCGGCAGGCGGGATCCAGATCGCCGTCGACCCGCACTTTCTCCAACCCTGGGGTGTTGATGCCCATCTCGATGAGGGCCCGGCTGCGCCAGTCGGGCGGAATCAGGTGCAGCGGCTCCTCGTGCATCGGGCAGCGGAAGGTGCTCTGCCCGCCGGCGATGGTTTCCAGGCCCACCGGCAAGGTCCATTCGAAGGTGTACAGGGCGCCCTCGGGCACGCGCGAATAGTCCTCCAGGCCGCGCTTAAGCAGACGCGCGATGGTGGATTTGGAACTGCCCACCGGGCCGTGCAACAGGATCACCCGCCGCTCGGTGCCGTAGCGCTCGGCCGCGCTCTTGAACACGCTGACCAGCCGCATGAGCGGGATGTCGAGCCCGAAGATGGCGTCCTGGCCGCCGTGCTGCTCGTCCTTGAAGAAGGTGTGACGGGTGAGGCGCTTCTTGTTGTCGAGGTATTCCTCCTGGCCGTAGGACAGGATCATGTCGTAGACCCGCTGGTACGCGGTGCGGGTCACGGCGGGATTCTGGCGAACCAATTCCAGGTAATCCGCGAAGTTGCCGGTCCAGTTGATCTCGGCGAACTCCTTCTGATTCTGCAGGCCTGCGATCTTGGTGATGAGGGTGGAGAGGTCAGGGGTACTCATCAGATCTCCTTGCCGGCGTCATGCCGGCGGCGCCACGAACTTACGTATCGAGCTTACCACGCGGGTACGCTGCTGGCCCGGCGGTCAGGCCAGGCGGCAGGAGGGAGACTGGAGACCGCAGGCTGGCGGCTGTAGGTTGAGCACGCATCCGTAGAGGCGGGGCGGCGCAACACCGGGCCCATCCCCACGCGCGTCGGTGGTCTAAATGTTCTCGACCAGTCTTCGGAAGAGAGCGCAGTTCTTCTCGATGTCGGGACTGTTGCGGACCAGGTCGCCGCCCACCAGGAACATCACCTGGCTCCCGTAGAACTCCAGCAGTTCCGGCAGGCGCTGCAGGCTCATACCGCCGCCCGGAGCGGGGAAGATGCTTCTGAAATCCCCCAGCGGATCCCGACACCCGTCCGCGATCTCGCGACACTCGTCCAGCGAGAATCCGAATCTGCCGCCCGAATGCGGAAAGATGCTGGCATCAGCGCCAGCCAGACGCATGAGCTGGCCGAACAAGGCGTAGTGGGAGATGCCATGGTCCGGGCAGGTCACGAAACTTCCCAGGAATGCGGGGTGCGCCAGGATCGGCAACCCGAGGGAATCGTCGTCGGCCAAGGCGCGCATTGCATCGATGCCGGTCAACCCGGGACAGATCAACAGGGCGCCGGCACCGACTTTCTTGGCGAAACGCGCCCGCTCGTGGACCTCTCCCGCGGGCGCGGTCACGTTGGGAGCATAAAGAATGGCACGGCCCGTCGGGGCTGCGGCCTTGCGCACGGCTTCCGCACAACGTTGGGCACGTTCGGCGAAGGAAGCGAAGGGCTGATTGGCCAGGCCGTGGTCGTCCTTGATGACATCGATGCCGCCCGCGGCGAAGCGACCCGCCAAACGAGCCAGTTCCTCGGCGGAGAGGCCCATGGGCTTCACGGCAGTGGAAAGCAAGGGTCGCCGCGGCTCGCCCAACAAAGCCCGGAGACCCTCACGCCCGAACCGCGGCCCCTTGAACCTTCCCCACAGAGTGCCGCCGTTCTCCAGACGCGAGAGCCGGAATCCCTTCTTGAGGCTGATGTTGCCGAAAAGGACGTTGCACAGCTGGGTGAGTTCGCCGCCCGCGGTGTCGTTCGAGAAGGAGATCAGTGCTTCACTGGCCGGTGCGCCTGGATCCGTGGATTTCTGCAGGGATTCCAGGCGGCCCACCACCTGGTCGGGAATGAATCCCTTGGGGAGGATGTCAGCGGGACACTCGACGGTCTGCTCCAGGCAAAGGTCTGCGGCCTTCGCCCGGGCCTCGGTTTCGTCGCCCGTGAGGCGGTAGCGAACGAAGAATCGGTCCTGAGTTTGTTTCGATGCGGGCATCACAGGACTCTTCTCAAAGGGCCTCGGCCTTGGCTTCGCTGTGCACTGCCTCGACCCGAACCTGGGCGATATCCTCGGGACGGATATTCAGTTCGGTCTGAAGCGCCCGCTCGGCAGCCTGGATGAGCCCGAGAGCATCGATCCCATGCTCGCGCATCAGGTACCCCTTGGAAGCCCCGTGGGAGAAGGTGTCTTGTAGCCCCAGACGAATGAGTTTCACGCCGAGCCCATTCTCGGCGATCTTCTCGGCCGCGATCGATCCCAGGCCGCCCGCGGTCAGATGATTCTCCAGGGTCAGGACGCCGTGCTTCGGTTGGGCCAGGGCCTGCAGCAGGACCGGATGGTTGCAGGGCTTCAAGGTGGAGACGTGCAGGTGCTCGACGGAAACGCCTTTCAGTTTCAACAGGGAAACTGCCTTCAAAGCCTCCTCGGTGCACAGTCCGCTGGAAAGCACGGTCAGGTCTTTCCCGTGCGAGAGCACGCGCGGTTGGTCCAGCTTCATGGGCTGGGAAATGGGGAACAGCCGGGGTATCTCGCCGCGGAGCATGCGAACGTACACCGGGCCCTCGACCGCGGCCATCACCTCCAGCACGCTCTCCACCTCGGTGGCGTCGCCGGTTTCCAGCACCGTCATGTTGGGCAGAGTGCGCATGAGCGCCACGTCCTCCACCGCCTGGTGAGTGGCGCCGCCCGGCGTGGTGATCCCGGGCAAGAAGCCGAACATCTTCACGTTGGCGTTGGGATAGGCCACGCTCATGGCCACCTGGTCGTAGGCGCGGCGGTAGATGAACACGGCGAAGGTGTGCACCAGCGGCATGAAACCTTCGCGAGCCAGGCCGGCGGCAAAGGACAGCATGTTCTGCTCGGCAACGCCCATCGAGAAGAAGCGTTCGGGATACGCCGCGCTGAAGCCGTCGGCCTCACAGGAACTGGTGAGGTCAGCCGACAAGACCAGCACCTTCGGCTTGTCCCTGGCCCAGGTGACCAGATTTTTGGCGTGCACGCGCGAGAGCATTTCCATCACATCTGCTCCAGGGCGCGGCGATAGGTCTCGCGCTCGTCGGGCGTCTTGAAACGCAGGTAGTGCAGCTTCGGGGCGTTCTGCCCGAGCAGGGCCAGCCCGCGGCAGGGATCGGTGTCGCAAAGGACCACGAGGGGACGGCCGTCGCTTTCGCGAGCGGCGGGCTCCGCCAGGGCCTCGGGGTCGTGCCCGTCCACGCGCTCCGCGCGCCAACCGAAGGCCTGCAAGCGATCTTGCAGGGGCTCCACGGCCATCACGTTGGTCATGAGCCCGTCGCACTGCTGGCGGTTGACGTCCACATACACGGCCAGACGGTCGAGCCGGTGGAACGAAATCGCCTGCAGGGCCTCCCAGGTCTGACCGATCTGGAACTCGCCGTCGCTCATGAACACCCAGGTGCGTCCGCTGTCGCCCTTGAGGCGACGGCCGAGAGCGATGCCAGCAGCTTGCGACAGGCACTGGCCCAGCGACCCGGCGGTCACTTCCATACCAGGCGAGTGCTCGGCGCCGATCATCTCTACGGAGGATTTATCGCGGTTGAAATCGTCCAGGCCGCAAGGGTCCATGCGGCCGGTCTCGATGAGGACCGCGTAGAGCACGAGCGCGTAGTGGGCCGGCGAAAGAAAGAAGCGATCCTGGTGCGCCAGCGGGCGTCCGTTGAATTCGGCGCCAGTGAAGTAGGCGCGATTGCCGCGCGAGGGGACGCCAGGAAATGGCTTGGGCCGAAGCGGCTTGTCCACCGGCGCCAGATTCATGACCCTGATATACAGGGTGGCGAGAATCTCGGCCGCGGAGCAAGCCTGGCTCATGTAGCCGCCGTTGTGCTTGAGGGTGTGTTCCAGCACGCGGCGCCTGATGTGCCGAGCTGCCTGCCGCACCTCGTCCGCCCATTTTGGTTCAGTCATGGAGCAATTCCAGAAGACAGTCCCGGACCAATCCTACCCGACGCCTACGGCGAGTGGAACGTGCAAGCCCAGTTCTTTCCACGAGAGCGCCGAACCCACCCCGAGATGAAGCAAGCGGTAGCCCGAATTCCAGGAGATGCCGTACAATGTCCTTTATGCCCACCATCAAGCGAATCGGAGTGCTTACGGGGGGCGGCGACTGCCCCGGACTCAACGCTGTCATCCGGGCCGTGACCAAGACGGCCATGCACGTCTACGGCCTCGAGGTTTACGGCATCGAGGATGGGTTCCTGGGGCTCATCCAGAACCGCATGCGGCCGCTCAGCTGGAACGATGTTTCCAACATCCTCACCCAGGGCGGCACCATTCTGGGTACCAGCAACCAGGCCAATCCGGAACATTTCGCCCTCAATCGCAACGGAAAGATCGAATGGGCGGACGTAACGGATCGCGTGTACGACCACCTGCGTGCCAACGAAATCGACGCGGTGGTGTGCATCGGGGGCGACGGCACCATGACCGGCGCGGCCAACCTGATCAAGCACGGCGTCAACTGCATCGGTGTGCCCAAGACCATCGACAACGACATTGAAGGCTGCGAGCGCACGTTCGGCTTCGAGACCGCGGTGCATACCGCGAGCGAGTGTCTTGACAAGATCCACACCACCGCCATGAGCCACCACCGGGTGATGGTGGTCGAGGTCATGGGCCGCAATGCCGGCTGGCTGGCGTTGCACACCGGCGTGGCTTCTGGTTCGGACATCATCCTCATGCCCGAAATCCCCTACGACCTCGCCAAGGTGTGCGAGGTCCTGCACAAGCGCAGTCGGGCCGGCAAGCGCTTTTCCATCATGTGTGTGTCAGAGGGCAGCAAGCCCAAGGGCGGCGAAGTGGTGGTGCTGCGCCGGGTGGAGACCAGCCCGGACCCCATCCGCCTGGGCGGCATCGCCAACAAGTTGGTGGCCGACATCGAGGCCGCGACCAAGTTGGAGGCGCGCGCCACCATTCTGGGCCACATTCAGCGCGGTGGCTCGCCCACGCCCGGCGATCGCGTGCTGGCCACCCTGTTCGGACATCACGCCCTCGATCTGCTCATGCACGGAGCCGAGGGGCAACTGGTCGTGCTCAGCGGAGGCAAGCTGAGCGCGGTTCCCATCGAGTCAGTGGCCGGCAAGCAGCGCAAGGTGCCACCCGACGATCCGCTGGTGCTGGCCGCGCGCGCAGTGGGAACCGATTTCGGAGACTAGCGACTTCCCCAGGTGAAGCAGACATGAACGCGCGGCGGCCCGGTCTGTTCTCAAAATGGGATCTGTGGGCGCTGGCGGGCTTGACCGGCCTGCTTGTTCATTATGTGCGGTTGCTACCCAGGCTGCCCGACCCGGTGCCCACGCACTTCAACGCTGCCGGCAATCCCAACGGCTGGACGTCGAAGACCAATCTGCCCTTGGTGGTGTTCGCCGCCCCGGTCGTGAGCTGGTTGGTGCTGCTTCTCTTTGGCGTGGTGGCGGCGGCGGCCAAGAAGGACTTGGGCCGGGCGCAACTAGCGGGCTTTCAGGCTCTGCGCGGCCTTCTGACCTTTGGCATGTCTTTTCTCCTCGGTTCCTGCCTGGCCATGGCCCTGTGGGGCATGACGGCGCTTCACACCGGGATTGTGGTCTTCTTCATTTTTCTCGGACTGGGCCTGGTTTTCATGGTTCGGGAAATACAGATCCACATGCCCCACGTTCACGATCCCGACCATTACCGGTGCGGGCTTTTCTATGTGAACCCCGATGACGACCGGTTGTGGGTGCCCAAACGCATCGGGACGGGGTGGACCCTCAACTACGCCCGCCCTGCGGCCTACTGGATAACGGCGTTCATTTTCATTCTCGTGGGTGCCCTGGTGTATCTCTCGCTGCACACCGGGCCGACGCGTTCGTGTCGCTAGCTTAGCGTCCGATAAGCGGCATCAGCGACGTCGTAGGTGCTGCAGCTCGGTCTCGAACGACGGCGGCAGCGCGCTGGCAAAATGCAGGTGCTCGCCGGTGACCGGGTGAGCGAAGCCCAGCGTAGCTGCGTGGAGCAGCAAGCGATGGGACGGCAAGAGCCGGCGGCCGGCGCGCGTGTAGTCGCGGAGATAGACGGTCTCTCCCACCAGCGGATGCCCCTGTTCGGCGAGGTGGATTCGGATCTGGTGGGTGCGCCCGGTTTCGAGACGCACGCGGCACAGGGTCGCCGCGACTAGGTTCTCGATGACCTCGACGTGGGTGACCGCGGTCTGTCCTTCGTGGGGTCGCCGCGTGCTGCCGCGCAGTCCGTCGCCCCGATCGGCGACCAGGCGCGATTCGATGCGGCCCGCCCGTACTGGCCCGTGGGCGACCGCAAGGTATTCCCGCTCGGCCTGGTGCTGCTGGAACACGCGGTGAAGTCCGCGCTCGGCCAGCCTGGTCTTGGCGAAACAGAGCAGCCCCGAGGTTTCCTTGTCTATGCGGTGAACCGTGTACAGCGGCGTCGCAGCGGCGTGCCTCCCCTGCTGGCGCCAGGCCTCGCGGATGAGGTCCAGGGCCGTTCCTCTCTCCCGGCGTTCGTAGGGCACGCTGGACACGCCCGCGGGCTTCTCGATGACGGTGAGATGGCCGTCCTCAAACACGATGCCGAACTCGGGTCGGGTTGCCGTGCGCCGCGGGTCTGGTGCAGTGACGTTCCAGGCCACGGTTTCGCCGCCTGCCAATCGTCGTGCTGGATCCAGCTCTCGCTTGCCATTCACTTCGATCTTGCCGGATGTGCACAGGGCGCGCAGATCGCTCCAACTCTGCCCGGGCCAATGCGCGCGCAGGGCGGCCGCCACGGTGCCGGGCGATGCCGCCGTGAACTCACCACGCGCCGGCAATGGCCGCACAGTCATCCTTCACACTTCCCGTCTCGATCGACCCTAGAACTGGCCCTGTGACACAAGACCAGGAACCAGCGCCCAGCGGCCGTCGGGGGTCTGCACTGGCAGGGCGCTGGGCAAGGGCATCCCGCGCGCCGCGCGCCCTTGCGCGACATTGTCGTCGTGTTTGTCGTACCTCCAGGTCAGCAGATAGCCAGTCGCCAGGCCGACTGCGCTTCCCGCAAGAGCATAGCGGGCCATCTTGGGTCCGATCTCGGCGTTGCCGCAGAACCCACTCTTGGTACACATCTGCACGAGCGCGCCGGTGAACCCACCAGCCACCGCCGCCAGATCGATCAGCATGACCCGCTGCCAGCTTGGCCCGTAGTTCCTTTGGTCGGGCAAGTAGGCAAGCGCCAACCCTACTGCCAACCCCGCGTTCATCCCGCCCAACATGCCCCAGCCAACGCGGGGTATCCGCGTCGTCGTGGTCACCGTACCATCATTATTGGTGGTCTTCGTGACGGATTCCAAGGCGAATCCCGTTGCCGGAATTGCCAGCACCCCGGCCAGCGCGCCCAAGAAGGCTCCGCTCTGGATCATGGCCACGCGACCGTAGTTGGGTGCGTGGTCGTCCAGCCACCAGCCCGCCACCGAGCCCAAACTCAGGCCCGCCACGCCTCCCAGCCAGGCGCCGGACAGGGTATGCGTGAGCCCTAGCCCCAAGGAAAGCCCTTCCAGATCGCCAATCCAACCAGCGCCAATGCGGAACAGCGCCAGGTTGTCCTTGATGTAGGCAGGAACCAGGGCCGCCGAGAGCACGCCCGCGCCGATCCCACCCGCGATGGCGCCAGCGCCTATCAGAAACAGGTTGGTGGGCTTGGTGGGATCGAGCCGCGTGGCTACGGCCATGCCGCCCCCGACCGCGGAGATACCGATCCAGAAGCCAATCAGCTCGGGCCGCCCCGAGCGCTGTACGTAGACCAGGGGGAAATCAAGCTTGAGCTGCTGTCCCGGCGCCAGCGACACCGTGTCGTGACGGGGAAGATAGTAGTTGGCCTCGGCGTAAACTTCGTAGTTCCCTGGCTCCACGTCTTGCGCGTAGGGGTTCTGCGTGCGGTTGCCTCGCACATAGAGGGTGGCGTTGCGGGGTACAGTGTGGATCTCGAGGCGCGCCGGAATGGGGTCCAACTTGAAGAACAAAGGCTTGGTCTCAGCCACCTCGATGGCGATGTCCCGGTCCTGGCTGGCGAAATTGGGCTTGGCCACCGACACCCGGTAATGGCCGCGCAGCACGCGAAACTCGTTGGGCGCATCGCCGGTAAAGACCTGGCCTTCACCCTCGATGCGGACCTGCACCTGGTCAGGTACGGTGTTGATGACAACGATGCCGGGCCGGTGGTTGATGGCCTCGATGCGCAGGCGGGCGATGTCAGCCAGCTCCCCGCCCGACGCCTGCGCCAGGAACTCCTGGTAGCTTGCGCGTGCCTGCTTGAGCAGGCCCAGGTGGTACTGGCACTGCGCGATCATGAACTGGTTTTCCTTCTTGGGAGAAAGGTCGTGCGCGAGCTGGAACTCGACCAGAGCCTGCTCCTTGTTGCCCGCCTCGAACAGACTGACTCCCGATTCGTAGTGCTGGCGGGCTTGCGTGGCTCGATCGGCATCCTGTGCACGTGCCGGCGGATTTGCGGCGAAAAACACAGCCGCCAAAATCGCGAGCCACAGAGGGCACAGCCGTCGAGTTGTGATCCTCGTCCTGTGGCAACAGTGGGCGGGCGTGATTCGTATCACTTGTCACTCTGGTACGGCGAAGGCGCGACTTTGTCGTCAGCCTTGGACTTCCTGCCTGGCTCGACCGGGCCTGCCGCGGCCGCAGCACCGGAAGCGCGAGAACCATGGGGCTTGGCCACGCGCCGGCCGCGCTCAGGGGTCGCCGGCGTCGGCGCAGGCGCAGCCGGGGTCGGTTGGGCTGCGAGCGTAGCCGCTGGTCGTGTCCCAGGCAGCGCCGGCGTGGGCGGTGCGGGCGCCACCACAGCCGGCGCTTGCTGCCCGCCGCTCGCCAGTGCCACCGCGATCGCCGCGCCCAGCGCCAACACCCCCAGCGCCGCCAGCGGCCAGCGCAGACGATGCCCAGCCGGCGCCGTGGTCGGCTCAGATGCCTCCCGCAAAGCGACGGTGGAATCCCCGGCCAGCAGGCGTTCCACATCGTGCTCGAATTCGGCCATCTGCTGGTAGCGCTTGTCGCGGTCCTTCTCGAGCGCGCGCATGACCACGCGGTCGACCGCGGCCGGGATGCCTAGTTCGGGCCGAAGCTGCGACGGCGGAAGGGTTTCCTGCGTGAGTACCTGCGAGATCACGCCCAGGTAGTTGTTGGCGCGAAAGGGGACCTCGCCGGTCAGGCACTCGTACAACATCAGCCCCGCACTCCAGATGTCGGCTCGGTGGTCCACATCGTCGCCGCCGCGAGCCTGCTCGGGCGACATGTACAGCGGCGTGCCCAGCACGGTCCCCGTGCGCGTCAGACGCTGCATGTCCGCGCCTTCGTCGCGCGAGTGCACGGCCTTGGACACGCCGAAGTCCACCACCTTCACGAAGTCGACATCGCCCCGTCGTACCAGGTAGATGTTCTCGGGCTTCACGTCGCGGTGGACGATGCCCTTGGCGTGGGCTGCCGAGAGCGCGCTGCAGACCTGGCGGAGGATGGCCAGGCTCCGTTCCACCGGCAGAGGCGCATCCCGCACCACCAGTTGGGCCAGGGCTTCGCCGTCGAGGAACTCCATGACCACAAAGGCGCGACCGTCGCTGGTGGTGCCATAGTCGGTGACGTCCACGATGTTCTCGTGACCGATCGAGCTCGCCAGCCGCGCCTCCTGCAACAGACGGGCGATCAGTTCCTGGTTCTCCAGGAACTTTTCCAGCAATACTTTGACCGCCACGCGTTTGCCGATGATGGCGTGGCGCGCCTCATACACCGCCCCCATGCCGCCCTCGCCAATCTTGCGAACGATCGCATAGCGTTCGGCCAGAACCGTCCCGACCAACGGATCGAATCGCTCGGTGGCCCCCGCAGGCACGCTTCCTGCCGGTGTGTGCGGCGTCGTGTCGGACAGGGAAGGGTCCACCTCGGCCATGATCGCCGACATTGTAGCCCGCCCAGGGCGCAAAAACACCTGCAGGGGCCAATCCGCTTGACGAAGGCGGGTGTCGCTCGTAGCTTTTCGAGCCCCATGTCCAACTTCAAGATTGCCAATCCTAAGCTGACTGATGCCGGCCGTTTGCGCATCGAATGGGCCGAGAGCCGCATGCCGGTTCTCCTGCGTCTGCGCGAGGAGGGTCGCAAGACACAGCCTTTGCGCGGAATGAAAGTTGCGGGCTGCCTGCACGTCACCAAGGAAACCGCGGTGCTCATCCGTACGATTCTGGCGGCTGGCGCGGAGGTGTCGTGGTCCGGCTGCAATCCTCTCTCCACCCAGGATGACGTGGCCGCTGCCCTGGCTGCCGAGGGCACATCCATCTATGCCTGGCACGGCCTGACCAAGGATGAATTCTACTGGTGTATCGACAAGACCCTCGAGATGAAGCCGACCCTGACTCTCGATGACGGCGCCGACCTCATCTTCAGCGTGCACGACCGCCACCGCGAACTGGCCAAGGGGGTGATCGGCGGCACCGAAGAAACCACGACGGGCGTGCACCGGCTGCGCTCCATGGCCAAGGCGGGCAAGCTGCTCTACCCGGTCATCGCGGTCAACGACAGCGAGACCAAGTGGGACTTCGACAACGTGTACGGCACCGGCCAGTCATCGCTGGACGGCATCCTGCGCGCTTCGTCCGTTCTCATCGCAGGCAAGACCTTCGTGGTCGCCGGCTACGGCCATTGCGGCAAGGGCGTGGCCATGCGCGCCCGCGGTCTGGGTGCCAACGTCATCGTCACCGAGATCAAGCCCACGGCGGCGCTCAAGGCCATCCTCGACGGATTCCGTGTCATGCCCATGGATGAGGCGGCCAAACTGGGCGACATCTTCATCACCGCCACCGGAATGAAGGACGTCATCGTGGGCCGCCACTTCGACGTGATGAAAGAGGGCGCGCTGGTGTGCAACACCGGCCACTACGACTGCGAGATCAACCTGGTCGACCTGGAGGCGCGTGCCAAGAGCAAGCGAGAGATCCGCTTCGCCAACGAAGAGTACGTTCTCAAGAACGGCATCCGCGTCTACATTCTGGCCCAAGGCAGACTGGTCAACCTGGCTGCGGCCGAGGGACACCCGTCCGAGGTCATGGACATGTCGTTCGCCAACCAGTACCTGGCCCTGTGCAAGCTTGCCCGCGACGGCCAGACCATGAAGCCGGCGGTGTACGAGCTTTCGCCCGAACAGGATCAAGAGCTGGCGTCGATCAAGCTCGGCACCCAGGGCATCCGCATCGACAAGCTCACCCCCGAGCAGGTCAAGTACCAGGACGACTACTCGTCCGGGACGTAGAAGGGCCGGCCCGCGACTGGCGGTTCGCGTGGGCGAGAGCGAGTTCGTGGGCGTTCCGCGGGACGCGGAAAGCGGGCGGCTCACGCGATTCGCCCACGCAGAACCCATTACGCTGGTCGCTGCCGCGCACGCGATCGCTCACGCACACGCTAGCCGACGGTGAAGCCAGCCTTCAGCCAATCACGACCGCGCTATCGGCGACGACACGGATGCCGCCCTCATGCAGCAGCAGGTTGGGCAGGACTACGACGTCGCCCCGGCGCGCTTGGTCCAGGGCCTGGTTCGCGGCTGAGCGATCGCGATCCAGACGCATGAGCACGAAGCGGCCAGTCGCGCCGCAAATGAAGAAGCGTAGACGACCCTTGTCCTTGATGGGGTCGCTGACCACGCGATACCGGCTGGGGTCGACCGCGGTTGCAGCGGATTGTCGCAGAACCAGGTAGCTGAAGTCGACCCGCGAGCGGCCGGCCACCAGCACCTCGGCGCTGTCGTGGCACCAGTCACGCTCGCGCTGCAGTGCCGGACAGGCAGTCTGGCAGAAGCAAGGCGCTGCCACATGAAGTCCAGCCGCCAGTAGTCGATCGTGCACGCCCAGGAGCGCCCGCGAGGTGTCGCGCAACGCCGGCTCGATCGCGATACACGTCCCATCCGGTTCCAGAAGTTCGCGGCACCAGCCGGCCATCAGACGAGCCCTCCCGTCGAGGTCCAGACTTGCGCCGAACTCGTTCAGCAGATGCGCACAAACGATCAGGTCGAACCGGCCGCTGACGCCCGCGGGACGCACGCCACGAAGCAGATTGGCAACCAGAATTCCGGGTCCAGGCACCTTGTCCACTGCCACCAGTTCGACATCTTCGCCAAAACACGCTCGAACCGCCCGTCCTGCGGCTCCTGTGCCGGCGCCCAGGTCGAGCACGCGCCGGGGCCGGCCCGACGCAAAAGGAACTTGCCCCAGGACTCGGCGGAGTGCCGCCTCCGTCCGCGGCGCAATCTCGGCCTCGTATTCCACCCGCAACCCGGGCTTGGACAAGTAGTCGGAACCCACCAGCGTCCGTTCGCCGACAAGTCCGGGGTGAATGCGCGTCTGGCGCCGACGCATCGAACGTGGCCGACTAGCCGAACAGCTTGAGAACCAGGGGCTTCAGATCGCCGAAGGTAACCACGACCAGAAGGCCCATGAGGAGCATGATGCCGACCATGTGAATCTTGGCCTCGAGCATGGGGTTGACGTCGCGCCTGCGGAGGGCGCCCACGCCCAAGAAGACCGCCCTGCCTCCGTCGAGCCCTGGAATGGGGAGCAAGTTGAATACCGCCAATGCAACCGAGATGAGCAGCACGATCTCGAGGAACCTGCTGGCGCCTTGCTGGGCGGCGCTGGCCATCTCGCGTGCGATCCCCACCGGGCCGGTCAGCCCGCCTTTGACCTTGCCCGAGACGAGATCCCACAGGTTGGTCAGGATGCCAGTAGCCACCGCCACCGGCAGCAGCGCCGCTTCCTTGACCGCCGAAAGCACGGGCCCACGCGCGCGCACCACCCCGAACTTGACTCCGATCATGTACACGCTGTTTTTGGAATCTTTGCGAGGTGTCACCGTCACCGTTACCGGGCTGCCCCCTCGCATCACCTTGACGGTCACCGGTGCGCCCTCGGAACCCCGGACGATCTTGGTGACCGCCGACGGCTCGGACACCGACTTGCCATTCACCTCCGCCAAGGCGTCGCCAGCGCGAAGACCCGCTGTCTGGGCCGCGGAGTCTGGAACCACTTCATCGATGGTCGTGGTTCCGGTGGGCTGGCCGTAGCCGACCATCACGACCAGGGCGATCAGGAACGCAGTCAGGTAATTGGCAGCCGGCCCTGCCACCAGTACCAAGAGTCGCATCCAGCGCGGGCGGTTGGGATACACGTAAGGATCGTTTGGATCGAACTCCTCGTGCGGGTTGAGCCCCGTGATTTGCACGAAGCCTCCAAGCGGGATCGGCGCGATCTGATAGACGGTGTCACCGCGCTTGAACGACGCGATGGCTTTGCCGAAGCCGATCGAGAATCTCTCGACGCGCATCCCGCACAGGCGGGCGGCCGTGAAATGACCGGCCTCGTGCAACACGATGAGCAGCGCGAGTCCTAGGATTGCAACAAGAAGAGACATTCAGGGCGAACTCTAGCAGGGTTTGTCTGCGGGTCATACCGCACGAGGGCGCAGCGCGCGCCGATCCCTGCCTCGGCCTGCGCCCGCCGGCCCGGAATCCTCCGACAGGCTCTACCTGCCTGCCGGCTGGCCCAGCGTCCCCGCAAGCTTCTTTGCCGCTTGCACGAGGACCGCCGCGACATCCGAGACTCGCCGTTCGGTGAAAGTAGCCGCCGAGGCCGACACGCCTATGGCGGCGGCCAGCACAGTGCCGGCGGACCAGACCGGCGTGGCCAGGCTGCGCACACCCTCTTCGTACTCCTCATCGTCCAGGGCATAGCCTTGCCGGGCGATCCGGCTGCATTCGGCTCCCAGCGCCTCGGCAGTGGTTAGCGTCCGCCGGGTTCGTGCCCGCAACGGCGCGCCACCCAGCACCCTCTCCAGAGAATCTCGCGGCCCGAAAGCCAGGAACACCTTCCCGAACGCGGAGCAATGCAGTTCCGCTGGGACGCCCGTCCCGCTGCCCACGCGCGGGGCGCCAGCACTGTCGCAGGTTTCCACCACCACGGCCTTGTCTCCGGCTAGCAGCGCGAGACATGCCGTTTCTCCCGTAAGCTGCGCGATCTCGTTCAGCACCGGAACACACGCAGCACACAGGGCGGTGCTGGCAATCGAACGCAGCCCGGTTCGCAGCTCCGGGTTGGCCGTGAAATCGAAACCGCGTCGCTGCAGAAATCTTTCGGCCGCAAGCGTGTGCAGGATTCGCAGCACAGTCGTCCGCGGCATCTTGAGGCGGCGTGCGACCGCCGATGACGAAAGAGGATTATCGGATGACGCGAACAGGCGCAAGACCTGGCAGGCCCGCGCCAGGTTGGGAATTCGATACTCCCTGGTTGCCGGGCCGGGGATGGTTCGCTTGGCGGGGCTCGCCCGGTCGGCTCCACGCAGGTGGCTCGCCGCGCTTTCCAACACCGCGACGTTGCCGATTCCCGTGTCCTCCGGGACGATCCATACCGGAGCTGACTTCAGGGTTGTCTCCATTTTTCTAGCCTCCGCGCCTGGGCGCCAATAGCAAGGGGGCAGAAGTCAGACAGGGCCACGCGACAAGAGCCAGACCTCGTCTTCCACTGCTGCGGTTGATTCATCAGTTGGACCGTTAGGGGCGCCCACCGGTGAAATCCGTGTACCTAACTGATGCCCGCAAGTTTTGAGTCGTGGCTGCCGCATATTGCTGCGCGTCGTCTCGGTCCACTGCGTTAGGCCATGGCCGACGCGATCTTCGCGGCCAGCGCAAATGGATCTTCGGGCGCGACCAAGGAGAGGCGCTGGTGGCCGGCCAGTTCGGGCAGGCCGCCCACTGACGAGGCGATGGCGGACAATCCAGCGGCCAGAGCCTCCCGCACCACGACTGGCGCGCCTTCGCTGCGACCGTTGGGCAGAGGGCGGCAGGGATGGACGAAGAGGTCGGCGGCAGCCATCCACTCAGCCAAGACCGCGGGACTGAGGAGGCCCGGCAGGCGAAGGTCCACCGCGCATGCAGCAGCCAGTCTCCGCAGCCTGGGCTCCTCGGGTCCTGCGCCTACGATCGTCAAGATCGGTCGTGCCCGGGCTGGCAGATGCCCCACCGCACGCACCAACACGTCGAAGCCCTTGATGGGAACCAGCCGTCCCGCTGCGAGCACCGCGAACCCATCCAGTCCCAGCTGACGACGCAAGTCGTGCCGCTCCGCGGAAGGCCGAGGCCGAAACAGCCATGAATCGTGGGGGGCAGGCTGCACGCAGGTACGCGCCCCCAGTGCCTCCGGATTGCTGCCACACAGCCGCGCGAACCGGTCGCGCAGATCCGCACTGGCGAACACCAGTTCGACGCCGCTGTGGCAGAGGAAACGGGCCAAACTGGCACCGCCCGGCACGCGCGCGAGCAAGAAGACGTCGCCGCCATGGGCGTGCGCGCGATGGTGGAGGTGGGGCGCCACCACGCAGGCCACCAAGGCCGACGGTACCAGCCAGTGGCTCTCGACTGCGCTCCATCCGGCTGCGCGCTGAGCGGCCAGCGCCATCATCCGTGCAGTGAACTGCGCCGCTTCCAACCAGGCACGCACGCGTTGTCGCAAAGAGCCGCTTTCCAGAGCCTCAGGGGCGCCGCCAGCATAGAAGATCTCCGCAGCGCCCATCGTGGGGACCCGAAACACGCGCAGGTTGGGTTCGCTCCCCCCGCTCCCCGCGCCGGCGGCAATGACCTCCAGCACTTCCCCGGCCGCGACGAGCGCACGCACCCGCGTACGGACGAACGAGCCCGCATGGTCGTCAAGACTGCGCGGGTACGAGGTGCACAGGACGCCGATCACGACGGAGGCAGCTCAACCAGGGGCTCGGATCCCCACAACCGTCGCGCGAAGGCACGGCCCAGCCGCGCACAGAAGGCGCGCACAAGCAGCAGGCCGAGCGGCCCCAGCACGCGCGAGACACGGATGCCCGAACGCCAGGCTGGCCCATAGACCGGCCGCACCGGCACGTCGACCGCGCGTGCACCTACCGCTGCCAGGCGGACCAACAGATCGTTGGGGTATCCGTATCGGGGGAACACCGGGCCGGCCAGGATGGCGTCGAGAGCCCTTCGGTTGGCCGCCGTGTAGCCGCACTGCGAGTCGAAGAGGTGCGTGTAGCCTGATGCCAGCCGGGTCAGGTGCGAGAGCACGAAATTGCCTACCAGCCGGGTAGGCGGCATCACCCGGCACACACCCGGCCAGGCAAATCGGTTGCCCTTGGCGTAGTCGGCGCGGCCGGAAACCACGGCGCCCACCAGGGCAGACAGGTCCGCTGGATCCATCTGCGAGTCCCCTGCCATCACCGCGGCCACGTCCGCGCCGAGGGCGCGCGCCCGGGCATAGCCGGTCGCGATGGCAGCACCCACACCGCGATTCCTCTCGTGCACGAGTACTTCCAGGCCGCGCCTCTGGCTGCGCCGGGCGATGCGCGCCGTGCCGTCCGTGCTGGCGTCATCCACCACAATCGCGTGGTCCACGAATCCAGGAATCGAGCGCACCGTACGTGCGATCTTCTCTGCCTCGTTGAAGGCGGGGACCACGACGGCGATCCGATGGCCGGAGAACATGGCAGGGGCAGGCGCTGTCGGAAAAGGATGGCTCAGAATGGGTTCTCAGCCCGCCCCAAGTTGCGGCCGGGGCGTTGCTTGCCCCCATCGAACGGGTCGTGGTCTTTTCCGGGTTGGCGGTTCTTGCGATGACTCGGCCGGGATGGGGATCCATCTCGTGCCGGCTTGACCGCAACGGGAGGCTTGATATCAGGGGCTGGCTGAACCGGGATTGCATCCAGAACCACCAGACCGGACCAGTCGGGCCGCACCTCGTGGGTCTGCTCGCGATATCCTGGAAAGCGGAACACCAGGAACGTCGACTTGTCCTCGCGGTACTCGAACTTCTTGCGGAACGGCGTCTTGCCCAGGGCTTCGTTCTCGCCCGCGACGAACACCTCCGCGCCGGACGGGTTCGACTGGATCGCCAGGTCGAGTGTCTCGGGCCTGGGCGCTGACGAGGGGACCGGAGCTATGGCCGGCGGTGCCTGCGCGGACGACTTACGTTGCAACTCGTGGGACTGCATCCAGTACACCCCGCCAGCCAGCAAGGTCAGGCCCACCACCGCCCATGTTGCCTTGCGTGCGAGCAAAGGTTTGCGCCGCAGGTTGATGTCGGGGATAGGCGGTGGTACCACCGGCGTCGGTCCTCCCATCCGCGGCAGTGACCCGGTCCTGGCCGGCGGCACCGGCGGCACCGTGGTCGAGTTCGCACGGCCGGGGGTGGAATGTGACGCTGCGGCCATCAGGCGCAGGGCACTCGTGTTGGAACGTGACGGACTCACCGAGCCGGTGCCGGGTTGGCTGCGCTGGCTGGATGACGAACGAGCCTCGACGCCGGTGTCGGCGGGAAACAGGCTGCCCATGAGCTGGGCCAACTGCGTGGGCTGGAAGCGGGCCGCGTGAACGATGTCGTCAAGAGCGTCGGCCATTTCCGACGCAGACTGAAAGCGTTCGAGAGGATTCTTGGCCAGAGCCCGCAACACGATGTTGTCCATCTCCGGCGGACACAGCGGGTTGTGCAGCGACGGCGGCGGCACGTCGCACTGGCGAACCTTCTCGATGGTTTGAAGATCGTTCTCGCCCTTGAACAGCCGGCGGCCGGTCAGAATCTCGTGCAGCACGATGCCCGTGGCGAAGATGTCGATACGGCGATCGATCTCATTGCTCACGGTCTGCTCGGGCGCCATGTAGGCGAACTTGCCCTTGAGCGTCCCGGTCTTGGTGCTTTCGTCCTTGTCCCCACCCAGCGCCTTGGCAATTCCGAAGTCCAGGATCTTCACCGCCCCGTCGCTCGAGAGCATGACGTTGGAAGGTGAGATATCCCGGTGGATCATTCCTAGCCTGGTTCCGTCGTCGGCGGTAAAGTCGTGGGCGTAGGCCAGGGCACGACACATTTCGCGGCCGACATAGGCCACCAGCTCGGGACGCGGCGGACCGACGCGCGCCCACAGCGTTCGCATGGTCTCCGCCAGGTCGCGCCCACGCACGTACTCCATGGACATGAAGTACTCGTTGTCCACCGACCCCAGCTCGAACACCTGGACGATGTTGGGGTGATTCAGTCGCGCGGCCAGCTTGGCCTCGTCGATGAACATCCTGGTGAAGACCGGGTCATCCGACAAATGGGGCAGGATGCGCTTGACGACGAAGATGCGCTCGAAGCCCGCCGGCCCCTGGACGCGCGCCTTGAACACGTCGGCCATACCACCGCGACCGATGCGCTCGAACAGCGTGTACTTGCCGAATGAAATCGGCTGAGGAAGAACTACCCCCACGTTGATAAGTACGATTGTACCCCAGAATGGATTGCGTCCGCTCCTTTGCCCATCTTTGCGCCCAGATTCCGCCCCCTTTCAGAGGGTGGCAGACTAGGGGAGATTCGGAGAAAAATGCAAGCGTCTTGGAACCGCGACAGACCGACAGGGCAGGCCGACAATGGAGCCGGGCCTTCCGAGAGGCCCCATCTGGTCGTTGTCGGCGGCTTGGACCCAAGCGGCGGTGCGGGTTTGGTGCGAGATCTCCTCACAGCGGAGGCGCTGGGCGCCCGCGCCATTCTTGTAGGTACGGCCTGGACACGGCAGGACGAAAGCGGAGTCAAGGGCGTCGAGCCGCGCTCGCCAGATATGGTGCGAGCAGGCCTTGCCGAGGCGCTGGCGGCGTGTCCGCTCCGCCGGACTGCAGTGAAGGTCGGCATGGTGGCGAGGGGCGGCATTGCGGCCGCCATCGTCTCGGGCCTGGGCGCCTGGCAAGGACCCGTTGTCTTCGATCCCGTTCTGGGCGCCTCGGGTGGGGGAGCGCTCTTCGACGGCACCCCCGCCGATCTGCGCGCGCTTGCGAGCCGGGCCACTCTCGTGACGCCCAATCTGGCCGAGGCAGCCTGGCTGGCCGGGGTGGCGGTGGAGACTCTCGACCAAGCACGCCAGGCCGCACGGACGCTCGCGGCGTGGGGCGCGCAGGCGGTGCTGGTCAAGGGAGGTCACCTGTGCGGTCCAGCCACCGACGTGCTCTGTTCCAAGGCGGGTGAGCGGCTTTTCCCGGGGACGCGGCTGCCGGGCAGGAGCCCGCGCGGGACCGGCTGTGCGCTCGCCACGGCCATTGCGGTCGAACTGGCTCGGGGCCAGCCCCTGGAAGAGGCTGTTGGTGCCGCGAAGGTCTGGTTGGCCGGCCGCATCCAGGCCGCCGTAGCGATTGGCAACTCACGCTACCTGTGAAGGCACCCTTGCTGCTCCGGCTTGCCGAGCGGCCGGGTCTCGATTCTCAGCCCGGCCGCTGGGAACTACTCTGAAGAGCCCGACGGTTCGGAGGAATCTTCACCATGCTGATTGTACCAGTCGGGGGCCAGGTGGCGGGCAAGTGCGATCCCGCAAAGGACCAGGAAGAGGATCAGGGAGACGAGCAGGAACTGACGTTTCCTCGCTTTCAAATGGGAGACCGCGGGCAGGATTCCCGTCCAGCCGCAGGCGGGGCTACACACGTAGTAGCGAACCGGGTACACGATGGAGAGGATCCGGTGAGCCACACGCCGCTTTTCCCGGTTCAGGTGGTGCCCGCATCGGGGACAAACCGGTTTCTCGCGCCCTGGCGCCTCCATCAATCAGCGACGCTAGCAGATTGCGAGTGCGACGAGAAAACTTACTACCCGCCTGGTGTAGGCGGTCCTATCGCACGGTGCTACGTCCTTGCTCGATGATTGACTTGGTCTTGCGAGCGATCATCAACTCCTCGTTGGTGGGAACGACCCACACGCTGATGCGCGAACCCTCGCGCGTGATGACCTTCTCCTTGGCAGTCGAGCTGTTGCGCTCCGGATCGATATCGACGCCGATGAAGCGCAACGGCTCCAGCACGCGCGCGCGCATGGGGACATCGTTCTCACCGATGCCGCCGGTAAACACGATGGCATCGCAGCCGGCCATGGCCGCCACGTACGAGCCGACGTACTTGATCAGGCGGTAGTCGAACATGTCGAGTGCGAGCTGCGCCCGCGCATCGCCCTCCTTGGCCCTGGCGATCACCTGTCGCATGTCGTTGCTGATGCCGGACACGCCCTTCACGCCACTCCTGCTGTTGAGCAGCGTGTTCATCTCCTGTGGCGACAGCTTGTCCTTGTCCATGATGTACAGGACCACAGCCGGGTCCATGTCGCCCGTGCGGGTGCCCATCAGCAGACCTTCGAGCGGGGTCAGTCCCATCGAGGTGTCGAAGGACTGGCCGTTCTTGACCGCGGTGATGCTGGACCCGTTGCCCAGGTGGCAGGTGATGATTTTGAGATTGGCAAAATCCCTCTTCATCAACTCGGCACAGCGCCGGGCCACGTACTCGTGCGAGGTTCCGTGGAAGCCGTACTTGCGCACGTGGTTGCGGTCGAGCTGGTCCCTGGGCAAGCCATAGGTGTACACATGCGGCGGCATGGTCTGGTGGAAGGCGGTGTCGAAGACCGCGACCTGGGGCAGGCCGGGGAATATTTTCTCGCAAGCCGCGATGCCGGCCAGGTTGGGCGGGTTGTGCAAGGGCGCGATGGCGATGCATTCCTCGATGGCCCCACGCACTTCCGGGGTGACCAGGGCTGAGTTCGAGAACAACTCACGTCCGTGCACCACCCGGTGCCCGCAGGCATCGACCTCGATCTTGTCCTTGAAGAGGCCGTGTTCGGCGTCCAGCAGCATGTCTTTCATGGCTGCCACCGCCTGCGTGTGGTCCTTGGCCACCACGTCACCGATGATCTTCTCAGGCGAGCGCGTGTCGCGATAGCTGAACTTGGATTTTTCGCGCCCGATTTCCTCGACCACGCCTTCGGCCATCAGCGCGGCGGTATTGTCCGCCGGGAGATCGTACAGCTTGAACTTCAGCGACGAGCTGCCGCAATTGATGACCAGTACCTTCATGACTTCAACTCCAGGAACTACTGCTTTTGCACGTACTGAACACGCACGACGTTGATGGCGATGACGTTGAGTACATCGGCAGCTTTGCAGCCGCGCGAGAGGTCAGATGATGGCTTGGCCATGCCCTGCAAGATCGGGCCGACGGCCTCCGCCTTGCCCAACCGCTCGACCAGCTTGTAGCTGATGTTGCCCGCGTCGAGGTCCGGGAAGATGAGCACGTTGGCCTTGCCCGCCACGGGCGAGCCCTTGGCCTTGCGTTCGCCGATCGCCGGAATGAGCGCGGCGTCGCCCTGCAGCTCGCCGTCCACGATCAACTCGGGCCGTTTTTGCTTCACGGCAGCGGTGGCGGCCGTCACCTTGTCGATGTCGGCGTGCTTGGCGCTTCCCTTGGTCGAGAATGACAACATGGCGACGCGTGGGGTGTCTCCGGTCAGGCTGGCGTAGCTGTCGGCGGTGGCAATGGCTATGTCGGCCAGCTGGTTCAGGTCCGGAGCCGGCACCACAGCGCAGTCGGCGAAGAAGAGGATGCCGTCCTTGCCGAAGGACTTGTCGGGCACCACCATGGCGAAGAAACTGGAAAGGGTCTTGAGGCCGGGCTGCATGCCGATGATCTGGATGCCGGCGCGACACACGTCGCCCGTGGTGTAGAGGGCGCCGCCCACGAAGCTGTCCACCACGCCCTTGCGCACCATCATGGCGCCGTACCACAGCGGATCCTTCATCTGCGCGACCGCCTGATCCTGGGTCAGGCCCTTGGCCTTGCGCAGCTCGAAGTACGTGCTGGCATAGTCGTCGAAGTTCGGCGGCTTCGTCATGTCGATGATGTTGATCTTGGCGAGCGACAAAGACGCGGACGCCGCGGTTGTCCTGATCTTGTCGGGGGCGCCCAGCAGGGTGATCTCCGCAATGCCTTGACTGGTGGCCAGCGCCGCAGCCTCGATGATGCGAACGTCTTCGCCTTCCTGCAGAACGACCTTGCGAGGACTGGTCTTGGCCTTGGCGTGAATCTGTTCGATGAAGGTGGGCATGGTGACAATCTCCTCGGGAAGCTTCAGGCCGCACGGGTCGCACCTACCCACCCCGCAGGCCGGCGAACGTCCGGATTGGGCGTCCAGTGCGGCCGGCCGATTCGGGCCGGGACTCGGGTGGGCGGGACGGCCAGCGCCGGCAAGCGATGGGGCGACACAACGCCGGCAGAGTAGACCCGCCGGCGGGCCCGATCAACAGGCTTCGATAGGATTCGCGCTATCCCGGACGCTGCGCCACTAGTGCCTCAGCGTCTGCCAGGTCCTTCTCTCGTTCCGTGGCGCGCTTGGCGGCGATCAGGTCGTCACGGCCGATGACGGGCACGCTGACTCCGTCAACCTTCGTCGTCGACCGGCGCGACCATGCGTCGGCAAAGTGAAGGCCGCGCATGCCCTTGACCAGATCGATGCGGTCGGGGGGAACGCCGATCCACACCACCTCGAGAGGCGAGGCCGCGCTCAGATGTTCGACCGCCAGGGCCGGCGCGCCGAAACTGGCGAGCGCCCGGTAGACGCATTCCAGGTTGTCAGGCACGTCGTCCAGCCAGACGTCCATGTGTCGGGTCGTGCGTGCCTGGCCGTAGAAATCCACGGCGTGGGCTCCCACGAGCAAGTAGCGCGCGTCTACGTCGGCGAGCGCTCGCAGGAGCCTGACGAAGTCTTTGTTGAGTTCCAACTTGGCCTCCTCAGGTGTAGAGATGGCATAGGATCGCACGGAAACAACTCTCATGGCGAAGAGAGTGTGCGGCCTATTGATGCAGGCCGATAGGAGACCGGCGAATCTGCCTACTTCTCGTCCTCACTCTCAAGCGCGCGGCGGATCGCGTGGGCCAGTTCTTCGGGCGTGAAGGGCTCGTGTAGGAGGCGAGCCCCACTTTCAAACACCCGACGCTCGGCCAGCGAGCCGTAGCGCTGACTCGAAACGAACAGGGATTTCAGTCCAGGTCGGATCGTCTTCATCGAGCGCACGAATTCGCGTCCGCGTACGCGCGGCGTCGCCAGGTCCGCGACCAGCAGGTGGATCGCGCTTCGGTGAACGCGGGCGAATCCTTCCGCATCGGCTGGGCTGATGGCCTCGAGCACATCGTAGCCCAGATGGCGCATGATGTTGCACGCCACGGCGCGCACCACGCGATCGTCGAGTGCGACCAAAACGGTCTCACCGCGTGCTCCGGCTCGCTCGATCAGGTCGCGGCTCGGGACCTCGTCGGAGGAATCCTGCTCGCCGCGCCCCACTCGATCCGCGACTTCTAGGGAAGGGCCGCCTAGCTGCATGGCCGGAAACTCGGTCGTCCGATTCAGATGGACCGGGCTCACGTCGCATGCGTCAACCACGAGCAGGGGCTGGTCGTTGGGACCTGACACCGTACGTGCCCGCGCTTCGAAATTGCGCCAGCCGCCATCGGCCTGGCGCAGGCGCAGTTGGAGTCGCGCAGGTTCTTCCGCCGCCTCTGCGACGTTGCCCAGCAGGGAGCGCACCATCGGCGCGTCATCGGGGTGAAGGATATCCAGCAGACTGGTGCCTAGAAGTTCACCGCGCCGATAGGCCAGAAGGCGCGAGACGGACGGACTGATCTCGCGGATGCTGCCAGCGCCGTCAACGACCAACAGCAGATCGGCCGAGCCGTCAGCCAGGCCGTCGCGAAGAGGCGTCAACCCCGCGCGAGGGTGGTCCGCGCTTGAGTCTCGCGTGTTCGGTTCGTTGCCTTTTGCACCCACGAGCATGGCCCCTATGTCACCGCGCGGTCGCCGAGAGCCGACATCACAACTCGCCCCAGGTTTTGCACCAGCGCACTCTTGGTGACGAAATCGATGGCCCCTGCTCGCCGCGCCAGCGTTGCATAGGGTGACTCCGGCAACGAACTCACGATGATGACGGGCAAGAGCGGCTTGATGGCCCGCAGCTCCTTCAGAATTTCGATGCCGCTTCGGCCGGGGAGGCGAAGGTCGAGCAGCACCAAGTCGAAGGGCTGAGTCCACGCCAGGCTCAGACCCTCTTCGCCGGATATCGCCGAAACCATTTCCGCGTCAGGCACCGCGCCGGCTAGAAGTTCGCCGATGCGCTGGCTGACGGCGGGGTGATCGTCTACCAGGAGAATTCGTGTGGGACGTCTCGAGCTGGCTACCATGCTTCTAGCGTCCCACGTTGGCCGCGTCACCTCTGCCGGAAGCTGTCCGATTCATCTGTCGGCTGGCGTCCTACACGCGCGGCAGGAAGAGCGAGCCCGCAGGGCCCTGTCGGCCGCCCTTGGTGGAGAATCCGACTAGTCGACCAATCCCTCGCGCAGAGCGTACTGGACCAGCTCGGCGTTGGAATGCATCTGCATCTTCTCCAGGAGGCGCGTGCGATAGGTGCTGATGGTCTTCTCGCTCAACGCCAGACCTGCGCTGATCTCCTTGACGGTCTTGCCCGCCGCGATACCACGCATGACTTCAAGCTCGCGGTCCGAAAGCCGCTCGTGGGCGGGCCGCGACGAGCCGTTACTCAAGCTCTTGGCCAGTGTCTCGGCCAGGCGCGCACTCACATGAGTCCCGCCCATCAGTACCTTGCGCACCGCCCCTGCCAGCTCCTCGGCCGCACCCTCTTTGTTGACGTAGCCGGCGGCTCCTGCGCGCAACGCGCGCAGGGCGTAGTGCTCTTCCGCGTGCATGCTCAGCACCAGGACGGGCACCGAGGGGCGGAGCCGCTTCATATCCCGAAGCGCATCGACGCCTCCGCGCCCGGGCAGAGAAATGTCGAGCACCACCACGTCCCAGGATTCCTTCTGCAGCTTCTCCAGGGCCTCGCTGGGTTTGCAGGCCTCTCCGAACGAAACCTTGCCCAGCGCCTCGGTCAGAATATCCCGCACGCCTCGCCGAACTACCGCATGGTCATCCACCAACAGTACCCTTGTCATCGCTCACATATCCTCGGCATTTGGCGCGGAGATCTAAAGGGACACCTAGTCCCGACGTCCCAGCGCAGCGTTGCATGCCCCAACCACCGGCAGGAGCCGGCAGCCGAGGCCTTCGTTCTTGTGGAGGCCTCTCCGGGAGAGACCTCCCACCGTTCATCAGAAGAACGTGATCGCGAACTTGCAATTCTTCGTGCAAACCTCCTTGGAACCTGGGCCGGTGGCTGGGTTCCCGCTGGCATCCAGTGTCTGGCCATTCAGCGGACCCAGGTCGCATTCCTCGTCCTGATCCGTATCGATGAACCCATCGCCGCAGTAGTGAGGCGTGGTGCATCCGAACGTGCATCCGCCCGGCCCGAGATTGGAGCCATTCTGCTTGCCGATGTCGCAGTCTTCTGGACCGGCCGGCGGGCTTTGCTTGATGTTGTCCCCGCAGAAGGGACCCCACTTGCAGTTTGTCTTGCATCCGCCGTACAGGGTGTCGTTGTTTGCCCCCAAGCAGCCCGCGGGGACCGCCACCGTTCCGTCGCCGCAGTCACATTCCTCGCCCCCGGACACGATCCCGTCGCCGCAGTGGGGAATGCATTCTGACAGCTTGGTGGTGTAGCCATTGAGACTGAGCTGGTAGTTCGACTCGGGCGGGTGCCGGTCAGCGCCGAAGATGGCAATCTCGTAGACCTTGCCGTTGTTCAGGTTGAGGTTGACGGTTCGGGTGCGGAAGTCATCCGCGCCGGGAGCCGGGGGAGCCGCCCCGTTTGTGGGCGTGCACCCGCCCGCCAGGTAGGTGGCCGCGCTCGGCGGCGGTAGGTTCCCTGCTGTGTCGAGACACCCACCTTCTATGATATTCGCAGTACCTGGGTCACCTGTGACAACCACCTTGCCCGGCAACATCTGGTGCACGCCCCCAAGGTCGAGAACCAGGATACCGTTGATGAAGACGAAGAGATCGTCATCACCGAAGAACTGCAGGGTGAAGCCGGCCGTGCTGTCATACACGAAGAAGTAGCGCGCCTCATCGGTGAAGTAGGAGTCGTGCTTCACGCCCGGAGTGTTCGCGACCCAGCAGCCATTCGACAAGGTACTCCCAACTGGACAATCCGCCGCGGTCACGCGGGGTGGGAAGAAATACTGGGAGCCCTGGCAGGTTGCCCAGATGGGAGTTCCATTGCCATGGTTCCAGTAGGGCCACAGATCGCACAGCGTGACCTGGCTGGAATTCAGGGTATCGAGAGGGTAGAAGCCATTGTCAGCACCGGCAAGATGCGTCTTGCTGGCGTACTGGTAAATATTTGTTCCGATGGAGCGCATTTCGAGAACCGAGACGTAAGTCTTGTTCACGGTGCTGTCATCCGTGAACCATTGCTTGAAGCTGTTCGCGTCCTTCACGATAGGCACCACCCCATTGAACACTGGGCCGCCGGGGGTGCTTGCGGTGTATTTGACTAGAGTGCCAGAGACGCTGCCGGATTCATTGGTCAGGGTGATGGCGGTGCCGGCGTTGCCGCCGAGATAGCCGCCGGCCCCGTTGGAGAGCGGGCTGTCATTGCCAGCCTGGGTATAGGTGCTGGGTATGTAGGTGCCCGAATTGCCGATGTTCCAGTCGCTGAACTGGCAAGCGCACTGGTTGTTGGCGCGCTTCGAGTTGTAGATAGGCTTGCCATTCAAGAGATTCGGGTCTGGAATGTCCCAGCAGCGCGCGGTCGAATCGTTTCCCTTGGCCGGCCCGCCCGAGTTGGGGACACAGATGGTCGTGGGCGAGGTGGATCCGTTCCACTTGTTGCCCAGCCAATAGAAGTCGGGGTGGCCACCAGAAGCAACATTCTGGGGCTGGAAATCGCGGTAGATGATAGGCATCTCGAGGCACGTGGTTCCGTTGGCGGGGTTCGTGCAAGGCGACGAGTCGGTTTGCGGGGTGGTGGTGCAAACGAACCCATCCTCTTTCTTGCAAGAGCTCGAGCAGCCATCACCGCTCACCTGATTGCCATCGTCGCAGTCCTCGCCTGGATCGATGTTTCCGTCGCCGCAAGATGTGGTGCACGCCTGGTTCTTGCCGGAGCTGTCGCGACAATTCGGCTCCTTGGTGCAGGTCTTCGAGCAGCCCTTCCCGTCGCCATAGAACAAACCATTCTGACCCGAACAGCCGGAAGGAACCGCTACCGTTCCGTCGCCGCAGTCGCACTGCTCGCCTGTCTCCTTGACTCCGTTTCCACACTTCGCCTTGGTGCAAGGCTGACCTGGCGTGGGGCATGCGGAGCCAGGCTCTATCTGGCAGGTGCTCGAACAGCCGTCGCCGTCCGCGGTATTGCCGTCGTCACACGTCTCGCCGCCAACTTTCTTGCCGTCGCCACAAATCGGTGTGCAGGGCTTTCCGGGCACGCGACACTCGTAATTGTCTTCGATCTTCTGGCAATTTGCCGAGCAGCCGTCGCCGTCATTGGTGTTTCCGTCGTCACAGGTTTCGTCAGATGTCAGTACTCCGTTTCCACATACCCTCTGATCGATGCAGGGCTTTCCCCAGTCCGGACACTTGAAGTTGGCTTCGATCTGGCAAAGGGCATTGCAGCCATCGTCAATGGCACCAGCACCGACCTTCTTGGCAGGGGCTACGCCGTCATCGCACTGCTCGCCCGGGTCCTGCTTGCCGTCGCCGCAGTTCGGGAGGTCGGTGGGTTTCACATACGTGGTGCCTCCGCCGCCGCCGACGGGAGCGATACAGAACTCGCCACATCCGGCGTTGCCACCGTTGAGGCCGCCGCCGTTGCCGGCTCCTCCTCCGCCTGGGCCGCCTCCCCCTGTCGAGGGATGGGTGTTGTCGACCGTGGCGTTGGAACAGTTCGCTCCCGCCAGAAGAACAAACGCGCCCGCAAAGAGAAGGGGGATGCAGCTGCTCAGGATGCGGGTACTCACACGGATGGAAATCGTACTTGTTGTCATGGGACGCACCTCGTCTGGGGGAGTGCGGAAACCTCGGGCCTACGGAACGAGCGCGAGTATAGCAAATTCGCTGCCTGACCTGTGGCCCGAAACTTTTTGGCCGACGTCCGCGCGATGATGTTCCTGAATGCCATTGCGCCTACATGTTCTACAACTCGCCTGCGCACGACAATGAGAAAGGCTCGCAGCGTTATTTTGCTTGGGTCAATTCTGGCAAAGGGCAGCGCTTGACGCCCTTCGGGTCCTCGATGCTGGCGGCGGGTTTTCTGATGACGAGAGCTTCCAATCGGACGCTCAGCCGGTGGGCGAATGGCGCAATGCGCATTAGGCGAGAGCCGTGGTGCCAGGCCGCATGGTGAAAGGAAGACTGTGATATGAATACGCTCCCGTTGGCCCGGCGGTCCTCAGGTCTTCCTGCGGCGTCGCGCCCCGCCTCACCCCTGACAGGATGGATAACATGCAAAACGTGAAGATCCTTCTCGACGAAAGCGAGATCCCGCGGCAGTGGTACAACCTGGCCGCCGACCTTCCCACGCCGATGCTGCCGCCGCTCGGCCCCGACGGAAAGCCTGTCAGCCCGGACATGCTGGCGCCGGTCTTCCCCATGAACCTCATCGAGCAAGAGGTCAGCAGCAAACGTTGGATCGACATTCCCTCAGAGGTTCTCGACATCCTCTACCGCTGGCGGCCGGCACCGCTCCGGCGTGCAGTCTACCTTGAGAGGTATCTCAAGACGCCTGCACGCATCTACTACAAGGACGAGAGCGTCAGCCCGGCAGGCAGCCACAAGCCCAACACGGCGGTACCCCAGGCTTGGTACAACAAGCAATTCGGAATCAAGCGCCTGACCACCGAGACTGGCGCTGGTCAGTGGGGCAGCGCGCTCGCGTTTGCGTGCAGCCTGATCGGCCTGGAGTGCAAGGTCTTCATGGTGCGAATCAGCTTCGAGCAGAAGCCATTCCGCAAGTTGATGATGCAGGTGTGGGGTGCAAACTGCATCGCCAGCCCCAGCAACCAGACCAATGCCGGCCGGACCATCCTGGCCAGCATGCCTGACACGCCCGGCAGCCTCGGAATCGCCATTAGCGAGGCCATCGAGGCGGCCGTGACTGACAGCACGGGCCAGACTCGCTACTCGCTCGGCAGCGTGCTCAACCACGTGCTTCTGCACCAAACCATCATCGGCCTCGAAGCCAAGGCCCAGCTCAAGAAGGCGGGCGAGAAGCTGCCCGACATCGTGATCGGCTGCGCGGGCGGCGGCAGCAATTTTGCCGGCCTGGCCTTCCCCTTCGCCCAAGACATGATCAACGGTGCGCAGATGACCATCATCCCGGTCGAGCCTGCGGCCTGCCCCAAGATGACGAAGGGCCAGTTTGTGTACGACCACGGCGACGTGGCGTGCATGACGCCGCTTTTGCCCATGCACTCGCTGGGACACACGTTCATTCCCAAGCCCATCCATGCGGGCGGGCTGCGCTATCACGGCATGGCGCCTCTCGTGTGCCAGGGCATTGTCGAAGGCCTGTTTAAGCCGCGCGCCATTGCCCAGCTCAAGTGCTACGAGTCAGCCATGATCTGGGCCAAGACCGAGGGCACCATCTGTGCGCCCGAGACCAGCCACGCCATCGCAGCCACGATCGACGAGGCCAACAAATGCCGGGAGAGTGGCGAGCAGAAGGTCATCCTCTTCAACTACAGCGGCCACGGACTGATGGATCTGGCTGGCTACGACGCATACCTGTCAGGCGGACTCACCGACTACGTGATGCCCGACGATGAGGTCCAGAAGAACCTGCAGGCCTTGAAAGGCATGCCCAAGGCCGAGGCACGCAAGTCCGGCCGCTGGTAGGGGAACGCCATCACGCGTAGGCACGGCCCGCGGGCGTGCCGCGATCGGGCACGTGGCGTCAGTTTTCATGGCGAATCGGCGGCGCCGCTCCCTCTTACGCTAGAACCGACTTCAAACTGTAGAGCGTCTCTGTGGTGCCAGCGTCGCCGTTTGAACCAAAAACTGTCTAGGGCGCCACTGCTAGGGCGATAGATTTCTCATGTCGCAGAGAGCCACGACCAGTCACACCGATCAAGGAGATCGATAGATGCATCACCGAAGCACTGGAATTCGTCTGTTCGCGACGCTGTTCTGCCTGGCAACCGTGGGATGTTCGGCAGGTACTGACGGTGGGGCGTCGACCGGCGGAAACCCCGCCGGGGGCGGAGGAACCACGAGTTCCGGTGGCTCGCAGGGCTCCGGTGGTGCATCCGGTGGCAATCCCGGTAGCAGCACGGGCGGCTCCACAGCGAGCACAGGCGGTTTCCCAGCGAGCACGGGCGGCGTCCCGGCAAGCACGGGCGGCTCCGCGGCGGCCACCGGCGGGTCGACGGTGCCGGTCAGCACAGGGGGCTCTATGCGAACAGGCGGTTCGACAACCACGACCCCTTCCGGTGGAAGCAGTGGGGGCGCAGGCACCAGCTCCACTGGAGGTTCGGGTATGGGTGGCTCCGGCACCGGTGGTGTCCCGACGGGCGGCACGACCAGCCGGGGCGGCACGACGGCGACAGGCGGCACGGCTACAGGCGGCACGACGGCGATGGGCGGCACCGCCACAGGTGGCACGACCGCGACGGGCGGCACCGCCGGTCGGGGTGGCACGACGGCGACGGGCGGCACCGCCGGTCGGGGTGGCACGACGGCGTCAGGTGGCGTGGCTGCAGGGGGGACGACAGCAAAGGGCGGCACGACCGCGACCGGCGGAAGCACCAGTACGCCACCGGCAGGCAAGGTCTTCAGCCAATGCCGCTTCCACTTCGGGACCATCGATTCGCAAGCGAAGAACGCCGGCGCGTCGATGATCTCTCAGTTGGACTACTTCACTCCGGGATGGATGATGGGCACCTTCAACCAGGGCTATGTATGTACCGAGGCGAATCCAGGGGGTGCCCTTGCCGGGTTGGTCCCGGTCGATGTCACGTACATTGCTGCCAACTACGTGAAGGGCCAGAACAAGCTGTGCGACTGCAACGTGAGCGGCTGCAGCGGCGGCAACCTGTGCAACTACGGCGCGCAGTACATCACACAGGACTGGGCAACGATCCTTTCCCAGTACACGAGCAACTCAACCGGTTTTGCAGCCTGTCTGGGTGGACGCCCCATCATCTTCGAGATGGAGCCGGATTGGTACCAATACTACGCCGGTGGTCAGACCCAAGCTTGGACGCCAGCACAAGCAGGAACCAACATGACAGCCCTGGTCAACGCGCTGAAGAGTTCGCTGCCAAACGCAGTCTTCTCCATGGACATCTCGCCGTGGATTCCCAACAACGGCTCCGCCTGGTACACCAATTTCAACATGGGCCTGTTCACCTTCATCAACACCTCAGGCGGGGGCACTGCTGCCAACAACACGAAGATTCGGTCGAACAACGCCATGACATGGGCCGGTGTGCACCAGGTGACTGGCAAGCCGATCCTGGCCGACACGGGCTACGGGGCGAACGGCGGCTCGGCGGGACATGACACCGCTTGGGATGTCGCGGCCAACATCAACGCCCGCATCGCGGACGGCGTGATTTCGATCGCCCAGTACAACCCCAACAGCAGCTGGGGTTCGACCATCTCGAGCATCCGGAGTCAACTGAACACGCCGTCCGTCTGTCCGTGAATCTGGGCGGGCAATAGTCTGCCCGTTGTGCTCGCGCGGTTTCCGTCTATAACCACGGGCGATGGATAGCCGCACGGTTGACATGGGAACCCTGGGAGGGTTCCCAACCCCTCCCGCGATAGTACGCCGCCAGCGAAGCTGGCGGGCTCCCCACGCGACTACGCCCGTCCAACTTGGCTTTGCCATGCCCGCCGAATGGGAGCCCCATGAGGCCACCTGGCTGGGCTGGCCGTACTGCCGCGGCGACTGGCCGGGCAAGCTCGCGACTATCGAATGGGCCTACGGCGAGATCGTGCGCAAGATCGCCCAGGGCGAGAAGGCACGCATCATCGTCGACGGGCCGCAGAGGGAGGCCAGGGCACGGCGCATCCTGGCCCAGGCACACGCCAACCTCGCCAATGTGGAGTTCTTCCGCGCCCCCTCGGATCGGGGATGGTCGCGCGACTTCGGACCCATCTGTGTGCGCAAGACGGGGCCAAAGCCCGAGGTCGCCGTCGCCAAGTTCAAGTTCACCGCCTGGGCGAAATATCGCAATTGGCAGAAGGACAACCTCATCGCGGAGCGAATCGCCAGACGGCGCGGGATGCGGCTCTTCCCGGTCACGCGCGGGGGCGAACCCGTCGTGCTGGAAGGCGGCGGCATCGACGTGAACGGCTGCGGCACCTTGCTGACCACGGAGGAGTGCTTCCTCGACCAGGAGGTCCAGTGCCGCAACCCCGGCATGACCCGCGAGGAATACCAACGCGTCTTTGCCGACACACTGGGCACCCCCAACGTCATTTGGCTGGGCCGCGGGATCGTAGGTGACGACACCCACGGCCATGTCGACGACCTGTGCCGGTTCGTGAATCCACGCACGATGGTCGTCATCCAGGAGAAGAACGAGCGCGACGCTAACTTCAAGCCTCTGCGCGAGAACTGGGAGAGGCTGCAAGAGGCGCGCCTGCAGGACGGGGCGCGTCCCGAGGCGATCGCTCTCCCCATGCCAGCGCCCCTCTTCTACGGCGACTGGCGCCTGCCGGCCAGCTACGCCAATTTCTACATCGCCAACGCCGCGGTCATCGTCCCCACCTTCAACGATCCCGCGGATCGCCTCGCGCTGGGAATCCTGGGCGAGCTGTTTCGCGACCGTCCCGTGGTGGGCATTCACGCCGTGGACGTGGTGCTGGGCTTCGGCACCTTGCACTGCCTGACCCAGCAGCATCCGGCGTAGAGTTGGGAGTGGAGGCTGTGCGGCGCCGTTTGCGCGCTGACTCGCGCCCAGTCCGTCCCGTCCTCCCAGTTGCTTTCTGGAAATATAGCGGGGCTCCGAGTAGTTATACGACTTCGGAAATTCCCCATTCCCGAGGAGATCGCATGGACGTCCGTGTCATCAATGAAATGGTCCAGCAGCAGTCCGCTTTCGTCGACAACCTGACCGCGGAAGTCGGCAAGGTCATCGTCGGCCAAAAGGCCATGGTCGAGCGCATTCTCATCGGGCTGCTCGCCGGGGGGCACGTACTGTTGGAGGGTGTTCCTGGCCTGGCCAAGACCTTGACCGTCAAGACCCTGGCCGATTCGCTCGCCATGCGCTTCCAGCGCATCCAGTTCACGCCCGACCTTCTGCCCGCGGACATCGTGGGCACGGTCATCTACAACCAGAACCGCGGCGAGTTCGTGTCCAAGAAGGGCCCCATCTTCGCCAATCTGGTGCTGGCCGACGAGATCAACCGCGCGCCTGCCAAAGTGCAGTCCGCGTTGCTGGAAGCCATGCAGGAACGCCAGGTCACGGTGGGCGACGAGACGCATTCGCTGCCCGACCCCTTCCTGGTGATGGCCACGCAGAACCCCATCGAGCATGAGGGAACTTATGCCTTGCCCGAGGCGCAGCTCGACCGTTTCATGTTGATGGTCAAGGTCGGCTACCCCAGCAAGGAGGACGAGCGCTCGATCATGGACCGCATGACAACCGGCACGACGGTGCGGGCTGCGGCAGTGGCCACGCCACGCCAGATTGCCGAGGCGCGTTCGGTGTTGAGCCAGATCTACATCGACGAGAAGATCCGCGACTACATCGTCAACATCGTGCACGCCACCCGCGATCCAAAGGCGTACGGCCTGGCCGAGCTGGCCGACTTCATCGAATACGGCGCCAGCCCGCGCGCGTCCATCTATCTCAACCTGGCGGCGCGCGCGCACGCCTTCTTGCGTCGGCGCGGCTACGTCACGCCCGAGGACATCAAGGCCATCGGCGTGGACGTGCTCCGCCACCGGGTCATCCTGACCTACGAAGCCGAGGCCGAAGAAATGACGTCCGAGCAGGTGGTGCGCAAGCTGTTCGAGCACATCGAGGTTCCATAAGCCGTTCATGCTGACCCGCGAGCTGTTGCGGAAGATCCGCACCATCGAAATCGTCACCGAGCGCCTGGTGCGCGATCGGATGGCGGGCCAGTACCATTCGGTGTTCAAAGGCTCGGGCATCGCATTCTCCGAGGTGCGCCAGTACATCCCGGGCGACGACATCCGGCTCATCGACTGGAACGTGTCGGCGCGCATGAACGCGCCCTACATCAAGTTGTTCGTCGAGGAGCGCGAGATGACCGTGCTCCTGCTGGTCGACATGTCGGCTTCGGGGCGCTTCGGTTCCGTGGGACAAGAGAAGCGCGAGCTGGCGGCCGAGCTGGCCGCGGTGCTCGCCTTTTCCGCCATCCGCAACAACGACCGCGTCGGCCTCATCATCTTCACCGACAGGGTCGAGCGCTTCGTGCCAGCCAAGAAGGGCAAGAAGCACGTCCTGCGTGTCATCAGCGAGATCCTGTCGTACGAGCCGAATTCGCCCCACACCAACCTAAGCCTGGGCCTAGATTTCCTGGGGCGCATCGCCCGTCGACGCGCGGTCGCGTTCTTGGTTTCTGACTTCCTGGCGCCGCCCGAGCAGTACGAACGCTCGATGCGCATAGCGGCCCGGCGCCACGATCTGGTTCCCGTGGCGGTGACCGATCCGCTGGAAGAGCAGCTGCCGCGGGTGGGCCTGCTGGAAGTGCAAGACCCGGAGAGCGGCGAGGTGGTGGTGTTCGACACATCCGGGCCCGAAGCGAAAGTCTTTGCCGACCAGAGTCGCGCGGCACGCGAGGCGCGCGAAGGTCTGTTCCGCCGCCTGTCTCTCGACGCTATCGCGGTGCGGACCGATCGTCCCTACCTGCCCGCGCTGACCAGTTTCTTCGAGGCGCGGGCGCGGAGGTTGCGGCATTGATCGAGTGGATCGTGGCTGGCCTGCTGGCGGCTGTGCCGCCCGATGCCGGGGGTCACGCCGATGCGCAGCCGAGCGCGCTGGCAGCCCCGGCGCGCGCCGACGCGCCCACGGTGACCGCGCGGGTGGACAAGACCGAGGCCCACGTGGGCGATGCCCTGCATCTGTCGATCGTGGCCGTCGGTCCCATCACCACGCCGGTCATCTTGCCGGAAAACATCGATCTCTCTCCCTTCACCGAGCTTTCGCGACGCCTGGAAGAAAAGGATCTGGGCGACGGCAAGATGCGCCGCGAGTTCGTGCTGACTGTTGCGGCCTATGAGCCAGGTGCGCGGGAGATCCCTGCGGTGGAGGTGACCTACTTCGGCAAGGGCGGCGAGGTTCTCAGTGCGCGCACGCAAGACATCCCCGTCACCATCACCAGCCTGATCGCTAACGAGCCTGAGCCGAAGTTGAAAGAAAATGCCGGCCCGGTGCCGGTGATCCAACGCGACTACCTCTACGCCTACATCGCGGGTGGGCTCGCGGCTGCTGGATTGGGCGCCGCGATCGCGCTGTTCATTCGCCGCCGCTTGCGCGCGCGCGCCGCGCATCGACCGGCGCCGCCGCCGCGGCCAGCGCACGAGGTGGCGCTGGAACGCCTCGATCGCCTGGGCGCACGCCTGGGAACTAGCGACGACCTGCGGCCCTTCACCTTCGAGTTGTCCGAGATCATCCGTGAATACCTGGGCGCTCGCTTTGCCTTCGATTCGCTGGAGTTGACCACGGAAGAGCTGGTGCTTCGGTTGCGCCGTCGGGGTCCCATCCAAGAAATGCGCGGTTTTGTGCTCGGCGAAGTCGAAGGGTGGCTGGCGGGCTGCGATCTGGTGAAGTTCGCCAAGGTCTCGCCCTCCATGGCCGAGGCGCGCGGAGCCCTGGAAACCGGCATTCGCATCGTGGAATCGTCGCGCCCGCGACCCGAGCCGGCCATCCCAGTCCCCGGCGCCGCCAGCCCCGCCCCGGAGACGCCTCATGTCTGAGCGGGACCAGGCGCGAACCGCGCGCGGAACCATTCCGTACTCGTTGCTGGCTGCCGTCTTCTTGCCGGCAGGTTTGGTCTATCTGTGGTGGTTTCGTTCGATTGAACTGTTGCGCTTCGCCCATCCTGCGGCCCTCGCGCTGATCCCGTTCGGCGCCGCCCTGGTGATCTGGGCCGGCATCAGACGGGCGCCGGCACGCCATCCCGTGCTGGTGTACTCACGCGCTGGCGAGGTGGGCCTCTTGCAGCGCGGGTGGGCCGCGCGGCTTGCCGATCTCCCCGTGGTGCTGCGCCTCTTTGTCGTGGTGGCGGTGGCTCTGGCTCTGGCGCGACCGCAGACCCCGCAGAAAGACGACGATCTCGAGCTGGAAGGCATCGACATAGTGGTCACGCTCGACCTGTCCGGCTCCATGGAAGAGACCGATCTGCAGCCCAACCGTCTGGAAGCGGCCAAGGCCGTGATTCAAGACTTCGTCACGCGACGACGCGGGGATCGCATCGGGCTGGTGATCTTCGGCCGCGAAGCCTACACCTATACGCCGCTGACTCTCGACCACGGCACCTTCCTGCGCATGCTGGCCGAGCTGCAGCCGGGTATTGTCGACGGGCGCGGCACCGCCATTGGCAACGGGCTGGGGGTGGCGCTGTCCCGTCTGCGCAAGTCCGACGCCAAGTCCAAGGTCGTCATCCTGCTCACCGACGGGGACAACAACTCGGGCAACATCTCGCCGCTGCAAGCCGCCAGTTTCGCGCAGAAAATGGGCGTGAAGATCTACACCATCCTGGCCGGCGCCCATGACAGCAGCCGCGAGGCTGACGACGCCAATCCACAGCAGCAGCGCTACGCAGTCAATCCCAAGTTGCTGGAACAGATTGCGGGCATGACCGGTGGCTCGCCCTATCTGGCCACCGACACGCGCGCCCTGGCGCAGCGGTTCCAGAACATTCTCGAGGAACTGGAGAAGTCGCGCATCCGCGATCGCGGCGTGCTCTATGCCGAGCTCTACCCGCGCTTCCTCTGGCCGGCCTTTGCGGTCCTGCTGCTGGAAATTGCCTTGCGCCTGTCTCGCCTGCGGAGGCTGCCGTGAATCGCGTGGGGAGGCGGCGAGCTTCGCTCGCCGCGGACCATCGCGGGAGGGGATGGGAACCCTTTGAGGGTTCCCATATCAAATGATGCGCATCGCCAATCCGCACTTGCTTTGGCTTCTGCTGGCGGCTCCCACCGTGGTGCTGGCCTACGCCATTGCCTTTGCCCGGCGGCGCCGCTCGCTCAAACGGCTGGGCGAGCCCGCGCTCATTGCGCGCATGGCAGCCTCGGTGTCAGTGCCGCGCAAGGTGCTGGCTGCGGCCCTGGTCGTGCTGGCGGTGGCGTTCTTGGCTCTGGCTCTGGCCCGACCCCAGGCCGGCGGAAGGGCCCGTTTGGAGAAGCAACGCGGGCTCGACATCGTGGTGGCGCTGGATTTTTCCAAGTCCATGTTGGCCAAGGACATCTATCCCTCGCGCCTGGAGCGCGCCAAGCGCGAGTTGGAAAGGCTGATGGACCGGCTGGCCGGGGATCGCATCGGGCTGGTGGCCTTTGCGGGTGAAACCCTGACCTACCCACCCACCACCGACTACGCCGCGGTCAAGCTCTTCTGGCGCGACATGACCCCGTCGGACATTCCCGTGGGCGGCACCGCCATCGGCCGCGCGCTCAAGTCGGGGCTGGACATGCTGAAGCGCCTACGCGCCCAGGGCGGCGAGACGCGGGGACAGGTGATTCTGCTGCTCACCGACGGGGAAGACACCGACAGCGAGCCCATGGAGATGGCCGACGAGGCGGCCAAGCTGGGGGTCAAGGTCTTTGCCGTGGGCATCGGATCGCGTTCGGGCGAGCTGGTGCCGGAAGTGAATGAAGAAGGCCAGGCCCAAGGCTACATCAAGGATCGCGAGGGCAAGTACGTCACCTCGCGGCTGGGCGAAGACTTGCTGTCCAAGATCGCGGCGCGCACGGGCGGCGAGTACCTGCGCGCCGATGCGCGCCACTTCGGCGTGGAGGCCATCGAGGCCGCGCTGGCCGGGCTGAAGCGCACCGAGAACGAAGC
>Ga0265330_10000232_pt1 | contig 42060 bp, 27 predicted proteins | sample 41919metaG_FD_202083 | JGI IMG/M metagenome (GOLD analysis project Ga0265330, IMG submission 202083) | Rhizosphere microbial communities from Carex aquatilis grown in University of Washington, Seatle, WA, United States - 4-19-19 metaG | ecosystem: Host-associated > Plants > Roots > Rhizosphere...
GCCCGTTCCGTAGTCCATCAAGATGTAGTTCGCCACCCAGATTGGCACGCGCTCGCCGTTATAGGGATTCGTGGCGAAGCGCCCCGTGGGCACACCGTGCTTGTCAATCGCGCCCAGGTCGCCCGCTTCCCTGGCCGTCTTCTGCTGGGCAAGTAGCTCGTCTACTTTCGCCTTCAGGTCTGCATCAACGGCGGTGAAAGCCTTCACCAGCGGATGCTCCGGCGCCAACTGCACGCTGGTCGCTCCATAAATCGTGTCCACTCGCGTCGTGAAAACACGAATCCGCTGCGGCTCCGCGCCCGGTTCTCTGATCTCTGTTCTCTGCTTTTCCGTTCCCTCGTTCCCTTGTTCCCTTGTTCCCTGTTTTTCCGTTCCCTGCTCGTCCAGGAAGAAATCAACCTCTGTCCCCTCGCTGCGCCCAATCCAGTTGCGCTGCATGGTGCGCACTTTTTCGGGCCAGCCGTCTAGCTTGTTCAGATCATCCAGCAATTCCTGCGCGTAGGCAGTGATGCGGAAGAACCACTGCGTCAGGTCGCGTTGCTCTACCTTTGTGTCCTCGTGCCGCCAACAGCAACCGTCCACCACCTGCTCATTGGCGAGCACCGTGGCGCACTCCGGGCACCAGTTCACCTTGCTCTTCTTGCGATACGCCAGGCCCTTTTCGTACATGCGCAAAAAGAACCACTGATTCCAGCGGTAGTATTCGGGCATGCACGTGGTCACTTCAGTGGCCCAGTCGAATCCCATGCCCAGACGCTGAAACTGGCGCTTCATGGCTGCGATGTTCTTGAGCGTCCACTCGCGCGGTGGCGTATTGTTCTTAAGCGCAGCGTTCTCCGCCGGCAACCCGAACGCGTCCCACCCCATCGGGTGCAGCACGTTGTAGCCGCGCATCCACATCTGCCGTGCCAGCGCATCGCCAATGGCGTAGTTGCGCACGTGGCCCATGTGCAGTTGGCCGCTGGGATACGGCAGCATCTCCAGCACGTAGTATTTGGGTTTGTTGCTGGTCGCCGGCTCAGCCGCGTAGAGCGTAGGATCGGCAGCCCAACGCTCCTGCCATTTCTGCTCAATCGCCGCCGGATCGTAGCGCAGTTGTTCTCTCTCGTCCGCCATCACTTCTCAGTGTAAACGGGCGGATGGCGGCTACTGCGCGGGCACAGCTTCCACATCGTCCGCGCTCCCGCACCCATCCATTGCGACTTCCCTGTTTACGACCTCGTATCCTTGCGGCGGTTGAAAGATCAAAGGGTCCGGCTCGGTCTGGCTGAATTTGACGAGTTCCTTCGTCATCTTGCCCTGCTGCGAATCGTCGCTCACCTTGCGCGCCAACAGGCCCTTTAATTCAGGGGCTACCGCCCTCCATATCTCGAACGTGTTGACGTGCGTCTGCATTTTTCTCTTGGGCCCTGTCCACTTTGTCGTCGTCGTGGTTCGCCGTCCGCGCGCCTCAACGCTCTGGAAACTCTCGATTCCCAAATCCTCCACCGTTGTCTTCGCGATCGGGGGTTTCGCTTTCTTGCCGGAACCTTCTATTACACCGACCGAAGAAGTCGCCCACGCGCAAGAAGATTGAACATTTTGAATGGGAATCGCCGAGACCATCACTTCTCTTCCTGGAGATGTCCAGTTGATCCTGGTACGCGTCATTGGATCAATGACCGTAAAACGCGTCGCACTCGCGGGGTCTCCCGGCGACGGAACGGTAGTCATGGCGGTCATTCGGCGGCCCTGTGAGTCAACGGCTACAACCTCTCTGACTTCGCTAGTAATCGCGCTCCCGTCGCCCAGGGTTCTTGCCTGCGTCGTTTTGAATTCCGCCATGTAGGGCAGGCGCGCACCGGCCACACGATTGGACCTTTGATCAGTTGCGGTTCGGTTCCCGGAATCCTGGCTCGAAGCGGGTTGCACCAAAATGAGCGCCGTCGTGCACAACAGATACCCCAGCATCCTTCCGCGCATAACCTGCCTCTTACGTCGCAATTCGCGACGTAAGTAGTTTGATCTCTTGCCTTGGATATCGCAAGCAGGGCCGGTGGAGAAAAGTCCCTCGACCGCGGAACGAACCAAGGCGGTCGCGTCAATCTTTCTGTTTCACCAGCCGCTTCAGCGCCCGCACATTCCGCTCTTCGTCGCCTTCTTCATCCACCGGCGTCTCCGCAATGAACGCGCAATGTGCGAAGCGCGCATCGTTCAGCAAGCGCCGAAACGGTTCCAGCCCCATCGTTCCCTGCCCAATGTGCTCGTGCCGATCGAGCTTCGATCCGCGTTCGGCCTTGGCGTCGTTGCAGTGCCACACGCGCACCGCATCGAAGCCGACAGTCGTGCCGGCCTGCTTCATCGTCTCTTCGAAGCCCTCGGCGCTCACCATGTCGTATCCCGACACATGCGTATGGCAGGTGTCCAGGCAAACTGCCACCGGCGCATGATGCTTCAGGCGCTCCACCAGCTCCGCTACCTGCTCAAAACTGCCGCCCAGCGAGAACTCCGCGCCCGCCGTGTTCTCAATCAAAATGTGGAACCCGGTTCCCTGCCACTGCAGCCCATCGATCGCGCGCTCAATCGAATTCGCCGCCAGCTTCAATCCTTCATCGCGCGTCAGCCCCTTCCATGATCCCGGATGCAGCACGAGATACTCGGCGCCCCAGGCCAGCGCGCGCTCAATCTCGCCGCGAAAAGCCGCCACGCTCTTCTCTCTAATTTCTGAGGACTGGCTGCAGACGTTGACCAAATAGCTCGTATGAATCACCAGCGGCCCCACGTCAAGCTTGGCCCGCAACGTGCGCATCCGCTCGGCCTGCGCCGGGTCAACCTTAGGCGCGCGCCACATACGGGGACTCGAAGAGAAAATCTGGAACGTGTTCGCGCCGATCTTCTGGGCACATTCGACGGCATTCGACGCTCCGCCTGCCGTCCCCAGATGCACTCCAATTCGCTTCATCATGCGAACAGTCTAATGGCTGGCGGGCGCCTCTTCCGCCTGCATCGCAGTTCAAAACCGCTCCCACGCCTGCTTCGAAAAATCATTGCAAACTCCAGCCACGCCCAGCTATCATGGCCCATCCCCGTTTCGCAGCCCGCAGAGCTCTACCCTGCTGGAGAGGTCTGACTCACAACCTGATTCTTCCTCTCGAGGTCATTCCATGTCTTCGTCATTTCCCCGGATTGCTGTGCCACGCCTGTGGCTCCTGTCCGCAGTTGCCGTTCTCTTGGTCGTCTTTGCCCTGGAGCTTTGGCTCTCTGCCCGCACGGAGTCGCAGACATTCGATGAGCCGGCCCACATGTACGCGGGTTACTCCTATTGGCTTCGCTCCGACTTCGGCATCAATCCCGAACATCCACCCCTCGTCAAGCTTGTCGCAACCCTTCCTCTTCTCCTGTCCAGACCAAAGTATCCCGATCCAATCCAGATTCACTTTCGCGCTCAATCCAGTTTTGGCGGCATGCTGATGATGGGCTTGCCCGGCGCAGATGCGATGCTGTCTCACGCGCGCGCCGCTGCCAGTATCTTCGCTTTCGTGCTCGCTCTTCTTGTCTTCCTCGCCGCGCGCGAAATGTTCGGCGACGTAGCGGCGCTGCTTGCGCTTTTGCTTTTCGTTTTTGACCCGCTGATTCTCGCGCACGGTCCGCTGCTCGGGACCGACATGGGCGCAACCTGCTGCATCTTCGCCGCGATTTATGCGTTCTACCGCTACGTCAAGCGGCCCACCTTGCTGCGCCTCGGCGTTTGCTGCCTCGCAACGGGCCTGGCTTTCGCTTCAAAGCACTCGGCGATTCTCATTTTCCCCATGATCTTCCTGCTCGCCGCGTTTGAGCTGTTCTCCGCTCCGAAGCATGACCAGCCGGAGCCAGTACCTGCAATCAAGCGGCGCGCACTCCGCATGGCCGGAGCATATGCGGCCATCGTCGTCGCTTCCATCGTTATTCTCTGGGCGTTTTACTGCTTCCGCTATGCGGCGCGCCCGGGCGGCATGCAGATTGTGCCGCCGACGGCTGTTTACCTCCAGGACCTGCATCATCCGGTCGAAGCAAATCTCATCGCCTTTGCTGAGAAGCATCACCTGCTGCCCGAGTCCTATCTCTACGGCCTCACTGACGTCACTATCCTTAGCCGCGAAGGCCGTGTGATGTTCCTCTTGGGCAAGCGGTACCCGGAAGGCAAATGGTTCTACTTCCCCACCGCGTTTCTTATCAAAATGACCATCGGCTTCTTGATCCTCCTCGCGCTGGTCCCGTTTTCACGCGCGCTTTGGCGCCACGATCAGCGCCGTGAGATCGTGTTCCTGATTCTGCCACCCTTCATTTTCTTTGTCTTCGCCATGACGGCGAAACTCGATATCGGCATCCGGCATATCCTGCCCATCATGCCGTTCCTCATCGTGCTCGTGGCCGGTTCGGCGGCGGCGCTACTCAAGCAATCGCGCAGGTGGGCCTGGGCCGTAGCTGCGCTGGTGCTGCTCAGCGTGGCTTCCTCTCTCCACGCCTTCCCCAACTATCTGCCGTATTCGAATGAAGCGTTCGGCGGCCCCTCCCGCACCTATCGTGTTCTTGAGGACTCCAACGTAGGCTGGGGCGGAGGCCTGAAAGCGCTCCATGCCGATCTTGCGGCGCGCGGCATTACAGATTGCTGGTTAGCCTATTCCGCTCTGCCCGATCCCGCCAACTTTCAGATTCCGTGCAAGCGCCTGCCGTCGTTTTTCTCAGCACTGAGTGACATGGGTCAGCAGCAACCAGTTTCACCTCAAATCGAAGGTCCGATGTTCATGAGCTCTGAAGAGCTCACGGGTTATTTCTGGGGCCCCGGCGCCATGAATCCCTATCAGCCATTCGTCAGCTTGGAGCCGTCCCACGTGATCGCAGGCGAGATTCTGGAATTCGATGGCAGCTTCGACATCCCGAAGATCGCGGCCATTAGCGACTGGGTGAATGCACTAGGGCTTCTGCGGCAACGAAAGGTAGATCAGGCGCTTCAACCCGCCGAAAGAGCGGTGCAGCTCGATCCAAACTCACTCAACGGTCACGAGATTCTGTCGGCCGTATATGCGGCCAACCGCCGAAACGACGACGCCGAGCGTGAATACCAGGTCGCGGTGCAGTTGTATCAGCAGGTGCCATCCGACTACAAAAGCCTCACGGTTCCGCCAAGCGATCCGCTGGCGAAGCACTAGCGGGTCGGCAGTCATGCAAAACGCGAGCATCTGTTCCCTTCCCACCCATGAGGATGCCGCCGACCATCCGCATGACGAACGAGGGGAACGGGGGCACCGGGCCGCGATGTGCAGCCCGACGTTCACATCGATGTCCTTTCAACCCTACTGAATAGCTTAAGATGGGGCCATCCTGTTTTCTTCCCGCTGCATGGTTCAGGATTCCCTGGGGTCGAATCGAATCGTGTCGGAACCAGAAAAAATCGTTACGCATTACCGGATCGAGGAAAAACTCGGCGGCGGTGGAATGGGCGTGGTGTACCGCGCCGAAGATACGAAGCTCAAGCGCCAGGTGGCCCTCAAGTTTCTGCCCGAGGGAGTTACCAACGACCCCATCGCCCTGGAGCGGTTCCAGCGCGAAGCGCAATCGGCATCGGCTCTGAATCACCCCAACATCTGCACGATTTACGAAATCGACGAGCACGACGGACAGCCCTTTATCGCGATGGAATTAATGCACGGCGAGACGCTGAAACATCGCATCGCCCGGCCCGGCATGATCCCGATCGACGAGGTTCTGGATCTTGCCATTCAAATCGCCGATGCTCTTGACGCGGCGCACTCCAAAGGCATCGTTCACCGCGACATCAAACCGGCCAACATCTTTATCACCACGCGTGGCACTGCCAAAATTCTGGATTTCGGATTGGCGAAGTTCACTCATCCCGAAACGTTCGGCACCAACTTGCCCGCCGCCGAAACCGCCGCGATCGACGCCAAAATTCCTGACGCGGATCATCTGACCAGCCCCGGAACGGCCTTGGGAACAGTCGCCTATATGTCGCCGGAACAGGCGCTGGGCAAGCCGCTTGACGCGCGAACCGATCTCTTCAGCCTCGGCATCGTGCTCTACGAGATGACGACCGGTCAACTTGCCTTTTCAGGCGCGACACCGGCGGCAATCTACAACGAGATTCTGAATAAGCAACCCGCCCGGGCCTCGCGGCTCAATCCGAACATTCCTGTCAAGCTTGAGGAGATCGTCAACAAGCTGCTTGAGAAGGATCGCGATCTGCGCTATCAAAGCGCGGCCGAGCTGCGCGCCGACCTGAAGCGTCTGAGGCGCGATACCACTTCCGACCCCACCGCAGCATCGCCGGTTGCGGCCGCCATCGCAGTTCCTGATCGCAGTCCGCAGCCTTCTCGTGATCACAGCTCCGACTCACAGTTGATTAGCGATCTGGCGCGACGTCACAGGCGCACGCTCGTAGCCGGGCTGGCCGCGGTGTGCGTCGCCATCGTGGTCCTCGCTTGGTTTTTGCGTCCCACACTGCCGCCTCCCTCTGTGTCGAACTTCGTCCAGCTCACGCAGGACGGTCAGCAGAAATATCTGATTGGCACCGACGGCTCGCGGCTCTATCTCGGGCATCAGCAGGACACGCCTTCCGTCACCGGAGCCGCCAGCCAACGATCCTATACCGCTCAGATGTCGGTGAGCGGCGGCATTCTCGCCACCGTCCCTGTGCCCGCATCGTCGGCCGCAATGATTCCGTTGAGTGTTTCTCCTGATGGTTCAACCCTTCTGGTCAAGGAGGAGCAGGGCCCGACTCAATTTGACGCGCCGCTGTGGAGCTTGCCTGTCCTCGGGGGCTCGCCCATTCGCCTGGCCGACACTGTGGGCCGCGACGGCGCTTGGTCGCCCGACGGCAAACAACTCGCGTATACCTGGCTCGACGATCTCTACCTTGCCAACGCCGACGGCACGGGCTCCCACAAGATCGCCTCGCTCTCCAGCGGCGGCGGGGTTCTGGTCTGGTCGCCGGATGGCAAGGAGATTCGCGTTACAGTTGGTGGATCGCAGTTTGGGACCCTGTCATCCATCTGGAAGCTTGCCCCGAGCGGCGCCGATCCGCACCCCCTGTTACCCGACTGGCACGCGCGGGCTGGAAGGTGTTGCGGAGCCTGGTCGCCGGACGGACGGTACTTCGTCTTCCAGTCACAGAACCAGCTTTGGGCGATTCACGAAGGCACGAGTTTGCTTCACAAAGCCGATCCGACTCCCGTGCAGTTAACCTCAGGAGCCATTGGCTACCTCGACCCCAAGTTTGCCAAGGATGGCAAGAAGATCTACGCCATCGAGGTGCTGCGAAAAGGCGAACTTGAGCGGTACGACCAAAAGACCGCTGCGTTCGCGCCCTATCTCGGCGGCAGTTCAGAGTACTATCTGGACTTCTCTCGGGACGGCCAGTCGTTGGCCTACGTTACGTATCCGGATCAAACATTGTGGCGCAGCAATGTCGACGGCAGCGGCAGTGTCCAGCTCACCTCGCCGTCACAGAGCGTCCTGGAGCCTCGCTGGTCGCCCGACGGAAAGCAGATTGTGTTCTATTCCTATGAGTCCGGAAAGCCGCCGCGGCTTTACATCGTTTCTTCGGCTGGCGGCGGAACGCCGGAAGAGTTGGCGCCAAGTTCGCCCGGGCAGCAGTGGGATCCCACCTGGTCGCCGGATGGAAAGTCCGTGATGTTCGGAGAACTGCCGGGACAGCAAGCCGTGATCCGAATTGTCGACGTCAATACTCGCCAGGTCTCGGTCGTCCCTGGGTCGCAGGGATTCTTCTCTCCGCGCTGGTCGCCCGATGGCCGGTATATCGTCGCTTTGCCCAACGGCTCACGGGGCCTGGTGCTTTACGATTTCAAAACCGAAAAATGGTCGCCACTGGCTTCCGACCCGGTCGGATTTCCGGCCTGGTCGCACGACAGCCAGTTTGTCTATTTTCTAAGCTCCCCGGCGGCGAGCGATGCATTGATGCGCGTCAGAATCAGCGACCGCAAAGCGGAACAGGTTGTAGGTCTCCAGGGTTTTCATCCGGCGGGGTACTACGGCGCGTGGCTCGGCCTCACCCCTGACGACACTCCCCTCATGCTTCGCGACGCCGGTACCGAGGACGTCGTCTCGATGGATTGGAACGCGCCGTAGGTGGTCTCGATTCACACCCGACGGCTCATTTCGTCGCGACGATTCCGGGGCTGCACCATTGAGCGATAAGAAAAACGTCGTCCTCGGCCAGCGCACGCATCTCATCAAGAATCCCGTTCAGCTCTGCCTGAGTTGCCATATCGGTGCGCCGCGACACGCAACTTACGCGAGCCAAGATTCCGTATCAGGGCACGACTTTACTCGTGCCGATAAGGCAGCCCCAAAAACAGTCCGGGCTTTAGCCCCTGCCGGCCTTTTTCTTCGACAGATATCCGTCGCAGAATGGGAAGTCGTCCAGGTTTGAGGGTCGGCGTCTGTTGTTCCTGCTCCCCAGATGAGACGGACTGGGGAGCCCGACTTCGGAACGGCGCGCGCCTCTGTCAAGCGGTCGTCTTTAATTTTCTCCCCTATCTCGCTCATTTCATTGACTACAATAATTGCCGAAGTTTGCCGATCATTTAACCCCTCCAGCGCATAATCATTCCATGATCGAAGCACAAACCACATTCGCCCCCTCATTCCTGGCTTCTTCGCTCGATCGCCTACCCCGCTTCCTCGCCCCCCGCCGCTGTCTCGGGGGCGCCGAAATGGCTGAACGAATGATTTTCCTGCCTCAGAAGTGGTGCAAAGTGAATTTAACCCGTTTTGAATCAACAAAACATCTGCAAAATCGTCGACAAATTTCGTCGATTTTGTGACCCAGTACCACCCTTTTCAACGCCCAGGAGGGCCATCCTGGCCACGAACCCTTGGCCCCAAGCGAAAGCCAGGCGACGAGGCCACCTTCGCCGCACCTTCGCCTTTGCCGTATAATCTTTAAATGGACTTTCAGCTCGTCACCAGTTACACCCCCAAGGGCGATCAGCCGAGGGCCATCGAACAGCTTATGCAGGGGTTGGGTGCGGGCGAAAAGCACCAGGTGCTGCTGGGCGTCACCGGCTCCGGCAAGACCTTCACCATGGCCAAGGTCATCGAGCAGTCCAACCGGCCGGCGCTGATCCTGGCGCACAACAAGACGCTGGCCGCGCAGCTTTACCACGAGTTCAAGCAGTTCTTCCCTTCGAACGCGGTCGAGTACTTTGTCAGCTACTACGACTACTACCAGCCGGAGGCGTACATTCCCGCCGGCGATCTCTACATTGAGAAAGAAGCCACGATCAATGAAGAGCTCGACAAGCTGCGGCTCTCGGCTACGCGCAGTTTGTTTGAGCGGCGCGACGCGATCATTGTGAGCTCGGTGAGCTGCATCTACGGCCTCGGCTCGCCCGAGGCCTACTTCGGAATGTTGCTGCTGCTTGAGAAAGGCCAGCACATCAGCCGTAAAGACATCACACGGCGCCTCGTTGAGATTCTCTACGAGCGCAACGATACGGACTTTCGGCGCGGAACGTTTCGCGTGCGCGGCGACGTGATCGAGGTCTTCCCCACCTACGACGAGAACGCCTACCGCATTGAGATGTTCGGCGATGAGATTGAATCGCTGGCGCAGATCGATCCGCTGTTTGGAACAGTGAAGCAGAAGTTTTCGCGGCTGCCCATTTATCCCAAGAGCCATTACGTGGTGCAGCCGGAGCGGAAGTCTGAAGCGATCGACTCGATTGTGACGGAGCTGAACGAGTGGGTCGCGCATCTTGAGTCCGAAGGCCGCGCGGTTGAGGCGCAGCGGGTTCACCAGCGCACGCGATTCGATCTGGAGATGATCAAGTCGATGGGCTACTGCCACGGGATTGAGAATTACTCGCGGCACTTTTCGGGCCGCTTGCCCGGTGAGCCGCCGCCAACGCTTCTCGATTACTTCCCGCGGGACTTTCTGCTCTTTGTCGATGAGAGCCACGCCACGATTCCGCAGGTGCACGGCATGTGGCACGGCGACCGCAGCCGCAAGCAGACGCTGGTCGACTACGGGTTCCGCCTGCCTTCGGCGATGGATAATCGTCCGCTCAAGTTCGACGAGTTTGAGAATCGCATTCACCAGACGATCTACGTCTCGGCCACGCCGGGACCCTACGAGCTCACACGCTCGGCAGGCGTGGTCATCGAACAGGTCATCCGCCCCACGGGCCTCGTCGATCCCGAAGTCGAGATTCGCCCCGTGAAGGGCCAGATCGACGATCTGCTCGCCGAAATTCGCGATCGCGCCAAACGCAATGAGCGCGTGCTGGTGACCACGCTGACCAAGCGCATGGCCGAAGACCTGGCCGGCTACTACACCGAGGTCGGAGTGCGCTGCCGCTACATGCACTCCGAGATCGAAACGCTGGAGCGCGTGAAACTGCTCGCCGGCCTGCGCAAGGGCGAGTATGACGTCCTGATCGGCATCAACCTTCTGCGCGAAGGGCTCGATCTGCCCGAAGTTTCGCTGGTGGCGATTTTGGATGCAGACAAGGAAGGCTTCCTGCGCTCGGCGGGTTCGCTCATCCAGACCATGGGCCGTGCAGCGCGGCATCTCGAGGGCAGGGCCATCCTCTACGCGGACAGAATCACCGACTCCATGCGCCGAGCAATGGATGAGACCGATCGCCGTCGCGTCATTCAGCGCGCGTACAACGAGGAGAACGGCATCACGCCGCAGTCCATCCTCAGCCACGTTGAAATGGGGCTGGCTTCCATTCTCAAGGCAGAGTACGGCGACATCGAGATCGAGGAAGCAGCCGCGATTCCCGAATTCAAGACTCAGCTCGAGCTCGACGCCTACATTACCAAACTCGAGGCCGACATGCGCGAAGCGGCTAAAAGGTTTGAATTCGAGAAGGCCGCACGCCTGCGCGATTCGATCAAGGAACTTCGCGATAAGGAATTTCTCTTCGGTTAGAGCGATTGAATCGGAACCTGCGTAACTCGAAATCTGCTTTCACAGGCAACCCACCATGTCAGGGTCACCATCTCATGTGGTGAGAACGTAAATAGAACTCCGGCCCTGCCAGGCGGGTCGAATATCAATATGTAAATAGGGGCCCATGGCAACCATCCTCATCGTGGACGACGATCCCCTCCAAGCATCTTTGCTGATGTCACTCCTGGGGCGACAATTCGGCAGCGTGTGCAGGGTGAACGATGCCGCCGAGGCACTTTGCCTCATTGAGCAGCCCGAGTTCGCCACCAAGCTGAGCCTGGTCATTACTGGGAATCACATAACCGGAATCGGCGGCCCTGCCTTCGTCGCCGAGTTGCACTCGCGCAAGCCGGACTTGCCGGTACTCGTTTTGAGCACGAGCGGCGCGGGAACCACCGAATACAAAGACGAACAGGTCGTCTTCCTGCCCCGCCCCGTCGGTGGAGACAGGATGCTAGCCGTCACCAGTCAAATGCTCACGGACCGCAAGCCTGCGGTCGCTTGACCTGCAAACCCAATCAACCCCGCCGTCGCTCCTCTAATAGAGTGAGCCAAATCACACTCAGAACTCCTATGATGGATGGAGAATAAGCTCGTCCGTTGGGAGGTCACCGGCCTCTGACGTGCGTGCGAGAATGAACGTGGGGTCTAGATGGCCACTTTTGGCAGCTTTTGTCTTCTTATCGCTTTAGTTCTGGCCGCCTACAATCTCTTCGCGGGAGCCGTGGCCCTGCGGCTGATTGCCATCGGTCGGCCCGCCCGCATCTCCCCTGAACGGCTGGCAGATACCGCGCGCCGTGCCGGAATTGCGGGATTCATCGCCATAACAGGCGCCGCGTTTGCCCTCATTTACTCGGTCTTTACCAACGACTTCTCGATCACATACATCCTCGAACACTCCAACCGGGCGCTTCCCATTCCCTACAAGTTCGCCGCGCTGTGGAGTGGCCAGGAGGGTTCGCTTCTACTCTGGGCCTGGCTGCTGGGGACGTACGGCTTCGTCCTTCGCCTGCGGCACAGGACGGATGTAAAGCTCTACGCTTATGCGGGCACAATTCTCTCGGGCATTCAGGTGTTCTTCCTTTCGGTGCTCGTTTTTGCCGCGCCTCCGTTCGCGCTGCTCAAGGGCGCCATTCCCGACGACGGAAACGGCCTGAATCCCCTGCTCCAATATCCCGAGATGGTGATCCACCCGCCGATGCTGTACCTCGGCTACGTTGGCTTCTCGGTGCCGTTTGCTTTCGCCCTGGGCGCACTGATGATGCGCTACCCCGGCGAGAAATGGATCAGGATCACGCGCACCTGGACCATGGTGACGTGGCTGTTTTTGACCTGCGGCATCTTCCTCGGCATGCACTGGGCTTACGCGGTGCTGGGTTGGGGCGGCTACTGGGGTTGGGATCCGGTTGAAAACGCGAGCTTCATGCCGTGGCTTACCGGAACCGCGTTTCTGCACTCGGTGATGATGCAGGAGCGCAAGGGCATGATGAAAAGCTGGAACGTGTGGCTGATCTTTTCCACGTTTCTGCTGACCATGCTGGGCACACTCCTCACCCGCGCAGGTTTGGTGAGTTCAGTGCACGCGTTTGCGCAATCGTCCATCGGCACATGGTTCGTCGTCTTCATGGGCATCGTGCTCGCCGTCTGCATCTTCACGTACATCCTGCAGCGCGGGCATTTGCAGAGCGAGCACCATATGGAATCGCTGGTGAGCCGCGAATCGAGCTTTCTCTTCAACAACCTCGTGCTGCTGACGGCCTGCTTTGTGATTCTCTGGGGCACACTGTTCCCTATCATTTCGGAATACGTGCAGGGCACCAAGGTGACGGTGGGGGCCCCGTTCTATAACCGTGTTGCAGTGCCCATCGGACTGTTTCTCGTGTTTCTTACCGGCGTAGGTCCCCTGCTGCCATGGCGCTCTTCATCGTTCAAGGCCATCAAGCGCAACTTTGTTTTGCCGATCATCGCGCTGTGGGTCACGGTGATTGTCTGCCTGGCGGTTGGCGTGAGGCCGTGGAAGGACGGCGAGCTCGATCAGGGCAGCTTCTATGCGGTTGTTGCATTTGCGGTGGCTGCGGCAGTGCTGACCGCGATCATTGCGGAGTTTCTGCGTGGCGCGGGCGTCATCTCGCGACAGACTCACCGCAATCTCTTCGCGGCGACTTGGCTGCTGACGCGGCGCAACACACGCAGATACGGCGGCTACATCATTCACATCGGCGTGGTGGTAGTCGTGATCGGACTCGCCGGCTCAGCATTCAACCGCAGCATCGAAAGCGAAATGGGCCTGCACAGCACGATGCCGATCGGGCCCTACACATTGACATGCATGGGTTTCACGCAGGACTCAAACAGTAACTACAACTCCGATTACGCGGTGCTCGACGTCAGTCAAGGTGGCAAGAAAGTCTTCTCGATGACGCCGGAGCGGCGTTTTTACCTCGCGAGCGGCCAGCCGCAGACCATGGTCGCCATCCACTCGGTTCCCGAGTGGGATCTCTACGTGGTATATGAAGGCACGAACCCCGATACTGGACAGCCTATTATCAAGGCGTTTCTCAACCCGCTCGTGGGCTGGATCTGGTTTGGCCTGGTCATCATTGTCGGGGGAACATTCATTGCGCTGGTTCCAAGCTTGACGCCGGCGACTGTCTCGCTGCGCGTACCGGCTGTGGTGGCAGCGCCGATTGCCCCCGTGCTGAAGGGAGGCGACTAATGCGCGCTCCCGCACGCTTGAATTTATGGATGAGAGCCATGGCGCTTTGCGTATCCAGGCCTTGGTTGAGAGCGGTGGCATGCTTGCCGCGGCGATTTGTTTTTCACTTGGCGCTTCTGCTCCTACGTCGAGCCTGAATACCTTGAGCCATCAGCTCATGTGCCAGTGCGGATGCGCGCAACTGCTGGGCGAGTGCGATCACGTCGGATGCCCTGACCGGGACAAGGAACTATCGGAACTGACAACGGATATCGCAGCCGGCATGACCGATCAGCAAGTGATGGATGAGTTTGTCGCGAAATACGGCGCCACGGTGCTGGCTGCACCAACGACGAAGGGCTTCGATCTGGTGGCATGGATAGCTCCCTTCGCCGTGTTCGCGGCAGCACTGCTGGGAACCATCCTTTTGATTCGGCGCTGGGGCGGATTGGGACTTGAGCGGCGCGCACAGGCGGCGGGCGCCGTGGCCAAATCCGCGGATCCAGCGGAGCAGGAACGGCTGGACCGGGTTCGCCGCGACACTGGCAGCAACGATGAATTCTGACGGAGGGTTTTGAGCCATGACGGAAACGGAAGGCCTGATTGCCGGACTGCTTCTACTTTTCGCGCTCTTCCTGTACACCTTCTGGCCGGAAAACGGCTTTGCCAGCCAGAAAGAGAAGACGCGGCTCGATTTTCTCCTGGAGCGCAAGGAACAACTGTATGAGAATCTCCGCGACTTGAACTTCGAATTTCGCGCGGGCAAGTATCCCGAAGAAGATTTCGAGAGACAACGGGCGCAGTTGGAGCACGAAACAGCGCAGTTGCTCGCCGAGATCGACCAATTACAACAGGCGTGAGAAGAGCAGGAATCAGGGACTAGCGAGATACCGACCTGAGGACTAAGCGAATTGCGAACTGAGCGATTGAAGGAATAAGACAGAACAATGAGATTGACACGAATTTATCCAGGCATTTTTGCTTTGGGCCTTTTTCTTATCGGCGCGGTTGCGCAGGCTGCCACCGTAAGTGGAACGGTGACAAACAAGACCACCAACAAGCCGGCGGCGGGCGACGTGGTGACGCTGCTTGAGCCAATGTCGGGCATGAGCGAAGTGGGCCATGCGACAACCAGTGCGCAAGGCCGCTACATGCTGAATTTGCCGGGCCAGGTTCCATACCTGGTTCGCGTGACGCACCAGGGCGCGGAGTACTTTATTGCCGCCCCACAAGGTGGAGGGACCGGCGACATTGCGGTATACGACGTGGCGGCGAAGGTCGAAGGCATCACGATCACCGAGCATGTCACCGGAATCGAAACTGATAACGGGCAGCTTCGCGTGGTGGAGCGCTACGACATTCACAACGCGAGTTCTCCGCCGCGCACGCAGTGGAGCAAGCAATCCTTCCAGGTGATTCTCCCCGACGACGCAGTGATGGGCGATGCCTCGGCGCAGCGGCCAGGCGCAAGCAGTTTGCCAACGAGCGTAAAGTTGAATCCCGACGGGCCCAAGGGACACTACTCATTTGACTTTCCCATCCAGCCGGATGACGGCGCCAAGGGCACGCTCTTCCAGGTTCAATACAACTTGCCGTATGGCAGCGGGAAATACAGCTTCCATTCTCTTGTGACACTGCCGGCCGACACGGTCTGGGTGGTGCTGCCCAAATCGATGACATTCACTGGCGGCAGTGGTTCGGGATTCGAGTCCTCGCCGCAGGACCCGAGCGTGCAAACATTCCTGGCGCGTAATATCGCGCCCGGAAGAACGCTGGAGTTCTCGGTCTCTGGCACTGGATCGTTTGCTCGAGACGAACAGAACGGCCAGGGCGATAGCGGCGGGCAACCGGGAGCAACTCCCACCGGGCCCGGCGGCGGAATTGGCGAGCCGATCAATACGCCCGATCCACTTTCGAAATACAAATGGTGGATTCTGGGCGGGCTGGCTCTGCTGCTTGCGGCGGCTGCAGCGTTCTTGTTGCGCAAGCCGGCGACGGCGGAAGCAAGTGCGCCGATCAATGCGGCCCCAATGGCGTCGGCGAGAGTTTCGCCGGCCTACGCCGCACCAGGCTTGGCGAGCAGCTCGCCGGCAGCAAAACATTCGGCGCTGCTGAATGTGCTCAAAGAAGAGCTTTTTGCGCTGGAGAGCGAGAAGATCGCTGGAACCTTGACCGCGAGTGAGTACGCCGAGCAAAAAGCCGCGCTCGAGACCGTGCTGAGGCGGGCGCTGAAGAAACAGTAAACGGTGGACAGCGAGCAGTGAACAGGGTGGGTTGAGTGATTGAGCTACTCACAGTGGTTGGATCCTCTTGACTGATCACTGCCCACTGCTCACTGTAAGCTGTTTCCATGAAGACTCTTCTTCGTACGCTGCTTTCTTTCTCTCTGATCGTCTGGCTGGGATCTGAAGTCTTCTTCCCTTTCGTTGCCCAAGTCACCTTCGCCACGCTCAATCCAGACAAGCACACTGCGGGAATCATCGTCGGCCAGCTGATTCGCATTCTGCACGGGATGGGATTGGTTTCCGGCATGGTGGCGCTGGCCGTTATGGCGCTGGCCCCGGCATGGGGTATTTACAAACCACGCGCAGTGCTGATTCCGATGGCTTTTATCGTGATGATGATTGGGCTCACGGTTTACTCGCAATACGGAATCATTCCCGCGATGGAACGCGACCGCATCTCCGCGGGCGGCACCATTGATACAGCAACCCCCGGCGATGCGACGACAGCCCACTTCAACAAACTGCATAACAGGAGCGAGTTTGTGGAGGAGGCGATCCTGCTGATGGGGCTAGCCACCGTGGTGCTGATGGCGCGGGCGGAAAGCACTCGCGTTTGAAACGAGAAAGGCTTTCGGAGGATTGCGCGGATGGGACGCGAGGCGAATTGCCTGTGCGAATGGAATGGCGAAATGGTGCGGGTCAAAGCACTCGTTGAGCCTCCGGAACTGATTTTGCGCGGCGAGATTCGCCGCAGACTTCCCTTCTCCGAAATGAGCCAAGTGCGCGCCGATGGCGCAGCGCTGCGATTCAAGTTTGGCGGCGACGCCGTGGCATTGAAGCTGGGCGCGCCAACGGCCGAAAAGTGGGCGAAAGCGATTCTGACGCCGCCGCCGAGCCTCGCGAAGAAGCTTGGGGTTTCGGCGGAATCGACTGCATGGGTGATTGGTACCATCGACGATCCGGCGCTTGGGACTGCGTTGGGCGAGGCGAGAACGGCGTCGCGCAAAGGCGCGGATTTGATTGTTGCGCGTGTGAATACAGCGGCAGAACTAGCGCGGGCGTTTAAAGCAGCGGCAATGGAAACGAGCGCTGGCGTACCGATCTGGATTGTCTATCGCAAAGGCGCCGGGCATGCGATCGGTGAAGCGGATGTGCGATCGGCTGGAATTGCCGCGGGAATCGTCGACGTGAAGGTGGCGTCGGTTTCCCCGCAACTGACCGCTCTCAAGTTCGTGAGGCGCAGAAATCCGAAGACTCTTTAGAACGAATACCTGATCCTGTGCTACGCGCCGCGATTCGGCGGCAAAGCGCATCCTGTATCATCGAAAAGGCTTGATTGCGCGGCTCCTGCTGTGCAAAAGCCAACCATGGAACAACTATGAAGACCGGCATTATCGGCCTGCCGCAGGTGGGCAAGACTTCGCTGTTTAAGATTCTGACCAAAGCCAAGATTGACGAGTATGGCCGCGCGAACCCGCGCGAAGCGCACATTGGCGTTGCGCGCGTACCCGATGAGCGTCTGGAAAAGTTGTCGGCGCTCTATTCCCCCAAGAAAACGACCTTTGCTTCGGTGGAGTTCGTTGACGTTGCTGGCATCGGGCAGGAAGCGCTGAAAGAGACGGCCTACCTGACAAACCTGCGCAATGTGGACGCGCTGATTCATGTATTGCGAGCGTTCGAGAACGACGCTGTTCCGCAGGAGGGACCAATCGACCCGCTGCGCGACGCCAAAAACGTTGAATTCGACCTGATGCTCAGCGACCTTGGCCAGGTTGAAAAGCGCATGGAGCGCGTGGAAAAGGATATGAAGAAAGGCCGCACCAGCGAGTTGGAACGCGAACAGGCACTGCTGCTGCGGTCGAAAGAGACGTTGGAGAAGGAAATCCCTCTGCGCGCGATGGAGATGACGGCGGACGAGAAAAAACTCATCCGCGGCTTTATGTTTTTATCGCAAAAGCCCATGCTGTATGTGCTAAACGTGAGCGAAAGCTCAACCCTGGGCCCTGATCTCGAGTCCGCGGTAAGGAAGTACAAGTTGGATGCGATTGCAAACCAGCCCAACGCGGGCGCGATGGCCATCTGCGGCAAAGTGGAAGCGGAACTGGCAGACATGGTTGACGCCGAGGCGGCGGACTTTCTGGAAAGCTATGGCCTGCGCGAAAGCGGTCTGGTGCGGCTGATTCGGAAAAGCTATGAATTGCTGGGGCTGATCAGCTTTTTCACGGCAGGCGAGGATGAGTGCCGCGCGTGGACGGTGCCGGCTGGATCGAAGGCGCCGCAGGCGGCTGGCGCGATACATTCCGACCTCGAACATCACTTTATCCGCGCGGAGACGATTCGCTGGGACAGTTTGCTGGAGGCGGGTTCGGAGGCTGCTGCGCGCTCCAAGGGCACGCTGCGCCTGGAAGGCAAAGAGTACATCGTGCAGGACGGGGATGTGATGCATATAAGACACAGCGGATAAACAGAGACTAAAGAACAGAGATCAGGGAACATTCGTTGAACTGGAATGCTGAAGACCGCACTCATTCTCGGGACAATTGCTGCGTTGGCCGACGTGGCCGGCGGGCTGGTGCTGGTGCGCGCGCGAGGCGTCGAACGCTATCTGCGCTACTTTGTGGCGCTGGGAGCAGGATTCCTGATGGCCACGGCGTTGCTGGAGATGACGCCGGAGAGCCTGCGGCTGAATGCGCGGATCGCGCCAGCCCTCATCATGGCCGGCTACTGCGTGATGCATCTCCTTGAACACACCATCAATGCGCACTTTCACTATGGCGAGGAGATCCACGGCGGCGAATTCATCTCCGCCCGCACAGGCTACTCGGTGCTGGGCGGCCTGAGCGTGCACGCGCTCTTCGATGGCGTGGCCATCGGTTCGGGGTTCGCGCTCTCCGACTGGTTGGGCTGGCTGATCTTCCTGGCGATTTTGCTGCACAAAGCGCCGGAAGGATTCACGATGGCCAGCGTGATGTTGGCCAGCGGGCGAAGCCGGACCACGGCTTTCTGGTCCGCAGTGGCACTCGCAGGCGCCACGCTGGCGGGCGTTTTGGTGATTCAACTTGTTCCGCGATGGGTGCCTTTTGGACTGCCGGTTTCCGCAGGGGTAGCGCTCTATGTGGCCGCGACCGATCTTGTACCCGAAGTGAATCGTGAGCCGGGTATCCGCATGGCGCTGGTGTTTTTTGCCGGCGTGGCCGGGTTTCTGCTGCTGCGGATGCTACTGCCGCAAATATAGCTCGGCTGGATCTCTCATCGCTCTGCACATCGCCCGCGCCGGACGGTATTCTATGCGATGTGGCGTATTGCGCGGCACCTGTTCTGGAAAAGATCGGAAGCTCACGGCGACCCAGGCGCATTCCATTTGATTTTCTGGGAACTCTGATTTTTGCGGCACTCGGGTTCTTCGTGATGGGCTACCATCCAGGGCTTGAGGATGACGGAATTTATCTAACGGCAGTCAAGGCCGACCTGAATCCAGCGCTCTACCCTTACAACGCGAGTTTCTTCCGGTTGCAGATCCAGGCAACTGTCTTTGACCAGTGGATGGCACACTTCGTCCGCTGGACTCGGATTCCGCTGGCGTGGGCTGAGCTCCTCGTGCAATGGGCTGCTCTCTTTCTTATTCTCTGGGCAGTGAAAAAGATCGCGAACCGGCTATTCGAAGAAGAACATGCGCGATGGGGCGGAGTGGCGTTGATCGCGGCCATGTTCACGCTGCCGGTGACGGGCACCGCGCTCTACATGGTCGACCAACATTTGCACCCGCGGAGCCTGGCGACGGCGATGATCCTGCTGGCCGTCTGGCGCATCCTGGATGAAAGACCATGGCAGGCAGTGCCGCTGCTGCTGTTGGCATTTCTGCTGCATCCGCTGATGGCGGCGATGGGGATTTCGTTTTGCTTCTTTCTCATCATTGTTCCGATGGGGCGGGCGGATGGATGGAAAACGTCGATGGCCTCATTCATGCCTTTGGGCTGGGTCTTCGAACCGGGCAATCCAGGCTGGCACAAAGCGCTGGAGACAAGGGCCTACGATTACCTATACAAGTGGACCTGGTACGAGTGGCTGGGCGCGTTGGCGCCGCTCGTTCTCTTCTGGCTGCTATGGCGCTTTGCACGCAGGCGCGGGACGACGATGCTGGCACGGTTTGCGCTGGCAGTCCTGTTCTACAGCGTCTTCCATCAAGCTTTATCAATGGCCCTGCTTTGGCCTGGCATGCTGGACCGCGTGACGCCGCTGCAGCCCATGCGGTACCTGCACCTGGTCTACTTCTTCTTCGTGCTCATGGCCGGATGCCTGCTGGGAAAGTTCGCCCTGAAACGAAGTACCTGGCGCTGGGCGGCGTTTCTCATGATTGCGAATGGTTGCATGTTTGCGAGTCAGCGCGTGGAGTTTGCCGGCAGCCAGCACCTTGAAATGCCGTGGGTGCAGCCCGGTAATCCCTCGCTGCAGGCGTTCGCATGGGTACGCGCGCATACGCCAGAGAACGCCTATTTTGCGCTCGATCCGCACTATCTTGAGGCCCCCGGCGAGGATTACCACAGTTTTCGCGCGCTGGCCGAGCGCAGTCAACTCGCCGATGCGGTGAAGGACGCGTCCGTGGTGACGCTGGTGCCGGAGCTTGGGCCGGCGTGGGTGAGCCAGACGCAAGCGGAAGATGGATGGCCCAGCTTCAGGCTTAGCGACTTCGAACGCCTGAAAGCGGAATTCGGCGTCGACTGGGTGCTGGTGAAGAACGCGCAGGCGACTGGATTGAACTGCCCATGGCAAAACGAGCAGCTATCAGTCTGCAGAATTCCATGAGGCAAGTGCGGGAGGGGCGCCGGCGCTACCCAATGTGAGACACGGCCATTGCAGGTTGCGGCTACATCCGCGAGAATAAGGAAGTCACCATTCTCCTGCTCGGGCACCGAACATGCTTAACCTTACTCAGCGACTGATTCTTGGCTGCGTGCTGCTCGCCTGCCTAACGGTGGGACTGGTCGCGATCGTCCATAAAGCGCTGGCGACAAACGGACAGCTTCATCTGGGCTACGCGATCGCTGTGGCCGCATCGCTGATTGCGGCAGCGACCATTTACTTTGTGCTAAAGCCCATCGACACGCTGGCCGGGGATGCGCACCGCATAGCACAAGGGAATCTTGAACACCGCGTGGAGTGGGCCAGCCGAGACAGCTTTGGCGTAATCGCCGGCGAACTGAGCCGGATTGCGGTGCGGCTTCGCGACGTGCGCGATACCGAGGCCGGCCGTCGGCAGATGGAGTTCCAGCTCTCTGACGCGGTGTTGCAATCGATCTTCGAGCCCATTATCGTGACCGACGGCAAGGGCCACGTGTTGAAGCTGAACCAGTCGGCGCAAGAGTTGCTGGGCGAAGCAGCCAGCGATCGCATGGCACTTGCGAATACGCCCGGGGGCGAGAAGATTCTGAGCGCCATCCAGGACGCAGTATCGATGCAAAAGGCGGTGGCAGCGGAGGGCGAAGCGTCGATGCTGCCGATGCGGATCGGCGACCAGTCGCGAAGCTACCGGCTACGCACCACGCCGATGCGCGATTCGGAGGGCAGACTGCTGGGCGCAGTGACGACGCTTGAGGATGTGACCAGCCTGCAAGACACAGACCGCTTCAAGACGCAGTTCATCGCGGTCGCCAGCCGCAAGCTGCGCGATCCGTTGCTGCAATTGCGGCGCGGGCTGTACGCGCTGGCCCAGGGATTCAGCGGAGAGATGACCAGCCTTCAGACCGAGCTGGTGGCACAGGCAAGCAAAGAGGCCGAGACCCTGGACGATCTGATGGCCGACCTGATTGGGGTTGCCGAACTGGACACAGGCAAGCGCGAGTTGAAGCCGGAGCGATTGCGGCCGTTGCAGGTGCTGAATGAAGCGCGCGACCGTTTCTGCGACGAGGCTGCGCGGAAGCACATCAGGGTGGACGTGAGCGCCTATGCTGACCTGGCAGTCATTGAAGCCGATCGGCGCGCAATACGGTCGATTCTGGATAACCTGCTGTCGAACGCCCTGCGTTACACGCCTGAGGATGGCGAGATCCTGCTGGCGGCTGAGGAGATCAAGAGCTTTGTGCAATTCAGCGTGCGCGACACGGGACGCGGTATCGAGGCGGATCGGCTGAGCTCCATCTTCGACCGGTTCAACACATTCTCTGAAGAAGGTACGGGGCTCGGACTGTCGCTTGTTCGGCGGCTGGTGGAGTCGCTCGGCGGCCAGATTGCCGTGGAGAGCCGCCTGGGCCACGGAGCGACATTCCGATTCACGATTCCAGTTGCAATTGCGCGGGAAGTACAACATCCCGTCGAGGTGGGCTGAGCGATGGCCGAGATCGTCCTTGAGAGCAAGCCGGAACCCGCCAAGCTGCGCATCTACCTGGGCGCCGCGCCCGGTGTGGGCAAAACCTACCAAATGCTGAACGATGCCTACCTGATGCGGACGCAGGGCGGCAAAGATATCGTGATCGGACTGGTTGAGACTCACGGACGGAAGGAGACCCAGGAACAGATCCGGGACCTCGAGATCATTCCGCAAAAGGTGATTCCCTATCGCGGAGTGAACCTGAAAGAGATGGATGTGGATGCGATCATCGCGAGGCATCCGCAGACGGTGGTGGTGGACGAGCTGGCGCACACCAACGTTCCGGGAAGCAAGAACCGCAAGCGGTACGAAGATGTGGTGGAGCTGCTCGACGCCGGCATCAATGTAATGACAGCGGTGAACATCCAGCATCTTGAGACGCTGAATGACGCCGTCAACCGCTCGGCCAATACGACGATCCGCGAGACCGTTCCAGACAGCTTTGTGAAGCGCGCCGACGAAGTGGTGAACGTGGACCTGACCGTGGAGGAACTGCGGAACCGGCTTCGGGGCGGCAAAATCTACGCTCCGGAAAAGGTTGAGCAGTCACTGGCGAACTTCTTCCGCAAGGGCAACTTGAACCTGCTGCGCGAGCTGGCGCTGCGGACTACGGCTGAGCAGGTGAGCAGCCGCGCATCGGAGTACCGGCGCACCCAGGGACTTGAGCAGGCGCCGATTCCAGAAAAGGTAATGGTTTGCCTGAGCACGCGGCCGGGTACGGAACGGCTGCTGCGCATCGGGGCAAGAATCGCCGGACGCCTGGCGACCAATTGGTATGCCGTCTATGTGACGCCGCCGGACGACAAGGGCCACAGCGATCCCGAGGCCTTCCATCGACTGGAAGAATACATGCGCATGGCGAGGGACCTTGGCGCCAAGGTGGTTCAGCTCACGGACCGCAAGGTGGCCGACGCGCTGATCCGGTTTGCGCAGCAGGAGAACATCTCGCACGTGGTGTTCGGGCAGTCGGCGCGGTCGCGGTTCGACATTCTGCTGCGCGGGTCGGTGCTGAACCGATTTCTGTCAGAAGTGCGCGATGTGACGGTGCAGGTTGTTCCGATGCAGAAGCCGCTGCGACGGCAGTAAGACAGAGATCAGAGAATAGAGAATAGAGAACAGAGATTAGAGATCAGGGATCAGGTTGCAGCCTTCAGCTCTGTTTGCGACGAGCGAAACGAAGCATTCCGCAAGAATAATCGAACGAAAAATCGGCTTTTTGCTGTTTGCGATTCGCTCGCATTTTTTCGCTCGATTTGCTGCGAGCGAAACGAAAAAACTCCGCCGAAAACAAAAACTCAAAAGCAAAACTGTGAAACTGTGGACAGAAGTTGTTGATTCTAAAGGCTCCACAGTTTCACAGAACAGGTGGGGGGGGTGGGTCTGGATGTATGGGGGGGTGGGGTCTGCGGAGGAGGGGGGTGGGTAGAAACGGGGACTACGGGACTGAGGGACTTCAAGACCAGAAAAGCAGGGAACAAGGGAACAAGGGAGCGGAAAGGCAGCGGAGTCGGCGGAGCTAGCGGGGTTAGCGGCGCTGGGAAAAAAGCCGACTGTGGGATTCCGGCGGCTTCGGGCTGCGGGACTTTGGGACTTCGGGACTGCGGGACTGAGGGAACGGAAGAACGGAAAGCAGTCTTCAGGTTTTAGCTCCCGGCTTTCAGCTCCCGGTGTTGGGACACCGGCTTTGCTTGCTCCCTCGCTCGCTTGCTTCCTTGTTCCCCTGGTCCCTGTCCTGATCATGGAATGAGTATGCGCCTAACGAGGGAAATGATCGGCAGACTTGACAGGGATCAGGGATCAAGGGTCAGGGATCAGAAAAGGAACAAGTTAGGGGCGAGGTGGAGGGCTTTCGGGGCGGCTGGGGGCTTGACAGAAGAAGATAGGGGTCAGGGATCAGGTGTCAGGGGTCAGAGCGGGAACGTCCCGTCTGTCCCCAGGTTTTGGGTTTTGGGTTTTGTCCCCAGGTTTTCCAGGTTTTCGCATTCAATACGGTTTTAGATACCCGCCTCCCTGAAGAGAGTATGTGAGACCGCCGAGGCCCGGATTTTGCGCGTTGGAATACGAAATCGTCTGGCCGTTGCCGGTAATGTTCAAAACATTGCTTCCGTTGATTCCCCCCGGATCGCTGAAAGTCTGCACCTTGAAGCTCTCGTGAATTGTCCACAAACTGGAGGCATCCAATGTGACGCTTCCACCGCCGAGGAAATCGCCGTTGAGGCTGCTTCCATTCTTGAGCGTAAGGGTGGAATCTGCCGAGCCGGTAATGATGCCTTGCATCTTCTGATTGTCGAGGGTCAATTGCACGGTCGGTGTGATAGTTGAAGGAGTGATGTCCCAGTTATCCTGCGGCGTGATGGTCGATTTGGAAAAGTCCACTTGGGACAAAGTAATATTGACCGTCTGACTGCCGGTGAAGTCGAATAGCGGAGCCACTGCAGAGATCGATCCACCTGTGATATGAAGTACAGAGGTTGTGGGTGTTCCGCTGGCCGGTCCGGCGAAAGCAATCGTGCCATAGGTGCCTGCCGTGAGCGAAGTGTCTTGCAGAACCGCAGTTCCGCCGTTCAGAATTGCCAACAATACGCCGTCTGAAGTCGCCTGAGAGTTGGCGATGTTGATCTGCCCATTGTTGCCTGCGCCCAGGGTAGCCCCAGAGAGGGTCGAAGCAATCGTGGCATTCGCAATGTTCAGCGTTGCGCCAGAACCAGAAGCGAATGCGCCATAGTTCGCAGAGGATACCGTAATTGAGGGCGTGCCCTGCACATTGATCGCCGCTCCTGAAGCGGTCGATGCGCTATCTCCATAGGCGAGTACGCCAGCGTCAATTCCGCTGGGATCAGCGCCATAGGCAATTGAACCAACGCTGCCGGTAAAGGTATCTGCACCGCTCTTGGTGATCACGGGGGAATCCAGCGTCAATGTCGTGCCGCTGTTTTGCGCGCATACTGCGGACTGATCTGCCACGGCGCTGGCGAAGTTTGTTTGATTCGGCGCCGCGCCGCCGCTTGAAAGAGCATAGACGGAGGAGCCCAGGCCGCAACTATTCGCAGAAGGAGGTGCGGTTACTGTAACCTGCGCCGACGCCGAACTGGCAGCATACGTCCCGTCACTGATGTATGTCGCGGAATAAGTTCGGATTCCAGGATAGGGAGGCTTTACCGTGATTGTCACCGTACCGCTTTGCAGGGAGCCTGTACCGAGCTTAGTGGGCACGTCATACGTGGCTGTGTTCCCGGTAACGTCGTCGATCCGGACGGTTTCGGAAGTCGTAGTCGGTGCGGGCGTGACCGTGATTGCAAATTGAACGGCTTGCCCTTGCACGAGCGGTCCTGTAGGTGTCGTAAGCGCCAAGGTTGTCGTGATTGGTTGCGATGGTGATACGGGACCACAGGTTGAACAACTGGAGACACTCCCGCCGCTGCCGCAACCCGACAGCAGAGCCGCGAGCAAGGAAGGTGCCGCCATAGATGAAATTCGGGACAAATGTGAGATCCGCAGTCCAATAGTTCTTTTGAAGAAATATGGCATCAGCCTTCCTTACAGAGCAACGACAAACTCTCTGTCGATTTGCTCACTCTTGCGACTAAATTCATTGGTGTGCCGAGTATCCGCTCAACTTTGTTGATGATTACTCTCCAGAACCGGCCTTCATTCGTGCTCTCTCCTCGGCCGCACGCTCAATTGCCTTTCGGTCAACGTCAGACATTGCCTGACGCGCACACTCCATCAATTCATCTGAGGCTTCCCCGGTTGCTTCATACTTCGCACCAGAGGCATGGGTTGCTGTGACCATGAATACCCCTGCAGATACTTCGTCGATCTCGATTTCCCAATTAGTTTCATTCATCGAAAAGCCCTCAGGGATTTCCCTGCGCTTTTTTGGCAGAAGCTTGAACTCGGTCCAATATAGGCCTCCGCCTGGATGTGCATAGTCCTCGACAACGACATACGTTCCTTGCCTGATTTCGTGGACGACATATCGGTCGCCGGGCGTCAATCGCTCGGTGGCAGGAGCCATGATATCGGCCGCCAATCCCTTCTCCGAAGGGCTGTAAATGACACAGTCACCCTTCTTAAAGGGGCAGGTGTTCTGCGATGGATTCATGGTGTCAGTCTTTCCCTCCTATTACGTCGTTTCAGCATGCTCAGCCTCCCCTAATAAAATATTTGTAGATGAGGAATGCAAAGCCCACCGCATACAAGAGTGAAAGCAAAATCCAAAAACCCGATTTTGTCCAACCCTGTACCGCCTTACTATCTGACGTTCCGAGAGAACTGGCCAATCCCCCGCTCATGAATTGCCAGATAAAAGTCCCAATCGGAGGGACCAGAAGAACCCACAATAAATCGGTTAGAAGATGAGAACCTGACTTCAATGAAGCACCCCCAGGCCGCAGCCAATCAAGGATCCAAAATAGGTGAGGGCATCATAGCCCAGCTTCAATTCTCCCACTCCGGTCGCGTATTCTCCCGCTTCGAGCCCCGCTGTCGCCGTCGTCCCGGCAAGATCGGTCAACTCACCGCCTGCATTGAGCCCTTTGCTAACAGTCCCGAATATGGAATTCGTGGCCACATCGGCCGGTGCACTAGCCCATGGAGTGCCTTCGAGTGTCTTGCCGACTCTCATGGCCATTTTTTGTGCTGCCGGGCCAAAACCTTGGGTTGGGCCAGCGACAACACCTTGACCCATATTGTAAAAAACACTGTGCGCCTCCTTGCCAGATCCGCTATGGCCAGTAGCGATGCTCTGGACCAGATCCGTTGCTCCGCTAAACGTCTTCCCGAAAGCTGAGGACAGACGGGATGTTCCCAGGACCCAAAGCCAAAGCCGCTACGGCTCGAAAGCAATCTTTCGTTGCCTTTCGTCCTTAACCCACCTGCACCCTATTCCTTGTCTTATTCGCAGAAGACGCGGACTTTGGCTTTTTCTTCCTTGGCGTCGACGTCGACTGTGAGGTCTCCGAGGTGGTCGATCAGCTCCTCGAGATTCTCCGGTTTGATCTGCGAGAGCGTAAGCGGAACACCGTGCTTGCTCAGAGTCTCGTCCAACTGATCGTGGGCTTGCTGAGGAATGAGGCTGGCGAGGCGGACACCGGCGCGAAGAAGCTGCATGGGGACGCGAACGTTCACAGTCGTGGGACCGTTTTTCTCGGTGGACTCGACCAGGACACGGAGATACTTGGCGTGAGTCTTGACGGTTGTACTCGAATCGTTTGCGGACCAACCTTTGGAGCCGGCGATGTTGCCGGTAAAGTTGGCGGTTGCGACCGGCTCCGGCTCAAGCGCGGCGAGCAAGCGGTCGGCCTCGTCCGCGGTGATTTTGCCGGCGGCTAACATTTCCAGGATCTGACGGCGATTTTCGTTCATGTTGGTTCTCCTGAGAGTGAATGAGTGAAAGAGTGAAGCGAAGCCTAGGGCTACATGATGCGGACCAGGACTTTGCTGCCGTTTGATGTGACTCGTACATCTGTGCCGCGCAGGCTGGAGAGGATGTCCCAGAAGATGCGGACGACGCGCAATGGGCCGACGCCGTTCGCAATGCTGATGGCGCAGACAACGATAAAGAGGACCGGTGAAAGAAGGAGCAGGAGCAGCGCCAGCGGGATCCAGAGAAGGATGAGCGGAATCCAGAGCCGCGGCATACGGAAGTGCGGGTTCTGGATTTCAAGGACGGCGATGTTGGGTATCATTTGAGAGCCTCGAGTGCGCGGATGGCGTCGGCAGCCGAGATCTCGCCGCTGTTCAACTGATCTAGAACTTCAGTGCGCGTCGCGGATGGATTGGTCTCGACGAATTCAAGCTGGCTGGAGATGCGGTTGAGGCGCGCCTTGATGGTGGGGTAGCTGACGCCGAAGGTCTGCTCCATGTCCTTGATGGTGCCGTGGGAGCGGAGGAAGGCGACGACGAAGACCTGATCTTCAAGGGAGAGGCGGGCGAGGTCGGGCAGGGTGAACTGGCCTTCGACGGCGATTTGCTTCTCCGGGATTCGGACTCGCTCAATGATGATAGGAGTGCCTTGGGCGATGCGGAGCAGGTCTTGCCAGTCGAAAGCAACTTGAGGGGCGGGTTTGGGGTCGGTGGGCATGAAATGAAGCGGTTCTTCCGAACGCTGGAATGACAATAATCAATATTGTTAAGTTTGTCAATACAGATTATTAAGATCATTTATATTCAGTTGGACTATATCTAAATTTCATCATTTCCGAGGTGTTAACGCATGCGTTAACAGGGTATTAATCGATTGGTTAACAGGCAAGTTATTCATTCTGCTCGATGAGGCCTCTGAATGGCCCGAATTTGAACCAGAAATGAGGCAATTTTTCGAAAATTTTTCCGCCCGAAGGATTGAGGGACCTGCGCCGGGAGTGGAACAGGCGGGGACTCGGCTTCCCTGCCCTGGTTTGTGCGCGGATGAGGTGATTCGATCCATAGAAACATTGTGCGCCGAATCGTGGAAATCATCGGCAAACTTGGGGAAGAATATTTGATGAGTGTTTTCAGGGGGTTAGGGGGCTGGACGGGTGTTGAGGGGTTGACATGAATGGGGGGGTACGGACCGGGCCCAAGGGACACGAGTGAGGGTGCGACGATTTCAGGGGCCTGAAGGCCCCAGTTCCTTCCGGTGATTTTGTTGAAGGAATTGTCGTGAGCTTCGAGCGCGGCAGTGCGCCGTCCCTACTGGACTCTGACACGTCTGAGACGACGCGTTCCCCACGCTGAAGCGCGGGGCTAACATTCCCTGCGCCTACGGCGCGGAAAGGGAAACGAACGATTTGGGTTCTTGCGACCCCAATCTTTGTTGGAGGTCGGGAACGGAACGTGAGGAGGATTTGCGTTTGTGCTACCCCACCCTAGCGAAGCTAGGATGGGGCACCCCCCTGATTCGTGATGGGTCGGGAGCGCGAGAAGCAAACACAGATCCCTCGCTTCGCTCGGGATGACACCGCGTTAGAGAGCGGAGGGGTACGGTTACGGGACGGTGAAGGGGCGGGGGCCGTCGGCGGGAAAGAGGCCTGTGGGAGCGGCGACTGCGGAAGGCTGCTCGCGGAAAGTGTAGCGGACGAAGAATCCCACCGAGGCGTAGGAGTAGTTGCGCGAGTTGTTGGCGGCGAAGTATGCGCCGGCGAACCAGTGCGTGTGAATTTGATAGGCGGCTTGCGAGCGGAGGTCGTAGTTGGGGCGGACGCTGGTGACGTTGGGAAGCATGGGATTGTTCTGGCTGGTTTCAAGAGGCTTGTCGCCGGCCAGAGACCAGAGCGGAGTGGAATCCTCCTGAAAGGCTTGCACGCCGAGCGCGCCGTTGATGTTGTAGTGCCAGCGCGTGCCGTAGTGGCCTTGCCAGCTGAGTGGAACATTGGCGAGGAAGTAGGCCTGCGGGCTGAAGTAACCGCCCATGCCGTGCGTGAATGCGTTCTGATTGTTGGCGTAGTGCATGCCGAAGAAGTTGGCGCCGAGAGTGAGGTTGCCGAACTCGGGCGAGGCCATGACGCGCCAGTATGCGCCGCCTGTGCCGTCAACGCGGGTATTGGAGCGCGTGTGGTAGCCGGTGAGGTATTGGCCGCTGCCGGAGAAGTAAAAGCCGGATTCATCATCACCGCGGGCGAACTGGACGGTGCCCTGGTTGGCGACGACTCCGCCCCAGATTTGCCCCTGCGTGGAGAGCGTGTTGCCGGCAGGATCGCGCAGGCCAGCGTAGGAGAGTTGCGAGTCTTTTTCGGAATCGCGCACGAGGTTGATGGTGACGGGACCGCCGCCTGGGTTCCATTGAAAACGCCCGGTGACGGTGGAGACGAGGAAGTCAAAGGGCGTGGAGCCGCCGGCAATGGTGAGGTGCGGGAAGCTGAGTTGCAATTCGCCACCGAGGCCGAAGGAGTTTTGCTGGGCGGGGGGAATGAGCGCGCTGATGGTGGGCGAGGTGCAGGGCGTAGAGTTCTGGCCGGCGGTGTAGGTGCCGATGGGCTCGGGTATGGCGATGAGGCAGGTTGCGCCGGATTGGGATTCGAGGACCGATGTGGTGGCGGTGCCCTCGGCCTGGCCGGAATCGAGAAAGACGGGGCGGGCGATGGCGGTGATGCGCGCGTGAATGCCAAGCGGCGCCGAGGCCTCGAAGGGCGACTCGATTGCGGCGAGCTGCGCGTAGCCGCGAGCGCCGCTGCGATAGTTGAGCAGCGAAGTGCCGCCGAGCCAGCCCGAGTAACCGCTCTCGATGGCCTGGAGTTGTTGCTCTGCCAGATCGCGCGGGCTGGGCGGAGCGGCCTGACGCTGAATGCGAATCCAGGGACCGCGGAGTGGCGGAGGATTCTGCTGCTGAAGACCTTCGTCGGGCGCGCCGGACGATTCGGATTGGTTTGGTTGCGATTCGGATTCGGCGGTGGCGGTGGATTGCGGCGGGGTTTGGGGCGCAGCGCCGAGGGGAGCGTTGCCGAGAGTTTGCGTGGGCGGCTCGGTTTGAGCAGCGGGCTGGGCAGCGGGTTTGCGAGGGCGCTTGTGGCGCTTGCCGTTCGGCTCGACTGTCAGGATGGGCGCGACTTTTGCTGTGGGTTTGGCGGGCGGGCAAACGGGCACGGTGGTCTGGCAGGCGGATGAAGGAGCGGGCGAAGTTGGCTGCGATGTTTGGGGGGCGGGTTGCAGCGACGGCGGCGCAGGTTGCCGTTGCTGCGGCGCTGAATAGGCGCCGGAAGCCGCGTCCTGCGCGGAGGGCGTGTTTTGCGCGACGTTGTAAACGCCGTGATCGGAGTGAGGAGAGGAGTTCGGCGCGGCGGCGGGCGGCGATGCATTGGCTTGCGCGGGCGTCAAGTCGGACGAGGTGGATGCGGCGGCTGGAGCGATGGGCGGCGTGGTGGCCGTGTTGTTCTGCGCGGGCGGCGCATTAGGCGGAGTGACTGGCGACACTGCGTTGGGAATCGAGTGAATGAGTGGGACGGAACCTTGAGTTGGCTGGTTGCTGCTTTCGTTGGCGAAGCGGGCCTGGGCCTCAGCGGCGAGAACGTTCGTAGGCTCAGAGCTGATGCGGAGATCGTCGGGCGGTGAAGTGGGTGCGGGCGCGGACGCGTCCGACGTTGTCCGAGTCGAGGCGGTGATTCCGGTCTCTATATCGGCATCGGTTCGAGCGGCGGTGTTGATGGGTTGTTCAGACGATGAAGATGTGTTGCGGGCGGTGCGTGGCGAGACAAAAACCGGCGGAGTGGGCGACTGACTTCCCTGCTCCGCCGATTCATCGGGCGATGGATTCATTGCTGCGAATGGGAGTGGCAGCGGATTGTTGGAGGGCGCGGTTCCGGTTGTGTTCGAGGCGTCGGGCAGCGGAGGAAGTGCGGCCTGCGGTGAAAGAGACTTGTAGGAAGGCAGAGGCGCGAGCTGGTCTGGTGTTGGCGCGGCATTCAGCCCCGGATCCAGGTTTGGATCGAGGAGGCGCTTGATGTCATTGGAGTTTGTGGCGGGCGACGGGGCGAGGAGATTTGTAGAGCCATTTTGAAAACCGTTTGCAGCAGAGCCGGGAGGAGCGGCGGCGATGGCGGCGCGCCAGAATTCCGCGGCACGTTGCTTGTTGCCGCGGGCCTGCTCAAAGCGGGCGGCGAGCGAGAGGACATTGGGATCGGAGGGAAAGCGATCGAGCGCGGCGCGCAGCCAGATCTCGGCCTGGGCCATGTCTCTGGCGGAGATCGCGGACCAGATGGCTCCCTGAAAATCACCCGTTGCAGCCTGGTTCATGGGGAGGGATTTATAGAGGGCAAGCGCGTCTTGAACACGGCCAATGCGAGCGCAGGCCCCGGCGAGGGCGAAGCGAACGTCGAGGTTGGCAGGGTAAGTTTGCGCGGCGGCTTCGAGAATCTGGACGGCGTGAAGAGATTGGCCGGCGGCGAGATCCTGATTGGCGCGGCGGATGGCCCAGTTGGCCCAGAGGCTTTCGAGTTGCAGGCGCTGATCGGAGGCGAGGTCAGTGCGCGCGTCGAGTGCAGTGAGCACGGGATAGAGCACGGCGTCGCTATGAAGGTTGTAAAGCAGCCAGGCGTGCTGGATTTCAAGAGCGGCTGGCAGCGCCGCGCGGTGGAGGAGATAGAAAGTTTCGACGCGATGAACGTAGGCGTTGGCGTGAGGCACGTCGCCGACCGCCACATAGAGGCTCGCGATGGCCTGCACCCACTCGACGTCGGCTTCGAGTAGGCGGCGCGGCTCGGCCGGGATCTTGTTGAGCTCTCCGAGAGCCTCAGCATTGCGATTGGCGGCCATGAGCGAGAAGACGAGTCCCTTCCATGCGTCGGAGGCGAGCGAGTGCGGAGGGTTGAGCGTGAGATCGGGGTCGGCGGAGGATTGCGCGGCGGAGACGGGGATGAAGTCGCTGCGGATGGAGGAACGCCAGGGCGCAGTGCGAGTGAGATTGAATGCGGCGGGAACGAATTGCAATGATGTGGGACCGCGATCATAGAACGATTGCGGGGTAGGCGGTGGCGGCAGGTCGTGGGAGTCGGGCTGAGTGTTGACCTGCGATGGAGATTGTGAGGCGGGGTACGCTTGCGGATGCACGACGGGCGCGCCGCCTTCATCGGGATCGGGGCCGTAAGCAGGAAGAGGCGGAAGCTTGGTGGTCTTGTCGAAGGGTGCGTAGTCAGGGTCGAGAAGGTGCTGAAGATCGGCGGCGGTGACGGCGCGATGCTGCTGGAGATCTGTGTCGGGATAGTCAAGCACGTAGGCGAGACGATCGACGGGCGTAACGGCGGGCATGGCGGCGATAGACGCGCGATAGTAGTCGGCGGCCCGCTCGTTGTTTCCGCGAGCCTGCTCGTAGCGCGCGGCGAGAGAGAGAATGGCGGGATCGCGCGGGAAACGATCGAGGGCCTGGCGCAGCCAGACCTCGGCTTGATTTTTGTCGTTGGCGGCGAGGGCCGCGCCGACTGCGCCTTCGAAGTCGCCGGCGGAGGCGTCCTGCATGGAGATGGTTCTGTAGATGGCGAGAGCTTCTTTAGCGCGGCCAACGCGAGCGTAGCCTCCTGCAACGGCCTTGGTGACGGTGAGATTGTTGGGGAAGGCTTGCGATGCAGCGTCGAGAATGTCGACGGCGCGGCGCGGGTTGCCATTTTCAATTGCGTCGGCGGCGCGGCGCACGCTCCACTCGGCCCAGATGTTCTGGACGGTCTGTCGTTGAGTGAGGGTCAGATCGGAGCGGCCGCCAATGCGCATGAGCGCAGCATAGAGTGCACGGTCGTTTCCGATGTTGTAGAGCAGCCACGCATTTTGAATGTCGATGGCGGGCGGCGGTTGTTGCCTGGTTTTGGCGTAGTACGCGAACACGCGATCCATGTAGCCGACGGCAGTGTTGATGTCGCCAGTGACGGCGTACAGGCCGGCTTCGGTCTGGACAAATTCGATGTCGGATTCAAGCTGGGTACGAACGGGCGCGGGGATTTGTGCAAGTTGCTGAAGCGCCTGCGAATTGCGATTGGTGGCGGCGAGCGTGGAGATGAGGCCTTTCCATCCTGCGGCGTTGTCAGGATGCGTGGCCAGGACCTGCTGATAAATGGTGAAGGCTCGGTCAGTATCGTTGCGCTGAAGGTCGATGGCGGCCAGTTGCAATTCGAGAGCGATGGACGGTTGATGACCGGCGGCGAGTTGAAGTTTTTCCGCGCGCTCGAGCATGCCCTGTGCGACGTCAAGTTGATTCGCCTGCTGATAAATTGCGCCGAGCTCGGCAAGAAAGCCGGCATCGCCAAGCGTGGTTTCGTAGGCGGCCGCGGGGATGCGCTGCACGTCGCCAACGGCTTGCGTGTCCTGACCCAGCTCGTGACGGGCGCTGACGAGGCCCATCCAGGCGGAGACGTTGGCTGGGTCGGTGATGACGACCTGCTCATAGAGCGCGATGGCCTGCGGGAAACGTTTGGCCTCCATGAGAATGCCGGCGTACTGGAGCTTGGTGTCGTCTTTGAGCGTGCTGCCATTGCCGGGAAACGGCAGGGCGAGGGCGAGCGAGAGGGTGCGCTCTGCGTCGGCGGCGCGCCCTCCAGCCTGATAAATTGCGGCGAGAGTGCGGAGGTATTCCGGATCTTTCTCGAGAACGACGCGGACGCTGGGCGGAAATTGCGCGGCGACGGCGAGAGCCTGATCGTTTTGGTCGGCGCGCGCGTTGGCGAGGAACAAACCGCGCCACCCGTCGTATGAGGTGGGCTGCACTTTGACAAGAAGTTCGTAGACGCTGGCGGCGGTCGTGTATTGCTGCTCCTTGATGTAGAGGCCGGCGAGGCCGTTGAGGGCAGGTGTGCTGCGGGGATCGATGGCGAGCGCGGCTCGGAATTTTTGGCCGGCGACGTCGAGTTGATTCTGACTGAAAGCCTGCGTTGCTTCGCTCATGATGAGCCAGAAGCGCGAGTTGGCCAGCGCGTCTTCAACGATTTTTGCTTTGTATCCGTTTTGCTCGGCCTGGGTGAAGTACGTGATCGCGGAGGCGAAGTCCTGCTGGCGCATGCGCAGGAAGCCCATTCCTGCGGCGGCGCGACTGTTGGTTGGATCTTTCTGGAGGAGCGTGGTGAAGAGCTGGTTGGCCTCTTCGAGGTGGCCCGCGTTCAAAGCCGCGAAAGCTGCAAGTTCGGCGGGAGTACGCGCGATGCCGGAGTTCATCTGCGCGAGCTTCTTCTGGTTTTGGTTGAGAGCTGCGGCAAGTTCGGTGTCTTGCGGGTGCGACTTGAGATATTCGCGGAGCTCGGCGGTAGAAGCGGGATTCGCTGAGTCCCAGATGAGCGCCTGGCGCAGTGCGGACTGCGCGTTGGAATCGTTGGGATGGGCTTGCAGAATGCGAATGCCCTCGGCGCGAGTGTGCTGGTCGTAGGTGAGCATGACGCCGAGTGCGATGGCGTAGCGCGGGTCGGAGGAATTACGAGCGACGAGAGCGCGCATACCGGCGACGGCTTGCTGCTTTCCGCCGGTGGCGCCGTAGAGAGTCTGGTAGTACGCGAGCGCGATGTCGCCGTCGGGAGGCTGATCGTTATAAAGCTGGCGATAGATGCGCATGGCATCGTCATTGCGGCCCTGGCGAGTGAGTTCGCCTGCTTGCCTGAGCTGTTCGTTCTCTTTGCTCGAGCTCGACATGGACTGAATGCGGGCGATGTCGGGATCGTTGGCACTGATGGCGCGCAGTCGATCGAGGGTTTGATTGGCGAGCGCGTCGGAGCCAATGAGCTTGTAGTCTTTGGCGAGACCCGCCAGAGCGTCGGTGTTTTGAGGATCGGAAAGAAGAATCTGCTGCCAGAGCTGGATGGCCATGTCGGGCCGTCCGCGTGACTCAAGGGCGCGAGCTTTTTCGGCGATGCTGGCGCGAGTGGATTCAGCAGAGGTGGCAGCGGTAGAGTTTTGAGCGTGGGCTATTGGGAGCGCCAGCATGAGGCAGGCTGCACCGATCACAACCGCTTTCCAAGTTCCCGAGGCCACCGTCATTCGCGCTTCCATTTTACGTTTTATTCTGTGCGCGAACCATAACCAAATCCAGCTGTTAGCTATTAGCTTTTAGCTATTTGCGCAGTTTGCGAAGGCGGGATTGACGCAGTCGGGAAATAAGTGTGGAAAAGGAGGCAGAAACTAGAATTCGTGTTTGCGGTTCGTGCTGCTCCACGCTAGCGAAGCTAGATGGAGCGCCCCTTTTTCGCGGTTGATCAGAATCGCGAAAAGCAACCGCAGATCCTTCGGTCGCCGCGGCGACCTCAGGATGATAGCCCCATTTCTTGAATGAGATTTAGAGACAGGACGCTAGCTATCCATCATTGTGAGGCGTGCGCGGGCGCGAGTGCGCAGCCATTGGCGCGTCCAGATGGCCAGAAGAAACGCGAGCGCGACAACGATGACCGCGATGAGCCATGGATATTCCGCTGCCCGGAGGCGCAGCTGCGCGAACCACGGCAGCACGCCAACGTAATAGACCTGCGAACCGACACGGTAGGACTTGAACTCAGTTCCATGAAGGACGGAGACGGAATCGGAAATCTCGCTGGATTGCTGAACGTTGAGGAATGTTGCGAGGAATGGCTCGAAGGCGGATGCGTCCTTGAAGTGGATGGCGACGATGCTGCGGCTGCCGCCAATGTCGTAAGGAGACTCGATGCCTTCGATGACAGCGTCGGGCCTGTCACCGCCGGCGAGTTCGCCCAATTCAGCACGGCCGTTGGGACGGAGCTTCCACCACACGCTGTGAAGAAGCGAGAGGAAAAAACCTTCCGTGTCGCGGACCTGCATCTGGCCGCTGCCAAGCGAAACGGGAAGATGCGTGCCGAGTTCTCCGAATGCAGGCTGATCGTCGCCTGCGCCGATGATGAGGAAGTCAGTGGCGGCGTCGTTTTGAAGTGCTTCGGGTCCGGCGACAGTGATGCGCAGGCCTGGGAAACCAGTCTGGCGGCCGAAGTGGCCCATGAGAGTGACGAAGGTCTCGATCTCCTGCTGAGTGGGTGCGGGCGGCAGAACAACCGTGGTGCCGCTCAGATCGGCGAGGCGCGTAAAGGGAAATCCGGCGTTCGCGAAAATTTCGAGATTGGGCAGCGGCGTCCAGTGAGGATAACCGCGGAGATCGAGATAAGAGTCGCGAAGGATCGAACCTTGAAGGTTGATAGGGGTAATGTTGTCGCAGTTCTGTTTGCGGGGAGGCTGGAAGCTGTAGTTGAACGAAAGCGTGTTTGAAAACGGGCGCAGGTTGACGAGGGGAACTGGAACATCGGTCGTCGTCGTGCGCGATGCGTCCCGACCTGGAGTGAGCGGAGTGGAACCGAGGAATGCGCTGTTGATGCGCACCTGGAGGCTGGAGTTGGGGCCGATGGGAATGGAGTTGTAACGGTAGGCGAGATGCAGGCGGGTGTTGTCGCTGCCGGTTTCGTAATAAAGGTCGGGCGGAATGCGGAAGTAGACGTTGAGCGGCGCAGTCCCGTCGCCTTGAAGCTGACCGGCGGTCGCGTAATCCCCGAGTTGGATCGTCTGATCGGTGCGTGCCCAGCGAGGGGCGGCATCGGGAGCCTGCTTGACGGGCAGCGTGAGGTGGCCGATGGGCGTCTGCGGGCCAGTGAGCATGTCACTATGCAGCGCGATGGCCTGAGCGGCAATGATCGCGTCGTCGGCATTGGGGCCGGTGACGATGAGGATTTTGCCGTAGGGATCGTTGGGATTGGTGCGCACGGCCACGGTCGGTCCGCTGACTGAGGGAAGATTGACCCCGGCGGGAAGGCTGGCTGGGTTTTCGGCGACCACGATGGCGTTGCCCTGCGGAATGGCTCCGATGCGCACCGGGAAACGCACGGGGCGATCTGCAGAAACGAGGCCGAAGTAGCTTGCGACGATGCCGGCGGCTTGAATGGCCTTAAACGATGGCCGCGTGGGAAAGACAACGGGAATGCTGACAGGCTGAACGACGGCCGGGTCAACGAAAGGAATTGGCAGTTGCTTCAAGTCGTCGGCGAGCGGCAGAAGGTCACCGCGAATATCGAGAGATGTATTTGGGTGGACGCGAGCCCAGAGAGCCGTGTTGGCTGGGTCTTCGCAGCTCATGGTGTAGTGGCCAATGAACTCGATGGTGAGGGCGTTGTTGTGAACAAGCAGCTCGGGGGGAATGCTGAAGTCGGCCTCGGAGTCGCTTCCGTCTGAGCCGCCGTACTTCCCTGGCGTGGGCTGGATGGTTGCGAAGAGCGTGCCGTTCAGAATGAGCTTGAGCTGGCTGAACTGCGGAATGAGCGAGGAAGAAAACGCATAGTAGATGTGAATGGTTGCGGTGCGGACAACGTGCGTTTGGGGTAGTGAGAAGTAGATGTTCTGTTGGTGACCAATGGAATGGAGCTCGATTGGCGGCGAGCCGGTTTCGGCGAGTGTGAAGGTGTCATGAAACTGGCCGGGGAGGACAGCGGGGCTAGCGGAGCTGGCGGGGCTTGCGGTGTTAGCCGCGGCCTGGGCCAGGGATTTTGGTGAGCCTGCAACGAGAAGCGATGCGAGCATCAGGATCAAGCCCGATTGAGCGATGGAGAGCGGGGCGGACTTGCGGCGGGCGGCAATGTCGTCGCGTCCGAACAGGCTTAGAGTAGCGGCTTTGAGGCCGCGCATGGAAATCGAGAAGATGCGGCCTAGCGAGCGCAACACGTTGTCGCTTTCGCGGCCCTCGCCCCAGCCGAGCCAGGAATCGGCGCGAGAGTAGAGCTGAACGGTGAGAATTTCCTGTTCCGCGATCGAGAGATTTTCGAAGCGAACGCGCAAGACCGAGTCCTCGAGCGAGACAACCGTGGCGTGCAGATCATCGGCTACCGGCGGCTCATGGAACTGGAGGTGAACGACGGAATCGGGCGCGAGATCGAGCGGCTCGCCGAGATGGATGCCGGCGCCTCCGTTGGACATGTCGACGGTTTCGCCCGAGATGAATGTTCCATCGGGCAACCTAACGAGCAGCGGCACGGCAATGTTAAGGCGCACAGTGGTGCGGCGCTGCATCAGTTCGCGCGCTACTGCGGTGCAGACGCCGAGAATGATGATGTTGAAGCAGCACCACATGACGTTCATCAGAACTGTGCCGCGGCGCGTCGTATCCCAGATAAAGAAGCGCGGGATGGCGACGAGGAGCCCGGCGATGTTCAAGATGAGCATCACCAGGAATGGCTGGGCAATGCGCGAATCAAAGAATGTGCGCCGGACGACGCCGCCTTTGGCGGTGACGTTGAACTTGCCCAACTTGGGACTGATGAGCGCCATCACGGTAGGCAGCAAAATGTAGGGCGAGAGAATGGTTTCGTAAATCTCGTTCCAGAAAGAATGACGGTGATCGCCCTGGATGCGCGAATTGGTGACGTTGGAGAGCGTCAAGTGAGGCAAGGCGTAGGCCAGGATGGCGGCCCAAAAGCCGGGAATGTTGGCGTGGTGGAGGAGCAGGAAAATGAGTGGCGCGATAAGAAAGATGAGGCGGGGCACGGCGTAAAGAAAATGGCCGACGGCGTTGAAGTAGCAAAGCCGCTGAGGAAATGTGAGGCCACGAGCGAAGAGCGGATTATCGGTGCGGAGGACCTGAATCATGCCGCGCGCCCAGCGAATGCGCTGGCCGACATGAGCAGAAAGGCGCTCAGTGGCGAGGCCCGCGGCTTGAGGAATGTTGATGTACGCCGTGTTCCAGCCGGCCATCTGCATGCGCAGAGATGTGTGAGCGTCTTCGGTAACAGTTTCCGTGGCGATGCCGCCGACTTCGTCGAGCGCCGAACGGCGGAGGACCGCGCAGGAGCCGCAGAAGAAGGAGGAGTTCCAGAAGTCGTTGCCGTCCTGAACCACTCCATAGAACAGTTCGCCCTCGTTGGGAATGACATGGAACTGGCGGAGATTACGTTCAAAAGGATCGGGCGAATAGAAATGATGCGGCGTTTGCATCACAGCCAGCCTGGGATCGCGCATGAACCAGCCAACTGTCATCTGGAGAAAACTGCGCGTGGGCACGTGATCGGAGTCAAAGACGGCCACGAGCGGCGAGGATATGGTTTCGAGCGCGGTGTTGATGTTGCCGGCTTTGGCAGATTCGTTACCGGGGCGAGTCCGGTAGCCGATGCCGGCCTCGAAGGCGAACTCTTCAAATTCTTTGCGGCGGCCATCGTCGAGGATGTAGACGTGGAGTTTGTCGGCCGGCCAATCGATGTTGAGCGCGCCGAGAGCGGTGAAACGGACAACGTCGAGCGGCTCGTTGAGAGTGGGAATGAGCACGTCGACATCGGGCCAATCTTCTGGATTCTCAGGCAGCGATACGGGAGCACGGCGCAGTGGCCAGATGGTTTGAAAGTAACCGAGGAAGAGGATGACGAAGGCGTAAGCCTCAGCAAGAAGAAGGCAAAGGATGAAGCACGCGTCAAGCGCGCCCCAGTGATTAGCGGGGTCGCGAAAGAAGCGAACGACCTGGTCGATGCGCCAGTATCCATAGCGAAAAGTACAGAACATGGACAGCATCATGAGGGTGAGCGTGACGAGATAGGAGTCGGAGCCGCGCGCAAGGGCGAGGGCCATGATGAGGCTGAGCAGGCCGAGAACCGCCTGTTGCGGCCAAGTAAGTGGGACGATTGCGAGGAAGCAGAAGATTACCGCGACGACGATGAGAAAAAGGAAGTGGAGGATTTTGGTAAATGTATTTTCGCCGGCGCCAATATCCTGCCAGATTGTGCCAACCGTCATCGTTCGCTCCAGCGAACTCCGCGGAACGTTGTGGTGGCAGCTGCAGAAAGGCTCTTGACCCAACTAGCCAGGCTGGCGAAGTCCTCAGCCACGCCGGAATTGGGGGCATAGTCAATGATTGTCATGCCCTCGGCCAGCGCCTCACTGACGGCGGGAGCGCGGCGCAGGACGAACGGAAGCAGGCGATCACCCAGTTGTTCGCGGAGCACTTCGCGCACATCGAGATGAAGCGGAAGCGAGGAATCGAACTGGTTGAGCACGTAATTGGGCAGCGAGGGGACGGTGGACGCGCCGCCGTTGTGGTCGAAAAAAGCGTCAATGGATGTGACGCTGACTACAGAATTCATGTCGGGCATGAGCGGGACGAGAATCTGCGGCACGAGGCGCATGATGCGACGAGTGGTCGCGCCGGAAGCGGTTGCCAGATCGATGATGACGCGGCCTACTCCGCGCGCGTGTTTGGAGATTTCGGCGGTGAGAGCTTCCTGCGGAGCGGTTTCGGGGCCAAAGTTTTCGGGATCGAGCGTGATCATTTGAATGGGCGCGTCGCCGCTCGCCGAGGGAGGGCTGAAGGTGCGCAACATTCCGGGACGCTGATCGCCGGCGCCAAAGAAGAATGGAAGCAAGCCGTAGGCTGCCGTGTCGACGAGCAGAACGCGTTCACCACGGGCGGAGAGCGCGCGGCCGAGCGTAGCGACGAGGCTGGTTTTTCCCACACCACCGGCAAGCGAGAAGATGGCCATGACCGGAGCGCGAGCGGCAACCGGAGCTGGAACTGCCTGCGCGGGCGGCGCACTGCCCTGGACGACCGAGCGCAGCGCGAACCAACGCGTGGCAAGGCGTTCGCGCGAGCCCTGCAACGTGTCCTCGGGCGCGGGCGGCAGGCTGGAAGGGCTTGATACTTCTGAACGCTCGGGCATGAGCCATGCAGGACGGCCCGCGTTTTCAGCCGGGTCGGCTGACCACGAATTGCGCGGCGGCAGAGAGCTTTCTTCGCGCATGGGAGCCTGCTGCGTTTGGCCCTGCTGGCGGTACGACGACGGCAAAGCCAAACCGCGAAGTGCGGACGCAAGATCTTCGCGGATCGGATGCTCGGAGTGCGGGCGGTCAGGATTCGGGCGGTCAATATTCGAACGTTCGATCGGCGGCGGCTGAGCGGGTCGCGGCAGATGCGAGGGGGCCTGTGTCGGGGCTGACTGCGGCGAGGAATCCTCTTGCCGCGGATCGCTGTTGCCTCGTTTTGGCTCGAGAGGCTGCTGCGTACGCAGGTGCTCCTTCTCCATCGCCTGCTCAACGCGCTGGCGAGCCTTTTCGCGGGTCTGCGCACGCGAAGCGGAAAAGTCGCGGTACTTTGCGCCGTGCAGATTCGCCCAGGAATACAGCGAAGCCACATCCTCCGGGGGCTCGTTTGGATCGGACTGCCCTTTTTGCTCCGTCATAATCTATACCAAGGTCTAGAACAGCAATTCCGCCATGGATGAATCTTCATTCTTAGAAAGCCCCAAAATGCGGCTGTCGCGATGCGGAACACCGGGAAGCCAAACCCGGATGGCGGATGAATCCTTAGTGGTAATCGTAGTGCCCACACGGGGCCGAGAACAATAACACTTGCACGGCCACGACGCTAACACTTTCAAGCCATCGAAAACGGCAGAACTGCCTCATTTTCTGA